>Ga0209415_10018222_pt1 | contig 11092 bp, 9 predicted proteins | sample PeaSoiSIISIP2007_FD_187696 | JGI IMG/M metagenome (GOLD analysis project Ga0209415, IMG submission 187696) | Peat soil microbial communities from Weissenstadt, Germany - SII-SIP-2007 (SPAdes) (version 2) | ecosystem: Environmental > Terrestrial > Soil > Wetlands > Peat | place: Germany...
GTCAAGTTTTCCGCCGACAGCAGCCTGCAGCGACCCAACGGGGAGCGGCCCGCCGAACCTACGGTCCGAGGCCCTGCCTCGCTAGTGTTGCGGCACGGGGGTGATGTGCTAGCGTCGGAGCCTTGGGCATCCTGAGGAGGACTGATGCGACGGTCGACCCTGAGACCCTTCCGACTGCTCCCCTTCGTGATCGCGGCGGCACCGCTGCTCCTTGGCATGGGGTCGTCGGGTGGGCGCGACGTCATTCATCCGACAATGGATTTCCACGCCACCCTCACGGATAGGGACGGCGTCAAGGTGGAAGTGAACCGGCTGAACATCGGCGGCGACGTGCAGCTCGAGGGCGACATGGGCCGCGGCACCTTGCGCGTCGCCTTCGACAACATCACGAGCATCGAGCTCAGCCCGGACTCGCACGACTACAGTCACGCCGCGGTCCACCTCAAGAGCGGCGAGTCGGTGACGCTGCGCGTGCGCAACTCGCTGATGTTCTACGGCCAAACGACCGTCGGCATCTATCAGATCCGCGCCCGCGACCTGCAGAGCATCACCTTCACGTCGTGACCGCCGCTTCTCCAGCTGCGGGCGGCTGTCGGTAGGCGCGGAGCTTGCGTGCAACCGCCATCACCGGGGAACGGAAAGGCGTGTCTCAAAACTGTAGGGGCGATCCTCGTGATCGCCCGACGCGACGCCGCGAACCCACGCGAAACAGGGCGAATACAAGATTCGCCCCTACGGAGCCCGACCCCAGCTGAAGCCGACTGCACACCGCAGAGTGGAGTCCCGTTCCCGCGAGTCTGGGTCATTGGGATACTGCTGCTGCTCTGCGCACCCGCGCACGCCTTCGATCTCAAGCTCTGGCCGCTGATCAACTATCAGCACGATGCGGCGGGCACGCAGAGCCTGCAGCTGCTCGGCCCGTTGTTCTCGTACGTGCACAGCCCGGAGCAACGCGAGGTCACGCTGCGCCCGTTGTTCTCCTACGTCGACGGGCCGCGCGTCGCCGACAATCAGTTCAGCCTGCTCTATCCGATCTTCGTGTCCCGCTGGGCGCCGGAGCTGACCGAGTACCGCATGCTCGGTTTGATCAGCTTCACCAGCCAGAATGCGCGGCAGCCCGACGAGTGGGACCGGCGCTTCACGATCTTTCCGTTCGTTTTCTACCGCTACAGTCGCACGCTGGGCACCTGGCTGTCGGTGCTGCCGTTCTACGCCAACGTGCGCGACTTCCTCGGATATGAACGCATCCAGATGATCGCTTTTCCGCTCTATCTCCACCTGCAGGAGCCGCTGGTGCAGCGTACGTGGCTGCCCTTCCCGTTCATCTCCTGGGCCGACGGCGCGCTGGCACGCGGCTTTCGCGTCTGGCCGTTCTACGGATGGGACGACGAAGGCGACGTGGAACGTTTCCGTTACGTCATGTGGCCGTTCTACATTTCGTACGAGCGCCACTTCACGCGCCCGGAACGCGAGCGCCGCCTGATCCTCTTCCCTTTCCATTCGCGCATCGATTCGGCTGCGAAAACCAGCCGCTCCTACGTCGGTCCGTTCTTCACCCACACCGTCGACCGCAAGGCGCACACCGACACGTGGGGATTTCCCTGGCCGCTGTGGGTCACGCAGTACGACCTGACGACCGGCCAGCGCACCGGGTTGCGCCTCGCACCGTTCTATGAGGACACGCGTCTCGGCAACTCGCACAACCACTTCATCCTGTGGCCGGCCTACCGCTGGAACACGCAGGAGGTCGACTCGTACCGGCATACCCGCAGCGACGCGCTGCTGGTGCTGTACCGCAACATCGAGGACGCGCAACCCGAGCTGCACCACGACCGCACGCTGCGCACGCTGTTCCCGCTCTACCGCGCCAGCAACGACGACGGCGATGCAGCGCTGGCGAGCCCGGCACTGCTCGACGCCCTCTTCCCGCGCAATCCGACGATTCAGCGTCTGTACGCGCCGCTGTGGCAGGTCTACACCCGCCAACGCGACGGCGAGCAGCCGGCGCGCTGGAGCCTGCTCTGGGATCTGATATCATCCGACGGCACGCAGCTCTCGTATCCGGTGCATCTCGACTGGACGCAGTGACGCAGCATGGCCCGCGCGAGCAATCCGACCGTCAACGACGTCCGCGACACGATCGAGCGGCCGCCGCCTCCCGAGCGGCAGCGTTCCGGCCCGCTGACGAGCGTCGGCCGATCCATTCTGGACATCTTGCAGATCATGGGCGAGGCCGCCTTCGTCTTCTTCAGCACGCTGCGGCGCATGCGCCTGACCGGCCGCACGTGGACGCGCATCATGGTGCAGATGGTGCGCATCGGCACCGACACCCTGCCGCTAGCCTTCCTCGTGTCGCTGTTCGTCGGCATGGTGCTGGTCGTGCAGGCCGCGGATCAGTTGCAGCAATACACCCAGGAGATCCTCGGCTCGATCGTCGGCTTGGCGATCACCAAGGAGCTCGGCCCGGTCATCATGGCCTTCCTGCTCGCCGGGCGCGCCGGCTCGGCCATCGCCGCCGAGATCGGCTCGATGCAGGTCAACGACGAGATCAACGCCCTGAGGACGATGGACATCGACCCGATCCTGTTCCTGTCGGTGCCGCGCTTCCTGGCCATGACCTTGGCGCTGCCGATGCTCATCCTCTACGCCGACGTCATCGGCATCGCCGGCGGCGCCATCGTCGTCGCCTTCGACCCGGCGGTGAAGATCAGCGTCCACCAGTATCTCGACAATCTGACCCAGTGGATCAACCTCAAAGACGTCGAGGTCGGCCTCATCAAGGGCTTCGTCTTCGGCATGATCGTCTCCACCATCGCGTGCACCTTCGGATTGCGCACCCGCGGCGGCTCCGAAGGCGTCGCCACGTCCACCACCGCCGCCGTAGTGTGGAGCTTCGTGCTGATCATCGTCTTCGACTACTTCATCGTGCGCCTGGCGATCCTCTTCTGACCATGACCGAGCAACGCGGCATCGCCATCCGTATCCAAGCACTGAAGAAGTCGTTCCGCGGCGTCCCTGTGCTCACGGGCGTCGACCTCGACATCGAAGCGGGCGAGATCATGGTCATCGTGGGCGGCAGCGGCGAAGGCAAGTCCGTGCTCCTGCGACACATCGCCGGGCTGGAGACGCCGGATGCCGGCACGCTGCGATTGAACGGCACAGACCTGCGGCAGTACCTGCAGCTGTCTGCCGAGGAAAAGCCCTTTCAGCTGTCGATGGTGTTTCAAAGCAGCGCGCTGTTGAACTCGCTAAGCGTCGCCGAGAACGTCAGCCTGCGCTTGAAAGAGCATCGCAGCCATTCGGCGCGCGAGATCCGCGCGATCGTGGCGCGCTGCCTCGAGCAGGTCGACCTCGCCGGCACGGAAAACAAAATGCCCAGCGAGCTCAGCGGCGGCATGCGCAAACGCGTCGCCATCGCGCGTGCGCTGGCGGTCGAGCCGCAGCTGATCCTCTACGACGAGCCGACCGCCGACCTCGATCCCATCCTTACCGTACAGATCGGCGAGCTGATCAAGCGCATCCGCGACCGGCGCGCCACCACGCAGGTGGTGGTGGCACACGACCTGGCGCTGGCCAGCGACATCGGCACGCACATCGCCGTGCTGCGAGGCGGGCACATCATCGACTATCAGCCGGCCAAGGCCTTTGCGCAGAGCGACAATGCCTACACGCAAGAGTTCATCCGTGCGGCGCACCTCCAGGTGTGAGTCGGCAAAGGGGAGATCATGACCAACGAACAAAAAGTCGGGCTGTTCTTTCTCGTGGGCATCGTGCTGGTGTTCGCGGCCATCGAGGCGACCGTAGGCACCGGGCTGCTCAGCAAAGGCTACGACTTGTACGTCAACTACACCAACGTCGAAGGGCTGCGGACGGGCGATGCCGTGCAGGTCGCCGGGCTCAAGCTCGGCAAGGTCGACGAGATCACCCTGAAGCCCGACGGCGTGCGCGTCAAGCTCCGACTGGACACCAAGGCCGTGGTCCGTCGCGACTCGGTGGCGCGCCTCGACTATCAGGCCCTGAGCGGCACGCGCTTCATCTCGATCTCCTTGGGAACGCCCGACGCCGTGGCGCTCAAGGACGGCGAGACCGTCGAAGCCGAGATCCCGCCCAGCATCACGCAAATGGTCGACCAACTGCAGGGCGTCGCCAAGAGCGTGCGGGACCTGGCCGACTCGCTCAACCGTAACCAGGACCATCTGCTCAACAACGTCAACGCCTTGATCGAAGAGAACCGCACCGCGCTGCAGCATACCCTGGAGAACATCGATTCGATCACCACCAAGCTCGACCGCGGCGAAGGCACGATGGCCAAGCTGATCAACGACTCGACGCTCTACGACCGCGCTAGCACGGTGATGTCCGACCTGCAGAAGATCTCGGACCGCCTGGCGCGCGGCGAAGGCGACCTCGGCCGGCTGGTGAACGGCGACGGCGCGCTGTACGACGAGGTGCGCGAGACCGTCGCCAGCCTCAACACCACCGCCACCAATCTCGAGGAAGTCTCGACGCGCGTCCGCAACGGTGAAGGCACGCTGGGACGCATCGTCAGCGACGACGCGCTGTACCAGGAAGCGCAGGACGCCGTGCGCGGTCTGGATCGCGCTACGGCGGGCATCGAAGATCAGAGCCCGATCTCGGTGCTCGGCACGCTGATTACGACGCTGTTCTGAGCGCGCCGCGCTCCGGCCGCGTCAGCTCCCGCCCTTCGGCTTCTGCCGCTCCCGACTGTCGATGGTCTGCAAAATCTCGTGCAGCTTCTTGCTGCTGGGCAGCACCTGCAGACCTTCCTGCGCGATCTCCCGCGCCTTGTCCAACTGCCCGAGATCCATGTACAGCAGGCTCAGATTGATCAGCGTCGGGTAGTGATCCGGCCGGATCTCGTACGCCTTGAGCAGATTTTCCAGGGCTACCTGGTTGCGATCGGGCCGCTTGCTTGTCTGCATCAGCACCGCCGAGTAATTGAAGCGCGCCGCGTGGCACTCCGGCGCGGCCTTCACGGTGGCGGCGTAGAGAATTTCCTGGTCCCACCAATCGAAGTTGCGCACCACCGTGCGCACACCGTACAGCAGCACCACGGCGGCGAGCACGCCGCTCGGCACCCAGCGCAGCACCCCGCACGACACCACCTCCGCGTAGCGCCGCGTCAGCGTCAACCCCACCCACGCCACGCCCACACAGAAGCCCACCGACGGCAGATACATGAGCCGTTCGGCAACCAGCACGCCGATCGGCACGATGAAGTTGCTGACGATAGAGTAGGAAACAGCGAAGAACGCCAGCGCGAAAACGACCGGCATGACCCGCTTGCGCACCGCCCACACGAACGCGCCACAGAGCACAACCGCCAGGACCATCCCGATCAGCGCAGCGGCGGAATCGAACCCGGTCACCAGCGGCACTTGCCGATACGAATAGTCCGCCGACAGCGTCGCCGGATAGACCAGCAGCCGTACGTAGGTGTCGAGAATGTCGAATGCGGTGAGCACGCGCGTCAACAACGGCTGGCCGAAGAGCAGATAGTATGACTTCGCCGGCGGCTCCTGCAGAAACCGCCCGAGCACGAGGTAGCGGATAAACAGGTAGAGGACCGCCACACCCACATAGAGCGCCACTTCACCGGCCAAGCGCCGCAACGTAGCGGCGTCGAACACGCGCGCCGCGCCCGCTTCGCCGTCCCCGGTGCGCGGCAGATCACCCATTCGGCTCACATACTCCACGACGACGACCAATCCCGGACCGACAATCGCCGTCTCCTTGCTGAGCAACGAGCAGAAGTACGACAGCAGCGCCGCCGGCAACCAGACGCCTTTGCCCAGGCCCCACAGCGTGTAGCGGCGCGCCTGCAGGTACAGCGCGCCGACGAGGAAGAGCGCGCTCATCATCTCGGCGCGGCCGACGATGCTGGTGACGGCTTCGGTGTGGATCGGATGCGTGGCGAAGAGCACGCCGGCCACCACCGCCAGGGTGCGGTCGCGCACGAGCGCATCCAGCAGCGCGATCATGAGCGCACAGAACAGCACGTGCAGGAGGACGTTGACGACGTGGAACGCCGGGCTGTACAAACCGGCGACGGCGAAGTTGAGCGCGTACGACGCAATCGTCAGCGGCCGATACAGATCCGGTGACGTGCCGATGTAATGGTACCAGTAGTCGGTCACGAAGATCGTCCAAAAGCTGGTGTCGCCGTGAATGCGGGCGTCGCGCTGGATGAGCTTGTCGTCGAAGGTGAAATTCCCCGGCACGCCGTTCAGGTACACCACGACGGCCACCAGGCAGACCAGCAGCAGCGGCCGTAAAAGTCCGCCGGCCCGTGCCGCCGCGCCGGCCCCCGCGCCTTGAGCGAGGGCGGGCCGTGCAGCCGGAGCGCGCCGGTTGTGCGCCGCCGTCGCCGGCGGCGGTTGCAGGGAATGCGTCGGGGACGAGCCCGGTGCCGGTTGCCCTTTCGGCTTGGATCGCGAGCGCTTTGCCACGGTCAACTGCGCAGTGCTGAGTGCTGAGTGCTGAGTGCTGCGAGTCCGTCCATGATTGGTTTGCAGATGCTACTCCACGACGGCGCGCCGCCGCAAGTCCGAGTCTGGCCCACAGACGCCGGCCGCAGGCCCTAACTGCGTCGCAGGCAGAGTAGCAGGCGGGTCGAGCGCGCCGTGTCGCGGTGATAGCCGCGCTGCTCGAGCTGCGTGAGCAGCGGCGCGGTGCCGCGGCTGTCCGGCGCCACCACCCACACGACCGCCGGCGCGGGTCCCGCGTCGATCAGCGTGGCCGCCAGGCCGCGCGCCGCGGCGTCGGCAAACGCTCCATCCGTCTTGATGCGCTCGTCGATCCAGCCGAGATGCGTATCCGTGTCGAGCGGAAACGACATCAGCCGCAGCCGGTCGGGAGCCTGGCGCAAGTAGTACTGCGTCATGGTGCGCGTCGAGGCGGTGAAGATGACGCTCTCGCCGGGCCGCGCCCGTTCCAGCAGCGTCTGCGCGAAGCTCTTGCCCAAGTCGGCGTAGTTGCGCTTCGGCCGGTCGGTGGTGAAGTACGGCCACAGCGTGAACAGCGAGAGACCCAACCACACCGCCATCGCCGGCCACGCCACGGCCGGCTTCAGACGCGCCAGCACGGCGCCGGCGAGCAGGTAGTAGGCGCCCCACGCAATCATGTCGTAGCGCGCCACCGCATAGACCGGGCGCCGCAGCAACGACACCACCAGCGCAATGACCAGCGGCAGCAGCGTGGCACCCAACGTCAGGACGATCGCCCACAGCGCGCTACCGTCACCCGCGTCCTCCGCACGCCGGTCGCGTCCGATCGCGAACAGCGCGCCGCCGATCACCAACGCCGCCAAGCCCAGCGAGACGACGCCCGCGGCCGTGGACGAGGCGAATTTGAAGGTCGACCAGAACGGGTACCGCGCCCCCGGTCCCAGACTCTCGATCGACCACAGCGGCGCGTAGATGATGGCATGCTGCTGCCAGAATCCGGCGATCCAGTCGGGCGACGCGTTCGCCGACTGCGCCAGGAACGTCGGCAGCCAGGGCGCGAAGCCGATGACGATGAGCAGCGCAGCAGCGGCGACGAGTAGCACGGCCCGCCGCCGCTGCGGCACCGCCAGCGCACAGGCGGCCAGCGGCAGCAGAAAAAGAAAAAAATAGTGGACGTACAGACCGGCAACGGCCGCGGCCACGAAGCCGACAAATGCCGGACGCGTCGGCGCGGTCAACAGCCGATACAGCCCGTACAGCACCAACAGCGCCAGCGGCGGAACCAGCGGGTACATCCGCGCTTCCTGCGAGTAGTGCACCTGCAGCGGCGAGATCACCGCCAAGGCGGCGGCGATCAAACCGGCGCGCCGCGAAAACATGCGCCGGCCGATCCAGTACAGCAACGGCACCGCCGCGGCGCCCGCCAACGCCGATACCAGCCGCAACGCATACTCGCCGTCGCCGAACAGGCTCGTCCACACGTGCATCAGCAGGTAGTACAGCGGCGCGTTCCCCTCGCCGCGCAGCCGGGTCAAAATGGTCCCGATGGGCAACACGACGCTCAACGCGGTGTACGCCTCGTCGAACCACAACGGCTCGCGGTCGAGACGGTAGAGCCGTACGGCCGCCGCCGCCGCAGTGAGCAGCCACGGCGCCGCCAGCGCCGCGCGCTCCACCCAGGGCGTCGCGACGCCGGCAACCGCCCGCGCCGGTGCGGCAACGGCACGCGGAGCCGCCTCCGGCTGCGCCGGCGGTCGCGGTCGAGCCCGCCGCTTCCGTTGACTCATACGTCGTGCATCGACGTAGCATCTCCTGCCCTCGCGGCGCAACTCGGACTCGAGGTACCGGGGTCTTCTGCTTTCAAGTGCCGGCAATTCTTGCCGTCTCCGTAGAGACAGGTATTGCCACACGCCGGCTAGATGAGCCAAGATGGCTCACGTGTGCCGCATGGGGGGCCTGCGCCCACAGGAAAACGGGGGTCCATGAAACCGAAGCTATTGATCTGCGCAATCACCGCCGCAGCGGGAACGCTTTTTCTCTCGCCGGCTCGCGTGCTCGCGGCCAAGCTGACGTGCCTCACGGGCACCGACCCGAGCGTCGCCGACGACCTGAGCGAGATCACGGCCGTGCGCACTGAGATCGACGCGACCTGTCCGTGCGCGAGCTTCGACGGCAGCACGGGGAAAACGCACGCGAAGTACGTCGCCTGTACGAGCGGCGTCGTCGGTGCCCAGGTCAAGGCGGGCAACCTGCGCACCCAGTGCAAAGCGACGGTGAAAAAATACTACTCGGTCTCGACCTGCGGCGTGCCGGCTAGTAGGGGCGACGTGCCGTGCATCAAAACGAGCGCCGCCGGCAAGGTCACCTGCGCTATCAAGTCGTCCACCAAGTGTTCCGGTACGCCGTGCGCAAGCTTCTCGACGTGCATTGCGGCGGCCGACACGAACGCTGACGGGATCATCGGGATTGGGGATAGTGGAGCGTGCGCATCACCCACACCTGCGCCGCGCTTCGTCGACAACGGCGACGGAACCATCAGCGACACCCAGACCGGATTGATGTGGGAGAAGAAGGACCAAGCCGGCAGCTTGGACGATGTGAACAACACGTATCTGTGGGCGGGTTACTGCTCCGACGACAACGATCCCTGCCAGCCGGACGACGCCGCCGTTGCGACGTGTGCTGCAGCTGTAACCGGATCCGGATTGGCCGGCTGCTCGCTGTGCGGCGGCCCGGTGACGTGCGACACGTTGGGAACCACCACGATCTGGCACTGGCTGAACCAGCTCAACGGGTCGAGCTTCGCCGGCCACAGCGACTGGCGCATCCCAACCGTCGGCCAGGACGGCGGCACGGCGCAGTTGGAGACGATCCTTGACCCGAGTGTCGCCGGCTGCAGCAACAATTCGGCACCCTGCGTGCCGGCGGCGTTCAGCACGGGCTGCACGCCGGGGTGTAGTGTGACGGGCTGCAGCTGCACCGCATCCAGCTCCTATTGGTCGGCGACGACCTCCGCCGCCGACTCGCTGAGCGCGTGGGGCGTCGATTTCTTCTTTGGCAACGTGAACGTCGCCGGCAAGGGCAGCAGCCTCGCCGTACGCGCGGTCCGCTGAGGCGTGTTGGTCATTGATGGGGCTCAGCGACGCCGCCGCGGGAGCCGATATCGGTGGGCAACCCCGACGCCGATCAGCAATGCGATACCCGCCGGGACGACGAGGAGCGGCCAAACCCAGAAGACGAGGAAGGGAGCAAGGACATCGACTCCCAAGCCGGCACCGATGAGAAACAGACCGAGGATGATCACAAAGGCGATTCCCATGGGAGTGCCTCCTGCTTCTCCGATACTCTTGTCAGTCAGCCCCGGGCAGCCTATCACAGGCGGCCGCAAAACGCGCTACCCGTAATTTCGCCCCTACCCAAGTCAACGGCGTCTTGCTCGGCGCGCGCCCGCCACGCTAAGAAGGGCGGTGCACATGGCGTCCACGGCAATCCAGACCCGGACCGTATGCGAAGGCGCCCCCGGCACCGCGGCGCCGTCGCCCGAGCTGACGGTGCTGATCCCGGTGCTCAACGAGCGCGATAACCTCGCCGCGCTGCTGCCGCGGCTGGCGCGCGTCCTCGCGACGCTGGGCTGCGCCAGCGAAGTGCTGGTCGTCGACGGCGGCTCACGCGACGGCACCGCCGAGGTGGCGCGCGGGCTCGGCGCGCGCCTGCTGCAGCAGCAGGCGCCGGGCTACGGCGGCGCGCTGCGCGAGGGCTTTGCGGCCGCGGCCGGCCGTTACGTGCTCACGCTCGACGCCGATCTGTCGCACGATCCCGACTTCATCGGCAAGCTGTGGCGGACGCGCGGCAGCGCCGACGTCACCATCGCGTCGCGCTACGTGCGCGGCGGCGCCGCCTACATGCCGTGGCACCGCAAGCTGCTCAGCAAGGTGCTCAACCGCTTCTTCGCCTCCGGCCTGAGCTTGCCGGTGCGCGACCTGTCGAGCGGCTTCCGCTTGTATAATGCGCGGGTGTTGCGAAATATGGATTTGACGGGTCGCAATTTCGACATCCTCGAGGAGGTGCTGGTCAAGGCTTACGCCGAGGGCTGGCGCATCGCCGAGATCCCGTTCACGTACTACCCGCGCGACCGCGGCGCCTCGCACGCCCGCATCGTCCGCTTCGGCCTCGACCTGCTGCGCGCCTTCGCGCGCCTGTGGGCGCTGCGCAACTCGATCGAGTCGGCCGACTACGACGAGCGCGCCTTCTACAGCCTCATCCCGCTGCAGCGCTACTGGCAGCGCCGCCGGCACCGCGTCATCACCACGATGGCGCGCGGCGCCGGCCGCGTCCTCGACGTCGGCGCCGGCTCCAGCGTCATTCTGCAAACGCTGAACTACGCGGTCGGCCTCGACATCCGCCTCAACAAGCTGCGCTACATGCGCCAGTACGGCGTGCCGCTGGTGCAGGGCTCGCTCATGGCCTTGCCGGTGCGCGCCGCCAGCTTCGACTGCGTCGTCTGCTCGCAGGTGATCGAGCACGTCCCGGCGGATCCGGCCATCTTTCCGGAGCTCGTCCGGGTGCTGCGCCCCGGCGGGCTCCTCATCCTCGGCACCCCCGACTACGACACCATCGGCTGGGGG
>Ga0209415_10018223_pt1 | contig 11091 bp, 7 predicted proteins | sample PeaSoiSIISIP2007_FD_187696 | JGI IMG/M metagenome (GOLD analysis project Ga0209415, IMG submission 187696) | Peat soil microbial communities from Weissenstadt, Germany - SII-SIP-2007 (SPAdes) (version 2) | ecosystem: Environmental > Terrestrial > Soil > Wetlands > Peat | place: Germany...
GCGCGACCGGGCTGACGATATCGACCCACACCCACGCACCCACCAGGCGTGGTCTCGACCAGCAGAGGATCTTCGGCGAGGAGGGGGTCGACCTCTCGCGTGTGGTGATCGGGCACAGCGGGGACTCGACGGACGCCGCATATCTGGAGAAGCTGGCCAACGCCGGTTCCACTCTCGGGATGGACCGCTTCGGTGTCGACGCCTACTGCCCGACGGCCACGCGCGTGGAGACGGTGGCGACCATGTGTGACCGTGGATTCGTCGAGAAGATGGTGCTCTCGCACGATGCTGCGTGCCACACGGACTGGTTCGACGAGGCGTTCATCTCACAGGGTCAGCCGAACTGGCACTTCCTGCACATAAGCCACGACGTGATCCCGCTGCTACGAGAACGGGGCGTCACTGAGGATCAGATCCGCACAATGCTCGTCGAGAACCCTCGTCGCATACTCGACCACGGCCCCGGCTACTGAGGCCATAGCTCCGTCGGGGGTTCGCTGCACGCTCATCACAGCGTCGCGGCGTTCCTAGCCCGCTCCTGGGCCTCTTCTCTGATGGATTGTCCGGGTCGGGGTCGTTCAGCTTTGCTACCGAAGAGCTAGCTGTCCTGGCACGAGCGGTTCAGGCAGCGCTGTCTCACCCATGAGCCAGCGGTCGACACTGGCTGCGCAAGAGCGACCCTCTGAGATGGCCCACACGATGAGGCTCTGACCGCGGGCCATGTCGCCGCACACGAAGACTCCCTCACGTCCGGTCTGCCAACTCCGGTCACACGCGATGTTCCCCCGCGCGTCGAGCTCGAGGCCGAGCTCTGTCACGACCCCGAGGCGCTCGGGCCCGACGAAACCGAGTGCCAGGAGGGCGAGCTCGCACTCGAGCTCGAACTCGCTGCCTGCCAAGGGCTCGAACGACACGTGGCCCCCGTCTGAGACCATTTGCACCTCTTGGCAGCGAAGCGAGCTCAGGTTTCCCGACGCATCGCCCACGAACTCGATGGTCGTCACGGCGTAGAGCCTCTCGCCGCCCTCTTCGTGCGCAGAGGAGGTCCGAAACACGAGCGGCCAAGCAGGCCAGGGATTCTCGTCCGACCTGGAGTCGGGCGGACGCGGCATGATCTCGAGCTGGTGCACGCTCGCTGCGCCTTGGCGGTGAACAGTTCCGAGACAGTCCGCTCCGGTGTCCCCTCCCCCGATGATCACCACATGCTTGTTCTTGGCGCTGATCGGAGCGACCTCGAACGCGCCTTCGCGGACGAGGTTCGACGGCTTCAGGTAGTCCATCGCGAGATGGACGCCTCGAAGCTCGCGGCCGGGAATCGAGAGGTCCCGGGGCAGAGTCGCACCGCCTGCGAGGACCACGGCGTCGAAGCTCGCGACGAGCTCTTCGGCGGGGACGACCTCGACGTCGGGAGCACAAGCCGTCCCTAGGCCGCGGTACATGCCCGGCTCGAGCTCTGCCCCCTCGGCTGCCCCGTCGCGACCTCCGAAGCTTTGCGCGCCGACGGATGTCGCGCAGCGGAACTCGACTCCCTCCGCCCGAAGTTGGCGCAGACGGCGGTCGAGTACGGCCTTCTCCATCTTGAACTCAGGAATCCCGTAGCGAAGCAGGCCGCCCGGCTTCTCCGCTCTTTCGTAGACCACCACCCGGTGACCCCCTCGAGCCAGCTGCTGCGCGCATGCGAGTCCTGCCGGGCCCGAGCCGACGACGGCGACCGACTTGCCGGTGTGCTCCTCGGACACCTGGGGTGTGACCCAGCCCTCGGAGAACGCTCTCTCGGCGATCTCGTACTCGATCCTCTCGATCGCAACCGGATCGGCATTGATCCCGAGCACGCACGAACCCTCGCACGGTGCCGGGCACAGCCTCCCTGTGACCTCGGGGAAGTTGTTCGTCGCGTGCAGGCGCTCGATGGCGTCGGACCAATCCCCCTTGTATACGAGGTCGTTCCACTCCGGGATCAGGTTCCCGAGCGGGCAACCGTCGTGGCAGAAGGGAATCCCGCAGTCCATGCATCGCGCCCCCTGCCTGCGAGCCTCGTCCTCGGGGAACTTCTCGTACACCTCTCGCCAGTCGCGCAGGCGCACTCTCACCGGTCGGCGCGAGGGGAGGCGGCGGGGGTACTCGAAGAAACCGGTCGGCTTGCCCATGTCTCCTACCCGTGGGAGGCGGCCATGACCGCCTCGTCCACCGAGGTGCCTTGCTCGATCGCACGACGCGTCGCCTCGAGAACCCGACGGTAGTCACGCGGCATGACCTTCACGAAGTCCCCGACCGCGACGGTCCAGGAGTCGAGAAGCCTCTGTGCCAGCTGCGATCCCGTCTCGTGGCGGTGCCGTTCGACGGCATCGAGCAGCCAACGGCGGTCTTCCTCGTCGGTCGGCTCGAGATCCACCATCTCGAAGTTGACCCTGTCTGAGAAGCTCCGGTCGGGGTCGTGGACGTACGCGATGCCGCCCGACATCCCGGCACCGAAGTTGCGGCCGGTCGGCCCTAGAACCACCACTCTGCCTCCGGTCATGTACTCGCAGCCGTGGTCGCCTACCCCTTCCACCACTGCAGTAGCTCCGGAATTGCGAACGCAGAATCGCTCGCCCACCTGTCCCGACACGTAGCACTCCCCCGCGGTCGCCCCGTAGAGGATCACGTTGCCGGCGATTATCTGCTCCTCGGCGGCGAACGGCGAGGACTCGGGGGGGCGCACGATGACTCGTCCTCCGGAGAGCCCCTTGGCGAGGTAATCGTTCGCGTCGCCGTAGAGCCGCAAGGTGACGCCCCGGGGCACGAACGCCCCGAAGCTCTGGCCGGCAGACCCCCTGAAGGTGAGATCGATCGTCCCGTCCTCGAGGCCCGCGGCGCCTCTCGCAGACGTGATCTCGTACCCGAGCAGGGTCCCGACCGTCCGGTCGACGTTAGTGATCCGGAGCTCCATCGAAACGTTCTCTCCCCGCTCGATGGCAGGCCTGCAGGCCTCGACGAACTGGGTGTCAAGGGCCTTGTCGAGGCCGTGGTCCTGGGTCCTTCGGCACAGCCGGTCGGTCGGCGGACCGTCCTGAGGGCTTGCGAGCACCGGGGCGAGATCGAGGCCCCTCGCCTTCCAATGCTCGACAGCGTCCAGCGTGTCGAGCAGGTCGACGCGGCCGACGGCATCTGAGAGCGACCGAAGCCCGAGGGCCGCCAGGTATTCGCGCACTTCGTCTGCGACGAACTCGAAGAAGTTCTGCACGAACTCGGGCTTGCCGCTGAAGCGCTTGCGGAGCTCGGGATTCTGAGTGGCGATCCCTACCGGACAAGTGTCGAGGTGGCAGACGCGCATCATCACGCAGCCGGACACGACGAGCGGAGCAGTCGCGAAGCCGAACTCCTCGGCGCCGAGAAGAGCCGCTATCACGACGTCGCGCCCCGTCTTCAACTGGCCGTCCACTTGCACCACGATCCTGTCGCGCAGGCCGTTTCCGACGAGGGTCTGCTGGGTCTCGGCGAGCCCGAGCTCCCAGGGGATCCCCGCGTGCTTGATGGAGCTGAGCGGACTCGCCCCGGTTCCCCCGTCATGGCCCGAGATGAGAACCACATCCGACTTCGCCTTCGCGACACCTGCGGCGACGGTCCCGACGCCCACCTCCGCTACGAGCTTGACGTGCACGCGGGCCTTCGGGTTCGACGACTTGAGGTCGTGGATCAGCTGGGCGATGTCCTCGATCGAGTAGATGTCGTGGTGCGGAGGAGGGGAGATGAGTCCCACGCCAGGCGTGGAGAACCTCGTCTTCGCGATCCACGGGTACACCTTGTGCCCGGGGAGCTGGCCGCCCTCTCCGGGCTTGGCTCCCTGGGCGATCTTGATCTGCAGGTCGTCGGCGTTCACCAAGTACTCGCTCGTCACCCCGAAGCGCGCCGAGGCGACCTGCTTGATGGCGCTCCGCCGCAGGTCCCCGTTGGCATCGGGAACGTAGCGCTCGGCGTCCTCCCCGCCCTCTCCGGTGTTGGACTTGCCTCCGAGACGGTTCATCGCGATGGCAAGAGTCTCGTGGGCCTCGGCGGAGATCGACCCATAGCTCATCGCACCAGTGGCGAACCGCTTGACGATCTCCGAAACCGGCTCCACCTCGGCCACCGGGACCGGCGCTAGAACCCCCTCGCGCAGTCGCAGGAGGCCCCGCAGAGTCGCGAGCTTCTCCGACTGCTCGTCCACGAGGCGCGTGTACTCCTTGAAGATGTCGTAGCGCTTCGAGCGCGTGGCATGTTGGAGCTTGAAGACGGTCCGGGGATTGAACAGGTGTAGCTCCCCTTCACGCCGCCACTGGTACTCCCCTCCCACCTCGAGCTCACGATGTGCACGCTCGGTCGACCTGCTGAAGTGTGCGAGGTGGTGCCGCGCAGCAACCTCTTTGGCGATCACGTCGAGGCCGACGCCCTCGATCCTGCTCGTCGTCCCGGTGAAGTACTCGTCGACGACCTCGCTCGCGAGCCCGACCGCTTCGAAGATCTGCGCGCCGGTATACGAGGCGACGGTCGACACGCCCATCTTCGACATGGTCTTTATGACGCCCTTTGCGAGTGCCTTTAGGTAGTTGGTCCGAGCCTGGCGCGGGGTGAAGCCCTCGAGCTGTCCAGTGGCGATCATGTCGTCGAGGGTCTCGAGAGCTAGGTAGGGATTGACGGCCGAGGCGCCGAATCCGATCAGGAGCGCGATGTGATGCACCTCGCGGGCGTCGCCGGACTCGACCACGAGTCCTACCCTCGTACGCGTCTTCTCGCGCACGAGATGCTCGTGCACTGCAGCGGTGAGCAGGAGTGAGGGTATCGGCGCCAGATGCTCGTTCGAGTTCCGGTCCGAGAGGATGACGACGTTCGAACCGAGCGCGATCGAGATGCTGACTCGCCGGCGAACGTCCTCTATCGCTGCTGCCAGTGCCTCTCCCCCACCCCTCGGGTCGAAGAGGCCGTCGATTGCGAACGCCTTGAAGCCCGGCGTCTCGCCGTGCTCGTTCACGTAAACGAGCTTCGCGAGATCGTCGTTGTCGATCACCGGATAGGGCAGGATTATCTGGCGGCACGAGTCGGCGGTCGGCTCGAGCAAGTTCTGCTCGGGCCCGAGCTTCGAACGGCTCGACGTGACGAGCTCCTCGCGGATCGCATCGAGCGGGGGGTTCGTGACTTGCGCGAACAGCTGGGTGAAGTAGTCGAATATGAGGCGGGGCCTTTCGCTCAGTGCCGCGATGGCCGCGTCGTTCCCCATCGAGCCCACGGGCTCCGCTCCCGACTTTGCCATCGGCGACAGGATTATCTGGCGCTCCTCGTTCGTGTACCCGAAGACGCGTTGATGGCTCACGACCGACGCGTGCTGAGGGGTGAGCATCACCCTGGGCGGAAGCTCCTCGAGAGCGACCTGGCCTTCCTCCAACCATCGCCTGTAGGGGTGCTCAGCGGCGAGCTGCGCCTTTATCTCGGCGTCGTCGACGATCCTCCCCTGAGCTGTGTCCACGAGGAACATGCGCCCAGGTGCGAGTCGACCTTTCCGCACCACCTTCTGAGGATCGATGTCGAGCACGCCGACCTCGGACGCGAGCACGACGAGGCCGTCGTCGGTGACCCAGTAGCGGGCTGGGCGAAGCCCGTTTCTGTCGAGCACGGCGCCTGCGACGGTTCCGTCTGTGAAGACAACCGCAGCCGGGCCGTCCCAGGGCTCCATGAGCGAGGCGTGGTAGCTGTAAAAGGCACGACGGGCGGGATCCATCGACCTGTGGTTCTCCCATGCTTCGGGGATCATCATCAGGACGGCGTGGGGAAGTGATCTACCCCCGAGATGGAGAAGCTCGAGCACCTCGTCGAAGCAGGCCGAGTCCGATGCCGACGGTTCACAGATCGGGAAGAGACGCTCTAGGTCACCTGGGATCAAGTCGCTCCTGAGAAGCGCCTCCCGCGTGCGCATCCAGTTGCGGTTCCCCCGCAAGGTGTTGATCTCGCCGTTGTGCGCCAGGTACCGGTAAGGGTGCGCGAGCGGCCACGACGGGAACGTGTTCGTCGAGAACCGAGAGTGGACCAGCGCCAGCCCGCTGTCGAACGCGGGGTGCGAGAGGTCGGGGTAGAACTCGCGCAGCTGATGCCCGGTGAGCATGCCCTTGTAGACGAGGGTGCGCGCCGACAGCGACGACACGTAGACGCCGTCGAGCTCGTGCTCCACGCGCCTTCTGAGGCAGAACGCGAGGCGGTCCAGGGCGAGAGCATCGGGCTCGCCTGCTTCGGCAGGCACGACCACCACCTGCCTGAACCGCGGCATGAACGCGAGTGCCGACGCGCCGAGCCCCGAAGGCTCGACAGGCACGTCGCGCCACCCGAGCACATGCAGATGCTCCTCGTACGCGATCTCCTCGATCCGGCGCTCGGCCTTCGAGGCGTCCCCTGCATCCGCGGGGAGGAACACGATGCCAGGCGCGTACTCGCCAGGGCCCGGCAGGTCGAAGCCGGCCACTTCGGACAGGAAGCGGTGCGGGACCTGTGTGAGGATCCCCGCTCCGTCTCCCGTATCGACCTCGGCGCCTGTCGCGCCCCTATGGGCCAGGTGCTCGAGCGCCTCGAGCGCCTGGCCGACGAGCGCATGGCTACGACGTCCCTCGAGGTCGGCGACGAGCGCTATCCCGCAGGCGTCGTGCTCGAACGCGGGGTCGTAAAGGCCCTTGCTCAATTGGTGCTGTGTCGTCACTCGGGTCGCCTTCGTGGTTTGCCACGCTGCAGGTAGGTGTGCTGCTGTCCCGGGACGACGTTGGCCCTGTGCACCCCCTCGGCACCGCTGCGATGCCGCCTACTTAGGATACAGGCCATGAAGGAGAACCTCGCGCAACCGCCCCGCGAGGATCCCGGTCCCGCTGGCTCACCAGGTGGAGAGCCGGAGGGGATCTCCCGGAGACGGGCGCCGAGCCACGATGTGGTTGTCGTGGGCGGAGGCGTAATCGGCCTCTCGATCGCCTGGAAGGCGGCGTCGGCGGGGATGAACGTAGGCGTGGTCGACCCCGATCCCGGGCGAGGCTCCTCCTGGGCTGCGGCAGGGATGCTCGCGCCCGTGACCGAGGTCCACTACGGGGAGGAGACCCTCCTCGCGCTCAACCTCGCCGCCTGCAGTCGCTGGCCCGCGTTTGCAGACGAGCTCGAAGCAGCCTCGGGTTCGAGCGTCGGCTTCCGCCGGTGCGGCACGTTGCTCGTCGCACTCGAGGATGCTGACCGCACCTGGCTCGAAGAGCTCTACGACTTCGAAAAGGGACTCGGTCTCGAGGTCGAATGGCTGAACGGTCGCGGCGCGCGTGCCATCGAACCGAACCTCTCGCCGAACGTCCGCGCCGGCATGCGCGCTGTCGGAGACCATCAGGTGGACAACCGCAGGCTCATCGAAGCGCTGCTCGCCGCCACCCGGATGGCCGGCTGCACGCTCCATCGCACGAAGGCGACTTCCGTCCTCACGACCGGCGGAACAGTGGAAGGCGTGCAGCTCGAAGGAGAGGCCCTGGTCGGCGCCCGCAACGTCGTCCTGGCAGCTGGAGCGTGGTCCTCGGATCTCGGGGGGATCCCAAAGTCGGCCATCCCGCCCGTTCGTCCGGTGAAGGGCCAGATCCTCCGCCTCCAGACCCCGCCGGGCCCCCCCCTGCTCGATCGATCGGTGAGGGGCATCGTCAACGGGAGGGCGGTCTATCTCGTTCCACGCGCGAGCGGAACGGTCGTGCTCGGGGCAACTGTTGAGGAGCAGGGATTCGACACGTCCGTCACCGCCGGCGCCGTGTACGAGATGCTTCGCGACGCGCAGCGCGTCGTGCCAGGCGTGAGCGAGCTCCAGATCTACGAGGTGATCGCCGGCCTTCGGCCAGGGTCGCCAGACAATGGCCCGATCGTGGGCCCCGCCGGGGCCCCGGACATCTCCGGCCTCCTAGTGGCGACCGGCCATTTCCGAAACGGCGTACTGCTCGCCCCACTGACAGCCGAAGCGATCACTTCACTTCTCAAAGGAGCCGAAGTGCCTCCCGAGGTCCTTCCGTTCTCGCCTGAGAGGTTCGAGATGCCAAGCTGGTCAGGTTGAATTCGAAGGGCTTGGACTGCAATCGAGGTTCGGACACGAAACCGGCGGACGCTCCTGAGGCGACGTTCGAGGTCAACGGTTCTGTTCGCGAGCTCGAGCCCGGGAACACCGTGGCCGACGTCGTCGCCTGGTGGTGCGCGTCGCCCGACGGTGTCGCAGTGGCGCGAAATCGTGAGGTGGTCCCGAGGAGCCTCTGGGCGCTCACCGCTCTCGAAGCAGGCGACCGGCTGGAGATCGTCACCGCGGCAGCCGGAGGTTGAAATGGGTGAGGGTTGGCCGCGATGAGCAATGACCTAGGTCCACAAATCGAGACGGTCTCGGATCCTCCGCTCACGATCGCGGGCCGAGCCTTCGGTTCCCGGCTGATACTCGGGACCGGAGGCATCCAGAGCCCCGAGGTGCTCGAAGGGGTAATCGACGCCTCGGGCGCAGAGATGGCGACCGTGGCCGTGCGCCGCGTAGACCCCGGTGCACGGCGAGGGGTCCTAGACGTCCTGCGGGACCGGGGGGTCGAGATACTTCCGAACACAGCCGGATGCTTCACCGCCGCCGAGGCCGTCCTCACCGCGAAGCTCGCTCGCGAGGCCTTTTCGACCAATTGGATCAAGCTCGAGGTCATCGGCGAAGAGGAGACTCTTCTCCCCGATTCGCTCGAGCTGCTGGAGGCTGCAGAACAGCTCTGCGACGACGGTTTTACGGTGCTTCCCTACACGACGGACGACCCCGTGCTCGCGCGTCGACTGGAACAAGCCGGTTGCGCGGCGGTCATGCCTCTCGGATCACCGATCGGCAGCGGGCTCGGGATTCGCAACCCCCACAACATCGCGCTGGTCGTGCAGAGTTGCTCTGTACCGGTGATCCTCGATGCCGGGATCGGGACCGCTTCCGAAGCGGCCCAGGCCATGGAGATCGGCTGTGACGGCGTGATGGTCGCCACGGCCATCACCCGAGCCCGGGAGCCGATCCGCATGGCCGCCGCTGTTCGCATGGCCGTGCAGGCCGGCTACACGGCTCGGCTCTCGGGACGGATCCCCCGCAGATGGCATGGCCTTGCTTCAAGCCCGGTGGAGGGCAGGGCCGAGCTCTGAACCCGCCGGTGGCGATGACGATCGCCGGCTCTGACTCGGGAGGCGGAGCCGGGCTTCAGGCCGATCTGAAGACCTTCGGAGCGCTTGGCGTCTTCGGCACGAGCGTGGTCACAGCGCTGACAGCTCAGAACACGGTCGAGGTCCTCGGCGTCCACCCCGTCGACCCGATGTTCGTCGACCTTCAGATCACGGCCGTCCTGAGTGACCTGCAGGTCGCGGCGGTGAAGACCGGCATGCTCGCCACGACCGAGAACGTGATCGCAGTGGCCCGCCGTGCGGCAGACGGCGACCTCCCGAATCTCGTCGTCGACCCGGTCGCGGTCTCGGCAACCGGGCACAAGCTCCTCGACGACTCGGCGCTCGACGCTTATCTCGAGCTCCTCGTGCCCCAGGCAGCGGTTCTCACCCCAAACACCTACGAAGCCTCGCTTCTCACCGGACGCAAGGTCGACTGCGTGGAGGAGATGATCGCTGCAGGACGATTCTTGTGCGATCTCGGCGCGCTGACGGTCATAGTCAAAGGGGGTCACCTGAGCGGGAGCGAGGCTCCTGACGTCGTCGTGCACGGAGGGGCGTCGAGCATCCTCCCTGGGGCGAGAATCGCATCGGCCAACGACCACGGGACTGGCTGCACCCTGTCCGCCGCCATCGCAGCCAAGCTCGCGAGCGGCGCTGCGCTCATGGACTCGATCATCCAGGCGAAGTCCTTCGTCGCCACGGCTATCGAAGGGGCTTCCAGCTGGCGTCTAGGCGGGGGCCACGGGCCGCTCGACCATTTCGGGTGGGGGCCGCGCGAGACGCCCTGAGAAACGGAACGGGGGCGACGGACTCGAGCCCGTCGCCCCCGAACCTCCCCGCACGGGCCCACAAAGTGGGCCGAGCTACCCTCCGTTGGCGCATCGCCCCGGAAGGCTTCACCCCCCTCAGGGCTCGGCTGCGGAGCCAACCCCTGAACTGCACTCTAAGAGCGATCACGCTGCGTGTCAACGCATGCTGTAGATGATCCACCACTTTAAGTGACTACAGGCCGAGCGCGAAGCGTCGTTTTCCCGAGGTACTCGTCTCCTACACTTCTTCGCGCGTGGAGCCGACCAGGGGAGTTTCGAGGACGTACTCGGGAAACGGGGTCGCCGACGGTGCGCCGCCGCCTTCCTCTCCGAGCGGCAACGGCGCCACGAATGACGACCGAAGCCACGACACGGGTGGACACGACGGATCGGCTGACGATCTCCCTCTAAGGCCGCCGGGGCCGAGCACCCACCTAGCCTTGATCGTCCTCGGCATCGCAGCGGCCGTGATGATCACCGGTGCGGTCGCGGCAGGTCTGACCGGAGGCACTCCCGCCCGTGTCTCCACATCGGTGTTCACTGCGAAGGGCTCTCCGCTTCGAGCCGTCGCCGCCCGGCCCGAGCTTTCCTCCATGATCAACGAAGGACTCCCGCCGAGCGACATCGTCGCCGCATTGGCGGTCCCGTTCGGGACCAAGAGCGTCCCAGGAAGCGTCGTCGAGAGCGGCATCGGTTCGTACGACGACTCGATCGGACTGTCGGTCGACTCGTCCGAGCAGAAGGTGATCGCGTTCTTTCGCGCTCAGTTGCCTGCGGATCGGTGGCATCTGCTAAGCCAAGGCACCGCTTCCGGCGCAACCGGCTACCAGATCGTGAGCCAGCATCCCGGGAGCAACGGCTACGAATGGGAGCTCGGCATCACCGTCATGCCCGAAACCTTCGCAGCGACGCCTAGCGCTAGAACCTCTGCCGGCGCTCCCTCGTCTGCCGGCGGCACCACCCCGTTCACCCTGAGGCTCTTCGAGGTCACCGACTCGCAGTGAGCTGGCTCCGCCCCTACGTCCTCATGTACGCGGCTGGTTCGCTTGGAGACCCTCCGAGCTCCGTCTTCTCGGCCGCACTGACGGTGATGACTTCGGCCTCCTGTATCAATTCG
>Ga0209415_10018224_pt1 | contig 11089 bp, 12 predicted proteins | sample PeaSoiSIISIP2007_FD_187696 | JGI IMG/M metagenome (GOLD analysis project Ga0209415, IMG submission 187696) | Peat soil microbial communities from Weissenstadt, Germany - SII-SIP-2007 (SPAdes) (version 2) | ecosystem: Environmental > Terrestrial > Soil > Wetlands > Peat | place: Germany...
CGCCCGGAGAGAATCGAACTCCCAACCTCTTGGTTCGTAGCCAAGCACTCTATCCAATTGAGCTACGGGCGCATCCGGCAGAATTACGTCTTTGAATTATAGCGGAAACAGAATCGCTGCGCCCAATCCGACCGCCGGAAACTGGCTGAAAACCATGGGCCGGGGGCGAGCGAGATTAGGCGCTTTCCTATCCGCTGCAAACCCCGCGCCCGTTGAGGAAATCGACGGCCCTGCGGCCCAGCCACCGGCAAAATTGTAAATTAGCGTAAAAGTTTCCGGCCCCACGCAAAACCTACCTAGCTCCGCGTTCTATCGGTACACGTTGGCAATGCCTTAGCAATGGCATCCGACATGCTTCTCCTTGGAGCAGACGAAGTGGCGCGCAACGGGGCATTTGGGAAAATACTTCGGCCAGAGGTCTTTCCGAATGCCCCTTGCAAATCTTCCGTTTGACGCCGAGGTGCACTCCGCGCCGTTTCCCGGCCCTCCCCCGAGAGTCCTCCTGGAAAAGAGGGCTAGCTGGGAAACGCGCGGAGTGCTCGGGTGATCCCGCACGCCTGCCGCTGAACGCCGCACCCCGAACCTCTCAGGCAAGCACGAGCTGTTCCCGTACGTCGATACCCGCTTCCCTCAGCAACTTGGCGACCGTGTCGCCCTTCAAGCGCGAAGCGTCGAACAGTACGCGCACCGTTCGCTCTTTTTCGTCGAACCGTATACGCTGGATGCCATAAACCTCGCGAACGCTGTCAATGGCCCGCAACTCAGCTTCTCCCGGCGGAGTCTGGTAGCGATAGGCGGCTTCAAGGTAGGTCATTTCATACTCCCGAAGAACAGGGTCGAGGACTACTCTTTCAGTATCTAATAACGGCAGGATTCCGCCAAGCAGCTGGGTGGATCCGCCAAGGACCATGGATCACCTCGACCCCGTGAACATCCCGAACGCAGCATCGCTCCCGGCTCAAGCACGAGAGAAAGACCCTGTCTGCGGGATGGAAGTAAATCCGGCATCGGCCCGCTATAAAACGCCGCACCACGGCAAAGAGTATTTCTTCTGCTGCGCCGGCTGCCTGGCAAAGTTCCAGGCGAATCCCGAGCAGATCTTGTCATCCCCACCCAAACCGATGGCATCGGGACTGGTGTCTCTGGGTGGTCCGCCGAGTCTGATCATGCCGACCCTGGGCAAGTCGGCCGCGGATTCTCGACCAGCGGCCGGGACAGGACAAGATATCCGAGCTTATGTTTGCCCGATGTGTCCCGAGGTGCGGCAAATCGGGCCGGGACCGTGTCCGAAGTGTGGAATGGCGCTGGATTCCGAATCACCGGCGTTCGCCGCCACCAAGATCGAATACACCTGCCCGATGCATCCGGACATCGTGCGAGCAGAGCCGGGGAGCTGTCCGATTTGCGGCATGGCACTGGAGCCGCGGATGGTCACGCTCGAAGACGACAATCCCGAACTGCGCGACATGACGCGGCGGTTCTGGATCAGCCTGGCGCTGACCGCGCCACTGCTCGCGATTGCCATGGTCAGCATGTTGTGGCCGAGTTTTCTCATGGGCGGCGTCTCCGTCCATCGAGGAGACATTGCCGTGGCAACGCCGTGGAGTTCGATACTGCCGTGGCTGGAGTTACTGTTGGCAACCCCAGTCGTCCTCTGGTGTGGCTGGCCGTTCTTCCAGCGCGGATGGGCGTCCGTAGTCAATCGCAGCACCAACATGTTCACGCTGATTGCGATGGGCACGGGCGTCGCTTACCTCTTCAGCGTGGTCGCGACTTTGTTTCCTCAGATATTTCCCGCGTCTCTCTCTGGCATGAACCGCAGTATGGGCGACCGGCCGGATGTTTACTTCGAAGCGGCCGCAGCGATCGTGACGCTCGTCTTGCTGGGGCAGGTGTTGGAGTTGCGTGCCCGCAGCCAGACTTCAAGCGCCATCCGGGCGCTGCTTGATCTAAGTCCGAAGATGGCGCGCGTGCTAAGTGAAGACGGCTCGGAAAGCGATCGCGATATCCCACTCGAACAGGTAAAGGTCGGAGATCGTCTCCGCGTCCGTCCAGGGGAGAAGATTCCGGTCGATGGGGTTGTGCTCGATGGATCGAGTGTAGTGGACGAGTCCATGATCACGGGCGAATCCGTTCCTGTAGAAAAAACAGCGGCCTCGCGCGTGATCGGCGCGACCGTGAATGGCAACGGAAGTCTGGTGATGCGCGCCGAGCGCGTCGGCAGCGAAACCATGCTGGCGCAGATCGTGCAACTGGTCAGCCAGGCGCAGCGCACCCGCGCCCCCATCCAACGGCTCGCCGATAGAGTTGCCGGCTGGTTTGTTCCAGCGGTGATCGCGATTGCGGTTGTGACCTTTGTCGTGTGGGTAAGCTTCGGGCCGGAGCCGCGTTTCGCGCATGCCATCGTGAACGCCGTCGCCGTGCTGATCATCGCTTGTCCTTGCGCGCTCGGCCTCGCCACGCCGATGGCGATCATGGTCGGCACTGGACGGGGCGCCCGCGCAGGCGTCCTCATCAAGAATGCCGAGGCGCTGGAGACGCTCGAAAAAGTGGACACCATCGTTTTCGACAAGACCGGTACGTTGACCGAGGGGAAGCCGAAGGTGGTTTCGATTTCGCTCGCAGGGAATCCACCAACGATTTCAAAAGACGATCTTCTGCGGCTGGCAGCCAGTCTGGAGCGAGCCAGCGAGCATCCGCTGGGCGCGGCAATTATCGCAAAGGCGAAGGAGGAAAAGCTGAGTTTGAGCGAGCCCGGTAATTTTGAATCCATACCGGGCCAGGGCATACGCGGGACGGTGGAAGGGAAGAGCGTGGTAGCCGGAAACATGGCTCTGATGCGCTCCGTCGGAGCTCTCGAGAGCAAGACAACAATCGGAATTCTTCAGGTCGCCGGTTCCACGCCTATTTTTGTGGCAGTCGATGGCAAGTATGCGGGGTCCATCGCCGTCGCGGACCCGCTGAAGCGATCCACTCCAAACGCCCTGCGCGAGCTGCAAGCCCAGGGAATCCGCCTGGTCATGCTCACCGGCGACAATCAAGCGGTTGCGCAGGATATCGCGCGGAGGCTCCAAATCGCTGACGTCAGAGCCGAAGTCCTTCCCGCGCAAAAGGCCGAGATCGTCAAGAGTCTGCAGAACGAAGGCCGTATCGTCGCCATGGCCGGCGACGGCATCAACGACGCGCCCGCGCTGGCCCAGGCCCACGTCGGAATCGCCATGGGGACGGGAACCGATATCGCCATGGAAAGCGGCGGCATCACGCTGCTTAAAGGAGACCTTGAAGGAATTCTGCGAGCCCGCAAACTGAGCCAGGCAACCATGCGCAACATCCGGCAGAACCTGTTCTTCGCATTTGTCTACAACTCAATCGGAGTGCCGATCGCCGCAGGCGTCCTCTATCCGCTATTCGGACTGCTGCTGAGCCCGATTCTAGCCGCGGCCGCGATGAGCTTCAGTTCGGTGTCGGTGATTACGAACTCGCTAAGATTGCGGAAGGCGAAACTGTAGTATGGTCGGCGGCAATCTGTTGGAAATTCCGCCGCAGTATCGTAATATCTTCGGATTCCGATAAGGAGACTCCCGGTATGACAACTTTTACCGTCGTTCATGTCGCGATCAGTTTGGTGGGAATCGTTTCTGGGTTTGTCGTCGCGGTCGGGCTGCTTCGCTCGAAAATACTCGACAGGTGGACGGCGCTTTTTCTGGTTACAACCGTCGCGACGAGCGTCACCGGGTTCTTTTTTCCGTTCCACGGCGTCACACCGGGTGATGTGGTCGGCGTCATATCGCTGGTGGCGCTGGCGGTCGCGGTCCTTGCGCTCTATGGCCGTCACCTCGCCGGCGCCTGGCGCAGGGCCTACGTGATCAGCGCTGTGGTTGCCCTTTACTTTAATGTTTTCGTTTTGATCGTGCAGCTCTTTGAGAAGGTGCCGGCCCTTGAAGCGCTGGCGCCAAAGCAGTCCGAGCCGCCGTTCGTGGTCACGCAGGTGTTGGTAATGGCGCTGTTCGTCGTGCTGGGTGTGGCTGCGGCGAGAAGGTTCCGCAGTGAAACGGCTCAGCTTCGCGAGCAAACGGACCGCGCGGCTTGATCGGGGGCGTTGGCTGCATCGGCTAAACAGCTTGCTGAAAAACTCGCAAAACCAGCCTGCTCACAGTTTGCTTAGGTAGTCCGAGATTTCCGGACTTGTCCAATCCACCGGCCCAATAAACTTGCGGCGGATGACTCCATTGCGATCGATGACGTAGGTTTCCGGCCAGCCAAATGTGCCGTACAGCGAAGCCGCCTTCTTGGCCTCGTCGCGAACGGTGACCATGTTGACGTTGTATTCCTTAAGGAATTTGTGATACGCCGCGTCGTCGGCGTCAATGCTGACGGCGAGCACGATGACACCCTTGTCCTTGAGGCGCGAGGTCATCCGCACCAGCGATGGAGTTTCTTCGACGCACGGCGGGCACCAGGTGGCCCAAAAATTCAACACCACCACCTGCCCGCGAAACTGGCTGAGTGTGACTTTGTGATCGGAATCCTGCACGCTGAAATCCGGCGCATTCGAGCCGATGCGCGCGGGATGGCTCCCGCTGTAGCATCCGATCAGGGCAGTCACCAATCCAATGGCAACGACAGTTCGTTTCACATCGCTATAATAGCGGAAATTCTGATCATTTTTCTCTGGATGATCGCCGAGATCCGCAGGCCAGCAATCGCTGACGAAAATCGCTATCGCGAGGAGCGTTGATCGCGCCATTCGCCCGTGACTCACCGATGCGCATACGCTTCATCTCGTCCACTCCGATGAATGTGTTTCAGGGAAGTGGAACGTACGTCGGCATCGAAACCCTGGCACGATCGATTCGAGCTTTGGGCGCACAGGTCGATATCGTCGCGCCGCACGTTCCGTTTCCAATATATACGGCGCAGCGCCTGCTGTTTAACCAATCGTTGAAATTCTTGCTCCGAAACAACTACGACGTAACCGTCGGTTTCGACATGGACGGCTACACCGTCGCCGGCGCCGGCTCGACCCCTCACGTTGCCTCAATTAAGGGAGTGATCGCGGATGAGGTGCGTTTTGAGTCGGGCCTGACGAAGATGACCATGCGTCTGCAGGCAGCCTGCGAAGCCAAGCACGTTCAGCGGGCCGATTTTGTAATGACCTCGAGCGCCTATTCGGCCGGACAAATCCGTCACTTTTACGGCGTTTCCCAGTCACCGCGAATTGTCCCCGAACTGATTGACCTCACGGCATGGGAGCAGTCAGCCCGCAACAACGCGCCACCCCCAACCGACAAATTTGTCATTCTTACCGTGTGCCGTTTCTATCCCCGGAAAAGGCTGCCGGTTCTGCTCGCGGCCGCTGAGCGTTTGCGCTCGCGCATTCCGGGACTCGAAGTGCGCATCGTGGGCGGAGGCCCGGAGGAAAGCCGTTTGCGGGCCATTTGCCGGGAACGAAATCTGGAGGATGTTGTGGTCTGGCGCCGTAACATCTCCGGGCCGGAACTGGCTCGTGAGTATACGCAATGCCATGTCTTCTGCCTGCCGAGTGTTCAGGAAGGCTTCGGTATCGTGTTTCTGGAAGCCATGGCCAACGGTAAGCCGATTGTCGCGGCGCGGGCCGGAGCGGCGCCCGAGGTGGTCAGGCACGGTTTGCTGGCGGAACCGGACAACGATCTTGCGCTGGCCAATGCCATCGAGCGCCTCTATCGCGGGCCGCTCCTTCGAGAGTCGCTGGGCACCGCCGGGCGCGAGTTTGTGCGCGGGTTTGACGCCCCGGTTGTGGGAAGAATGTTTCTCCGCGAACTCCAAAACTTTATCGCGCTGCGGGCGGAGATGGCGGAACGCATCCGGACGATACACTCTGGCGAATAATATACTTAAAGTATCGAGGCAAGGGATGGTCTATCTCACACGCAAAGCGGAATTTTCCGCATCGCACTACTATCACAACCCGGACTTCACTTCGGAAGAGAACCAGCGAATTTTCGGTAAGTGCAATAATCCCAACGGGCACGGGCACAACTACACTCTCGAAGTCACGGTAAAGGGCGTGGTCGATCCGAAGTCGGGTTTCGTCGTTGACTTGAAGCAGTTGAAGGACGTCATGAGCAGGGAAGTGCTCGATGCGCTCGACCATCGCTTCCTGAACAAGGAAGTGCCCGAATTCTTGACCATGATCCCAACCACCGAAAACCTCGCCATCACTATCTGGCAGCGTCTCGCCCCGAAACTCAATGCCGCCCAGTTGCATCGCGTGCGCGTCTACGAAACGCCTGACCTGTTTGTCGACTTTTATGGGGAAGGATAGATGCGAAAACCATGAAGGCGCACCTCACCCGCCGCTACATGTTTTCGGCATCGCACCGCTTGCATAGCGACGAAATGTCGGAGGAAGAGAACCGCGTAACCTACGGCAAATGTAGTAACCCCTATGGACACGGGCACAATTACATGCTCGAAGTGACCGTCAGCGGACGGGTCGATCACGCGACAGGAATGGTCTGCAACCTGGTCGATCTGGATGGCTTCGTGCACCAGCAGATCGTTGAGCGCTACGACCACCAGAATCTGAACCTGCTGGCGGAATTCGCGGACGATGTTCCGACCACGGAGAACCTGTGCATCGCAATCTACGATATTGTGAAGCGTGGCTTCCACACGGCTCATCTAGAGAAGGTACGGATTGAAGAGACAATGTTGAATTCGTTTGAATATTGTGGAGAGGACAGTCGTTAGTCGATGGTAGTTAGTCGTTCGCGGACCGGGTTTGCTAACGACCAACGACCAGCGACCAATAATCTATGAAATCCACCGACCTAACCGCCACCACTCTGACCAGCGCCACCTACGAAGAACTGGTCCGCGAAATGATTGTCCGCCTGGGCGAGGATCCCGATCGCGAAGGTCTTTCGCGCACGCCCGCGCGCGTCGAAAAGGCCATGCAGTTTCTTGTCAAGGGCTACAAGGACGATCCCGAAGCGCTTTTACGCGGGGCGCTGTACACGGTCAGCTATGACGAAATGGTGATCGTGAAAGACGTCGAAATGTTCAGCCTGTGCGAACACCATCTGCTGCCGTTCTTTGGCAAGGTGCACGTGGCCTACATCCCGAATGGGAAAGTGATCGGTTTGAGCAAGATTCCTCGCCTGATCGACGCCTTCTCACGCCGTTTGCAGATCCAGGAGCGCCTCACCACACAAATTGCGGAGGCAATCCAGAACGCGATCGAACCTCAGGGCGTGGGGGTCGTCATCGAAGCGCGACATCTATGCATGATGATGCGCGGGGTCGAGAAACAGCATTCTTCGGCGGTAACTTCGTCCATGCTCGGCAGTTTCCGCAGCGAAGAGGAAACCCGGACCGAATTCCTGTCCCTGATTCGCCAGAGGACGAATGGCGTCTGATTTGTAAAGCTTTTGTTTGGGGACGGACTGCTGGTTTGCGGACGAGTCAGCTCGGCAGCCATCCGAGATTTTCTGAAGAGATGAACTCCCCGCTCGTAATCCAGCGCCAGTTGGCATAAGCTGAATGCCGCATGCCCAGACGCAAGTCCCCGTTGCGCGGACCTACTCCGCGCGAATCGCCGCTCTCTGGCCGGCTCGCCCTCATCACCGGCGCCAATCGTGGCATCGGTCTCGCCATCGCCCGCGCACTCGCGCGTGAGGGATGCAATCTGGTTCTCACCGGCCGCGACGAGCGCACCTTGGCCAAGGCAAGCCTTGAACTGCATCGGCTGAACGTTAATGTTCTGGCCCAGTCTTGCGACGTCCGCAGCCCCGACTCCGTCGATTACCTGTTCACGCTGGTTCGAGGATTGCACAAGCCCCTCGATATCCTGATCAACAATGCAGGCATTGGACATCCCAATCGCATCGTCGGCGAGTTGCCCTATCCCACCTGGATGGAAGTGATCGACACCAACCTCAACGGCCTGTTCCTTATGACGCAAGCGGCGCTCGCTGTGATGAAGCGCGGCAGCACGATCGTGAACAACCTCTCGATCGCCGCCGAGCGCGTTTTCCCTGGGTCGGCTGCTTACAATGCGTCGAAGCATGGCGCTCTAGGATTTACCGATACGTTGCGCGAGGAGCTGCGGCCGAAGGGAATTCGCGTGATCGCGCTCATGCCCGGCGCCACCGATACAGCGATCTGGGACACGCTGTGGCCAAAAGCGCCCAGACGCAAAATGATGTCCGCCGAAACCGTAGCCCGGACGGTAGTCGATGCGCTGCTCGTGCCCGAAAACGCGACCGTGGAAAAACTTGTGGTGACGCCCTCAATCGGCGCGCTGTAGGAAAGCTAGAAGAACGGCGACGCGGGCGACTGCCTGAGCATCTAATACGGAGTAGGTTTTGACGACAATCGAGCATCGACTAACGACCAGCGACTATCGACCAACGACCGGGAAACGACATGTCATTCCTCGACTACTTCAAATCGCTGAAAGAGCCGGAGCAACGCCTGGCCTGGGGCGTAGCCATCGCCGCCGATGCTCTGCAAATCGCCGCTTTCCCGTTCTTCGTCGAGGGAGGCATGTCCCCCGCCGACTCGCTGCTCGATCTGTTTGTCGCTTTCGTGATGATTCGTTTGCTTGGATGGCACTGGGCTTTCCTGCCGTCAGCAGCGGCGAAACTGATTCCCGGCGCTGACCTTTTTCCCACCTGGACCGCCGCCGTATGGTTCGTCACCCGTCAGAAGGTGCGTTCGGGAGAACCAGAAATCCTGCCCCCCGGCCCGGCGCCGGAACCGCGCCGCTGAGAAATCAGAGCCACGGGCGGTCAGTTTTCAGCCATCGGCATCGATTGAATAGGGTCTGTTCGGTTTTCGTAACAAGAATCTCGCCGCCAACCCAGTGAAACGGGACACGTATACCATTCGCGTCGGGTGCGGCCACCCCTCGGGGAGGGAGAGTCATCGGGTATAACCCTGTGTCGAAGAGCTTTCACCTGCCGGTAACCAATCCGGCCCGCACCTTTTTTGATGCAATCCGCGGCCGGTATAGCAAGTTCCAGGAGCGCCGTGTGGGTCAAGGCTGAGAGCTACCTACCACGTCCCATACCGGTACCGGTGCGGCCGTTCCCGAAACACGTTAATCATGACCACACCTGCGACGAAGCCTCCCACATGCGCCCAGAAGGCGACGCCGCCTGAACTCTGGCTGGTTTCGGCGATAGCGGTGGCAGTGCCGCTGAGGAAGTTCATCACGAACCAGTAGCCAAGCATCAGCCAGGCGGGAACGTGAAAGAAAAATATCGGCGGAAACCAGATCAGCACGCGCGCCCGCGGATAGAGGATGAAATACGCGCCCATCACGCCCGCAATGGCCCCGCTCGCGCCAATGCTCGGCAAGCGCGAGGCCTGGTTCAGCAGAATGTGCGTGACTGCGGCCGCCAGTCCGCTCATCAGGTAGAAAACGAGATACCTGAAGTGCCCCAGGTAGTCTTCGACATTGTCGCCAAAGATCCACAGGAAGAGCATGTTCCCAGCCACATGCAAGAATGAAGCGTGCAGAAACATTGCGGTGAACAGCGGCAAAATGGCCGTAGCAAGGTTGTCGTAAGAGTGTCCAGTCAGCACGGCCAGCGTATGATGAGGAACAACGCCAAACTCGACCATGAATGAATTCAGCGCCCGATGGCTGACCGAGAGCTCCCACACAAAGACCATCACGTTCAGGACAATCAGAAAATAATTGACGAACGGCGTCGAAAAAGTGGGCTGATCGTCACGAAGAGGAATCATTTAATTGGCAATTTGTAGCTGGTAATTTAATCCTGATCGTTGCCGATCAGCGGTCTCGCCTTTAGATTACCAATTACAAATTACCAGATTACAAATCCCCATGAATGGTGTCGTAATCATCGATAAGCCAGCCGGCCTGACGTCACACGACGTGGTCAATCGGGTGCGCCGGATTCTGGGCCAGCGCGCGGTCGGTCACCTCGGCACGCTCGATCCCTCGGCCACCGGGGTTCTCCCGATTGTCCTCGGCAACCTCACCCGTTTGGCGCAGTTCTACGTCCATTCCGAGAAAACTTACGAAGGCGTGATTCGCTTCGGCTTCGCCACCGACACCTACGACGCGGATGGTGAACCCACCACGCCACGGCAAGACGTGCTCCTAAATGGCGACGTGGTTCGCGCCTTGGCGGCGCAGTTTCAGGGCACGATCGAGCAGATGCCGCCGCCGTTCTCCGCCAAGAAAATTGGCGGCGTCCCCGCCTACAAACTGGCCCGCAAGAACAAAGCCGTCGCGCTCAAGCTGGTACCAGTAGAAATTAAGGAATTCAAGATTGTGGACACCACGGCCGATGAAGCTAACTTTCGCGCACGCGTGGCCTCGGGCACCTATATACGTTCAGTGGCCCACGAAATGGGCCAAAAGCTGGGATGTGGCGCTCATCTGGCCAGCCTGCGGCGCACCGCGGTCGCCGAGTTCGCCATTGAAGATGCCCACACGCTAGAGGCACTGGAAGCCGCGAGGCAGCAGGGAATTGTCGAGTCGTTGTTTGTCCATCCCCGAAAATTGGTGCCGCAATTGCCGAGTGTCACCGCCAACGAAGAAAGCGCAGCCCTTATCCGCAGCGGCCGGGGCGTAAATCTGCCAGAAATGTCCCGCGCGCCTCAGGTAAAGGTCTTCTACGGGCAACGGGACTTGATCGCGATCGCAACTCGAATTGCGGGGACGCTTTTCCACCCGGGGATCGTGTTTTCCGGGTAATACGGTGGAGCGACAGGCGCCTCGCCCGTCCCGCGGAGAGCCCCGACTGCACGTCACCGACGCACAGTGCGACGCGCAGTATACTCTGGTCGCCAGAGGATGATTTGAGTCCTCGCCGGAAGGGAACCCGTGACCTTCACCAACTGCTATGAAGATGGCGCTCGCGCCGAAGCCTACGCCACTCTGGAGTTCAAGAACACTTACCACCTGGCGTACCGCGACATCCCGGCCATCCTCGCCGAACACGTTCGCGGCCGCAAGAGCCTGGACTTCGGCTGCGGCGCCGGACGCTCTGCGCGCTTCCTGCGCCAACTCGGCTTTGAGGTTACGGGCGTTGATATTGCCGAGGATATGATCCGCAAGGCGCGGGAA
>Ga0209415_10018226_pt1 | contig 11089 bp, 11 predicted proteins | sample PeaSoiSIISIP2007_FD_187696 | JGI IMG/M metagenome (GOLD analysis project Ga0209415, IMG submission 187696) | Peat soil microbial communities from Weissenstadt, Germany - SII-SIP-2007 (SPAdes) (version 2) | ecosystem: Environmental > Terrestrial > Soil > Wetlands > Peat | place: Germany...
GAAACCGGAACTGGCAGTCGAGCAGTATAAAGCTGCTCTGAACCTCGACCCTCAGAACAAGGCCCTGCGGGAGGCTTTGAAGAGGGTGCAGAAGAAATAGGTATCATTCCTTCAAAGCGCCTGCACGGAGAAGACACGATGGTCAGTACGCTTTCTGGTGGGCACGCTGAACACGCTCCATTCCTGCTTGCGCCAGGATCTCCTCATCCGTTGGGGGCCACACCTTCACTAACCGGAGTGAATTTCTCACTCGCTTCCGCGAATGCAACAGGCGTCGAACTGCTCCTATTTTCAGCACACGATTCGCTGGAGCCATTCCAAACGATTCGGTTCGATCCCTATGTGAACAAGACCTTCCACCTCTGGCACGTCTTTGTGCGCGGGCTGAAACCGGGCGTCCACTATGCGTACCGTGTCGATGGCCCGCTTGACTCAGCCGGCCAGCGATTCAACAAGAACAAGGTCCTAATCGACCCCTACGCCCGCGGCAATTCTCATTTTCTTTGGGATCGCGACAGCGCCTGCACGCCTGAGGATAACGTGCGGACATCAATGCGCTCAGTTGTCATTGACCCCTCCGGCTATGACTGGGAAGGCGACAAGCCCCTGAACCGCCCGATGGCGGAATCGATCATCTACGAAGCGCATGTTCGCGGCTTCACACAATCTCCCACATCGGGCGTGCGGCATCCCGGGACTTTCGCCGGCCTCGCCGAAAAGATTCCTTACCTCAAAGATCTCGGCATCACCGCCGTGGAGTTGCTTCCTATCTTTGATTTTGATGAGACCGCGGTGCTCAAAGTCGTCGATGGGAAGCCCCTCCGCAATTATTGGGGGTACAGCACCATTGGCTACTTTGCGCCTCAGTCCTCGTATTGCCTCGACCCCGAATCCGGCAGCCACTTGCGCGAGTTCCGCGATCTGGTCAAGGCCATGCACAAGGCGGGGATTGAAGTCATTCTCGATGTGGTCTTCAACCACACGGACGAGGGCAACCACCAGGGACCGACGTATTCTTTCAGAGGCATCGACAACCGCTCTTACTATTTGCTGGTGCCTTGGGCACTGCAATACTACATGGATTTTTCCGGCTGCGGGAACACCCTCAATTGCAACCACCCCATTGACCAGAAGCTAATCATCGACTGCCTTCGCTACTGGGTTCGGGAAACCCATGTGGATGGCTTTCGCTTCGACGAAGGATCCATCCTTTCGCGCGGTGAAGATGGGGCGCCTGCCGTTCACCCTCCGCTAGTCTGGCAGATCGAGTTGGACGAGGAACTGGCAGACACGAAGCTGATCGCCGAAGCGTGGGATGCCGCCGGCCTATACCAGATTGGGCATTTCCCCGGTGACCGTTGGGCCGAATGGAATGGCCGCTATCGCGACGACGTCCGTCGGTTGGTGAGGGGCGATCCCGGAGTTGTGGGCGCAATCGCGTCGCGCCTGGGAGGTAATGCTGACATTTATCAGGGACGCGGCGGGTCGCCGCTGAATAGCGTCAATTTCGTGACCTGTCATGACGGTTTTACCCTCAACGACTTGGTCTCCTTCAACCAAAAGCACAACCAAGCGAATGGCGAAAACAACCGTGACGGTATCAACGATAACCTCAGCTGGAACTGCGGCTTAGAGGGTGATTCCCAAGATCTCGAGGTCGAACGGCTCCGTGAGCGGCAGGTGCGCAACTTTATGGCAATCCTGCTACTCTCGCGTGGCATTCCCATGTTTGTGGCTGGGGACGAGATACGTCGCTCACAGAAAGGTAACAACAACCCATATTGCCAGGATAACGAGATCAACTGGTTCGACTGGAGTCTTGTGAGCAAGAACTCCGACCTGCTCCGCTTCTGCAGAAGCATGATTCGCTTCCGGAAGATGCATGCGGCAGTCCGGCACGACCAGTTTTTCGACGGCTCGGTGAATGAGCGCGGCTTGAAGGACGTATCGTGGCACGGTACAAAACTCAATCATCCGGGATGGGACGATGCCGGCGCCCGTGCACTCGCCATGACGCTGGCGGGTTTCGACGGAGACCCCGACTTGCACGTAATGTTCAACATGTTCTGGGACACCTTGGATTTCGAACTGCCCGTTGTGCCCGGCAGGCGTTGGTGCGTATCCGTGGATACGGCCCAGCCTTCGCCTCACGACATCTCCGACGCAGGCTCTGAGCCAGACGTGCTCGGAGACACGCATCTGGTCGAGGCCAGAAGTGTCGTAGTCCTGGTGAATCGGGCGTGAAAAAGCTTCCTCCGCGGTGGCTTACCGAGCTTCAATGCACAACGAATCAAAGATGTTGCTTCAACTCTCCTTACTGCCGAAACCAACCTTCGCGCTGACTGTTACTGGCCATTTTTCACGAGGTTCGCGAATTCGCGAATGAATCGTGGTCCTGCGATTCTGTCACCCCGACTGTTTTCAGGTATTTAACTCTGGCCTTCGCGTTGCTCTACTAAAGGGTGCAGTTTGAAGACAATCGCAAAGCAAACCAAACGCGAGACGCGAGGAGAAGCCCATGAGCAACGAGGTGAAAGTGGCAAAGCAAGTAGTCCACGACAAGCTTGAGTCTCAGATCAAGACCGCTGAGGCGAAGCTGGACACGCTGAAAGCACAGGCTGAGGCCGCGAAAGCGAACGTCGAGATCAAATCGATCACCGCCCTGCTGCCCAGGAAGCAGGTGATTCGGCAGAAGCTGCAGGAACTGAAGAAGTCGGGCGGCGACCGGTGGGAGCAGGCGAAAGCCGATCTCGAGGGAGGGATCGCGGATTTCGAAAAATCGGTGAAGGGGATCGAATCGAAGGCGAAGGTCAGCTAAGGCGCGAAAACTGCTTGTGATGTGGCTCTTAGTATTAAAGAATCTACTACCTTCGTACCAGGAAAATACGAGGAGGAGGCCGTCGTGATTTTTGCAAACCAGAAAAGGATCCTAGCGGTCGTGGCGGTGTTTGTAGCATTGACCTCAGCTACTCCGCCGGCGCATTCGGGCGACGATCATGAAGCGAAAGTTAAGGAAGCCGCTGCGCAGTCCGTCAAGGCCGGAAAGGCGTTCGACGCCATTATGCAGACCCCCGACAAGTCGATTCCGCAGGATCTACTGGCACGTGCGAAGGCAATCGCCGTGTTCCCCCAGGTCATCAAGGCCGCTTTTCTTATTGGCGGAGAGGGCGGGCGCGGCGTCGTGAGCCGTCGGACGAGTGCGGGCTGGAGCGATCCTGTGTTTTTTCGTGCTGGCGGTGGGAGCGTGGGACCGCAGATCGGCGCATCGGCGACCGACATCGTTCTTCTGTTTATGAACGACGAAGCCTTGGCCGGGCTGATGAAGGACAAATTTGAACTCGGAGCCGAGGCTGCCGTTGCCGGCGGTCCCGTCGGGCGCGAAGCTGGCGCCGGGACTGACGCCTTGATGCACGCAGAGATTTTGTCCTATTCCCGCAGCCGTGGGCTGTTTGCAGGGGTCAACTTGAAGGGCGTGGTGATTCGGCCCGAAGACGATCTGAACCAGGCTGTCTACGATAAGAGCGCACACGAACTGCTGGACGACAGTCGAGCCAGCACGGATGAAGCGGCTGGTCTCCCCGCGTTTCCGCAAACGGTTACTCGGTACGCCGCCGCCAACGGTACCGATCATTAACCGCCCGTGGAGATCGCAATATTTGCGAGGGGCAAAGATGCGGCACTCAGCGGAGAACTCCTAGGATAAAGTTGCCATGATCCGAGTCACGGTGATCCGACGTCTTATGCCCACTGCCGCACTGCTGGTCTTGATCGCCGCGGCCGCCGTGCCCGGCTTTTCCCAGTCGAATTCCGCACTGCAGGCGTTTTTTCGGCAGGACGTCGGACTGAGCGAGGATCAGATCGCCGACATACAAAGCGGGAAGGCGGTCGCGAAGACCATGCCGTCGCGCACGCCGGCTGAGGTCTTCTTGTTCGGTGCGATCTATATCCACGCTGCTCCTGAGAGCTACCTCCGGTTTGCCCACGACTTCGACCGCCTGCGTAAGCTTCCCAACTATCTGGCACTCGGGGTATTCAGCAATCCTCCGCAACCTTCTGACTTAAAGGGTTTCGAGTTCGACAGCGATGACATCAAGGGATTGAAGAATTGCAAGACCGGAGATTGCCTGATTCAGATGCCCGCGAGCTCCATCGAAGAACTTCAGCGATCCATCGATTGGTCGGCCGCCGGCGCGGACGAACAAGTGAATCAACTCCTGCAGAAGACGGCACTAGAGCGTCTGCTTGCCTACCAACGCGACGGCAACCAGGTCCTGGGCGTCTATAACGACAAGCGTGACCCGACCGAAGTTCCCCAGCAATTCGCGTACATGCTCAGCTACAGCAAGGCCTTGCCAGAAAATCTGCCGGCTTTCTATCACTACCTTCTCGACTATCCCAAGGCGAAGCCCGCGAACGTCGAAGACACCTTCTATTGGGCGAGGGTGAAATTCGGTTTGAAGCCGACGTTGCGCGTCGTGCAGATGGTGACCATGCGTGGAGACCCCGCCGATCAGGTAGTGTACGCCATCGCCGAAAAGCAGCTCTATGCCAGCCACTATTTCGAGACCGCTCTGGACCTGTCGTTCTGTACACGCGGAACCGACGACTCGAAGCGGCCCGGCTTCTATCTCGTCATGGCGATGGGCTCGGAACAGGCGGGTCTAACGGGCGTCAAGGGGTCGATCGTTCGAAAGGCGGCAGTGGGTCGGTCAGTTACAAATCTGCAAGGTGCACTCACGAACATTAAGGAGGCGTTAGAAAGCAATCCGTAACCTAGTGGGAATTGACTTAACGTTAAAGGAATGCGCTCCAGAAGACTGCCTGAGAAAGCTGTGAACGGGAGTCACAATCCCGCGCTGGAGGTGAGCTGTGGCCGATATTGAGGGACTGCATCACGTGACGGCAATTGCCGGCGAACCGCAAACGAACATCAACTTCTACACGGGTGTCCTTGGGCTTCGCCTAGTGAAGCTGACCGTAAATTTCGATGATCCGACCACTTACCACCTGTACTACGGGGATGGCCAGGGGCATCCGGGCACCATAATGACCTTTTTCCCGTGGCCGGGTGCGTTCAAGGGACGCATCGGTACTGGGCAGTTGACCGTTACTTCCTTTGCTGTGCCAGAAAAGTCATTGCCATACTGGCGGGAGCGTCTCCGCAAGCGCGGGGTTGAATTTGACCAGGCAACGTCGGACTTCGGAGAGGAACTGCTCTTTCTCAGAGATCCGGACGGGCTTCAACTTGAACTCGTCAGCACGTCAAATGCGAATCCCGACAGGGTATGGGAGCGAGGCCCCGTGCCGACCGAACACGCAGTGCGCGGCTTTCACCATGTAACGCTCTCCGAGAACGGCTACGAACGCACTGCCTCATTACTCACTCAGACGTTGGGATTTAAGCAAATTGCCAAAGAGGGAAACCGCTTCCGCTATGCGGTTGGTAACAACGGACCCAGTGCTATCGTCGATCTGGTTTGCGCGCCCCAAGGACGGCCTGCAAGGGTTGCCGTGGGGACCGTCCATCACGTGGCATGGAGAACCGCAACAGATGACGAGCAAGTGCAATGGCGAGATACGCTGACGAAACTCGATTACGACGTTACGCCAATCATCGACCGTCTGTATTTCCACTCCATTTACTTTCGCGAACCCGGCGGGGTGTTGTTTGAAATCGCGACTGATCCTCCCGGCTTTGCGACCGACGAGTCTGTGGAGCACCTTGGCACATCGTTAAAACTGCCGCCCTGGCTTGAGGAAGATCGTCCCGAACTAGAGAGGTTATTGCCGCGAGTCGAACTGCCAAGGATTCGTGGAGGAAAAGCCGATGAAGCCGCCTGATGATCTGGGGTTCGTGCATGTCTTCGTGCCTGCTGACAAACCTAATTCGCCGACGCTACTACTCCTGCACGGTACGGGTGGTGATGAGCGCGATCTTTTGCCCCTGGGAAGAGAACTGTGGCCTGGTGCGGCCCTTTTGGGTGTCCGCGGCAAAGTGCTGGAGAACGGAATGCCGCGCTTCTTCCGCAGATTTGCGGAAGGCGTGTTCGATGTGGATGATTTGAAGACGCGAACGAAGGAGTTAGCCGAATTCATTGATGTCGCCGCTGAACACTACGGGTTCAGTAAGCGCCATCTGCTTGCAGTAGGCTACTCGAATGGCGCGAACATCGCAGCTAGTCTGATACTGCTTCATCCTCATTATTTAGCAGCAGCTGTGCTCTTCAGAGCGATGGTTCCTCTCACCCCGGACATTGTGCGAAATTTCAGTGCGCTTTCGGTGTTCCTCGCAGGCGGAATGCGAGACCCAATCGTTCCACGCGATCAGACTGAGCAACTCGCGGCGATTCTGGAGAGTGGAGGAGCGGATGTTGTGAGGTTCTGGCATCGCGGCGGACATGAACTGGGGGAGGACGATATACAGGCTGCAAAAAAGTGGTTGGAAGATAAGGTCTCCAACGGACTAGCTGCTTAGGTAGGCGCGACGGGCCCTTTTTGTCCGCTTGCCCCGATTCAATTGCGCGGCCCAAGAGGTATCAGTTCTAACGTTGACCGATAGCTGGATATTTCCACTTCGCCACTTCGCTCTCAGGCTGGCACAACACTCGCATTGCAGCTGATCCAGCTGGAGCACCGGTACATTGGCGGGCACGCGGTGAGTGGTGGGATATGAACAATCTCGAAAAGCCTTACCTGAAAAATGGAGTTCCGTTTACCAGCATCTCAGACGGCGGAAAGCTGCTTGGGACCGTAGATGGAGAAGACGTGTTACTGGTGCGACGCGGGAGGGAGTTCTTTGCGGTGGGTGCTCACTGTACGCACTACCACGGGCCGCTCGCGGACGGACTAGTGGTTGGCGACGAAGTGCGATGTCCCTGGCATCACGCATGTTTTAGCCTGCGCACGGGCGAGGCTGTGCGGGCGCCAGCGCTGGACTCCGTCCAGTGCTGGCGCGTTGAGCAAGAAGGAGACAAGGTTTTCGTAAAGGAGAAAGTGCCCGCAGGTCCCAAGCACGTCTCGACCAAAGAACATCCCACTTCGGTGACCATCATCGGCGGAGGTGCCGCAGGGCTTGCCGCCGTCGACATGCTTCGTCGCCAAGGATACAGCGGTCCATTAACGATGATCAGCGCTCCACATTTTCCAAAAAGTGTATTTTATATTCTAGTTATGGAAATTGGGAACTCGGCCCGTCCCGAGAGCGCCGATACTATGGCTGAGTAGGAATCCCGTAGCGCGCAATCCATTGCCATCAACGTACTGGTCGGTGGGCGGTCCGACTAGGGTCCGGTTCTTGGCCCGGCTTTGGGTTCCGAACCTAAAGACAGGGAACCAGAGCAAGACACGAGTCCGGCAGACTGGGCCGATCACTCGTACTCCTTCGCAGCGAACTGAAAAGCCATGCCACTTGTCACGACGTATGTGCCGGTCGTGCGTGCAATATCGGTGTGTCAAACAGGGCGTATCTAAAACAGGGTTTTTACGCGCGAAGCTTTCCTGGATCTGTGTCAATGTGCGCGATCTGCGCATTCGGCAAGGATACAAAGCTCTACACGAAACGGACTTGCTTCTTTATGGGCGCTCCCGCATCCTAGAGTGCGGTCAAAGACATGTGAGGATTGGCTATGTCTATGCAACGTCGTGATTTGTTGAAATCCGTCGCGAGCGCTGGATTATTTGCAGCGGCTACGCCCCTCGTCAGATCGCAGGAGCAACTGTCGCGCGTCGGCCGCGGCATGCCGGCTCCACGCATCAAGGACATCAGCGTCATCGAATGCCAGCCTGCGGGCGTGCGGCTTACGGTGGTAAAGGTCAGCACCGACCAAGATGGTCTCTACGGCTACGGTTGCGCCACCTTCACGCAACGTGCCGACCTGGTGAAACCAGCCGTCGAGAACTACCTCAAACCCTTTCTGCTGAACAAGGCAACCGATCGCATCGAAGACATCTGGCAGTCGTGCTACGACAGTTCCTATTGGAAAAACGGACCGGTGCTGAACAATGCGCTGAGCGGCATCGACCAGGCGCTCTGGGATATCAAGGGCCGCCAGGCGGGTATGCCGGTGTATCAACTCGCCGGAGGCAAATGCCGCGAGGCGGTCGACACCTACGCACACGCTGATGGGGCCGAGTTCGATGAGGTGGTCGACAACGCAAAGCGATATATCAGTCAAGGCTTTCGCAACGTGCGGGTGCAAGTCGGTGTACCGGGTATGGCCGGATATGGAGCGCGGGGCAGCGGGACCGCGCTGCAGGCCCTGCACGACAAGCCGGTGTTTGAACCCGCATACTATATGCGGCGGGCGTTGAAGCTGTTGGAGAAATGCCGGGAGGAGTTAGGCGAGGAAGTCGAACTGCTCCACGATATGCACGAACGGCTATTGCCGAACCAGGCGGTTCAGTTTTGCAAGGATGCGGAAAAGTTCAAGATGTTTTTCCTGGAAGATCCGCTTTCGCCGGAAGATCTCGGCTATTTCCGTCAGATTCGCGAGAACTGCGCCACTCCGATCGCCATGGGCGAACTCTTCAACAGTCCCCACGAATGGCAGCCGCTGATTTCCGAGCGCCTGATCGACTACATCCGGGTGCACGTCTCGCAGGCTGGAGGTTTCACGCCAGCGCGCAAGATTGCCATCCTAGCTGAGCAGTTCGGCGTGCGGACGGCCTGGCATGGGCCGGGCGATGTGTCTCCGGTGGGGCACATGGCCAACGTAACGCTCGACATCGTAAGCTACAACTTCGGCATTCAGGAGTACACGCCATTCAACGAGCGCACGCAGGAAATTTTCCGCGGGTGCCCGGAGATGAAGGACGGATATCTTTGGGTGAGCGAAAAGCCAGGGTGGGGGATTGAAATCGACGAGAAGGCGGCAGCGAAGTCACCATTCACCCAAAGCGAGAACGGACTGAACGGTGGTTGGGGAGAAATTCGCAAGCGCGACGGCACGGTCATCAAGCAGTAGTGGGCTGATCCAGACGAGCGAGTTCTAGAAACGTTTTCCTGTTGGCTTCTACTCTGTTGATGCTGGTTAACTTCGCATTGGCGAGAGCGCGATGGACCGAGCAGCAGGCGAACGCCTGGTATCAGCAGCAACCCCGGCTGGTGGGAAGCAATTTTATCCAGGCATCTGCGATCAATACAGAAGTTGGCCACTGCTTCGGGATTTGTTGTCGACAAACGCCCTAGTGACTAGCTTCTTGAGCAACGCCCGAATCGCGATCCCTTTGAGAGCTACGCGTCATAGGGATCTCGTGAGCAACACAACGCGACTGACATAACAGTCTGACCGCTCTCACGTCCGCACGTGAAATCTGATTATTCGAGTTGGCTGTGTGCTAGTTGTGTGCCGGATCTCAGGTTCAGGCATTCGCAAGGCGAAACTCAGCTCCGTCTGGATCATGGATGTTAAAGGACGTTATCATTCACGATAACGGGAGGCATCATGACGGAAGATCGCAACTTCACGCGTTCGACTCTCCGTGAACTCATTGTGGAGCAAGTATTCCGTTCTCGCCTGTCATGCCTCTTTCGCCTCTTCTGAAATCAGCATCTTACACATTCTAAACGTGCCGTTTAAGATGTGGGTGAACATGCGGTGGTGGTTGATCCACATGATGCCAATGAAAGCGAAGCTGATGACGAATGAAATGTAGGAGGGCCACTGCCGGACGAGTTGGACCGAGAGTGGAACCGCGCTGGGTGCGGGAACTTTGATTTCCAGGATCAGCAAAGTGATGGCGATGGCGTAAACGCCATCCGAGAAAGCTTCGACGCGCGCGGTTTCGGTGGTCATGCTTGCCCAGCCGACCTAGGATCGACCTCGACGGGCGGGGCTTGTCGTGATCCCCGCCGCAGGAGCGGTTGTCTCCCCACGTCCCTTGCCTGCGGCGGGCGCTTTTGGCGAGGTGATCTGCATCAGGGAGCGCTTGCCCACGCGGATGAACTCCAGCTCCCGCGCGGCTTGCAGCGCATTGGTCGATTCCCGTACTCGCGAACGGGGTACGAAATTGCCAAACAGCGTTTCCAGTTCCTGCTCATCGGCCGCGATCACACAGTCCAAATACTTCGAGAGCAGCGCGGAGAGCGCTTCCCCGACGGAAAGTTCAATTCCTTCCCGCACAGCGTCGGGAGCCCAGCGGTAGAGCACGTCCCAGAACGAGCCCTCGGCGGGGTTGTAGTCGACCCGCGTGATACGCAGCTTCACGCCCAGCTCGCCGAGCGCGTGATCGAGGGCGCCGTAGGACACGCTGCCGCCGAGCACTTCCTGCAGCTTTTGCTTGGAGATGGGGCCGCCGCGCTGAATGGCCGCGAAGGCGTCGCAGGCGAGCTCGGAGTATTCCGCACGCGGACCTGCCTTGGGAGCCTGCTTGGGGTTGCGCTCTCCGGCCAGGGCATAGAAGTACGGAAAGATGGACCCGGCGATCAGGAACGCATTGTTCTCGCCAAACAGGCTGGCTTCGTAGGCGGAGCGGTCGCGGAGCAGGCGGACCATCAATTCCGTAGCTTCCTGCGCACGGGGATCGGCGAAAGCTTGTTGCCAGCTCGGGAGGTGATCGTCCGAGCCAGTCCATGCGCCGATGAAGGTAGGAACGAGCAGCGCCGGGCGCACCGGGTACATCAAGCAGAAACCGACGGACTCGAGGAACGAGCGCGCATCGTCAAGCGTGCGCACGGGGCGTCCGTCGAGGTGCCATTTCGCGCGGCGAAGTTGGTCGAGCTCTAGGTCAGTCATAAAAACAGCTTCTAGCCGCTAGCTCCTAGCTTAATGCCTCCGCGGCCAGCTCTTGCGAGCAGCTAGTGGCCAGGAGCTAGAAGCTAGATCCTCTTAAACGCCTTCTGAATATCCTTCAAAGAGTATCGCAGAACCACCGGCCGTCCGTGGGGGCAGGACATGGGGCATTCGGTGTTGGACAGTTCCGCCAGCAGCCACTCCATTTTGTTTTGCTCCAGCGGCATATTGACCTTGATGGCGGCGTGGCAGGCGATGGAGGCGGCAATGCGGGTACGAATCTTCTCCAGATTCAAGCTCTGCTCCTCGCGGGCGAACTGCTCCAGCAGTTCGTGCAGCATTTTTTCGATTTGTGGAGC
>Ga0209415_10018228_pt1 | contig 11088 bp, 8 predicted proteins | sample PeaSoiSIISIP2007_FD_187696 | JGI IMG/M metagenome (GOLD analysis project Ga0209415, IMG submission 187696) | Peat soil microbial communities from Weissenstadt, Germany - SII-SIP-2007 (SPAdes) (version 2) | ecosystem: Environmental > Terrestrial > Soil > Wetlands > Peat | place: Germany...
CGGGCCCGAAAAGCCGGCCAGGGGGCCGGCTGCAGACGAGGGCGTCCGCCCCACAATTTGCGCAGGTGTCCGCCAATTGGAAACTGAGTGGCATTGGGCTTGACAGCCCGCGCCACGGAGGCAGACTGGATTGTCGCCCTTAACGGAACGTGCCGGCCCGCTCGAAGTCTTCCTTCAACTGCGAGGTGATCTTCTCGGCTACGTCGGCGCTGGCGCCGTGGAACCGGGCGCCGAGGCTTTCCTGGGTGGTGGACCAGATGACATCGCCATCCTTGTTGACCAGACGGACGGCGGCAATCGCCTCATGGCGCCGCTCGGCGGAGTGATCCGACTCGTTTTCGCCGATCCCCAGTCCAGCGGCGCCGCCCTTGCCGTAGTTCCCGGTGCCCGTGCGATTGCTGAGGCTCATGTGCGCGTTGATGCCGTCGGATGAGGTATGCGTTTCGGTGAAGACCAGATCCTCGGCCGCGCCGCGCAGCACGGCGTCGGCGCGCTCCTCCTTTTCGGTGAGGACGAAGAGCCTGGCGCCGGCCAGGCTGCTGATGAGGATGTCGCGCATCTGCGCGGCGGTGTCGCCGCCGGTGAGCCGGTCCACGTAAATGCGGCGCACGGTGAGCAACTGCCGCAGGTTGCCGGCTTCAATGGCGGTTGTGGCGGCGTCTCCCGCGGCGCTCAGAAATGGTGCGGCCCAGGCGGCCGCGAAGATCAGTAATGGCTTCATCCCTTGCCGGCCTTACGCGCTTCGTCGTCGAGGAACTCGACTCGCCGGCCTGTGCGCGCCTCCAGGCCGGCGAGCACGCTGCGAATGTCGCCCTTATCCACGCGCAACACCAGCGCCTGCTGTTTGCCCTCCACGTCCAGGAACCCGAGGGTGACGAAATGTTTGCGCGCCTTGCTCAACAGCAGCACCGGGGAAATCAGCACCGCTGCGGCGTAGCGCCGGCTGACGGTCTGGCCGTATTCGAGCGTGTTGACCTTTTGATACGACACGCGCAGTTCGGTCTTGCCGGCACGCAGGAGCAGCATCTGCGTGTCGGAGAGATCCAGACGGACGCTGCCCTTGGTCGGAAACTCACCCGGGGTTCCGCCCGCCAGCTCAGCCTTGAAGCCCGCTTCAGCGGCGACGAGCGCCTGTGGCAATCCCAGCGCAGCCAGCAGCACAACCAACGTTCGTAACATTGGATGTAGGTAGTGTGGCGAGTTCGCGGCGGTTCTCAGGATTATTGATGTGGCGCACGCACTCGTGCGTGCAGCGTCGGCAACTCATGCCGACGCGAGATGTTTCGCCACTCAATTCCACTGATATTCCATATGAACTCCACCCGCCGGTTGCCGCACATCTATGCCCGAAATCGCTGGCTATTCCTCACCTGGACGCTTCACGGCGCTGTCCGCCCAGACCAATTTCCACCACCCCAGAAGGCGTCGGCCGGTCAGGCTTTCGTCTGGATGGACCGGCAGTTGGACAGGGCTCGGTCCGGTCCAATGTTCCTGCGCCAGGATGCCATCGCGAACCTGGTCGTCGAGTCTCTACATCGAGGCGCGGCACTCGGACACTATGAACTGGGCGCTTTTGTGGTGATGGCGAATCATGTTCATGTGCTGCTGTTGCCGAAGGTGCCGCCCAGCCGGTTGCTGAAGGCGTTGAAAGGCAGCACCGCGCATGAGGCGAATCGCGTGCTGGGTAGAACGGGAGAGCCATTTTGGCAGCGGGAATCGTATGATCATTGGGTCAGGGACGAGCGGGAGTGGCGGCGAATTGAGAGCTACATCGAGGTCAATCCGGTGAAGGCGGGGTTGGTCGCGTCCGCCGAAGAGCATCGCTGGTCGTCTGGGTGGACGGCGCCGGGCGTCGGCACGAGTGCCGACGCTGCACGCACGAGTGCGTGCGCCACGGAACCGGGCGCGGAGGTTTAAGCTGGCCCTTTCCCTGAGAGGGCCTCACTCCGTCCGCAAGGCTTCCATGGGGTCTACGCGGGTGGCGCGGCGGGCGGGGAGCCAGGCGGCGGCGAGCGCCAGTGCTACTACGGCGGCGGCGCTGAGGACGTAGGAAAGCGGATCGAGGGGCGTCACGCCGAGCAGCATCGAACCGGCGAACCGCGCTGCTATCGCCAGGCCGGCGAGGCCTATGGGGACTCCGACCGCGGCCAGGCGCAGCGATTCGCCCAAGACCAGGCGCTCGATCTGGCGCGGTTGGCCGCCCAGCGCCACGCGCAGGCCGAATTCGCGCGTCCGCCGGTTGACGGCATAGAGCAGCACACCGAACAGGCCGGCCGCGGTGAGCAAAACCACGCTGGCGCCCAACGCGCTGATGGCAGTGGCGATGAAACGGTCGACCGAGAGGGCGTTGTCCAGGGTCTTCCGCAGAGTGGTGGAGTCGTACACGCGCGCCGCGGGGTCGAAACCATGGATCTCGGCGCGGGCAGCGCGGTCGAGCGCCGCGGGGTCGCCCGCGGTCTCCACCATTAACGTGATATCGTCCGACACCGCCTGGGCGAAGGGAAGAAAGATAAAGGGCTGCGCCTGTTCGTGCACGTAATTGGAAGGGCCATCTTCGGCTACACCCACAACCTGGCGCGGTGTGCCATCGATTCGAACCCAGTTGCCGAGCGGGTCGCGGGTGCCGAACACGGTGCGGGCAAACGCCTGCGAAACCACCACCGCCAGTGCCGCGCCTGCGCGATCGCGGCTATCGATGCTCCGCCCGGCCACGACGCGCGTGCCCATCAAGCGAAAGTAATTGCCGCCGACGTTGTTGAGGAACACGCCCATCGGCGCCATCCCCTGGATCTCGACCCGAGCCGTCATCCCGCCGCCGGAACCGCTCAGCGGAAGCCGCCGCGCGTAGGTGGCGCCACGTACGCCCGGCAGCGCGGCCAGCCGCTCGCTCACCTGGTCGCACCAGGCAGCGGGCGGGATCTGGAGCGCCGGGACCACCGACAGCGCCAGCACCTTCTTGTGCGGATCCAGCCCGGGCCGGACCCCGGTAGCGTTGTGCAGGCTGGTCAGGAACAGCACCGCGACGCCGAACAGCGCCACGCTGACCGCGATCTGCGAAATGACGAGCGCTTTCTGCTGCCAACCGCGGCGCCGCATCGCCACCCCTTGAGTCTGCTTCAATACCTCGGAAATGTTGAGCCGCGCCGCATGGAGCGCGGGCCAAACGCCGGCGACCACGATGGCCAGCAGCAGCGCCCCGGCCGAGAATACGAGCACACGATAATCCAGCCGGATGCCGTAATCTATGGAGGAGTCCATCGCGCGCGCGAATTCGGTGACCTTCTCTGTCAGAAACTGGGCCAGCAGCAAGCCCACCCCGGCGCCCGCCAGGCTGATCAGGACGGTCTCCATCAACAACTGGCGCGCCACCCGCCACCCGCCCCCGCCCAGGGCGATCCGCACTCCCAGTTCCTTGCGGCGCGCTTCGCCTTGTGCCAGCCGCAACTGGGCTACGTTGGCGCATGCCACGAACAGGACCAATCCGAACACCGCCACCATACCGCCGCCGAACGCCACATCGTTCAGCCACGGCTGCGCGAAGCATTCGAGCACCGTTCCCGACGCACCGCCAGGAGCGGGCTTGTGCTTTCCCGGACCGCGGATAGCTGCGTCGAGTTGCGCCCCGGCGTTCGCCGCGGTCAGCGGGGCGCGGAATCGCGCGACGATCTCGAACTGGCCCTGGCGCGATTGCTCTTCCTCCCGATTCCCCATGGTGGAGAACCAGACATCCGCGCTTACCCAGACGCCGACCAGGTTGCCTCGCTGCAGACCGGTGAAAACTTCCGGCATCACGCCCGCCACCAGGAATGCCTTATGGTTGAGCAACACGGTTTTGCCGACGATGTGCGGGTCGCCGGCGAAACGCGTCTGCCAGAGCCGGTAACCCAACACGGTCTCCGGCCTTCCTTCGGCCTCACCCAGCGACGCGCGGCCCATTGCGGCCTTCACTCCCACCACCTGAAAATAGTTTGGCGAGGCGGGTTGGATGATCACCATCTCGCTCTCTTCGCCGTCGCCCACCTGGACGCCGCGGCGCTGCGTGGTGACAAGCTGCGCCCGGCCTTCCAGCGCTTTGGCCATATCGAGGTAATCCGGCCAGCCGTACATCATGAAGTTGCCGTCGTCGCCGCGCGAAGTGACCGACCACAGGTCCTGCGGCTTCTCTACCGGCAGCGGCCGTAACAGGGCTGCATCGCCCACGGCGAACAGGCCGGTGGTCAAGCCGATTCCCAGAGCGATCGAAAGCACAGCCAACGCCGTGGCGCCGGGGTTCTTCGCGAGCAGACGAAGAGCCAACCGTAAGTCGCGGATCCATTCAGCGGGTGACATAAACGCAAACAAAGAGCAATTCAGAGGCCAGCCTTGGCCCAATCAAATCAATGGTGTTTGGGCGCCTATTGTCTGAAACTTGAGCGGGCTGTCCGGTTGTGGGAAGCGGTTGGCGTGGGGGCCAGCCCCACCGGCCGTAGGGGCCGGGCACGCCCGGCCCGGCGTTCCACGACGCCCGTACCCCCCAAATCCCTGCGTTTACCCAAGCCGCCAGCGCAGCGGCTTGCCGGGTTCGCTGCGGCCCGCGAGTTCCAGCGTGCCATCCGCTGCTTGGGCCGGCGTCACACGAACTCCGTTGACTTCGGCGTGGGACAACCGGGCCGCTTGTTCAGCGGGCAGCCACACGGCGATTCTCCATGAACCCGCTTGCGAGGGCTGGTACCAGCCTTCGTAGGAGCCGCCGGCCGATTTGAGGACGCCCACCAGCGGGGATTCGAAACGGTACGATTCCACCGGCAGGCCGGGCCGCAGCGTGAGGCCGCTTTCCGTGAACTCGAGCCCGAGCAGCTTGGACGCGGAATAGAGCGAGCAGGCGTGCGAATGCAGGTTGAGCACGGGGAAATCGGTGTAGTGCAGGTAGAGGTTGTTGACCGTTTCACCCGCGTGCTTGCTGAGCGCGGAGTTGTAAGTGTCGGGACCACTCAAAACGCCGTACCAGATGCCGGGATAGTTCTCGGCGTGGCAGGCGAGCGAGTTCTTCTTCCACTCATCCCAGGCCATGGCGGGATCGTGCCGCGCCAGCGCCCAGACCAGCGTTTGATTGAGCGAGGGCCAGATGCCGCCGCTGACCGAAGTTCCCGGCTCCCAAACGCCGCCTTTGGGAGCGTCCGGGCCCGGACCCATTTGTACGGCGCCGATGGGCGACGGACGGCGCAGAACCTCATCCATAGTGCGTATGAGCTCGCGGCTTTGTTCGGGCGTGGTCACGCCGGCGAGCAACGCCCAAGGCTGCGGCTCCAGCCACAGCGTGCTCTCTCCCACCCAACCGAGCGTTGGACCGAGCCAGGCGCGGCGCAGCCACTTACCCGTCCACTGTTGTGCGGCTGCGGCGCGGTGCGCGTCCGCGCTCTGGCGCACCTGCGCTGCCAGGGCCGTGTCGCCGGCATATGTGAGCAGCCGCGCATAGAGATCGAAAACCCAGGCCGCCATGGCCGAGTTCAGCACGCTCTCGCCCTGTTTCACGCACTCCGCGAAAGCCCGCTGCGCCCAGACGCTGAGCAAGCCGTCGTTCCAATCGTCGTTGAGCATGCGCATCACGCCGTGCGTGCCCACACCGACGCCATCCACTTCGTGCCGGTAGCAGCGCTCCAGCAACTTGCGGACGCGCTCTTTGCCGGCGGTGGGTCCGTAGAGCGGCCAGGTGGTCAATTCCTGGTCGAGGAACGCCAGGTCGCGCGAAGCCAGCACGTACTCGCTGGCGGTCCACAGCAGCCAGAGCGGCATGTCGCTCGAATTATCGGTGACCATGGGGCCGACCGCGCCGTGGCCGACGATGGAATACGGAATGGACCCATCGGCGCGAACTTCTTTCAGCGTGTAGCGCAGGACCGTCTTGACGATCTCCGGATCGCTGAAGAGGAAGGGCAGGCAATGCTGCAGCGGGTCGCGGGCCGCGCCCTGGAACCCCATCACGTATTGATAAATGCCGTTCTGGTTGAGGATGTGCTCGTGGAAGTAGTCGTCGTAAGTCAGGCTGCTGCGGAGGCAATAGTGATTCCAGACGGTCTCGCGCTCCACCCAAGGGTCGGAGGAGACGCTGAAGCGCATACCCTTTTTCTTCCATTCCGCGCTCGAATCCTTCCAAGTGGTGGTGGCGCTCGCGCGGTATTTCGCCGCCAGCGAATCGAGCTCGAAGTTCGCCGGCAAGTAACCGTACAGGAAATAGAGCGTGCTCTGCTGGCCGGGCGCAAGATGGATAGCGCGCTCCAATAGCAGCGCGCTTTCCGGGCCGCTGGAGTTGACGTCTCCATCCAGCGCCTGGCCGATGCCGTCCGGCTTTGTGGCGCCGCCCGATCCAAAAAACGCCTTCCCATTGGCGCTGAACCCGCTGGCCGGTGCATCGAGCGAGATCAGGAAAGTGGCGGGAGGGTTGACGTCGTCCCAGGAAGCCTCGGGCACGTTTTCCGGAACCGCTCCCAGAAAAGCGTTCGGATGGGCCGCCAGGTTTGCTTTCACCCTCTGCCACGCGGCTTCTTCTTCCGGCGGGCGTCCCGGAAAGTGGTTCGTTTCCGTCAGGCCGCGGTTGCCATCCAGAACGCGGAACTGGTGTGTGAATCGCTGGCCGAAGCGGCGGCGCAGGTTTACCGGCATGCCAAGCCCGCCCATCTGCTCCACGAACGGACGGAACGAAAACTCGTAGATCAATGTGCCCCAGTATTCGATCCAGCGCAAAACGGCCGAGGTGGTGCCATGATTGCGGATGGTCACCTGGGAAAGCAGGACGGGATCGTCGCCGAAGGGCGCGCTGATGACCTGATCGACGCTGTAGTTGCCGTGCGCCACCCTCTTGCGCAGATAACCGGCGCCGAACACGCGATCGAAAGTCGCGCCGCCGGCCGGATACAGCGTGCTCAGCGTCTCGCGGCCATCGGTGAGGTAGCCGAAGCCGCCGGCGAACTGGCTCATCTCCGGAACATAATCGTTCAGGAACTTGGGAGCGCCTTCATCCTGGCGGACGCGCACGTGGCCGTAGTTGGAGACGATGGCGATGATGCGGTCGTTGCCCACCTGGTGCACGTGATCCGTGGCCGAAAGGATGCCGGGCGTCACCGGAGTGACGGCCTGCGGATCGTTGGTCTGGTCGCAGGTGTAACGAAATGCCGGCAGGTCGAATTCGTCGGTGATCCATTCGCCGAAGTGGCCGGAGCCGTAGGGCTTGGCTTCGGCGCTATTCTGGTCGGCCGCCAGCGCCGATGCCGTGCCCGGTGCCGCGATGGCCCAGCCTGTAGAAGTCATCACAAACCGCCTGCGATCCATCTCCATAATTCCTCGCTATGTGGGGCAGACGCCCTCGTCTGCGCCGGACCCCCTGGTCCGGCTCCCGGCACATCAAGAAAAGCCAGGCCGACGAGGGCGTCGGCCGCAGTCCAGGGGGACTGCCCCACGATGCATGACACTCCCTATGCTGCGGTCCAGCCGCCGTCGATGGTCGGAGTGGCGCCGGTAACGAATGCGGCTTCATCGGAACACAGGTAGAGCGCCATGGCAGCGACCTCGTCCGGCCGCCCCATGCGCCCGATCGGCTGGCGCGCGTGCAACTCTGCCCGCACTTTGTCCTTCTCGTGCTTGTGAAACTTTTCGAGATACGCTTCCACAAAGGGAGTTTCCACCGTGCCGGGGCAGATGCAGTTGACGCGCACGCGGCCGGCGTAATCCACGGCGAGCTGGCGCGTGAGCGCCACCACCGCGCCCTTGGTGGCGCAATAGGCGAAGCGGCGCTTGACGCCGATCAGCCCGGCCACGGAGCCGATGTTGACGATCGTGCCCCGCGATTCCAGCACCTTGGGCATCGCCGCTCTGGTCACCAGAAACATGCCTTCCACGTTGACGCGCAGCAGCTTTTCAAAGTCCACACGGCTGGTTTCTTCGATCCCGCCCACCAGACCGATGCCTGCGCTGTTGACCAGAATATCGAGCGACGCGATCGCGCCCACGCCTGCATTGACCGCCTCTTCGTCGGTAATGTCGAGGATCAGCACTTGCGCGCCGTCGAGTTCGGCGGCGAGGGCCCGGGTGCGATCGCCATCGATATCGGCGATGGTGACCGCGGCGCCCGCTGCTGCCAGCGCGCGGCACGTGGCTTCGCCGATACCGCTGGCCCCGCCCGTCACCAGGGCCTTGCGTCCGTCCAACCGAAACGGTGTCTTCGTCACACCCGAATTGTAGCGCCAGTGAGTAGGACAGACGATCGGTTTGTGTCGTCTGTCAAGCCGTCGCGCTCCCGCAAACCCGGCAGACCACGAAATGCGACGGTCCGTCCTGCCGTCGCGGCGCCGCGCGCTGTGCGACCATAGGTAGCCGGGGCGGGTAGCGCCCGGGCAACTAAGTCCGCCACTGGCTCCCCGCCGTTTTCCTCAAAGGAGGCAATTGGAATGAAAAGATCACTTTTCCTGACGATACTGATGTTGGGCGGCAGCAGCCTGTTCGCGCTCGATAACGGCCTGGCCCGCACGCCGCCGATGGGCTGGAACAGTTGGAACAAGTTCGCCTGCAACGTGAGTGAGAGTCTGATTCGCGAAGCTGCGGACGCCATCGTCAGCACGGGCATGAAAGATGCCGGCTATCAGTATGTGGTCATCGACGACTGCTGGCAGGTATCGCGCGACGCCGAAGGCAACATCGTTCCCGATGCAAAGCGGTTCCCGGGCGGCATCAAGGCGCTGGCCGACTATATTCATTCGAAGGGGCTGAAGTTCGGCATTTACTCCGACGCCGGCACCGGCACCTGCCAGAACCGTCCCGGCGGCCGCGGCTATGAATTTCAGGACGCGCGCCAGTACGCTGCCTGGGGCGTCGACTATCTGAAGTACGATTGGTGCAACACCTCGACGCAGAATTCGGTCGCATCCTATTCCCTCATGCGCGATGCGCTGGCCAAGTCCGGGCGGCCGATCGTGTTCAGCATTTGCGAATGGGGATCGACGAAGCCGTGGCTCTGGGCCAAGGACGTCGGCAATCTGTGGCGCTCGACCGGCGATATCCAGGACAAGTGGGACGTCGAGATGAAGTGGGGCGGCCACGGCATGGTGCAGATCCTCGACCTGCAGGACGGCATCGAGTTCGCTTCCGGCCCCGGCCATTGGAACGATCCCGACATGCTCGAAGTGGGCAACGGCGGCATGACCGCCACCGAGTATCGCGCGCACTTCAGCCTGTGGTGCCTGATGGCAGCGCCGCTGATGGCAGGCAACGACATACGCAGCATGACCGATGAGATCCGCTCCATCCTCACCAATAAAGAGGTGATTGCGGTGGATCAGGACCCGCTCGGCTACCAGGGCCGGAGAGTGAAACGTGAAGGCAGCCGCGAGATTTGGTCGAAGCAGATGGCCGATGGCAGCCGCACCGTGGCGCTGCTCAATCGCGGCGATTCGGAAGCGGAGATCCGCGTGGCCTGGACGGACATTGGATACCCGGACTCAATCTCCGCCATGGTGCGCGATCTCTGGGCGCACCAGGACCGGGGCTCGCAGCAGGGCGGTTACTCGGCCAAGGTGCCCAGTCACGGCGTGGTGATGGTGACGGTGCGGCCGGGCGCGCGGTAAGCGCCACCCGTAGAGGCCCGCCACGCGATTCGAGGTAGGACGGACGGTCGGTTTGTGTCGTCTGTCAAGCGTTGTGCGAGCGGAAAATGACAGACCGCGAAGATGGTCCGTCCTACCGGCTGCAGGCCCGCCGGGCGCATAATCGCAGCCGCGGGCCGGGCATGCCCGGCCCCTACAGGATTTCGAGGCGTTTGCCGACCTTCGCGAAGATTTCCAGCGCTCGGTCCAGGTCTGCTCTGGTGTGCGTAGAGGCGACGATCGTCCGCACGCGCGCTTTGCCTTTAGCCACGGTGGGGAAACCGATGCCAGTGGCCAGCACGCCTTCCGCGAACAACTCGCGGGAGAGCCGGTGTGCCAGCGCGGCTTCGCCGACGATCACCGGCGTGATCGGCGTCTCGCTGATGCCGGTGTTGAAACCCGCCGCCGCCAGGCCCTGCTTGAAGTAGCGCGCGTTGGACCAGAGCGCTTCGATGCGCTCCGGTTCCTGCTCCAGCACGTCGAACGCGGCCAGGCAGGCGGCGGCCACGGCCGGCGGATGCGAGGTCGAAAACAGAAACGGGCGCGCACGGTGATACAGGAACTCGATCAGATCGCGGCTACCGCAGACGTATCCGCCGAGCACGCCGATGGCTTTCGAAAGCGTTCCCACCTGAATGTCCACGTGCCCGTGCAAGCCGAAATGATCGATGGTGCCGCGGCCGTTGCGGCCCAGCACGCCCGAGGAATGGGCATCGTCCACCATCATGATGGCGCCGTGCTTTTCGGCGGCCGCCACCAGGCCGGGCAGCGGGCCGATGTCGCCATCCATCGAAAAGACGCCATCCGAGATGAGCACCTTCTTGCCGGCCGCGCTGTCGAGCGACGCTAGTATGCCTTCCGCCGCGGCGACGTCCTTGTGCGGGAAGACGTGAATCTTCGCGCGGGAAAGACGGCAGCCATCGATGATGCTGGCGTGATTCAGCTCATCGGAGATGATGTGGTCTTCCGGCCCCAGGATCGCGGACACCGTGCCCGCGTTGGCGGCGAACCCGGATTGGAACACCACGCACGCTTCCACGTTCTTGAAGGCGGCGATGCGCTCTTCGAGTGCCATGTGCAGCGTCATAGTGCCGGAAATGGTGCGCACCGCGCCCGAGCCGGCGCCATACTGCTTCACCGCTGCGATCGCTGCCTCCTTCAACTTGGGATGAGTGGTCAGGCCGAGATAATTGTTGGATGCCAGGTTAATGACGTCTTTGCCGTCGAAGCGCGATTCCGCCGCGCTGGCGGATTCGAGAACGCGCAGGCGCTGATAGGTGCCTTCGCTCTTCCACTGTTCGAGCTGGTCGTGCAGGTATGCGAGAGGATTGCTCATCACCAGATAAGTGTATCGCCTGGAATTGCCGGTTGGTTTGGCGACTGCGCCGGCCGCATGTTAGGATTGAGATGTCTCGCGTGACACAAAGCGGGGACGTAGTTCAGTTGGTTAGAACGCCGGCCTGTCACGTCGGAGGTC
>Ga0209415_10018231_pt1 | contig 11087 bp, 5 predicted proteins | sample PeaSoiSIISIP2007_FD_187696 | JGI IMG/M metagenome (GOLD analysis project Ga0209415, IMG submission 187696) | Peat soil microbial communities from Weissenstadt, Germany - SII-SIP-2007 (SPAdes) (version 2) | ecosystem: Environmental > Terrestrial > Soil > Wetlands > Peat | place: Germany...
ACTGCGAAAAGCCGGCCTTTTCCGCATATTTCAAAAGCAATAGAGCTAAATTTCTCTACAGTTGAGACTACATGGCGGAGGGAGGTGAATTCGAACTCTGAATACCGTTTCCAACTATGGCGTAAGCTGCCGTGTGTCAGCGACTTGCCTGGATTTCATCCTAGAAACGAGCGCAGCGGAGAAACGAATTAGGCTCGGCCACGCGATCGAGTAGTCCGCTTTCTGGGGCGATTCGAAGGCGAAGGATTAGCGATCATTGGGCGATAGGGCGCTGTGGTTGAGCCGGCTCCACTCTCAAATTGGTTCGCAGACTGACTGCTTCCTTACCGGACAGTCCGAAGTGCAGAAAGTATCTCCGGCAGCGCTCGTCCGGAAAAGCAGGATTCTGCGTAATTCGTCAATGTTCGTCCCGGGTTTTCTCAGCCGACTTCGGGGAGTCGGGTGCCACATTTCAGCGAGCAGCCGTCGACTATTTGGATGGTTTCCGCTTAGTCCATCGGGACGAATTCGGCTTTGCTGAGGCTTCTCGCGGGTATCCATTGCTCCGCTCATGCGAAGGCGATTGATGAGATGGTCCGCCGCTAGATTAGAACTGGTGGAATGATCTAGCACAGACAAGGAGGATTATCACATGCACATCACGTCGATCGGCATCGATCTCGGCAAGACCCCTTTCATCTGATTGCTCTGGATGACGGTTTCGATAGAACCATGGCCGCCAAGCTGTCCACATGACTATTTGGGAAAAGGAGCCCAACCCTGTAAAGTTATAATCCTCGCTGGCTCTCATGGCCCTCACCCCAGGTACCAAACTCGGGCCTTATGAAATTCAGTCTCCGCTGGGCGCAGGCGGCATGGGAGAGGTGTATCGTGCCCGCGACACGCGCCTCGACCGCGCGGTGGCCATCAAAGTTTTGCCGGAGTCGTTTGCGCGCGATGCCGACCGGTTGCGGCGCTTCGAGCAGGAAGCGCGCACGGTCGCTGCGCTGAATCATCCCAACATTCTCGGCGTGTACGACATTGGGCAGCACCAGGGATCTCCGTATATGGTTTGCGAGCTTCTCGACGGCGAGACCCTGCGCGAAAAAATGAACGACGGCCCGATGCCGCAGCGGCAGGCGATCGAATATGCGTCGCAGCTCGCCGAGGGGCTTGCCGCAGCGCATGACAAAGGCGTGGTGCATCGCGACCTGAAACCGGAAAACGTATTCATCACCAAAGATGGGCGGGTGAAGGTGCTCGACTTCGGGCTGGCAAAGCTGGCGCGAATAGAAGAAGCCCGCGCGCACGGCGCAGAGGGAGCCACGGCGACTGTCCCGGCGCACACCATGCCGGGCATGGTTCTGGGCACCGCGGGGTACATGTCGCCGGAGCAGGTACGCGGCAAGGAAGTAGACGCGCGCACCGACATCTTTGCCTTCGGCGCAATCTTGTACGAAATGCTCAGCGGACAGCGCGCGTTCAAGGGCGAGTCGTCCATCGAGACGATGAATGCCATCCTGAAGGATGATCCTCCAGAGTTGGATACGAACAAGCTGGAACTATCGCCAGGGCTGGAGCGGATCGTGCGGCGCTGCCTGGAGAAAGAGCCGACGCGAAGATTCCATTCGGCACGCGACGTGGGATTTGCGCTGGAGGCGATCTCGGGCACCTCCAGTTCAAGTGTGGTGAGCCGGCGCTCCCTGCCGCCGGAACGCCCGCGCTGGATGTGGGCAGCCGTGCTGGCGCTTGTGGCCGTCGCAGCCGTGCTGGCGGCGTACTTCCTCGGCAAGAAGAATGTTTCGTCCTCCACCGCCTCCTACCGGCAGCTCACCTTTGAGCCGGGCTATGCAGGCCCGGCGAGGTTCACCCGCGACGGCAACACCGTGGTGTACTCGGCGTCCTGGAACGGCGGAGCCAGGCAACTGTACGCGCAGCGCAGCAACAGCGTGCAGGCCACACCGCTCAACCTCGACGCGGACGTGCTCGGCATCGCTGACAACGGCGATATGGCGGTCATACTGAAGCGCCGTTTCCTGGCGACGTGGTTACAGCGCGGGACGCTGGCGCGATTGCCACTGGAGGGCGGAGCCCCGCGGCCCATCCTGGAAGAGGTTTACGAGGCCGACATCACCCGCGATGGCAAGGAATTCGCGGTGGTGCGGCGCGACCGCGGCAAACAGCGGCTGGAATTTCCTATCGGCAAGGTGCTGTTCGAAACGTCGGGATGGATCACCGACGTTCGCATCAGTCCGGACGGGACGCAGGTCGCATTTATGGACCACTCTGTTCTACCCGATGATCGCGGTGCGGTGGCGCTGGTGGACAGGCAAGGGAGCGTCAAGCGCCTGACGCCGTATTACGCCACTGGCCGCAGCCTGTGCTGGACGCCCGACGGGAAAGAGGTGTGGTACACGGCAAGCCTGGAAGGTGAAGATCCCGGTATGTACGCAGTCACGGTAACCGGAAAGCGTCGTACTGTACTGCGGTCCCCGACGGAACTGATCGTTGAAGACATCTCGGGTGCGGGCAAGGTCCTGCTGGAAAGCGTGCGCTTCCAGATCGAGATGGGCGTGAAGCGGAGCGATGAAAACAGGGCGCGTGATCTCTATACCGGGGTCGATATGGGATCCTTGTCCCCCGATGGGCAGTGGATCGTCTTCAACCGCTACCAGGGTACCGACTACCAGGCATACGTGAAGAAGGCGGACGGGGTGGGGGCGGTGAAACTGGGCGACGGATACGGCGCGGGCATCACCTGGGACGGGAGTACGGTAGCGGCAGCACAAGACTCGCAGCTCCACAAACTCTATCTGTATCCCACCGGCGCCGGCGAGCAGAGAGTGATCGACCTGGGAGACCTCAGCGCCGCATTCGGTACCTGGGAGAATGATCTGACGTTCTCCCGCGATGGACGATGGGCGGTCTTTTCCGCCTTTGACCTCCAACAGCAAATTCGCGATTACCTGCTCGATATGCGCGATGGCAAAGTGCGTCCCGTCACTCCAGTTGGCACCAGGGCGGGCAAGCTGTCGCCTGACGCAACGCGGATCGTCACCCTGGATGTTGCCGCGGAGAAATATGTGCTGGTGGATGTCGCTTCCGGCAAGGTAAGTGAGATTCCTGGCCTCGAGAAGGATGACGAGGTGGTGGGATGGAACCTCGATGGCCGCATGGTGAATGTATGGAACCAGGATCTGCCGGCGCGCATATCGCAGGTGGACGTGACCAGCGGGCGGCGGCAGCTCGTTCAGACGGTTGAGCCAATGGCGATGCTGGGCTCCATGTATGCACGTATGGTCACCTCCGCGGATGGCAAGACGGCAGCGTACCGGCACAGGCGCGGGCTGTATGCGATCTACATCGCGGAAGGGCTGCAGTGAACTTTTAGTTTCAGTCTTGAGTGACTCTCGTCGCGGGAAGCGCCCTTCCGGGAAAAAGCAGTGCCGAGTGGAAGCAAAAGTCAAGTTGGCTTTCGCGCTGTGTTCGGTTTGTGATCGCTAAGCATTCGCCTGAGCGGGTTCTTGAAATGGAACTACCAATGGAGGCTCCGGAGAAAAACCGCTGTAACAGGAGTGAAGCGGTCTAGGAGGCAATTTTCTCTGGTCCAGTTGGTAGACGAAATATCGCGAGAAGCCGGCCTTTTTCGCATATTTCAGCAGCAACGTAGCAGAGTTTCTCTGCACTTGAGACTACGTGGCGGAGAGACAGGGATTCGAACCCACCCTCCGCCTAAAGCCTTTCAAATTCAAATACTAAGGCCGTTAATCCTTATTCCTCTTATTCTTAAGCGCAGTCTCTAAAGTCTCTAAAGTCTCCACAGTGCGCTCTCGTACCTTCCAAAAACAGACACCAAACCGACACCAAATTGGTCCAAGAGACTAATTTCGGAGCCTACTTCCGCTTCGGATTCTTGCCTCCCGAACGATGTTCCGCAACCCAAGCCAAAACCTCCGACTTCACAAACCGCAAATTCGATTGTATCCGAACGTAGGGTATCAAACCCCGCTGGACGTAGTTGTAGATCGTCTTCACATCGATCCGCAGCAACTCCTCCACCTCTCTGGCAGTCAGCAGCTCCTTGGTCTCCTCCGCAGGCCCCTCGGCAACCTCGGGCCGTGACTCCAGCACCGACACCGACGCGAATACTTGTTCCGGCAAGACGAATCGGACTTTTTTCATTTGGCTCGGCGTCAGGATGGACGACGCACGCGTCCGCACGCGACCCAAGGTGTCCTTGTCCGGCGCGACCAGGAACACATTTTCAAATCCGGCAGCCAGGCACTTCGCCGCATTCTGCAATTCGTGCTCCGCAGATGTTGTGACGGAGATCTCGCACGCAATGGGAGTTGCTCCGCGCTTTTCGAGAACCAGATCGACGATTCCCAAGCCGTCGAGCACTGGCTTTTCGAGTGTCACCGTGTATCCACGATCTTCCGCCCAGCGCTTGATTAGGTCCTGCAGGTACTTGTGCTGCGGCCCGCCACGTCCGGGAATCTGCGTGGCCTCGGGCATCTGCGCTGGCTCGCTCGTCTCTGTTCGCATGCCCGTTGGCGATGATCCCGCTTTCTTTTGTTTCTCCGGTACTGCAACGCGCGGTTTTGACGGCGACGGTACATCCGCTGGAATGAGCGCCGCTTCGACCGCTTCCTTTGACCTCGCGTAATGCTCCCGCGAAAGTGCCACCAACTGTTCGCGGCGCTTCCGGGCAGTCTGCGCGTCGATCACGGGAAGAAGACGCGTCTTCAAATTGAAATCGAACTCCGCCCGCTCGACCCGGCAGATAGCCTCGCCCACCTGGAGGTTCTGCAGGTCCTTCGCCCCGAAGAAGGAAAACCCGTCGGCCAGTTTCTTCGCATCGAAGTCGCCCAGGCGGAAACAGATGCGCGTGTACGGATTCGAGATCACGGCGCTCGCCACGTCCGCGTCGCGGCTCGTAAGCTGCTGCAATTCCTGGTGGGCCAAGATAAGGCCCAGGCGGTACTTACGGGCACCGGAGAGAATCGCGGCCATGGACGGCGTCACGAAATTGTGGAACTCGTCGATGTAGAGATAGAAGTTGCGGCGGAGCGCCGCTGCCGTCTGCTGCCGGCTCATCGCAAGCTGTTGGAATTTGGAAACCAAGAGCGTACCCAGAAGGTAGGCATTCTCTTCGCCGATCGCGCCCTGGGCGAGCTTCGCGAGAAAGATCTTGCCCTCGTTCATGATGCCGGCGAGATCGAAGCGGTTTTCCCTTTGGGCCACCATGTAGCGGATGAGCTTGGGCCGCAGGAACGTATCGAGCCGCGTAAGGATGGGGCCTTGGGGCTTGCCCACGAGAATTGGGAAGGTCCGCTCCCAGTAATAGACCACTTCGGGATCGCGGACGGTCTTGAGGAACGTCGCCCGGAATCCCGCGTCGACGAGGAATCGCCGCAGATCAACGAGGCTCCCGCCCTCCGTGCTTTCGAGGAAGGCAAGGACGGCGTTCCCTAAGACCGAAGTCATCTGGTCGCCCCAACTGGTCGAAAGCCTGCGGAAAACGGCGACGAGGTCGGACCCCAAGAGGTTCTTTTCGATCTCCGAGTTGGCTTGGAGCACGTTGAATCCTACCGGGTACGCTTCATCCGAAGGATCGAGAAGCAACACATCCTCGGCACGCGTTTCGGGAACACGGCCTAGGATTTCGTCGATCAGATCGCCGTGAGGATCGAGCACCGCAATGCCTTCGCCGTTTTCGATGTCCTGCAGGATCATATTGAGAAGCAGCGTGGACTTCCCGGTGCCGGACGCCCCGATCAGATAACAGTGTTGCGTCCGCTGGTCGGCGCTCAAGGTCACGGTCGCCGTATGCCCGGCATAGGTGTTTTCGCCGAGCGTGAACTTGTGGCCCGAGACGATCACCGGAGCCGCCTTGGTCTTACACTCTTCGCGCTTCAGTTGCGGCACGCGCACGGATGCCGATGGCAAGTGCGCGAGCGAAGTCAATTCGTCCAGATTGAGCAGCAATCCGGAACGGCGGGAGCGCCGTGCCCGCACGTCTTCGGCGTGATCGTGATCCCCATACTCGTCGTTCGTGAGCGGAATGAATTCATTGCCCGCGCGATTGGCAAACTGCATAAGTGCGCCGCCGAGGGACTTGGCAATGGTCCATGCCCGCGCTTCGGTGTTAGAGAATGCGGCCACACGGAGTACCGCCGCAAAGAGCGGTTGCGCAATTTTTTCTCTCGTAAGCGAAACCATCTCCGGCGCGTCAGCAAGGAACGCACGGCCCTCATTGTCCGTCACGGCGCGCATCATGCTTTCGGCCCACGGGTAGCGTGTGGCCTGGAAGAGCACTTGTAATAATCCGAGCTCGCCCGTGCGCAAGTCGGTGAGCGCCCCCGCGATGCCGATCAGGGGGTCCACATCAAAGCTGCGGAACGTGCGGATCGGCAACATGCACTCGCGCGACAGGCCGAAGTCGACAATGACTGACGCCTTTTGTTCATCCCACAGTCCTTCAAGGAACTGATCGTGCTCCGTGATCGTCGCTTCCGGAAAGTGGGCAAGGAGTTGTTGCGCAAGCTGCGCCCGGTCGGGTTCGAGGCACGCAAACTGGGTCACGATGGCACCTTCCGTGCCCACGACTTCAAACGCGATGGGAGAGGAAGCATACGTGAGGTTCACGAACACGCGTTCGGCAGCATCTTTCGAGATCTTCGTGCCGGAAGGCAGGGCTACATGGAACTCCACGAGAGGCTCTTCAGCGAAGAAAAGTTCGGGAGTGGATTCGGGTGCTTCATATATAGAGGGATCCGGAAGAGCTGGCGCCGGGGGAGGACGCTTCCCGAAGATGCCGTCAACGAGACTGCTTAGGACGGTGGGCTTCCGCGCGTCATCGACCGCAGGACCTGGCACCGCGTAGTGGAAGAGGAACGGACGGAACGGCGGCTCCAGTTCCACCGGGTACTCCCACATCTGCCAGCCGCGCCCGCGCCGCTCCCACTCATAGAACTGCGCGATGAGGCGTTCTGCTTGCGTGAGCGGCAGCGCCTGACCCTGCGGAACGATCTCTTCCTCTCCGGGCATGAACCATACTACCGCTGATAGAACTCCCGCATCATCGGTTTCCGCTCAAGCTCGGTGAGGGGACGAAGGCCCTTTACCGACAACAGTTGCTCGACTACATCGGTCACCACCTTGTGCACGACAGACTGAAACATGAGCGCGGTGTCCATTTTGTAATAGGTGGTCGGCTTGAAGATGCGCTCATAGAGCGACCCGAAAAAAGGAATGGCGAGAATGGCATCTTCTGCCTCCGTCCCAAAATTGCCCCTCCGGGCAAAATACCCGACGAGCCCGATGACGAGGGGGAAATCCAATGATGGTGAGAAAAAAGCCTGCAAAAAAGCCGAACGCCTGTATGCATATGCCAAGCAACACGAGTCCCGCCACGAGAATGAGAACGGCGTAGAGCAGCCCGTGGGTTGGGGGAAGGTCGGTGAGCCACCATGAAAAGAAAAAACCTGTGCCAAAAGGCGCAGCACAAATGTCAAAGGCCAATTTTCCTCGCTGCACGCGCAGGTACTCCCGCCGCGCGGTGAGAACGCCACCCTCGCGCCAATCGATCCGCGAGACCGCGTAGTCGGGAATCTGTCGCGGTTGGAGTGCCTGCTCTACGGAAGCGAAGAACTCCATGGGCGAGGTCTGGAAGTTTTCAATCGGGTGATGCCAGTGGGAAATGACGTTCGAGTCTTTGCCGAGTCTTGCCATGAAACGCCCCCCTTCGCTCATTCAAACGGTACAGGAAAAAATTGAACAAGCAGCGAATCATATACCGCCGTACGGGATGGTGTCAGTGATGCGGTTTACCCCTTCACGGTGTCGGCGTAAATGGGGGGCTATCATGGATGCACCGCAGAAAGAGATCGAGCGCCAGCCAAACACGTGCGTTTTGGTCTCAGCGAAGCTACCAGTTGCGCCACCAACCTGGAGCGGTAAGCGAGACCGAAGCCCCGCAGCGATAGCGGAGGTGGCTTCGGCGCCGGCGTAGCGGCGGGGAATGCCTTTTGGTGAGGGGGCGGTGAGCCTCCCGAATCCCGAGCGGCCGATAGGACGCGAAGCCGAGCCAAGCGACCGGAGACAAGCACAGCGCAGGATCGGAACACGGCTGGAAACAGCATTCCCCGCCGCTAGGCGGACGGGTTGGGGGCGCACCAGTCAGGAGCGGAAAGCCCTAGTGATAACAGGGCTTGAAAGGCGACCATGCTCTGCAATACAGAGCATCGATTTTGTATCGTTGATGATCAACGGACGATACAATTTCAATTCGGGTGTTCCTGAAGCTTCTCTACTATCGCCGCGTCAATTCTTAGCTTAAAGATTTCTGGTTTCCAGGATGCCACTGCTGGATAGCGGAACGTAAGCTCGGTCTTCAGTTCATCGTAGAGCGCTTGGCGCTCCCCAGGGGCTAGTTTTCCGAGCAACAGTTGGGCTTTTTGGCTGGTCTCTTCTGCTCCGCGATGAGCTGCTTCGCGCTCGGCCTCTATGCGGCGTCGTTCCTTTTCCTCGCGCTCCGTGCGGTCAAAGGCGGTGAGAGCCTCGGGGACGTATTGTCGTATAGCGCCGAAGGTCTGCATCCAGAACTTCGTGCGCTCGGCTGACCGGATCGCATGTTCAACGATGAAGAGCACCTTCGATAGGCCGTGGAGGCGAAGCAGTTCCGCTGCATAGGCCACTTCCTTGCTGCTCGCAGAATGATTCTTGATGCCGCGGGCGCGCGCATGAAATTGTTGAACGATCTCCTGTGGCGAGACCACGCTGGGAAGCTCGGGTTGTCGGCTTGGCGACCCATCTTGGGTCTTGGCTAGCGATTCTTGAGGGTATTGGATTCTTGAAGCGTGCTTCTTCGCGAATGCATGATATTGGGCCGTGGCCCGTGATCCGGGAACATAATACATATTCCAGTCCTGCTTTCCTTCTCCGTCAGTTGTGGATTTGTAGCTTGCGAGTTTGAGATAACCAGACTGAAGGTGCGGGCGATGCACTTTATACATCTGCTTTTTGAAGTGATCGTAGTCGTAATAGCGCGCTTGAGCAGCGAAGGTGCAGTAGTCCGAGTATGCGAGTCGTGCCTCCGGACGGCCAAAACTGAAGGCGGCAAACATTTTGTAGCTTACGATTTCGTAAAAACGCTGCGCTGCAGGTGTGAGCGCTTTCAAGTAGTCGTAGTCAAGCGGTCGGATCGGCGCGCTGTTTAAGACGTCGAAATAGACATCGTTAAGGATGAGGTACACCGCGTTGGCCTTCTTCCCTTCAGGAAGCTTCTCGCCAGTAAAAACCACGCTGTAGCGAGTGAATGTGGCGTCGATCTCCCGCTCAGTCCCGTCGCTCGCTTTGTAGTGAAGCTTCGCATTTATTGCGGCGGTAGCATTTTGCCGGAATGCGAGCTTGAGCTCGCCCATGTCTTTTCGTGTGCTTCCGAGTTCGCGAGCGATTTGGCCAAGCGATCCAAGCTTTATGACTTTGGGCAGCGGTCGGCCGAGTTCGTCCAGCTTGCGGTTAATGACAATCGTGTCGAGCTTGTACGCCAGCTGCCGGGGCTGCCCATATCCGCCCGGCCGCACCTCCCAAAAGAGCTTGTGGCTGCCGGCTTGATTTTCTTGGGTGATATGGATATTGACAATCCCTCTCTTCGCGAGATTGTGCACCGGGAGTTTCGAGATCACCGTCTCAGTTCTGATCACGGTAAGCGGCGTGAGGTTCTGCAGCTCTTTCTCGTTTTGTTCTATGTCGGGTGAGGACTGACTCATGTGATTGAACTGTTTATGTATTCGGCGGGAGGAAATTGATCTGAGAAGAAACACACTCGTGTGTATTCAGTCTCTGTATTAAGTCTAACTAAAGTCTCGCACCGTGCAAGGCCGCAGTTATCAACACTTTTCAGAGATTTCGTCTCCTCAAAAAGGGTAGGCTGTCTCCCGAAAGGGAGGAGCGGGTCTCCCCTTTCGGGGGTGGTGTAACTCCGAAAACCATGCAGTCTGTCGCCAGAAACGGGGGCGAGTAGAACAAGGGCATTGCCCGAGTGATTAACTCTTGGTGGTAAGAAAAGGGGCGAGTTAATAAGTGTTAATAACTGTATCCAAAAGTCATCAAGTACCAGCGCAGCGTCTGGCCTGGCGCTCGGTAAAATCCTTAAGGACCTCTTCCGGGATCTTCCCTTGGAGCTCCTCCTGGAGCCGTAACAACGCTTCCCGAACCACGAGAGAACGGTTTGCCTTAGGATTCCCAGCCTTTTGCATGTCAGCGGTCACGCGGTCGATCCACTCTGCCTCGGGCAGATAGAGTGAAACCGCAACCACGCGGTACCCCTTCTTTCGGGCCTGATCCCGCGCTCGCTGCGGGACCAAACCCCAAGGGTCTTGTCAAGAGACTGAGAGAGGGCGAAAATGAAGCTGTTCATTGATTGTGCGTTAGAAATCAGACAGACTTACGCATATGGACAAAGAGCAAGTTGTTTCGAAACTGCGCGCGCACGAACCGGAGCTTAAGGCCGCGGGCATTGTGCATTTGCGCCTTTTCGGCTCTGTGGCTCGGGGCGACGCATCCCCGGTGTCCGATATCGATCTGATGGCCGACTTTGATAAGACGAGGTCCTTCACCCTCGTGAGCGTGGGCAGATTGGAAAGCCGCCTTAGAGACATTCTGGGCGTCAAGGTGGATCTGTCTTCCGCCGACTGGATGCGCGAGCCGGTTCGGACGAGAGCCATACGAGAGGCCGTCCTTGCCTTTTAGAGACGCTCAAACGCATCTGCGTGATATCCAGGAAAGCATCGACCATATCAACGAATTTGTTGGTGGTATGGACTTCGAAGCCTACCGGAAAGATCTCAAAACGAAATCCGCGGTCGAGCGGCAGTTGCAAATTCTCACCGAGGCAGTAATCAGGCTTGGTGATGACGCGGAAAGAACATGTCCTGGACCTGATTGGGCGGGGTTTCACGGCATGGGGAATATCTTGCGGCACGGCTACCATCGCGTCGATGACGCCATCGTTTGGAATACGATCAAGGAAGAGTTGCCTCCGATGCGGGCAGCCGTAGTGAAGGCGTTATCTGCGCCGCCCCAGAGCCCTCCCGCGCCGGCTT
>Ga0209415_10018232_pt1 | contig 11087 bp, 10 predicted proteins | sample PeaSoiSIISIP2007_FD_187696 | JGI IMG/M metagenome (GOLD analysis project Ga0209415, IMG submission 187696) | Peat soil microbial communities from Weissenstadt, Germany - SII-SIP-2007 (SPAdes) (version 2) | ecosystem: Environmental > Terrestrial > Soil > Wetlands > Peat | place: Germany...
ACAACCTATTGAAACTTCACATTTAGCCGCTGAGGCGACGGTTGGCGCTCGAAAAACGACTTTCTCCGCAAGCTGTTCAGCCGTGCCGCTCAGAGCCTATAATCACCGGGCTTTAGCCCCTGAGGGCAGGCGGTCGGCTCCCTCAGTTCATTATGGAGCCTTCCAAAGCACACAGCAATGTTACCCGCAAACGCCCACACGCTCGTTGAAATCGCCATCCGCACCGGAGTCATCTACCTCCTCGTGCTCATCGGCATCCGCATCAGCGGCAAAAGGGAAGTCGGCCAGATGACCCCGTTCGATCTCACGCTGCTTCTGCTGATTTCGAACTCCGTGCAAAATGCGATGACCGGCCCCGACACCTCCCTAGCCGGCGGCGCGGTGGCTGCTACCACGCTGCTCATCCTGAACTATCTGGTGGCCGAGCTTTCCGGCGCAAATCGCCGCTTCCGAAAATACATTCAGGGACAGCCCAGCCTGCTGGTCCACGACGGCGAGGTCATCGAAGCGCACATGGCCAAAGAGCACGTCAGCATGGATGAACTGCAACGGGCCCTGCGCGAGCACGGCGTAGGAACTTACAAGGACGCGGCCTTAGCCGTGCTCGAAGTCGATGGCTCCATCAGCGTGCTGAAGTACGACGACATCGAACCCACCGCGACAACTCACCTGAACCGCCGCCGATTCTTACAGAAGAAATAACCCTGCCCTGTGGCGCGGACCTGCCCTGAGCTGAGCCGAAGGGGCCCTCGCCCGCAGCCGTTGACGTTGATCTTGTTCTCGATCGCCCGATGGCCCGATCACCCGATCACCCGATGCCCTCTCTACGGATGCGTCATCTTCTCCGGCTTAACCAGCGAATCAAACTCCTCGCCCGTAAGATGGCCCAGCTTCAACGCCGCTTCGCGCAGGCTGGAGTGCTCGACGTGCGCCGTGTGCGCAATCTGCGCCGCCTTGTCATATCCCACTTTCGGAGCAAGTGCCGTGACCAGCATCAGCGAATTCTTCACGTAGAAGTCCACCTTGGCGCGATCGACCTCAATCCCCTTGACCATGTACTCCACATACCCATGACAAGCGTCGGTGATCAAAGTGACCGAGTGCAGAAAGTTATAGATGATCACCGGCTTGAATACGTTGAGCTCAAAATTCCCCTGCGATCCGGCGAATCCCACCGCCGCCGTAGCTCCGTGCACCTGCACGCACACCATAGTCATAGCTTCGCACTGCGTGGGATTGACCTTGCCCGGCATAATGGACGATCCCGGCTCATTCTCCGGAATCACCAGTTCGCCCAGCCCGCACCGCGGCCCGGAAGCCAGCCAGCGAATATCGTTAGAAATCTTCATGAACGAAGCGGCCAAAGTTTCCATAGCGCCCTGTGCGAACACAATCTCATCGTGCGCCGAAAGCGCGGCAAACTTATTGCCATGCGAGCGGAAGGGAAGTCCGGTAAGCTCGGCAATCTTCTTAGCCGCGCGCTCGGCAAATTCCGGATGCGTATTCAATCCCGTACCGACTGCCGTTCCCCCAATCGCCAGATCGTAAAGACCTTCAAGAACCTGCTCCAGTCGCCTGATGTCGCGCTCCAGCAAACTGGCCCAACCGCCAAATTCCTGCCCGATAGTCAAAGGCACAGCATCCTGCAAATGCGTGCGCCCAATCTTCACCACCGAGTCAAACTCCCGAGCTTTGGTCGCAATCGCATCGCGCACCGTCTTGATCGCCGGAATCAAGAAGTTCTTCACCCGCTCCGCTGCCGCAATATGCATAGCCGCCGGAAACGTATCGTTCGACGACTGCGACATGTTCACGTGATCGTTAGGATGCACCGGCTTCTTCGACCCCATAACTCCGCCAGCAATCTCAATCGCGCGATTCGAGATGACCTCATTCACATTCATATTGGTCTGCGTGCCGGAGCCCGTCTGCCAAATGCGCAAAGGGAACTGGTCATTCAGCTTCCCCGCAATCACCTCATCAGCCGCCTGCACGATGAGCTTCGCGATGTCAGCCGGAAGCTTGCCCAAGTCCTGATTCACCAAAGCGCAAGCCTTCTTGAGGATGCCAAAGGCTCGAATCAGCTCCGGAGGCATAACGTCGCGCCCAATATCAAAATGCAAAAGCGAGCGCTGCGTCTGCGCCCCCCAGTAGACATTGGAGGGAACTTCAATCTTCCCCATGCTGTCGGATTCGGTGCGGGTCTTTACTTGAGATGAGGTTTGAGTTTCGGTGGCGGGTTCGGTAAGAGTAGACATGATGAGATCTCCTGTGCGTGCAACCGAAGACCGGTGCGGGAGCAGGCACGGTCTCCGGCGGCGTATGAGGAACGGAACATTATACGGCGGGAGATCGATTTACATCACTACGCCAATAGAGTACAGCTAGTAGATAGTACGCTATTAGCGTATACTGCGGCTATGGAGTTTGTGGAAGCGCCTCCGTTTACGCGCCATCTTTTCGAGTATCTGAATGAGGATGGGTACCGGGAACTGCAGGCTTGACTTAGCGAGACTCCTGAAATGGGCGATCTGATGCCCAGGGACGGGCGGCTTTCGAAAGATGCGATGGGCCGATGCGCGGCGTGGCAAAGACCGGAGGGGCGGATTGCGAATTATCTACTACCACTTCTCCTCCGATCATCAAATCTGGCTGATGACTCTCTACGGCAAGGACGAGGCGTCCGACCTGACACCGCAGCAGAAGAAGGCGCTAAAGGTTGCGATCGAAAAGGAATTAGCAGCACGGGCGTTCAAGCGGCGCGTCCGGCAGCGTGGATAAAGGAGTAACGACAATGGCAAAGAGGGATATTTTTGGTGAACTGATGGAGGGCGTGGCGACCATGAAGGGCCACCGCGAAGGCAAGATCACTTTGCGGAGTTATAAGGTTGAGGCCTTGCCGCTCCCCAAGGTCGATTCGAAACTCATCCTGGACACGCGGAAGAAGCTACGCTGCTCGCGCGCGGTCTTCGCCCGCAGGCTCCGCATCAACGAACGAACGCTGGAAAAATGGGAACAGGGGCGCGCGAAGCCGAATCCTCAAGCAGCCGCCCTGGTACTGCTGGTGCGCCGCTATCCGGACACGCTGGCACGACTGGACGAAGTGGCGGCGCGGTGAAGCCCCGCCCAAGCGAAGCTTGGACGGAGCACCCTTTGAATTTTGAAATGAATTGCGGACGGGTTGGCCACTTTAACGAGGACTTGCAACCAGGGTTTAACTTTTAACAGTGATCAAAATAACTGGGGGTGCGCCCCTTCTCGCGCCTTTCGAGAAGGGGCCTGCCGACCGCTCGGTTCCCCACGTTTCGCGGTTTTCGAAACGTGAGATTCCAGACTGTATGCACCTTGGGGTCTGGATTTTTTTTTGCCGTCCGTGAGTCGTGGCTTGCGAGGAGGCGGGGAACCACGCAACCCGCTCTAGCACACCTTGTCAAGCCCCGTTTGAGCTTCCAGAAATCGCCCAACCCCTTTCGTGTGTTGTCTCTACAGAGCGTGTACGTACATATTTATATGGCAAACAATATTTTGTTCGCCTATTGTGCGCCAGCGCGAAGCGAAGAATAGGCGAGGCAACCGGCCGGTGGCCCACTCAAGCCGCGTGTTGGCTTTGAAAGCGGGGCTACCCGGCCTGGGTAGACGAAAGCGCGGCGGGCGAAGTTGAAGGCGCTGGCTGCACGTCCAGACAGCGAGATGATACCAGCGATATCCCCGAAATGACCGAAGAACAGTGGAGGAACGCCAGGCGCGGCCACTTCTATCGCCCGCGCAAGCGCCAGATCACCGCGCGCCTCGATGCCGATGTGCTGGATTGGCTGAAGCGGCAGGGAAAGGGTTACCAGTCCCGCATCAACGCCATCCTGCGCCGCGAGATGCTCACTGCGGCGAAATCATCCAAGTAGGTTGGCCCGACTGCGCGTGGTGATGACTCTGGTGCAAGTGAAGGATTTGCCGTTTTCACTCCGGCGCAGCGACCGTATCATGATTCCGTTGATCGAGGCCGATTCCCTATGCGACTAACCACTCTTATTTTGCTTGTCCTGATCGCCGTCTCAAGTCTGAGCGTCCCCAGTTTGGCGACGGTAAAGTTTTTTACCTCCGGCTCATATGCCGAAGGAGGAAAAACCGGCGCCGCGCTTTCCGTCGCCATCGGCTGCTCCGCCGGCAACCTCGTACGCGTCACTTTCGCCGATCGGGTCGGAGGACCAACGCCCACAATCGCCGACACCAAGGGCAACTCCTGGAAGCTGCTCGCCGGCCCTACGACCAACACGGTCCGCAAAACCGAGTGGTACTCCATCATTACGAACGGCGGTCTGCTCAGCATTAGAGTTTCGTTCAACGCCAGCTCCAACTCGCGCGCCGCGGTGGTGGCCGTGTTCAGTGGTACGTCCGCAACTCCGCTCGATGCCAATCCTGCGGACACGACGGGCAAAACCAGTCCCTTCAATGCCCCATCGTCAGGCACCCTGGCACAGGGGGACGAAGTTGTCACTGGAGGCTTCGCGCTCGCGGGTTCAACCGATGACACCATTGCGACCTCCACCGAGAATGGCGTCGTCTCGATCGGGAGTAACAGCATCGTCCGTGTCAGTTCCGCCTCCGGCAGCGGAGGCGGCGATGCCCCCGCCGCGACCGTGGTTACTGGGACGCTCACCACCGAGGTAGGCGATCTCATCGTTCTAGTCGGCGCCGATCAGATTGGTGCGGGATCGTTCACCATCACCGATAGTCTGGGCAATATCGTCCACCCTCTCCAATCTGCGACCAATGCGGTAAGAATGACGGCCGGGTATATCGTGGTAGCGCCCGGCAAGAGTGGGACGACAACTTATAGCGGAACATTCAGTGCAACCAGCAAATACCGCGCTCTAATCGCCGTTCAATATCGGGGACTAACTGCGACGCCATTAGATGTGAATCCAGCCATCGCCAATACGTCGGGCCATGCTCCCGCCACTCCGTCCAGCGGGACGTTGGCCCAGCAGAAAGAACTGGTCGTCGGTTTGTTCGCTGAGAAAGGAGACGATAGCTGGAACCCCAACGGCAACATGCAGCGTCTGGACCAGGTACTCAGCGGCGGAGACATGGAGATCGGTGTAGGAGCGGTAATCGGGACACAAATGGTCCGCAGCACCACGGGCTTTAGTGAGTCCATCGCCTGCGGCACCCCGTTCCTCGGCGTAAGCGGCATCGCGTCGTTCAAAGGCGCACCGTCGGTGGAGAGCGTCGCGGCAATGACCTACCGAATCGTCAATTCCACCACCGCCGTAGCTCCCCAAATAACCGACACCGCGAATAGGGAAGCTGTGATGGGAACCTCAACATTTAAGTAAGCAGGGACTGGTGGGGCGGGTGGCCGCCTTTTCCGGGAAGCAAGTATAACGCGGGTCTTTCTGTTCGCCATGGCCAAGACCAAAACGAGGGTGCCCCACTTCTCAAGCTTTTTGAGAAGTGGGCCGCCGCACCGCCGACACCAGAAGGTTGGTTCTTTCCTCACTGCCGGAGGGTGCGCGGCCCCCTCTCCTGGCCTCGCTTTTGTCAAGCTTGACTTTTTGCTCGGGACGAAATAGGGGTCCAACCTCGGGAGCAAGCAAAAGCGCCCATCCCCGGGGCCCGAACCCCCTTCGCACCCCAGCTAAGGTATTGACTCCAAAAGACCGGCCCTGGGAGGGATTCCCCCGTTAACCGCCAGCAACCGCCAAACCCGAAAAAGACGCCTTCCCAAGCAACCACTAAGAAAAATTTAATTTGTGGGCGAACACACGGAGAACAGAGAGCTGGCGGGCGGCCCAGTCTTCCGCGGGGATCTTTTCGCCGTATGTTCTCTATAATACGTACCCACATGTACGTACAATAATACCCCGACAAGTGTTTCACGTGAAACACTTTGTACGTACAAGTGTCGACGGATGGGGCGGCGGGTTTCGACAAGGGTTGGCCGGCGGATCAGAATAACGACGCCGCCAGCAGTGACCGTGGTACCCGCCCTTGGCGGTGAAAGGGCGCTATAATCGGATAGTTTTCTCCCCCTCCAGCGTGTATCCATGGACAAAGCCCCTGGGGTCCTGATCGCAGAACGGAGAGCTCCCCGCTCAGCGCCCGCACCTCGTCTTCGGCTGCTGGTCGAACTGGAACCGCGCCATCGTGTGTTCTTCCGCAATCTGGCCGACCTGCTCCTGTCGCGGCGATTGCCCCGGATTCCTCTCACCTCACGCCCAGCACCCTTCTGGACCGACGTTTTCGTCCCCTCACGCGTCCCCTGGTCGGCGTTCATCGAGTCGATGCTCTGGCATTTGCTGGCAATTGTTTTGTTCGTGTGGGGCCAATCCAGAGTTTGGGAATCGGTGAGACTGTTGCCGCAGCGCGATACGTTCCACAGGTCTATCACCTACTATCCACCTAAGCAGTCGTTTCGAGCGGCCGAGGGCAGAGCGGCGAGCGTTCGGCCACGCTCGCGAGTCAAGCAGGCAGCCGTACGCCCACCGGCGCATCAACCGGCGATGCCAGTGAAGCCAGAGCAAAAGCCGAGACTCGTCACACCACCTGACATCAAGCAAGCCACCTCCAAGCTGCCGAATTTCCCGGGCTCTCATGTGGTCACGCCTACGGTTCCGTTCTCAGCCACTGCCGGGGCGCGGCGCAAGGCGTTGTCGGGACCTTCGACGGTGGTGGCTCCGCCCCCCGAGGTTGCTGACGAAGCTACAGCTCGCCGGATGCCGCTGCCCCAGACTTCGGTGGTTGCTCCTGCGCCCGAACTCGCAGCGGCTTCCGCAGGACGGGCTGTGAAGGCGTCTGATGGCATGCGAGTGGTGCCGCCTCCTCCATCGCTTCAGAATGCAGGCAACGGGGCCAGAGCTGCTCGATTGAGTCAAGGGCTGAGTTCATCACCCGGCGCGGGGACCATTGTCGTCCCGCCTCCGCCGTCGGTTCAGGGCACGCGCCATGGCGCTCGAAATGCACGATTGAGTTCGACGGCCGATGCGAGTTCGCAAGTGGTTCCACCCCCTCCTTCAGTTCAGGGCGCAAGCAACTCTGCCGGAGCTGGGCGGTTGAGTTCAGGGTTGAGTTCGTTGTCCGACGCAGGGCCAAATGTGGTGCCGCCTCCACCGTCCGTGCAGGGTGCGGACAAAGCCGCGCGAGATGCGCGGTTAGGTGCGATGGCGGGTTCGGGCGCGCAAGTGGTGCCCCCGCCGCCTTCAGTTCAGGGTTCAGTGAGTCCCGCCGCAGGTGCGCGGTCGGGCTCGCTTTCGGCAAATGGGCTCGGAGACGCGTCACCGGTCGTACCGCGTCCGCGGTCGGTTGAGGGTGCGGGCAACTCTGGCGCGGGCGGACCAGGAAAGATACTGGAGCCAATGGACCCGCTGCCGGTCGACCCTTCGTCCACGGCGGCCGGCAGCGGCGAAAACCAAGGCGCCGTCGAAGAGCTGCCTCTTGGGTTGCTGGGAGTGGTGTTTGCCGCTCCGGGCACGTCGTTTTTTTCGAATTTCGAGGTCTTCGTCGCCAAGAGGCGGGTCGGCAAGGACAAGGACCAACTGCAGCTGATCAAGCTGGTTTATGAATTTCTTCCGTATCAACGCCGGCTATCCGAATACGATCTCAACAATCTGCCGCCACGGGTAATCAAGCTGCGTGTAACCCCAGATCCGAGTTGTGACGAGTCGTTAGGGCAAATGATATTGTCTGACGACCCAGCTCGTTCGGCCGCGGAGTATGCAAAACTTCCGGCCGCGTTGCGTTCGTCCGACCTGACCGCGGTGCTGCCGTGTTACCGCACGACCGCAGGCGACTTCCAGAAGGCAATGTCGCAAGCTCGCTGAGGAACCTAAGAGTACCGTCGGGGGAGCCAGGCCAAAATCGACAGCAACGTCAACGGCGGCGGACAGGAGTGTCCGCGCCACACAATCAGATCGACTTGACCGGAATCGCCATCACATCCTCGACCAGCCCGACTTCTTTCTGCACGAAGGGTTCAGCGTAGGTGACGCCGCCCAGCATGCCGTAGTAGCGAGCCATGGATTCTATCCGCGCTCGAATTTCTTTTTGGGCGGGAAAGATTCCGCTGCCGGCCTTCTGGTCGGTGAACTGGGATTTGTACGCCATCAGTGCGGCGAAGCGCGTTTCGAACTGGTCGGTGATGTCAACGACGAACGTCGGTCGCACGTCGCGATAGAGGCTGGCGTAAATAATTTTGAAAGGACGATGAGGGGAGCCCTCCAGCGGCAACTTGGCGAGTCCCGATATAAAGGCCGCTTCGTAGCCTAGGATCGAGGCCGTGTAGTGATCGGGATGGCGGCCCTCCCAGTAGGGAAGAATCAGCACCCGGGGACGCTGTTCGCGGAGTACGCGGACGACCTTCAAACGATTCTCCCAGGTATTTTCGACGCGGCCGTCGGGAATATCGAGCGCTTGGCGCCAGGAAACTTTCAGGATGCGCGCCGCCTCGCCCGCTTCGCGGGTGCGGTCTTCAGCGGTGCCGCGCGTGCCCATTTCACCCTGGGTGAGATCGAGGATGCCGGTGCGGTATCCGCGCTCGGCCATCTTGAGCAGGGTTCCGGCGCACGTTTGTTCTACGTCGTCGCGGTGCGCGGCCAGGGCGAGAATGTCGAGGGGCATAAATGCGTCGTTGGTCGTTAGTCGTTCGCACGCTGGTGCCTTTGCGGTGTCCGTGCCAGTCCTCAGAATTCTAGAATCCCAACGACTACCCACCATCGACCATCGACTGTTTTTACGCTGCCGGCCTCGTCGTGCGCCGATTTGCCAACGCGAAGGCTAATCCGAACATGAATAGCGCGAATAACACTAACGTCAAAATCGATGCGGTCAGCGAGAATGCGAACGAGAATGAACTGGGCGCTTCGGGGTACATCAGGGTGCGCAATGCCTCGACGCCATAGGTGAGTGGATTGGCGTACATGATCCAGCGAATCCACCCGGAAGCCTTGGACAGAGGGAAGAGCGCTCCGGAAAGCAGCCACAGGGGAATCAGGAATAAATTGATGATGGCGTGAAAAGCCTGCGTCGAATCCATGGGCCAGGCGATGGCGAAGCCGAGCGCGGTCAGGGCGAACGACACCAAGAACACGGTGAGAACGATCAGGCCGAACGAGGCGAGCGTCATGTGTATGCCGACGAGCGGGGAGAAGACCAGAAAAACCAATCCCTGGGCGGCGGCGAGCGTGGTGCCTCCCAGAACTTTTCCCAGAACAATGGCCGCGCGCGGCACCGGCGCCACCAGCACCGACAGCAGGAAACCTTCGTTGCGGTCTTCGATCACCGACATCATGGTGAAAATCGCGGTGAAGAGCACGATCATCACCAGCGTGCCGGGATAGAAATAATCCAGATAGTGCTGCTGGCCGGCGGCTTGGCCGGAACGAAAAGAAGTTCCGAAACCGGATCCGAGGACGACCCAGAACAAGAGTGGAGAAGCGATGACGCCCACCACGCGCGCACGCTGGCGGTAGAAGCGTACGACTTCGCGCCACCAGAGCGTGAAGGCAGGCAGCAAAACTCCGGCGGATGTTGGAGCGGTTGCGGGGAAGGTCGTAGTTTGGGTTGCCATTGTTTTTAGTCTAGCAGCGTTGGTGGTTCGGGTCGCAGGGGTCAGCCCTGAGCTCTCAGTTCTCCAGCCGGCAGTAGTTCTCGCGAAATGTAGCGCCCGCTTGAGTCATCTTATTTAGACTACAGGGTGGTCGAGTAGAAGCCGGCGATGCTCGAGCTTCCCAAAACGTGGCGGTTTCTTCCCGCTCGAATCAACGCCTGATATAGAGTCTCGGCGTTACCCGGAAAATTCGCTGACGCCGGCAGTTGCAGGACTATATCGAGCGCATAGACCGTGAAAACGTAGTGATGGGCATACGGCCTGACGTTCGCTGGCGGGCATGGACCGTCATATTCCGCGCCGACGAAAAAGTCATTGAAGATCTGCTTGCCGTACGTGCTTCCGGCCACCCCGGCGTTTGTGGGAAGCCCGGTCGCGGTGGGAGAGATGTTGTACATCCCCCAGTGCGTGAAGGAGGCGGTGGTGTCGTACAGGGTCACGACGAAACTAGCCGTGTGCGGCGGGACGTTGGTCCACGATAGCTCTGGAGATTGATTTCCACCGGGGCTTCCATCGATGGAGCAGATGTTGGAACCATTCACGACATAGTTGTAGATCATACTGATGGGCAGGGTCGTGTCGTTCGCGAAGGTGGTGCTGCTCAGCTGGAACGAGTTCGGGCCGGCAGGTGCGCCTTTTACTTGTCCCGCGGCTGACAGTGAAATGGACAACAGCAAGAGCATCCAATAGCTAATTGGGGGTTTCACGGACGTTCCCTCCTTGGCTTTGAAAGCCGGAGGCATTTTACTCCGGTTGGGGCCTCCGGCGTGTGGTTTGAAGATGGGCGCTTATCCTGGATGGGCTCATCACCGGATCGGGGCCGAGCTGCGCTCTGCTTGGACCTTCGACTTTGGTCAGGGCAGATTCGCGAGGACGCCCGTCCCCACACTAATTTCTCTGGGAAGGTTTCTTAGCCGCTTTCTTCTTGCCGGTTTTTGGCGCTGGTTCGGCGTCTTCGCTCCAGAAGCGGTGCCCGGTGCGACGGATGAAGACGTCTTCCAGTGTGGGCTTGCTCACGCTGAGCGACTGAATCTCTCCGGGAAAGGCTTCTACCACATCGGGGACAAAGCGATGTCCGTTTTCAATTTCGAGGCGGACGTGGTTGTCCATGACGCTGGCGTCAACATGAAATTTGCTGCGAATGCGGTCGGCCAGGGACTGCGGGTCACGGGCTTCAATCAGAATGACGTCGCCTCCGATCTCGCGGGTTAGAGCTTCGGGCGTGCCTAGCGCCACCAGGTTGCCTTCGTTCAGGATGGCGAGGCGGTCGCAGCGTTCGGCTTCTTCCATGAGGTGGGTGGTGACGATAACAGAGACGCGCTCCTGATCGCGGAGGATTTGGAGATATTGCCAAAGATCTCGCCGGGCGCCGGGATCGAGCCCGGTGGTGGGCTCGTCCAGGAGCAGAACCTCTGGATGATGGAGCAGTCCCTTGGCGAGTTCGATGCGGCGTTGCATGCCACCCGAAAAAGTTTCTACGCGATCG
>Ga0209415_10018233_pt1 | contig 11086 bp, 8 predicted proteins | sample PeaSoiSIISIP2007_FD_187696 | JGI IMG/M metagenome (GOLD analysis project Ga0209415, IMG submission 187696) | Peat soil microbial communities from Weissenstadt, Germany - SII-SIP-2007 (SPAdes) (version 2) | ecosystem: Environmental > Terrestrial > Soil > Wetlands > Peat | place: Germany...
AGGAGATCGTGCAGCAGTCCGAAGGCCTCAGCGCTCCGGCGCTGCGCTCGAGCATCTATTCGATCGCGCTGCTGCTGCTGTTCAGCGGCTTCATGCTCTCGCTCGCCTCCCGCGTCGCCCGCCTGCCGTTGCGCAAGTACGAGCTGAGCAGCTGATGGTTGGCTCGCAGCCGATCATCTCCCCGAACCTCGTCGCGCCGCCACGGCGCCGCGGCCGGCGATCGTCCGTGCGCTCCTGGCGCCGCGGTGACCAGCTGATCTTCGTGCTCGCCTGGACCGCCGGACTCACGCTGTGCGCGATCACCGCGTCGATCGTGATCTTCCTCGCCGTGAAGGGCGTGGCCTATCTGGATCCCAAGCTGCTCGTGACGAGCCCCAGTCCGTCGGTCAGCCAGGCCGGGTCGGGCGGTTTCCTCGACGCGATCGAGGGAACCGTGACCCTCGCCGTGCTCGGCACGCTGATCGCGACACCGCTGGCCGTGATCAGCGCGATCTGGGTGGTCGAGTACGGCCGCCCGCGCTGGCTGGTCGGGATCGTCGAGTCGAGCATCGAGTTGATCGCCGGCACGCCCGACATCGTGATCGCGATCTTCGGTCTCGCGCTCTTCCAGCTCGGGATACTCGCGCCGCTCTCGTTTCGCTCCAGCGGCGGCGGTGTCTACGGGCGTTCGTTCCTGGCGGCCGGGATCATGATGTCGCTGCTGGCGCTGCCGCTCACCTACACGGCCACGCGCAACGGCCTGCGCGCCGTCCCGCGCCAGGTGCGCGAGGCTTCATACGCACTCGGCAAGACGCGGATCGCGACGATCCGCCGCGTCCTGCTGCCGGGCATTCGCCCCAACGTCGCGACGGGCGCGGTGCTCGGCATGGGGCGCATCATCGGCGACACGGCGATCGTCGTCGTGCTGCTCGGCGCGACGCTGCAGACCAGCCCCGAGAACGGGGTGCCGCTGCTCGGCTTCCTGCGCGGCACGGGCTCGACGCTCTCGAGCTACATCTACAACAACTCCCCAGCCGGCGAGGGCAACGCGCCGCAGAAGGCCTACGCGGCGGTGTTCGTGCTGGTTCTGATCGTCCTCGCCCTGAACGCCATCGTCGCCCGGATCTCGCGGATCGGCGCGCGGAGCGCCGCCGGCGCCGGGCGGCTGAGCCAGTGAGGGCCGGCGCGAGGCGCCCGCCCGCCCCCTGCGCACTTGCGCCGAGCGGCGAAGTACGCAAGAATCACACAATGTCGATCAATCAGCTGGTCTTTACGCAGCCAGCTTCTGAGACGGCGCTCACGATGACCTCGACCCCCCTACGCGCGGTCAGTCCGATCACCGGCCCGGAGCGGATGCGCCTGAGCGAGATCAGCGTCTTCTACGACGGCGTGCCCGCGGTTCGTCAGGCGTCGCTGTCGATCCACCAGGGCGAGGTGCTGGCGCTGATCGGGCCCTCCGGCTGTGGCAAGACGACCCTGCTGCGCACGCTCAACCGCCTGACGGAGCTGACGCCGAACGCGAGTCACAGCGGTCAGATCACGCTCGATGGCGCCGACATCCACGAGCTCGAGGACACGAAGCTGCGCACGCGCGTGTCGATGGTCTTCCAGCAGCCGAACCCGTTCCCGATGTCGATCTTCGACAACGTCGCGTTCGCGCTGCGCGAGCAGTCCCGCCGTCGTCCGCGGCGGCGCGAGCTCGAGCCCTTGGTCAAGCACGCACTCCAGCGCGCCGGCCTCTACGAGGAGGTCCGCGGCGACCTCGAGCGTCCGGCGCTGCGGCTTTCCGGCGGCCAGCAGCAGCGGCTGTGCATCGCCCGCGCGATCGCCACGGAGCCCGAGATCCTGTTGATGGACGAGCCCTGCTCGGCTCTGGATCCGCGCTCCACGGCGGTGATCGAGGAGCTGATCCTCCAGCTGCGCAACGAGCTCGCGATCGTCATCGTCACGCACAACCTGCAGCAGGCGCGCCGCATCGCCGACCGCGTCGCATTCATGTACCTCGGCGACCTCGTCGAACTGGGCGACGCCGGACAGCTGTTCGCGGCGCCGCGCGAGGAGCGCACACGCGAGTACATCGCCGGCGCCTTCGGATGAGACGCGCGGCCGCGACGCTCGCGGCCGCCGGGACGATCGCGATCGCGGTGAGCGGCTGCGAGACGACGCAGGACCTCAGCGCCAGGATCGGGCGCCGGCTCGGCCATCAGAGCGCGGTCGCCGGCACGACGAAGCTGGGGGCGGTCAATCGCTACGTGCGCGTGCTGGCGGCCACGGTCGTCAGCTCCGGCGGCCAGACGGCCGTCGCCGTGGAGCTCAGCAACACGAGCGCGCAGACGCAGGTCGACTTTCCCGTGCAGCTCGACGTGCTGGACGCGAAGGGCCGCTCCGTCTATCGCAACAACACGAAGGGGACCGAGCCGTCGATCCAGCAGCTCGCGCTGCTGGCCCCCCACGCCACCGTCTGGTGGGTCGACAACGAGATCCTGGCGTCCGGGGGCGTGCCGAAGACCGTGACCGTTGCGCTCGGCGCGTCGACGGAGGCCCCGCCGACGGGCGTGCCGGGCATCGCGACGGCGGCCGTCAGCGCGAGCGACAGCTTCCCGGGGCCCCACGTCCAGCTCACCGTGGAGAACCGCTCGACGATCGCGCAGGCGCAGCTTGCGGTCTATGCCGTCGCCGTGCGCGGCGGTCGGGTTGTCGGAGCCGGCCGCGGCATCGTCCCCGTACTCGGCGCGGGGCGGCGCTCGCAGGTCCAGGTACCCATCGTGGGCGCGGTGGACGGAAGTACGATCGCGCTGGCGACCCCGCCAACGACGCTGCCCTGAGCCTTAGGCTTTGGCGGTGTCGCGCAGAGTGGTCTCGCTCGTCGCGTTGGCGTCCGTTCTCGCGGCGCTTGTCGCGACCATCGTTGCGCTGAGTGTCGCCGAGGTTTCCGTGGCCGCCACGCCGGCGCTGATCGACTGGCCGGAGTTCGGCCTGAACCCGCAGCGGACGAACGCGACCGACGCCGCGACCGGCATCACGGCCACCAACGTCCGCCATCTGCGCCTGCGGATCGTCGCGCTCCCCGGGACGGCCGACAACTCGGCGATCTACCTGCATCAGGCGAGCGTCAAGGGTGCGGCGCACGACGTCGCGGTCGTTACGACCGACTACGGCATCACGCTCGCGATCGACGCGGACAGCGGCCGCATCCTCTGGCGCTTCGTGCCGCCCGGGATCGGCGCCTGGAAGGGCAGCGCGCAGATCACGACGGCCAGCCCGATCGCCGACCCGAGCGGCGACTACGTCTACGCCACCTCACCCAACGGTCGCGTGCACAAGCTCTCGCTGGCCAGCGGACGCGAGCAGCCGGGCTGGCCGGTCGCGATCACACCGGATCCTCAGCGCGAGAAGCTGACCGCCTCGCTCAACATCGCCGACGGCTACCTGCTGGCCAGCACCGGCGGCTACTACGGCGACGCGCCGCCATACGTCGGACACCTCGTCGCGATCTCGCTGTCGAGCGGTCGCGTCGGCCACGTCTTCAACACACTGTGCGCGAACCGGACCACGATCATCCAGCCGGCGCGCTGTCCGGCGAGCGACTCCGCGATCCTCTCGCGCAGCGGACCGGTGGTCGAGCCCGGCGCCTCACGCGTGCTGATCGCGACCGGGAACGCCCCCTACAACGGGACCACGGACTTCGGCGACAGCCTGATCGAGCTGACCCTGCCCGGCCTGAAGCTCCGCCAGGTCTACACGCCGACCGACCAGGCGATGCTGAACACGGGCGACCTCGATCTCGGCTCGGGCTCACCGGCGGTGCTGCCCGGCAACCTGGCGTGGATCGCCGGCAAGGACGGCATTCAGCGCGTGCTGGACCTGGGGGCGCTCGACGGCAGCGCGCCTGGCACGCCGCCGCACACCGGCGGTGAACTCGAGACTCTGCCGACTCCCGGCGGCCAGCAGGTCTTCACCTCGCCGGCGGTCTGGCACGGCCTCCTCTTCGTCGCCGACGGCGGCGGCACGAGCGCCTACCGCGTCTTGGGCCGCCGGTTGCACCTGGTCTGGCAGCGGTCGGCGGCGGGAACGAGTCCCGTCGTCGCCGGCGGACTGCTGTACGTGTATGACCCCACCGGAGGCGGCATCGTCGCCTACCGGCCGAAGAGCGGCGCGGTGGTGACGACGCTCGCCGCGGCCGCAGGGCACTGGAACAGCCCGATCGTCGTCGACGGCCACATCATCGAGCCGACCGGCGACGACAACGATCACCAGCTGAGCGGCTCTTTGGTGATCTACTCGGCGCGCTAGCGGGGCGCCCGCCGCCGTCCGACAGCCGTTTACGCAGGCTCCGCCGCCGCCTCGTGGAGCGGGTCGACGTTGACCCGCGGCAGCCTGCGCTCCAGGCCGCGCGGCAGCCACCACGCACGGGCACCCATCAGCGCCATCAGCGCGGGCACCAGCACGGTTCGGATCAGGAACGCGTCGAGGAACACGGCGACCGCCAGCCCGACGCCGAACAGCTTGATCGTCAGGCTGTCGCCGAGGATGAACGAGCCGAACACGAAGACCATGATCGCCGCCGCCGCGGTGATCACACGGCCGGTCGCGGCGAGCCCGTGACGCATCGCGTGCGCGGCGTCGCCGGTTCGCTCCCACTCCTCGTGCATGCGTGACATCAGGAACACCTCGTAGTCCATCGAGAGGCCGAACACGACGGCGAACACCATCACCGGCAGGAAGGCGGCGATCGGCGCCGTCGTCGAGATGCCGATCAGGCCGCCGAGCCAGCCCCACTGGAAGACGGCGACCAGCACGCCAAAGGCCGCGGCGACGCTCAGCAGATTCATCGCGATCGCCTTGACGGCGACGAACAGCGAGCGGAACACGACGAGTAGCAGGAGCGCCGAGATCAGCACGACAGCGCCGATGAACAGCGGCAGCTTGCTCGCCAGCAGGCTGCTGAAGTCGGCGAAGAGGGCCGTCGTGCCGCCGACGACCACGGACGCCTTCGTCGCGCGCTCGAGCGGCGGGATGACGTCGTCGCGCAGGCGGTTCAGCAGCGTCGAGGTCTTGGCATCCTGCGGCGAGGTCCTCGGGAAGACGTTGATCACCGCGAGCTGGCCGCCGGGACTGTAGACCGCCGGCGCCACCGCGGCGACATCGGGCAGCCCGACAAAGCCGGAGCGCAGGGTGGTCGCGGCCGCCGTGTCACGCGGCGACGGCAGCTTCGCGACGATCTGCAGCGGGCCGTTGAAACCGGGTCCGAAGCCCTTGGCGAGGATGTCGTAGGCCTGGCGCGTGGTCGTGCTCTTTGCGTCGGTGCCGGCGTCCGCCGACCCCAGGCGAAGCGCGAGGATCGGCGAGGCGAGGACGAGCAGGATCGTCAGCGACACGCCCGCGGCGACCCACGGGCGCCGCTGGATCAGCGCCGCCCAGCGCTCCCAGAAATCCGGCCCGCTGCGCTGGCGGTCGCGGTGGCGTAGGCGGAAAGGATCCCAGCGGTCGATCCCGCGCCCGAGCTTGGAGAGCACGGCCGGCAGCAGGGTGAGCGCGGCGCACATCGTCAACAGCACGGTCAGCGAGGAGGCGATCGCCGGTCCGCGCAGGAAGCTGACACCGACCAGGAGCTGCCCGAGCATCGCGATCACGACGGTCACGCCGGCGAACAGCACTGCACGGCCGGAGGTGTCCATCGCCGTGACGATCGCATCGTGGGGCTCCACCCCGGCGTCCAACCCGGCGCGGTAGCGCGTCACCACGAACAGCGCGTAGTCGATGCCGACGCCCAGACCGATCATCGCGGCCAGCTCCGGTGTGAAGTTGACGACGTCGATCAGGTGCGTGAGGAGGGCGATCAGGCCGATCGCCGTGCCGAGCGCCAGCAGCGCCGCGATCAGCGGCAGGCCGGCCGCGACCACCGTGCCGAAGGTGATCAGCAGGATGATCATCGCGGCGAGAATGCCGATCCCGGTGGCCGGGCCCGTCGTCGGCGGTTGTACCTGCTCGATCGGCCCTCCGCCCAGCTGGATGTCGAGCGACGGCGTGCGAGCGGCATCGGCGGTGTGGATAACGCGCTTGATCGCAGAGGTGGGAAGGGCGAAGGAGCGTTCGTCGAACAGCACTGTTGCGTAGGCGATGCGACCGCTCGGTGAGATCGCGTGCGCGGTCTCATAGGGGGAGACGACGGCGCTGACGTGCGCCTCGCCGGCCACCTTGGCCAGCAGCGAGCTGATCTGCGCGTGCACGGCGGCGCTCGTGATCGGGGCCGTGGCCTCGAAGACGATCGACGCGGAATCGCCCTTGTGCGTCGGGAAGTAGGTGGCGAGCAGGTTGAGCGCCTGCTGCGATCCGGCGCTGTTGGGGCCCTTGTAGTTGCTGTTGTAGGTCGAGCCGACGGCCTGTCCGATGCCGTTGGCGGCGAGCAGCGCGACCACCCACGCCACGACCACGAACCTCCGGTGGGCGATGCACCATCTCGCTAGCGCTCTCATTCTCGACCGACCTCCACGAACTCGACTTTGCCTTTTCCGCGCCGGACCCTACCACACAAGTGAGAGCGCCTCGTCCACTTTGGTACATTAGTCACGAGATGGCCACAACGACGAGCGCCACCACCGCGGGCGAACCGAGCGCCACCACCGCGGGCGAACCGAGCGCCACCACCGCGGGCAAACCGAGCGCCACCAACGCGGGCAACTCGAGCGCCACCAACGCCGGCGAACCGAGCGCCCGGGCCGCACCCACCGACGCATCCGGCGGGGACCCCGTGGCGTCGTCCGACGGTGACCCGGTCGGCGGGACGCCCGGCGAGCGTCGGCTTCGCGCCGACGCCCAGCGCAACCACGACCGGATCCTCGCCGCCGCCGGCGACGCGTTCGCCGAGCAGGGCCTCGAGGTCTCGATGGAGGAGATCGCGCGGCGGGCCGGGGTCGGGGCCGCCACGCTCTACCGCCGCTTCCCGAGCAAGCAGGAGCTGCTGCGGGCGATCCTCGACGCGCGCCTGCGCGAACTCGAGCCGCAGATCGCCGCGGCCGCCGCAGCCGCCGACGCCTGGGAGGGTCTGCTCGCCGGCATGGGGGCGCTGCTCGAGGCCCAGGCGCGCAGCATGGACTTCGTGCAGCTGCTCGCGCAGGCCGGCGAGCTGAGCCAGTTCAAGCGCGAGCTCGGCCAGCGCGTGTTCGAGCCGCTCGGAGCGCTGTTCGCCCGCGCCCAGGACGCCGGCCAGGTGCGCCGCGACCTGCAGCCGAGCGAGCTGCACATCCTCGTCCGCATGGTCGGAACGACCGCGTGGGGCGCCGCGGCGCGGCCAAATTGGGAGCGCTACCTGACACTTCTCGCCGACGCCCTTCGCACGCCGGCGCCGAGCGCGCTGCCGCCGCTCTGACCCCGGAACAACGTGATCAGGAACTACATCTAGAACTCGATGTTCGCCATCACGTGCTTGACGACGGTGTAGTCCTCCAGCGCGTACATCGAGAGGTCCTTGCCGTAACCGGACTGCTTGAAGCCGCCGTGGGGCATCTCGCTGACGAGCGGGATGTGATCGTTGATCCAGACGCAACCGAAACGAAGCGCCTTCGCGACCCGCAGCGCGCGTCCGACGTCGCGCGTCCAGACCGATGACGCCAACCCGTAGGGCGTGCCGTTGCCCCAGGCGATCGCCTCCGCCTCGTCGCCGAAGCGCTGGACCGTGATCACGGGGCCGAAGATCTCGCGCTGGATCAGCTCGTCGTCCTGCGCGAGACCGGCGACCACCGCCGGCTCGAGGAAGAACCCGGGCCCCTCGGGCTGGACACCACCCGTCACCAGCTCCGCGCTCGCCGGGCGGCGCTCCAGCAAACCCTCGACGCGCGCGCGCTGGCGCTCGGAGTTGAGCGGGCCGAGCGTGGTGCCGTCGGCGAGCGTGTCACCGAGCACGAGGCCGGCGGCCTGCCCGGCCAGGCCGGCGACGACGTCGTCATAGACCGCCGCACTCGCCAGCACCCGCGTCGCCGCGGTGCAGTCCTGGCCCGCGTTGTAGTAGCCGGTGGCGGCGATCGTCTCCAGCGCGCTCTCCAGGTCGACGTCGTCGAACACGATCACCGGCGCCTTGCCCCCCAGCTCGAGGTGCACGCGCTTGAGCGTCGCCGCGGCCGCCGCGGCGATCCGCTTCCCGGTGTCGACCGAGCCGGTCAGCGAGACCATGTCGACGCCGGGGTGCTCGACCAGCGCCTGGCCGGCCGGATCGCCGTGACCGCAGACCACGTTGAGCACACCGGCCGGGAGGACCTCCGCGGCCAGCTCGGCGAGGCGCAGGGTCGTGACCGGGGTCGTTTCGGCCGGCTTGAGGACGATCGTGTTGCCGGTCGCGAGCGCCGGGCCGATCTTCCAGACGGCCATCAACATCGGGTAGTTCCAGGGCGCGATCTGGCCCACCACGCCGACCGGCTCGCGGCGGATGATCGAGGTGTGTCCGGCCATGTACTCGCCGGCCGCCTTGCCCTCCATGCAGCGCGCGGCGCCAGCGAAGAAGCGCAGGTTGTCGACCATCACCGGAATCTCGTCCGAGAGCACATTGGCGAGCGGCTTGCCGGCGTTGATCGCCTCCTCGCGAGCGAGCTCTTCGCCGTGCTCCTCAACCGCGTCGGCCAGCGCCAGCAGGGCGGATGCCCGCTCGGCTGGCGTCGTCTGCGACCAGGCGTCGAAGGCGCCGCGCGCGGCGGCGACGGCGGTGTCGATGTCCGCCGCGCCCGACAGCGGCGCCTGGGCGATCTCCTCGCCGGTCGCCGGGTTCAGGACCGCTTCGGTCGCCCCGTCCTGCGCCGGCCGGAAGGCGCCGTCGATGAAGTTCTCAAGCGTGCGCATGGAAGCTCCTCTCGTGTTGGGTTCGGACCGGGGCCCTGCTCATCCGACCGCTGCGGCCAGCGCCGCCTCGACGTCGACACATTCTTCACCGACGCTGCGAGCGACGGCCGGCTGCGTGGGCACACCGCCGGCGACGTTGACGCCGAGGCGAAGCCCCGGATCGGCCGTGATCGCCCCCACCACGCCGCGCTCTGCCAGCGCGAGCACGTACGGCAGCGTGGAGTTGGCCAGGGCGTTGGTGGAGGTCACGGGCACCGCCCCCGGCATGTTGGTCACGCAGTAGTGGACGATGCCGTCGACCTCGAAGGTTGGCTCATGGTGCGTCGTCGGCCGCGAGGTCTCGAAACATCCGCCCTGGTCGATCGCGACGTCGACCATGACGGCGCCGGGACGCATCAGGGCGAGCTGGCGCTCGCGGATCACGAACGGAGCGCGCTCGCCCACCACGAGCACGGCGCCGATCACCAGGTCGGTGCGCGGCAGCATCTCCTCGATCGCGAGCGTCGAGGAGTAGACGGTCGAGCAGCGCCCGCCGAAGATCGACTCGAGATCGCGCAGGCGGTCGACCGAGACGTCGAAGATGAACACGTCTGCTCCCATCCCGATCGCCACCGCGGCGGCGCTCGCCCCCACGCTGCCGCCGCCGATGATCATCACGTTCGCGGCCGCTACGCCCGGGACGCCGCCGAGCAGCACGCCACGTCCACCGAGCGGCTTGGCGAGCATGAAGGCCCCGGCCTGCGTCGCGAGCCGCCCGGCGATGTCCGACATCGGCGCGAGCAGCGGCAGGTGCCCGTGGCGGTCCTCGACGGTCTCATACGCGATCGCGGTCGCGCCTGAGTCGCACAGTCCGCGCGTGAGCGCCGGCGCGGGCGCGAGATGCAGGTAGGTGAAGAGGATCTGGCCGGGCCGCAGGCGCGCCACCTCCGGCTCGAGCGGCTCCTTGACCTTCACGATCAGCTCGGCGGCGGCGAAGACGGCGTCGGCGTCCGGGAGGATCGTCGCGCCCTGGGCCGCGTAGTCGGCGTCGGCAAAGCCGCTCGCCCCTCCCGCGCCCGCCTGCACGGACACCTCGTGCCCGCGCTCGGTCAGTTCGCGCACGCCGGCCGGCGTCATCGAAACCCGGTACTCGTCCGCCTTCGTCTCACTGGGAATCCCGACCCTCACGATCGTCCTCCTCGCTTTCGATGCCACGGCTTCAAGGTTGGGGCTCCCCCGGCGCTCACGACGCAGCGCCCCCCGGACCGCCCAGCAGCTCGCGGCCGCGCAGCGCCAGCCAGAACTCGATCCGGTTCTCGACCCGGTCCAGGCGCCGCCCCGTCAGCTCCTCGATCCGCGACATCCGATAGCGCAGCGTGTGGCGGTGGCAGAACAGGGAGCGCGCCGCAGCCTCCCAGCTCCCGTTGTGCTCGAGGAAGGCCTCGAGCGAGCGCAGCAGCTCCTCGCCGTTGCCGCTGCGCGAGCGCTCGATCGGGCTCAGCACGTCGTCGCAGTACTGGCGCAGCCCGTCGTCGTCCTGCAGCGAGAGCAGCAGCCGGTAGGCGCCGAGATCGTCGGCCGAGGCCACCACCGGGCTCGCGCCGTTGGCGAGCGCGCCGACCTCCAGGGCGCAGCGCGCCTCGTGGAAGCTCCGCCGCAGCGCCTGCAGCGGCGCGTTGTGGCTGACCGCCACGCGCAGCGTACGCCCGTCGCCGAGCAGCTCGCGGGCCGCGGTCGCCACCTCCACGGGGCGCTCCGCGCCGGCGAGCACGGCGCACAGCAGATGCCGTCGCGCCGTCACGACCGTCGCGACAAGCGCGTGCACGCCGAGGTCGCCGAGGATCCGCGAGAGCTCGTCCTCCAGCGACTCCGGGTCCTCGACACCGACCACCATCACGGCGGCGTCGCCGGAGATCTCGAAGGGCGCGAGGCGCACGACCGCCTCGTCGCCGTCGATGCGGCCGCTGAGCACGAGTCCGAGGACGTCGCCGGCGAGGCGGCGCTCGGTCTCCGCGACGACGCGCTCGCGCATCTGGGCGAGCGCCACGACCATCACCGCGTGGTGGGCCAGGAAGCGCTCGAAGTCGGCGACGCTGTCGCTCTCGGGCACCGCGACGAGCCACGACGTCGCCGCATTGCGCGAACCGCTCGGGACCGGCAGGGCGATCGCGCGCCCGGCCAGCTCGGAGCTCTGGGGCACGAAGCCGCGCGGCGTGCCGGCGCCCGCGCGCGAGGCGATCTCGGCCCGCACACCCGACATCAGCGCCTCCTCCAGCTCGCGGCGGAAGGCGTGGCTCCC
>Ga0209415_10018234_pt1 | contig 11085 bp, 8 predicted proteins | sample PeaSoiSIISIP2007_FD_187696 | JGI IMG/M metagenome (GOLD analysis project Ga0209415, IMG submission 187696) | Peat soil microbial communities from Weissenstadt, Germany - SII-SIP-2007 (SPAdes) (version 2) | ecosystem: Environmental > Terrestrial > Soil > Wetlands > Peat | place: Germany...
ATATGGTTCAGATCGCCGGGAATTGGGTGTGCGGCGATTGTAAGCCCGCATATTTAAGCCGGGTAATGGCCAGCGGCGCCGCGGCGGTATCTCCGCGCGGCTGGCATTACGGTGGATTTTGGATACGTTTTGGCGCGCGCATGATTGATGGCCTTGTGCTGGGCGTGCCCCTCTTGATTATGTTCGCATTGCTGATCCCAAGCCTGCTCAAGACGCAACGCGATCCTTCCAACCCGGATTTCACGGCTTTCGCGGCCTTTGGCATTACTTTTTTCTTGTTATATTTCCTTGCTGTCATTTGTTATGAGGTTTTGATGCTGAAATATCGCGGTGCAACCCTCGGGAAAATGGCCTGCGGGTTAAAAGTCGTGCGCGCGGACGGCGCTGGCCTGGGTTGGGGCGTGTCCTTTGGACGTTTCTTCATGTGGAATATCGTTACCAGCGGTATCCCCTACGTGAATTCCATCCTCGTGCTGATTAGTGCGATCATGGCCGGGACGGACAGCGAGAAACGAGCGCTCCATGATCGGGTGTGCGACACCCGCGTAGTCTACAAGCAGAGCATCGCGTGAGTTTCAACATCAATCTTTTCACCCCCAACTTGGGTGACCCCAGCAAGGCAAGCTCCACTACGGGCAATGCCAGGGGTTTGTCGCCTGTTAAACCCGGGACCACGCCCTGCCCGAGTTGTAAAGGTGATGTGGCACAAGCCGCAACGCAGAACGGATGGCAGAATTGCCCCTACTGCGGAAAGAAACTGCAAATCAGTGTCTGGACCGTAGTCCGCTCAAACGCGAACGCCGCTGTTGCGCTTTCGGACCAGGCAACCTGTTTTTTTCACCCGGACAAGGCCTTTCAGGCCTGCTGCCAGCGGTGCGGTCGCTTTGTGTGTGGGCTGTGTGATTTGCAGTTGGGAGCAGAGCACATCTGCCCAACGTGCTTCGAACTTGGGCGCGGGATTTCCGGCGCTGGCGCCGCTAAGGCGGAATGGCGGCATCGGGATGTGCTCTATGATTCGATAGCGTTGACCGTCGGGTGGGGCTGGATTCTGTTTTGGCCGACGATTGTCGCCGCGATTCCCACAGTGATTGTCTTGCACGTAAAGTTCCGGAAGGCACCTCGCTCCTCGTTGATTCCGCGGTATGGCTGGCGCTTCTGGATGGCTTATGTGGGCCTGGCTTGGCTTCCCGCGTTGCTCGCGATGGCATTCTTGTTTCGTTCCACAGGGAGACCATAATTGCAGACCGCTTTTAGGAAAATATCGCGCGTTGGCGGCCTGACCGGCGGGACCAAGTGGTACCTGAGCGACGACTGTTTGCTCGCCGCCAAGCGCATGATGTACTCGGTCGAGTACCGGCGATTTTATCTGCACGACCTGGAATCGATTGTGGTCTGGCCCAGCAAGGTGTGGTTATGGCGGCCGATCGCTTTGGGGCTGGTGTTTGGGCCGCTCAGTTTTGCGTTTTGGCAGTGGGTTAATTCCACCACGGGTGCAGTTTTCGGCAGTATAGGCCTCGCGTGGATAGCGTTAGAATTGGTGCTCGGGCCGACGGCCAAGTCGCGCATTTGCACCAGTGGTGCCAGCGTTGACCTGCCAGTCGTGCAACGGACACGGCGAGCGCACAAGGTCCTTGCCAAGATCGATGCGGCGGTTCGCGCCGCCCGTAGCGCCACAGTGCAACCAAGCGATCCCCTGATGAGTGCCCAACCGGCGGAGCCCTCCGTACAATCAACCTCCGAGGGATCCGCAGCGCCTTCCATAGTGGACGCCACACAGACGAATGAGTCCTGAAAAACCAGCAGCCAACCTCGACAAACATTCTTCGACGCGTCTGCGCCATGCTCGCTGCTTGTTTCATCCGCTGCGTGAAGCCGCGGCACGATGTCCGCATTGCGGAGGAACATTCTGCCGTGAATGTGTAACGGACGAGGAAGGAAAGCTGGCCTGCCCGCCGTGTCTCCGCCGGATGGCACGTCCACCAGCGCCGAAGCCGTCGAAAGTTCGTAGATTCCGGCAGTTTCTATCCGGAGTTGCCGCGCTTGCCTGTCTGGCGGCGTTTTTTTTCTTCCTGTTGCGTTGGAGAACAAATACGCCGGAGCAACATCTGAACTTTGACGGCGTCACGCAAGCCACGCCGCCCGAGCAAAGCCATGAGTGAAACGGCTCGGGTTCCGCTCACTGCGCAACATGGCCGCATCACCGCCCCACGCGCCCGCCGGAGCGGATTGAATTCACTCGAAGCGCTGGAACGTGGGTTCGCACTCTTTCGGTCCACGTTCAGCCGCGAAGCGTGGCGCTATTACGCAGGCGCCGCGCCCCTCGTCTTTGCGTTTATTCCGATGTGGGTGGCCAACGGTCAGATTCGTTTTTCCAATAGTGCGCTACTGTTGGAGGCAGCGGTGCTCGCTGGAGCGTATGCGTTGCGAGCGTGGATGGTTTGCAGCTACATGCAACGCGTTCGCGAACGGGCCTTTGCCATACCAGTACCGAAACAGGTTGGTGCGATCGAGCATGCGGCCGCTCTGGGTCGTCTGCTCGCATGGAAGATCACCTTGAGCACCGCTGCTCTGGCCGCGCTACCAACACTCGCAGGTCTGACATGGCTGTATACTGCGACCCAATTCGCCAGCATCGATGCTAGAGCGGATGGCTCGGAGAGGCATACCATTCGTGGCTGCGTAGCACTCGCGAGTCAATGGTTCGGCGGCGGATTGCTGCTCTTCTTAATGCTATTCCCACTTTGGATCGCCGTCTCGCTAAACGGCTTGATCGTGGCGTTGCTTGTTCCGCAGCTTCTGCACTCGATTCTCGGAGTGAACACTCTTCTGTCCACTGCAATGGGGGTATTTGCGTTGATCCGCAGCTCGGCGTTCTGGCTTGCGTTGCTCGCGGGCGCCTGGTTGGCGCTAGATCCCATCGTCAAATGTTCTTTTGTCGTTGTTCATCAACATCTGCGTTCCAGGCGTGAAGGGGACGATCTGCGCGGATTACTGGCGAGCCTGCCCCGCGAGCAGAAGAGGAAGGCGCAGATGATTGCGGCGCCTGCGTCTGGCAGCAACGCGGCGATCGGCGCGTTGCTCGTCCTGGGTGTGGTTCTGGCCTGTGCTTCCCTGCCGCCGATTGCGCGCGCGGCGCAGGCGCCGCTAACGCAAAGCAGCGCGGAGGCGCTGTCCAATCCTGCGCGTCAGATGCAGGCCGAAAAATTGCGACGCGCACTTGACCAGGAATCGCAGCGCGCGATTTATCGTTGGCATGACGCCGAACATCCGAGTCCCCCCACGTGGTTTGACCGGTTGCTGGAGAGGATCGGGAACGCGACCAGCAGAGCATGGAGTGCAATCGGAAATTTCCTCCGCAAATTGTGGCCTCGTAGTCTAAATCCTTCGCCCGAAACGAAGGGCCGAGGCTCCTGGCGGATTAAGGATCTCCGAATTTGGCTTACGCTTGTCGCGCTATTAACTATCGCGACGGGAGCGGTGTTCTTCTGGCTGCGGCGGCGACGCCAGGCCGCACCGATTACAATTCCGCTGTCGATCGTTCCGCTTCCCGATCTCAGCGACAGTGCAATAGCTACTGCGCGTTCCGAGGACGAATGGTTCGCGCTGGCCAGCCGGCTGCAGCAGGAAGGCGAATTGCGATTGGCACTGCGCGCGGCTTATCTCGGTTTGCTGGCGGGATTGGCGCAACGCGAATGGTTGACGATCCGCCGCGATCGCACCAACCGCGAATACCTCGACGAGTTTATTCGCCGGTGGCGGCGGCGCCCGCAAGCAGCCCTCGAAGCGCGAGCGGAGATTCCCGAGAGACTTCGGAACGGCCTGCGGCGGTTTGATGGCGTTTGGTATGGGTCTCATGCAGTGACGCCAGAGTTGGTAGCTGCGTACCAGCGAGATCAGCAGGAGTTGCTTAGCCATGTCTGAGAGCACGTCCGGCAAAAGCTTAGCGCTGGATTGGCGAGGTCCTCTGCTTGCCGCCGGAATTTTTGCCGCAGTATTTGCGATTCTGCTGCTCATGGCGCATCAGAATCAATCGAATACGAGCGATATGGGATCCAGCTTGCGCGAGGACCCGTACGGCACCAGCCTGTTGTTTGACTCCTACGCGCGCGCTGGTTATCGGGTGGATCGCAGCCAGGATGAAGATTCCCTGGCCGATCAAGATGCGTCAAAGACCACTGCATTCTTTATCGGAGGCTTCGGCTTCGGTTTTCCGGAAAATGAAGGCGAAAATACCCGAGCGGCAGACAAGTTTATTGCCCAACTGGAAGATTTTCTCTCGCGCGGTGGGCGCGTCGTGCTGATCGAGCACGCCGGAAAGCTGCGATCCAAGTTGCAAGACTGGGAAGTCGAAAACAATTGGAGCCACTCGGATCAGCATCCGGGCCCAACTTGGGTTTCTCCCGATCTGAGCGTGATGCCCACAGGCAGTGAAATGATGTTTCTCAACGCTGATGTTCCTTGGCTCAAAACAGACTCGCACTGGACCGCGCTCTATTCGGGCACTGTCGAGAGCGATGTAAAAACCAAGGGCTCCATGCGCACCTATATGGCAATGCGGAAAGTCGGCAAGGGAGAACTCGTCGCCGTCAGTCAGGAATGGTTCCTGGTAAACGAAACGATCAAGAACCATCCCAATCCAGTGTTACTGGATTTTCTAACCGGGGGACGCCTAGGGATTTGGGTCGACGAATCTTTGCACGGACTGCAACAGGATAAGGGTGTGCTTTGGCTGGTGCAGCGATACCAATTGCAGCCGGCGCTGATGCTTTTCTGGGGGGCTCTGCTGGCGCTGCTTTGGAGCATGAGTGGTGATTTGATGCGGCGCCCAGCCCGCGACCAGATCGCGCAGATCATGCGGCACGGCGAAAGTGCGGGAGTTGCCGGGCGACGTCTTCTGCAGCGCAGCATTGCCGCGGAATCCGTCGTGGCGGAATGCTGGAATCAGTTTCGGCGCCGCTCGCCGCAAGATGCGCAGGCCATTTCTGCGGACCAACGTTTTGGCCAGCGATTGCGCGCCGCGCTCCAGTTGCTGCCGCTGGCGGGGTACCGCGAACTGAGCCAGTTGATCGCGGAACGCCGCGCATCCGCAAAAGGTCTGGCACATGTTGCGCGCCATACGGCTGACAGCTCCACGAATTCAGAGAAGAAGATTCCCGAGGAGGAACGGTTCGCATGAATGACACACCGACGTCAAGTTCAAGCGGTCAAGCACCGCCAGCGAATACGGAAGCAGGACTGCCCGGGTCCGCAATGGTCACTGGCAGCGCGCGGCGTGTTCGCGAAGCTTTGGGCCGTGTGATTGTGGGCCAGAACCAAGCCATCGATCTCGCCATGGTGACGTTGCTCGCTGGCGGACATGCGTTGATCGAGGGCGTCCCTGGCGTCGGCAAAACGCTTCTCGTAAAAGCGCTTGCGAGCGCGGTCGCCGGCGAATTTCAGCGCATTCAATTCACACCGGACTTAATGCCCGCGGATATCACCGGGACGAGCGTTTTCGACCTGAGAACGCAGGAATTCCGGCTCGTACGCGGGCCAATCTTCGCTAATTTCTTGCTGGCAGACGAGATCAACCGCGCTCCTGCGAAAACGCAATCGGCTCTGCTGGAAGCGATGCAAGAGCGGCAGGTAACGATCGATCGCCAGAGCTGCGCTCTGCCATCGGTGTTCGTGGTGTTCGCAACGCAAAACCCCATCGAACATCAAGGCACGTATCCGCTTCCAGAAGCACAGAAGGATCGCTTTCTCGTAAAGATTCGCATGGGCTATCCGGATGCGCAGGAAGAAAACGAACTTGCGATGCGTGTGGCTGCTGGCGAGGCCCCGGAACGGCGATTGGCCGAGGACCTGCGCGTTCCGGTATTGCAGCCCGGTGAACTTGAACAGCTACGTGCAGCCACTTCCCAAGTGCGCGTCAGCGAAGCGATATGCAACTACATCGTCAACGTGGCCCGGCAGACCCGGCAGCACGCGTCCGTCTGGGTTGGTGCAGGGCCTCGGGCGACACTCGCGTTGCTATCGGCGTCGCGCGCCCTCGCAGCGCTCGAGGGACGCGACTTCGTCATTCCCGAGGACGTGAAGACGCTCGCTGCTCCTGTACTGGAGCACCGGATCGTGCTGCGGCCGGAATTCGAGATGGAAGGCGTTGAGATTCGCGAGGTAATCAATGCCGTGCTAGAGGCGGTCGAAGTCCCCAGGTAAATCACTTGGGCCATACAGTTAGCCAATGAAAGCAGGGAGCAGGCGTACGAAATGCCGATGGCTGGAGAAAACAAGTTAGTGGGCGACGCAGCGCAAGGTGTGGCTATTACCGCCGGGGTCCAAGCCACCGCGGGGGCACCACGCCGCAGCCTGGATTCACTCAATAAACTCGCGCGTCGGATCATGCTTCAGCCGGCGGGAAAACTTTTCAGTCCAGCGGGAACGCTCGTGTGGGTGATAGGGCTGCTGGGTGCTGTGGCGTGTATTACGCCATGGATCGCGCGTGGATGGGTATGGTTCGTCCTCATCGCGACAACTGCGGCGCTGCTGGCAGGATATGACGCTCTAGCGCTTTGGTTCACTCGCGATGAGTGTGCACCCGTTCTGTTGCGTCCAGAGAAGGGCCTTCGGGGACGCGAGGGGCAAAGCATTCCGATTCCCCTCGCGCTTACAAGCTCCGGCCGACATCGACTGCGGAGTACCGTGCTCGTAGCGGTCATGCCGGCAACATCGGAAAGCGAAACCGCGATTCGTGTGAATAGTGCTTCTCAAGAACTGAGACTTGAGCAGCCAGAGCAGGACGCTGCAGGTTCAGTGTCGGCTGCAGCGGCGCATGTTGCTCTCTGGCCGTGGTCGCCCGAGATTGCATTGTTGAAGCGCGGAGTGTGGCCTGGTCCGCGCGTTGGCGTGGAGCGGCGCTCGCATTTCGGGCTCTGGCAATTGCGACAGTGGTTCGATTCGCCGGAGCAGTTGCGAATCGAGCCGGATCTGCAGTCCGGACGACGCGAGATTCTGCGAAGCCCCGTTTACCGCTCGCTGGTGGCGGCACGGCAGACGCCATGGACTGGACACGGGCGCGACTTTGAGCGGCTGCGCGATTACCAGGCTGGCGACATGTACTCGGAGATCGCCTGGAAATCCACGGCGCGCCGAGGTACACCGGTTACCCGGCTCTTCCAATGGGAGCAGAAGCAGGAAGTATATTTTGTCTTGGATCAATCGCGGTTGTCCGCGCTCGCGCTTGAGGCCAGCGCCGCCAGCGGCAGCCAGGTCCCTGGGGACAGAGCGCCGCGACGGGTTTTGGACCTCGCGACGGAAACGGCTTTAGTGGGCGCGACGGTGGCGTTGGAACTTGGCGATGAATTCGGTCTCGTGACCTACGCGGATGAGCCGAAATGCTGGTTGCGTGCAGGAAGCGGTCAATCGCATTTTCATCAATTCCGCGAGCGACTATTGAATATCGAACCGTTGCCGACCACCGCCGATTACGAAGCTCTGTTCAGTGAAATACGGTTGCGGCTCCGGCGGCGCGCGTACCTTTTGTTGCTCGCGGATTTGACGGAACGCTCGGTTTCGGACTCGCTCCGCCGCGGAGTCGGCCAGCTTCGCTCTTCCCACGCCATCTTGATGACAAGTATTCTGCCGGCTCACGCGCGGCCGGCCTTTTCGCCGGGCGAGGATCTGCACACAGACCAGGATGTGTATGCAGCGCTCGCGGGTGAAAAAGAGAATCAGCGGCTCGGTGCACTCGCGCGGCAACTTCGTCAATTGGACGTGGAGCTCCGCTTTGTCCCTGCGGAGACATTCCTCCGAACGGCTGTCGAAGGGTACCTGGAAAGCAAGCGGGAGCAGCGGCTGTGATTTTGGATTTGGAACGATTTCAGGCGCAGGCGAGGCCGCGTTGGAACAGCCTTGAATCGCTGCTCTCCGTGCTGGAAGGCCGGCCGGACCGCCGGTTGAGTCCGGAGGAAGCCGAACGACTTCAGGAACTTTACACGCAGGTCGCTGCGGATTTAAATCGCGTCACGCACGGGGCTTTGGTCCCCGAACTCAGGCAATATCTCGAGCGGCTGGTGGCGCGAGCCTATGCAGAGCTGTACTACGCTCCGCCAACGCGATCCGAGCTCTGGCAATGGCGCCGCTGGCTTCGGATTTTCACGGCGTTCCCGGAAGCATTCCGACGCCAGGCCCGCTACTTCGCCTTGTCGGTGCTGATCACAACTTTAGGCTGCGCCATGGGTGGACTAGCGGTGCGTTACGATCCTGCCTCTTTGGACGTGCTGCTTCCGGCCGATTACCTGCGCGATCCCGGCAAGCGCGTGCAAGCAGAGGAGAAAGGCGAGAATCGGCACCGCGCCTCGGCACAGACGGAAGCCGCGTTCTCTGCGCAGTTGATTCGGCACAACATCGAGGTGGCGCTGCTGGCGGCAGCGCTCGGTGTTACGTTTGGCATTGGGACGGCTCTGCTCCTGTTCGAAAATGGCGTGCTACTCGGGGCCGTCGCGGTTCGTTATACCCAGCAGGGCTTCGGGCTATTCGTTGCAGCCTGGCTCCTGCCCCATGGCGTGTTCGAAATTCCGTCCATCTTGATCGCGGGACAAGCGGGATTTTACCTGGCGCGCCTTCTATTGCGCCGGCACGAGGATCGCGATGTGCGTCAATCCATGCGCGAGTGGTTGGTGTTGATAGCCGGTCTGTCCTTGATGCTAACGTGGGCAGGCATCATGGAGGCGTTTTTTTCCCAGCATCACGAGCCGGAGCTCCCCTATGCCATCAAGGTTGCGATTGCCGGGGCGGAACTCGTGCTGCTCACGGTATATCTGCTGGTGATCGGGCGAAGAAACCCCAGTGTCCGTTTGGAGGGCAAATGACAGATGCTCGTCCAATCCGCTTGGGTACTACTGCCGAATTGACCATTGCGACGCCGGAAGGCGTCCTCTTTCGATTGCCCTTGGCGGGTCCTGCTTCCCGGCTCTACGCGATGTTGTTCGATGTCCTCATCGTGCTGGCTACGGTGAACGGATTGGGACTGCTGGTTTACTGGATCTTTTCGAAAGCGCCCGGATTCGGAGTCATGGTCATCACGCTCGCGGAATTTGCTATTGGTTTTGCTTATGGCGCGTTGCTGGAAGCTTTCTGGAACGGACAGACGCTTGGTAAACGCCTGTTTCATCTGAGGGTGATTGACCAAAGCGGACTTCCCCTGCGCATCGAACAGGCCTGGGTGCGAAATCTGATGCGGGTGTTCGATGCCCTTCCGTTCGCCTACCTGATCGGAGGAATTTCCGCACTCAGCAATCCGCTGATGCAGCGCTTTGGCGACCGCGTGGCGGGGACTCTCGTCATTCGGCAAACACCTTTGGCTGCACCGCGAGAGGAATTCTGGGCGCGCCAAAAGTACAACTCCTTCATGGATCATCCTTCCATCGCGATGAAGCTTCGCCGGGCAGCGACGCCGGAACTCGCCAGCCTGATTCAAGATGCGCTGCGGCGCCGCAACGAACTGGCGCCATACGCCCGGCGGGAAATCTATCGCGAACTGGCGAACTATCTGCAATGTGAAGTCTCCCCTTTCCCCGACGAACTTGTTGAAATTCTCAGCGACGAACAGTACTTGATCAATGCGGCAGGCGTTCTGTTCAGGGATCAACGTCTGAGCTTGCGCAATTAATGCGTCCTGTCACACCGACGATTCCGATCATCTCGCCGCGGCGGGGTTACGAGATTACTAGTAGTCATAAGGTCCGCCTACAATCTTTCTTTGCACGATAAGATATTCTTGTACTCGAAAGATGTCAGACGGAGCGGCCGCAGTCTCCAGCATTCGTCTCGCTTCCTGAGTGATTGCCTGGAAAGTCTTGTGCCTGGCCACTTGACAAGGGCGGCAAAAAGAAAGTAAAAGAAAGAAAGCGTAAGTACTCGTAAGTGTCTACTGAAAGGCAACCTTTCAGGGAAGCGGTCACTGGGTGGGTTTATGAAATCTGCTATCTGGAAATATTTCTCGCAGTGCGCTGCATTCGCGTTTCTTTGCGGTTTGCTTTCCGCTGGAGTGTTCGCGCAGAAAGACACGGGAACTATTGTGGGGACGGTCCGTGATCCCAGTGGAGCGACGGTGCCGGGGGCACAGGTGACTTTGTATGAGATAGACCACGGCTCGTCGTCGGTTGCCACCACCAATGATGCGGGAGAATACGTCGCGAGTCCTTTGAGAATCGGACGCTACACCGTGAGTGTGGAGAAGGCAGGATTTAAAACCGCGGTGGCCGGGCCGATTGAACTCAAATTGCAAGATCGCATCGCCGTGGATATCACGCTGCAAGTGGGCGTGGCGACGGAAAAGGTGACCGTGAATGCCAACGCCGTTCGCCTGGAAACGGAAACATCCGATCTTGGCCAGGTCATCGACAGCATGCGGGTTTCGACGCTTCCGTTGAATGGGCGGAATTACGCCCAATTGGCGCAGTTAAGCGCCGGCGTTGCGCCCAGCGAACCCGGGTCGCGTGTATCGGCGAGCTACGGCTTCAGCGCCAACGGCGCGCGCGCCTTGCAGAACAACTTCCTTCTCGATGGCGTCGACAACAACGCAAATCTTGGTGACGTCCTGAATGAATCAGCGTATGTGATCCAACCCTCGGTGGATGCCATCGCCGAATTCAAAGTGCAAACCAATTCCTATAGCGCGGAGTTCGGCCGGGGGAATGGCGCCATATTAAACGCGGTGATCAAGTCCGGCACCAACGGGCTGCACGGGGATGCTTACGAATTCCTCCGGAATGAAGCCTTTGACGCCGCGAACTCGACGCTCAAACAGCAGGGATTCGGCAGGGAACCGTACAAGCAGAACCAGTTCGGAGTGACGTTGGGCGGACCGATTGTCAAGAACCGGACATTCTTTTTTGCCGACTATGAAGGCTTGCGGATTCGAGAAGGGCTAATCCTGAACGGGACGATTCCGACGCAGGACATGATCGCCGGCAATTTTTCTTCGCAGCTCACTTCAACGCCGGTCTTTGCCTCCGATGTAAACGGCAATGCAACAGCTCAACCAGCGCTGGACTGCAGCGGCAATCCTACTTTTGTGGGAGAACTCTTCAATGCGCGGTTGAC
>Ga0209415_10018235_pt1 | contig 11085 bp, 8 predicted proteins | sample PeaSoiSIISIP2007_FD_187696 | JGI IMG/M metagenome (GOLD analysis project Ga0209415, IMG submission 187696) | Peat soil microbial communities from Weissenstadt, Germany - SII-SIP-2007 (SPAdes) (version 2) | ecosystem: Environmental > Terrestrial > Soil > Wetlands > Peat | place: Germany...
AAGCTGGTCTCCTGGTACGACAACGAGTGGGGCTACTCCAACAAGGTCGTGGAGATGGTCCGCGTCGTCGCCAAGTAAGATCGTCCAACCCGTAAGGACGCGTATGGAGCCGTAAGAGCCGTAAGGACGCAAAATTTTGCGTCCCCACGATCTCGAGTTCCAACGGTCGGATGCGAACACGGAACCCCCGCCAATCGGCGGGGGTTCTTTTTTCTCTCTTGGCCAGATCCGTACTGTTCTATGGGATATGCCCAATGGATGTTGCGGAGAATGGGCATCTTGGAACCAGTCTGGTCCTTCACCGAATTTGCAGCCACCACGCCGTTCAACGTACCAGGGAGGTCGACATGCTGTACTACCTGATTGCAATCGCCGGCTCATCGGTTGCGACTTCCTCCCCAACGGTCCAGGTAGGACCGGTATTGAACGTGCCGGATTCCGGGGCCACCTTCATCTGGGAGAGCGTCACCGAAGCCTCATCCTCGGCACCAATCGGGGGCGGGATTATAGGATCCTCGACGACCAGTTCGACCGCGATTTCCACTCAGACCTGGACCATCTTGTCCCATCTTCCCGATTCGGCAAGCTGGACGCGAATTCGCATCCACGAGACGGTCCAATCGACAAGTCAGGCGAATTGGGATCGGGAATTCGATTTGCGATTGCTCGACACCGGAGAATCGAGTCTGACAACTCCCCCGCTGAGCCCACCTACCCCTGACGAAAGCTGGAGAAACAGCACCTCGGATTCGATCCTAGCTGGAGGTGGTCGACTGCGCATTCTCCACCAATCAACCACCGTTCCGGTGACAGGATCCATTGATGCTACCCAGATGACAGAACGGATTCTCCCTTCCGGAACATCCGATTCCCTGTATTGGTCCCAAAATCATAAAGCTGGCGGCCTCGAACCATTTGAAGCCACCACTGCCGAAACTGTCACACGCGTGTTGCTCTCCGCCAACGGTACAGTCCTTCGTACGATTGGCCAATCCGCCATTTCGCGTATTCGACAACCGTGGGTCGACTCCGAGCTGCACTCCTTATTCGACATGATCCAGGTGCTCTCCGCCCACCCCGCCTCGATCGTCCGCGTCACCGATCTGGCAGGCCGCTCGCACACCTACTCGGCTTCGGAGGCGTCGATCGCCCTTCCGTCCCTGCATGGAGTGTTGCTCGTGGAACTACGCGAGGGCGGATCGGAGCTTCGGGGGAGACTGCTCCTCCCCTGACCCTGCAAGGCTTTCCGCTCCCTGCAACAATCCTGCAACATCTGCGCAATCCCCCCGATCCAACCCCCGCCGCATCTTTTCGTCCGCTTGAGAAGAACTGAAGGCTTTACCCGGTCTTCGCCAACCAGGAGGATGTGAATGAAGATGTCGAAATTGGTTCTCGCCGGTGCCACCTTGCTCGGCCTCGGGGCTTTCGCTCCCGCAGCCGCGGTGGACCTGAACGGTGCGGGGGCCACGTTCCCCTACCCCATCTACTCCAAGTGGTTCTTCGAGTTCAACAAGGAGACCCACACCCAGATCAACTACCAGTCCATCGGCTCGGGCGGCGGCATCCGCCAGATGACCGAAGGAACCGTGGACTTCGGCGCCTCCGACGCACCCATGACGGACGAGCAGATCGCCGCCGTCAAGGGTGGAGTCTTCCACCTGCCCACGGTGATGGGTGCGGTGGCCGTCGCCTACAACGTGCCCGGCCTCAACAGCCTGAAGCTCGATGCCGACGTCCTGGCCGGCATGTACATGGGAACCATCACCAAGTGGAACGACCCGAAGATCGCGGCGCTCAACCCGGGCGAGAAGCTCCCCGACGTCGCCGTCAACGTGGCCCACCGCTCCGATGGGAGCGGCACCACCAACATCTTCACCAACTACCTCACCAAGGTCAGCCCCGAGTGGAAGGAAAAGGTGGGATTCGGAACTGCCGTGAAGTGGCCAGTCGGTGTGGGCGGCAAGGGGAACGAAGGAGTGGCCGGTCTGATCCGCCAGATTCCGGGAACCGTCGGATACGTGGAGCTCGCCTACGCGATCGAGAACAAGATTCCCTACGCCAGCCTGAAGAACGCCGCCGGCAACTTCACCGAGCCGTCCATCGCCTCCACCACCGCCGCCGCCGCCGGAGCCTTGGCCAACATGCCGGACGACTTCCGCGTGATGATCACCAACTCCCCGGGTGCCGAAGCGTACCCGATCTGCGGTTTCACCTGGCTGCTGGTGCACCCGAGCTACGAGGCCAGCAAGGAGAAGGGCGAGACCCTGGTCAAGTTCCTCAAGTGGGCCTACGCGCACGAGTCCATGGCCTCCGCCCTGTACTACGCGCCGCTGCCCGAGGGCTTGATCAAGAAGATCGACGCCCGAATCGACCAGATCAAGCTCTGATCTTGGAAACAAGGACCACGGATCTCCCCGCCACGAGCGGGGGGGTCCCCTCTTCCGTGAGAGAAACGGGAAGCCGCATCTCCAGGTTCCTTTCGGCGCGGCTGTTCCGGACCATCACCCTGGTCTTCGCGGCCACGCTGCTCGTCTGGGCGGTGGCGGTGGCCTGGTTGCTGTTCGTCGCTTCCGAACCGGCGTTCGCCAAGTTCGGCTGGGGGTTCATCAAAGGGACGAACTGGGATCCGGTCAACGGACTTTTCGGGGCCCTTCCCTTCATCTGGGGAACCTGCGTCTCCTCGGCCATCGGATTGCTGATCGCGACGCCTCTAGGACTCGGACTGGCCCTTTTCCTGACCGAACTCGCCCCCCAGAAGGCGCGTGCGCCGGTTTCGTTCATGGTCGACATGCTCAACGCCATCCCCAGCGTCGTCTACGGTCTGTGGGGCGTCTTCGTGCTGGCTCCGCTCATGAGGGTGCGCGTGGATCCCCTCCTCATCAAGTTCCTCGGCAAGCCGTTCTTCGGGCCTCCCGACACGGGTCTTTCCCTCCTCACCGCCGGCGTGATCCTCGCGATCATGGTGGTTCCCACCATCGTCAGCATCAGCCGGGAGGTGTTCGAAGCCGTTCCCGACATTTTCCGGGAATCGGCCAAGGCGCTGGGCGCCACGCGCTGGGAGACCATGCGCATGGCCGTACTGGGCTCCTCCAAGAACGGCATCCTGGGCGCGATCATGCTGGCCCTGGGCCGCGCCCTGGGCGAGACCATGGCGGTGACCATGGTGATCGGGAACAATCCCCAGATCTCGGCGAACGTGGTCGCTCCCGCCCACTCCATGGCCTCCGTGATCGCCAACGAGTTCACCGAAGCCGTCAGCGACATCCACCTGGCGGCCCTCTCCGAGATCGGGCTGCTGCTGATGGCCCTCACCCTGCTGCTCAACGTCCTGGCGCATCTCCTGGTCTGGGCCACCACCAGGAAGTTCAAGGCGGTTCGCGCGTGAAGTTCGACACCACTTCACGGCGTTTCCTGGTCGACCAGACCATGGTGGCCCTGTGCTGGACGGCCGTGGTCCTCGCGGCGATCCCGCTGGTCGCTGTGCTGATCTACGTGACCTCGCAGGGGATCCACCGGTTCGACCTGAACTTCTTCACCCATGTCCCCGCACCCGTTGGCGACGCGACCGGAGGCATGGCGAACTCGCTGGTCGGGACCATCGAACTGGTCCTGATCGCGAGCGCCGTGGGCATCCCGGTGGGGATCCTGGCGGGGATCTACCTGGCCGAGTTCGGCAAGTCCGGAAAGTTCGCCTGGGCCGTCCGGTTCACCGCGGACGTCCTGTCCGGCGTGCCGTCCATCGTGACGGGGATCGCCGCCTACACCCTCATCGTCCGACCCATGCACCACTTCTCCGCCTGGGCCGGCGGCGTGGCGCTGGGCACCATGATGATCCCCATGATCACGCGCACCACCGAAGAACTGGTGAAGATGGTGCCCCGGTCCGTGCGCGAATCCGCCCTCGCCCTGGGCATCCCCGAATGGAAGACCATCCTCGGCGTGGTCGTGACCACGGCACGCAACGGGATCCTGATGGGGGTCCTGCTTTCGCTGTCGCGCATCGCGGGCGAAACCGCCCCGTTGCTCTTCACCGCCTTCAACAACAACTTCTGGTCCACCTCCCCGAACCAGCCCACGGCATCGCTCACGGTCCAGATCTTCACCTACGCCATCTCGCCCTTCGACGACTGGCACGACCAGGCGTGGACGGGTGCCCTGACGCTGCTGCTCCTGGTGGTGGGCGTGAACCTGCTGGCGCGAATCTTCGTCAAAAGAACAGGGAGGGCCGTCGGATGACGCAGCCGCCGGAAATCATGTCGCCGCCGCAAGGCGCAACCGTCAACGGCTCCGAAGCGAAGAAGCAGATCGAAGTCCGCGACTACTCCGCCTGGTTCGGCGCGAAGCAGGTGCTGAAGGCGGTCAGCCTCGCCTTCCCGGGTCCCGGAGTGACCGCGATCATCGGACCGTCGGGATGCGGCAAGTCCACCCTTCTGAGGGGGATCAACCGCATGCACGAAACCATCCCGGGCGCGCGCAGCACGGGAGAGATCGTGTTCCAGGGGAAGAACCTCCTGGACCGCCGCCTGGATGCCGTCCAGGTGAGGCGCAGCATCGGCATGGTCTTCCAGAAGCCGTCTCCGTTCCCCACCATGACGGTGAGGGAGAACGTGCTGGCGGGACTCCGGCTGAACGGCGTCCGCGACCACGCGAAGCTCCAGGAGAAACTCGAGTGGGCCTTGAGGAAGGCGGCCCTGTGGGACGAGGTGAAGGACGGCCTGGACAGGCCCGGAGTGGCGTTGTCCGGAGGTCAGCAGCAGAGGTTGTGCATCGCCCGGGCCCTGGCGGTGGACGTGCACGTGCTGCTGCTGGACGAGCCGTGTTCCGCGCTGGATCCCATCTCCACGGCCAAGGTCGAGGAGCTTCTCCTGGAACTCCAGGATTCCCTCACCATGGTGATCGTGACCCACAACATGCAGCAGGCGGCCCGCGTCTCCAAATCCACCGCGTTCATGCTCGACGGAAACCTGGTGGAATTCGACGAAACCAGGAAGATCTTCGAAAACCCCTCCCAGAAATTGACCGAAGACTACATCACCGGCCGCTTCGGCTGAGCCTTCCCCCCAGGAGCCCGGATGGCGGACGCTACGGTCCGCTTCGTTCGACGCCGGAGACACGTCGCGGTGACGTTTCTGTGACGCATTTTGTCTAGTGCGCCGATCGGGAACGTGGGGTTCGTACGAGATCGGTGCCGTGCACGATCCCGGCGGGAAGCGAAACCGGAACCAGGAGTACCGGTCGGAAGGTGCCACCCCGTTTTCCGGGGGCTCGTGCGGTTCGACGAGCCGCGACCGGCCCGGTTGGAGCTTGGCATGGATCTGGTTCCTGGTACCTCCCGTCGACAACAACGACACCGCCTCGGAAACGGGAGGCGAACCACAAACCATCGAAGGGACATCGCAATGAAGAAGATCCTGGCCGCATTGATCATCGCCGCGTTCGCCACCACCACCGCCGTCGCCGCCGACACCGACACCGGTGCCAAGACCACCAAGACGATGAAGAAGAAGATGGTCCACAAGAAGACCATGAAGAAGGCGAAGAAGATGAAGAAGGCGAAGAAGACGGACTCCACCGCCAAGTAGGAGTCCGCCGCGCCGAGCCCGATCCTCCCTCGGGAGTCAATCCCCCGGGGGAGGGCCCTCGTCCTGGCGCAGATCCGCCAGGCGGTGGAGCCAATCGGCGAGATGCTCCGGGCCCTCGACGGTCGCGATCCCCTGCGGAGCCATCCAGGACCTTTCCGCGGAAACGACGAAGATGCCGAAACCGCGGGTCTGCGCGAGTCGGATGGCGCCCAGGTCCGTGCGGTCGTCTCCGGCGAACAGGACATCGGCGCAGCCGGTCCGTTCGATCAACTCCGACAAGGCGCCTTCCTTCCCTGGACCGGGGAGCAGGATCTCCAGGACCATCCGCCCTTCCAGGATCTCCAGTCCCGCACCGGTGGCGAGGGCCCGGATGTCCGAGAGGAATCCCACCGGCTCGCCCTCGTCCCGACCCCTCCAGTGGAAGGCGACGGAGAAGTCCTTGATCTCCCGCCGGATCCCCGAAAGCAGGGGAAAGGTCCGGAAGGGATCCAACCTGGGATCGGAAACGGGTGGAACGTGGGCGTTTCCCGGCGGCGACACGACGCGCCCGTGGCTTCCCGCGACCCAGACGTGGGCGAGGTCGCCCAACCTGGAGCGCACGTCGAGCACATCCCTTCCCGAAACCACCGCCACCACGGTTTCCGGAATGGAGGAAAGGCGCGCGATGGCCGTGCCCGACCGGGGAAGGATCTCCGCCATTTCCGCACGGGGGACGATGGGCGCCAGCGTTCCGTCGAAATCCAGGGCGACGAGGAGCCTCCTGGATCGAGCCAGGAAGTCCACCGGGGTCACGGCAGGATCTCGCGGACCAGTTCGCGGACCGGACTCAGCCGCTCGGCCAGCCGGTCCTGGCGACGCAGCTTCGCGGCGTCCAGCAGCATCCTGCCCGCCCAGCGGTAGACGTTCCGTTCCGCGACCAGCGTGCGCATGGAGCGAATCCGGTCGCGCTGCTCGGCTTCGGGCATGCGCAGGCCGGCCGCAAGGGCCGCGGCCGCTTCCGAGAGGTCGTAGGGATTGACGATCAAGGCCTCCGTCAGCTCCTTGGCGGCGCCGGCGAACCTGCTGAGCACCAGGCATCCCCTCTCGTCCTCGCGACTGGCCACGTATTCCTTGGCCACCAGGTTCATCCCGTCGTGGAGGCTGCTCACGTAGCAGACGTCGGCTGCCTTGTAGTAGCGGTAGATCTCGGCGGGCTCGTGGTGGGACTTCAGCAGCACGAGCGGCGACCATCCGTCGGTTTTCCAGCGTTCGTTGATCCGGTCGGCGACGTCCGAGACCGCGTCGTTGAGCCTCTGGTACTCGGGGATCCGGGAACGGCTCGGTGCACCGATCTGCACGAAGGTGAACTTGCCCCGGTACTCCGGACAGGTCTCCATCAGGCGGTCCACGGCCAGGAGCCTCTCCTCGATCCCCTTGGTGTAGTCCAACCGATCGACACCGATCCCCAACCGCACGTCGGGAGCCAATCCCAACTTCTCCTGGGCCGCGCGGAGGCATTCCTCGGCGCTCGGGAGACCGGCCGCCCAGGGGTCGGGCCAGGCGATGGAGATGGGGAACGGTCGGATCAGGCTGACCTGGCCCCCGCGGATGATGGACGTCCGTTCCCGGTCGATCCGGGCCTCCAGACAGGAATCGACCGTTTCGAGGAAATGGTTGCAGTGCTGCTGGGTGTGGAATCCCAGGATGCTCGCTCCCAGCATGCCGTCCAGGATCTCCTCGCGCCACGGGCAGATCCCGAACCTTTCCGCGTTGGGCCAGGGGATGTGCCAGAAGGAGAGGATCGTGGCCTTGGGAAGCCTGTCCCGGATCATGCGCGGGGCCAACGCGAAGTGGTAGTCCTGGACCAGGACGACGGGATCGTCGACCTCCGATTCCTCGCACACGGCCTTGGCGAAACGTTCGTTCACGGCTCGGTACCGGTCCCAGTCGTCGTGTCGGAAATGCGGCCTCGTGTGCGCCAGATGGCACAGCGGCCACAGTCCCTCGTTGCTGAAGCCGTAGTAGAATCCGCTCTCCTCGGCTTCGGACAGCCAGACGCGGCGCAACTGGTAGGAGGGGTTTTCCGGAGGCACGGACACGTGGTTGTGCGCGTCCACCGACTGCCGGTCGCCGGTGCCGGACCCGTGTGCGATCCAGGTGCCGGAACAGGCCCGCAGGAGCGGCTCCAGGGCCGTGACCAGTCCGCTCGCGGGGTGGAGCACGCGCAGGGTGCCGTCCGGAGCCATGTCATGTATGTAGGGTTCGCGGTTGGCGAGCACAAGGATCTTCTCGCCGTGCAGCTGTTCCTTCAGCACGCCGCGAAGCCGCTCGGGGCTCCAGCCGCCCTTCCGTCCTTCCTGGCTCTGCTCCATGGCCAGTTCGTCCACCAGGTCGCGGACGTCGTGCAGCAGGGGCCGGAACTCGCTGGAGACGGCTTCTCCGCGCACGGCCTGGCGCGCCTCCCGCATCCAACCCTTGCGGGCGAATCGCGCCACCAGGAAGGTCATCGACGCCGCGGCGACGGAGAGGGTGCCGATGATGGAGAACAGCGCCCAGCGCGCTTCCCCTCCGCGGCGGTCGGCGAAGCTGAGATCCTGCACCACCGCCACCCATCCCAGGTCGTTGTGCGGTGTCCGGAGCGGATGGAGGGAGACCATCAGGGGCCCGGACGGGCTCTGGGCCACCATCTCCCAGACGGAATCCTTCCCCGTCCCCTCGCGCCAGCGCGAGATCATCGAGGCGCAGGAATATTCCTTGGGGAAGAGCGGCGACATCTGCCGGGCGCGACCCGAATCGTCGCAGAGTCCGATGGCCATGATGCGTTCGTCGCGCGTGAGGTCGGTGAGCAGGGCCGCGATCTGGGTGGAGTCGCCGTAGCGGACCCGGGCGATCAGCGAGAACCTGGCGCTGGAAACGGCGAGTCTGGATTGTTCGGACGCGTCGCGCAGGAACCAGTCCCGGGCGGTCCTCACCAGGACGGCGTCGGCGATCCAAGTCAGGATGCCCAGGCCCAGGAGGAGGAGGACGAGGAAACGGATCCGGTTTCGCATGTCCTTCCATCACTAGAAATTCCCGCGCAGGGGATCCACCCGAAGACGGAAGGTGCGGGATTATGTATTCAGGATGGTACCCTGGAAGGAGGGGGCGGGCCCTGGAACGGTGGAAAGGACGCAAATTGACGGACGATCCCCTCTGGTACAAGGATGCGGTGATCTACGAGTTGCACGTCCGGGCCTTCCGGGATTCGAACGCCGACGGGAAGGGCGACTTCCAGGGACTCCGCGAACGGCTTCCCTGGCTCAAGGACCTCGGGATCACCTGCCTCTGGTTGCTCCCCTTCTACCCGTCTCCCCTGCGCGACGACGGCTACGACATCTCGGACTACGTCTCCGTCCACCCCGACTACGGGACGCTCCGGGATTTCCGCGAGTTCCTTTCCGACGCCCACCGTCTGGGGATCCGGGTGATCATCGAGCTGGTGCTCAACCACACCTCCGACCAGCACCCCTGGTTCCAGGCCGCGCGGCGCGCCCCCAAGGGATCCCTGAAGCGGAACTGGTACGTGTGGAGCGACGACCCGACCCGCTACAAGGACGCGCGGATCATCTTCACCGACACCGAAACCTCCAACTGGACCTGGGATCCGGTGGCCGGCCAGTACTTCTGGCACAGGTTCTTCTCGCACCAGCCGGACCTCAACTACGACCATCCCGCGGTGCGGCGCGCGATCGGGCGGGTCCTGCGCTTCTGGCTGGAACGCGGGGTCGACGGCGTCCGGTTGGATGCCGTGCCCTACCTGGTGGAACGCGAGGGCACCTCCTGCGAGAACCTTCCCGAAACCCACGCCGTGCTCCGCGACCTGCGCCGGATCGCCGACGAATACGCGCCCCGCAGGATCTTCCTCGCCGAGGCCAACCAGTGGCCCCAGGACGTGATCCAGTACTTCGGATCCGGCGACGAATGCCACATGGCCTACCACTTCCCGCTGATGCCGCGCCTGTTCATGGCCCTCGCGCAGGAGGACGCCCACCCGGTGCGGGAGATCATGGCGAAGACCCCGTCCATTCCGGAAGACTGCCAGTGGGCCCTGTTCCTGCGCAACCACGACGAGCTCACCCTGGAGATGGTCACCGACAGCGAGCGGGACTACATGTACCGGGCCTACGCCACCGACCACCGGATGCGGATCAACGTGGGGATCCGTCGCCGGTTGGCGCCCCTGAACGGGAACAGCCGGTCGCGGATCGAGCTTTTGAACGCGCTCCTCCTTTCGCTTCCCGGCACGCCCGTCCTCTACTACGGCGACGAGATCGGCATGGGCGACAACATCTACCTGGGCGACCGGAACGGAGTCAGGACCCCCATGCAGTGGTCGCCCGACCGCAACGCGGGATTCTCGTCGGCGGAATTCGCCCGACTCTACAGCCCGCCTGTGATGGACGGAGTCTACGGCTACCAGGGATTGAACGTGGAAGCCCAGGAACGAGACCTGTCCTCCCTGCTCCACTGGACCCGGCGGATCCTCGGGATCCGGCTCGATTCCAAGGTCTTCGGACGCGGGAGCATCCAGTTCGTGGAGACCTCCAACCGGCGGGTGCTGGCGTTCCTGCGCAGATTGGACGAGGAAATCCTGCTGGTGGTGGCCAACTTCTCCAGGCATCCCCAGCCCGCGGGGCTGCAGCTCGCCGAATTCGCGGGACACGTCCCGGTCGAGCTGTTCGGTTCCAGCCCCTTCCCCGGAATCGGCGAGGGCGACTATCCCCTGGCCCTGGCCCCGCACGGCTTCTACTGGTTCCGCTTGGAGGCTCCTCGGGAACGGGCCGAGAAGATCCGTTCCGGACGTCTCGTGCTCTCCCGGAACGCCGTTCCCGTCGTGGACGTCGAATCGGAGCCGATGCTTCGCTGGTGGAAGGATTCGGCCGCCTTGCTGCGGCTGCAGGAGGCGGTGCTTCCCAGTTGGTTGGCCGGACGGACATGGTTCGAGGATCCCGAGGAAGCCATCGAGGCCTGCGACATCCAGGAGGCCGTGGCGTTCCAGGAGACGGCCATGGCGGTCGTCGTCCAGGTCCGGAGACGTTCGGGGAGTGAAAAGGCGCGCTTCGGTCTCTTCCTCGCCTGCGTCGACGGCGAGGAGGCCGAACTCGTGCTTCGCCAATCGCCGGGCTCCATCCTGACCCGGCTGAGGTCTCCGACCGGCACCGAGATGTTCCTGGTGGACGCATTGTCCGCACCTTCCGGTCTCTCCCGGATGGAATCCGCGCTTCGCAAGAACCTGTCCCCGGGCGCGTTCCGTTTCGAGTCCGCGGACGTTGAACACTGGACCGCGGGGGACTTCCGCCTGATGGCCACAGATCTGGAACACCCCGTCGTGCTCTGCGGCGACCGGGTCCTGAAGGTGTTCCACCGGCTCCACAACGGAAGCCACCCCGGCGAGGAACTCCTGCGCCACCTGGGCAAGCTCGCATTCCGGCATTCTCCGGCCCTGCTCGGGGGGATCGGACACGGCGCCGACGGCGGGCACCTC
>Ga0209415_10018236_pt1 | contig 11085 bp, 7 predicted proteins | sample PeaSoiSIISIP2007_FD_187696 | JGI IMG/M metagenome (GOLD analysis project Ga0209415, IMG submission 187696) | Peat soil microbial communities from Weissenstadt, Germany - SII-SIP-2007 (SPAdes) (version 2) | ecosystem: Environmental > Terrestrial > Soil > Wetlands > Peat | place: Germany...
CCGCGTTCTGATCTGTCCGCCCGTGGGCGCCGAATTCGCTCGCACTGCAGCCGCCGACCGCAAGATACCAGTCATGTCCGTGGAAATGAACGAGAGAGGCGATGTGCGCCTCACCGGTGCTCCCACCGGAGTCACCGCGACCAACCCTACCGCCGACGACATTGCCTTGATCCTGCACACCAGCGGAAGCACGGGAAAACCCAAGCGGGTTCCCTTGCGGCATTTCAACCTGGCGGTATCCTCGGCAAATATAGCGAACACGTACGCGCTTTCCGAAGAGGATGTTTCACTGTGCATCATGCCGCTGTTCCATATTCATGGCTTGATCGCTTCCACCATGGCTACGTTGCTTTCCGGGGGAGCCGTTGTAGTTCCGACCAAATTCAACGCGCTCTCTTTCTGGCGGACGGTGCGGGAGCATCGGGTCACGTGGTATTCGGGAGTGCCCACGATGCACCAGCTATTGATGGCGCGTACTCACCACAAGCCTGTAGAGGCTGACTCTCTGCGCTTCATCCGTTCTTGCAGCGCGCCACTTTCGTCGGAGCTCATCCACAAGATCGAAGGGGTCTTCGGAGTGCCCTTCGTCGAAGCCTACGGAATGACAGAAGCATCGCACCAGATGACCTCGAATCCTCTGCCGCCGCGGCACCGGAAGGCAGGGTCCGTCGGGGTGGGTACTGGCCTTCGGATGAGCATCATGGACAAAGAGGGCAATCACCTTGGAACTAACCAGCGCGGCGAAGTCGTTATTCAGGGGGCCAATGTGTTTCGGGGATACGAAAACAATCCCGAAGCCAACGCTCGCGCTTTTGTAAAGGGATGGTTTCGCACCGGCGACGAAGGATTGCTTGACGAAGATTGTTACCTGCATTTGACGGGCCGCATTAAAGACATCATCATTCGCGGCGGCGAGAACATTGCGCCTCACGAAGTGGATGAGATTCTTTTGAGGCATCCCGCAGTCGCGGCAGCGGTCACGTTTGGCTGCGCTCATCCCACGCTGGGAGAAGAAGTGGCTGCAGCCGTTGTGTTGCACGAACCCCATGGCGCCACCGAATCAGCGCTAATCAAACACTGCCGCGAATCGCTGGCGGAATACAAATGTCCCAAGAAGATTTATCTGGTGAAGAGTATTCCCACAACTGCCACTGGAAAAATTCGCCGCCGCGCCGTCGCCGCCGCGCTCGTGGATGATCAACGTGGGTAGCCGACGTGGGTGAGCGGCTTGAGTGAGCAACGATGAAATTCCTGGTCGCGGGGGCGGGCGCAATCGGAGCCTACATCGGGGCGCGTATGGCGCAGGCCGGGTTCGAGGTCACGCTCTTCGCGCGCGGCCCGCATCTTCGCGCCATGCAGGAGCACGGCGTGCAGGTGAAAAGTGGTGAGGGAGATTTCGTGGCGCGGCCCGCCATCACCGGCTCCCTCGAAGAAGTAGGACCTGTCGACGTCGTCTTCCTCGGCGTGAAGGCGCACGCCTTGCCGCAACTTGCGTCGCAGTTAAAGCCGGTCCTGGGTCCGGATACTACAGTCGTCAGCACTCAGAATGGAATTCCGTGGTGGTACTTCCAGGGCTTCGGGGGCGAGTGCGAAGGAATTCATCTGGAGCGCGTCGATCCCGGCGGCGTGATTTCGTCGGCGATAGAAGCGCGAAGCGTGGTCGGATCGATCGTCTACTTCGCAACTGAAATTGCCGTACCGGGAGTGATTCAGCACATCGAGGGCAACCGCATCTCTCTCGGCGAACCGGACGGCACACGCTCCGATCGCTGCCGCCGCATTGCGGAGGCGCTGATCGCTTCCGGCCTGCGCTGCCCGGTCACGACTCGCATCCGGCATGAGATTTGGGTCAAGGTATTGGGCAATGCCTCCTTCAATCCGGTCAGCGCACTGACGCGAGCGACCCTGGCCCAGATGGTGCGCGATCCCGGAGTTTCTTCGGTGATCCGAAGCATCATGCAGGAAGTGGAAGCGGTCTCCCACAAGCTGGGCATGGAGCTGCCCGTTTCCATCGAGCAGCGAATGGCCGGCGCGGAAAAAGTTGGTGAGCACAAAACCTCAATGCTGCAAGACCTCGAGGCTGGCCGGCCGATGGAACTGGAGGCGCTCGTAGGCGCGGTCGTGGAGCTGGGCGAGCGCGTGGGGCTTCCCATGACCTGCACGCGGACAGTCTATAACTGCACAAAACTACTAGCTCAAAGTGCCGCTCAGCAGCCCCACTGACCCCTCCCCATTCACGCTTCCCATCGCCCGTTTTCATCCGGCCAATAAAAATATTTGCTCCGGGGCTTGACAAACGGGGTATACTCCGTGGGTCGGCTGGTCCACTTATCGGACCACTTGGAGCCTCGTTGCCCACCGCCATCAAATCCGACTTCGAAGTTGTCCGCAGGAACAAAGTCTACGAAGAAGTCGCCAAGCAGATCGAACGTCTGATTCTGAAGAAGCTGCAGCCCGGTGACAAACTGCCGTCAGAACGTGAACTGGCGGAGATGCTTCGCGTAAGCCGCAGTTCGATCCGGGACGCCATTCGAGGCCTGGAACTGATGGGCTTGGTGGAACCGCGTCAGGGCGTAGGGACGATCGTTCGTGAAGTCTCAAGTGAATCGTTGGTCAATCCTTTTGCCGACGCCCTGAAGCGCCGGCAAGAACTGGTCAGCGAGCTTCTGGATTTTCGCAGGATGCTTGAACCGCCGCTGGCCGCGCGCGCCGCCATTCACGCTTCCCCCGACGACATTTCCGAGATGGAAGAAATCCTCCGGCGGCAGGAGGAAAAGCACGCGCAGGGAGACGCCGCGGTCGCCGAGGACGCGGAATTCCACTACAGCGTTGCCCTGGCTTCCGATAACAGCGTTGTGCTGAAGGTGCTGGACATTCTCATGGACCTGCTGCGCGATACACGGGAGCGCTCCTTGCAGGTGGAAGGACGGCCGCAGAAATCGCTCGCTGGCCACCGCAGAATCCTGGCTGCCATCCAGCACCACGATGCCGAAGCTGCGAAAGCGGCCATGCGGCGGCACATTGAAGACGTCGAAGAGATCGTACTTAACAAGTTCTGATGACCAAGTTCTAATCCAGGGAGGGTTTCGTCATGGGTCGGCTATTCGCAATCGAGATTATTTATCGAGGCATCTTTCAAAAAACTATGGCTGGCAGAATCAGCCGGGCGATCGTGCTCGCCGCTCATCACGAAGGCAAGGTGGGTATTTCTTTTGGCCGTTACGGGGACAGTCCCGAACGCAACGGAATTCCCGCGAAGGGCTTCGCGATCGTGGCTACCGACGAACAAACCCTGCAGGAAGGAATGGCAAAGTACCAGCCCAAAGAAGTCGATGTCACCATTTGCGTCGATGACACCCTGTGCAAGGGCGTGGAGTCGTGGGCATGGTACGGCCTCCAGCCGGTCAATCAGCTGCTGAAGCCCGGAGCCACTCTGATCGTGACCTCGCGTGAGGGTCCGGAAGCCATCATCGCCATGACCCATCGCAAGGAGACCCCGTACCAACTGTCGATCCTTAAAGGTACGGTTAGCTTTTCAGGCTTATGGGTTTACAAGGATGATCACACCGACGTACGCATTCTTGGCGCGATTGCCAAGGTTCTGCCCGATCTGTTCAGCTTGCAATCAGTCCAGAAAGCGATTATCTCCGAGTGGAAAGATGAACTCAAGGCCACGTCCGCGGCCAAGTCCTACGAGCGCACCACGAGCATCACAGTGCGGCCGGACCAGGGCAATCCTGAAGTGCCTTACAAATTTGACCTGCCTAAGTGGCATGAAATGGGCGAAGGTGTCGCCATCCCCAGCATTCCCGCCGGACACAAAATGGAAGATCCCACGTCCCACGCGCACGGTGGATTCCAGCCCGATCGCAATCCCACGTTTAAGAAATTCAGCACTCGAACCATGCGACCGGTGGTGAATTTCGATACCTGCATCAAATGCACGCTGTGCTGGCTGCAGTGTCCAGACTCATGTTTCGATGTGACGCCGGAAGGTTTGTACGACGCGAACATGCAAGCCTGTTGCGGGTGCGGCGTGTGCGAGGCAGTCTGTCCCGTCAAGGAATGCGTCACCATGGTGAATGAGACGGAATTCAAAGACAACGGCAGCCAGTGGGAAGACTGGCGCAAGGACAAAGACGGTTACAAAGTCTGGCTGGAAGACAAAATCAAGCATCCCCCGGAACGCTCCCACGGATTCCGCTATCGCGGGCAATATGAAGAGCAGATTCCGGAAATGCTCGAGATCGCTAACGAAAAGTAAACATTCATTCAGACGTCCCTTACGAGGAGAGTGTCATGGCAGTGGCCACAGTAATCGAAGAACAGAAAAATAGGATTGAGGAAACAGCTCTAATCACCGGCAGCGAGGCCATCGCGGTCGCTTGCAAGCTGGCCGACGTTGATGTGATCACGGCTTATCCCATCCGTCCCTACGACACCGTCATGCAGTACGTTTGCAAGCTGGTGGCGAACGGCGAAATGGATTGCGAGTATATCGTTGCGGAAGGCGAACACTCGCAGTTTGAAATCGTGAAGCATGCTTCTGCCTGCGGCGCCCGCGTATTCTGCGGCTCCAGCGGCGTCGGCTGGATGTACGCCATGGAAGCACTGACGGTGACCCCCGCGCTCCGCATTCCCATGATCGCCATGGTAGGAAACCGGGCATTGGATGATCCTGGCGCCTTCGGCGTCGAGCACAACGACGCGCTGACAGTCCGCGATCTCGGATGGCAACTAGTCTGGGTCGACAACGCGCAAGAGGCTTTGGACACGGCCCTGATCGCTTATCGAGTAGCTGAGGACCGGCGTATCTTCCTGCCCTGCGCCATCAGTTGCGACGGCGCATTCTTGACCCACTCACAAGCGCTGGTAAAAATCCCATCGCAAGAGAAAGTGAACGAATTCCTGCCGCCATACAACCGCGAGGAGCTTCTGCTCCACCCCGACAATCCCATCACGGTGGCGCCTCAGGGCAACGAAGACTGGGTCATGGAAATTCGTCGCCAGAACTACGCGGCAATGGAGCGGTCTCCTGGCGTGATCAGGGAGGCCTACGCCGATTTCGAGCGCATCTTTGGCCGCTCCTATGGTAATCCGTTTTTCGAGGAGTACACGACTGATGATGCGGATATCGTTCTCATGGGTATGGGAACGCTGTCGATCTCGGTGAAGGTAGCGATCCGCGAAATGCGCAAGCAAGGCAAGCGAGTTGGGTTTGTGCGCGTGCGCTGGTTCCGTCCGTTCGCTGCGGAGGAATTGTCGAAGTCTCTGCAACGCTTCGCGGCGATCGGGGTCATCGATCGCGACTACTCTTTCGGCTCGCCCTACGCAGGAGGCGTATTGGCCGGCGAGGTTCGCCACGCACTGTATCCGGGGCCGGGCAAGAAACCGCCGGTGGTGGGCTTTATTTGCGGTCTCGGCGGGCGCGAAGTTACGGTGCCCGATGTGCAGAAGATGGCCAACGCCGTCTACGACGCTGCGGACGGCAAAGCAGCTCCCTTAACTCAATGGATCGGATTGCGAGAGTAATCCGCTTTTGCTGATGGGTTTTAGACCTCAGAGAGGATAAAGAATTATGGCTACTTACGTACAGATCGATCCGACCCAGAAATTAGATCCCTTCAAAGCCGTCAAGAAGATCCCGCTGGAGGAGTACTTCACCTCCGGTCACCGCACTTGCCAGGGCTGTGAGTCGGCGCTGGTGATGAAGATGATGGCCAAGGCTGCCGGCCCCAGAACCATCGTGCTCGGCAGCACGGGATGCATGTACGTGGCAAACACCACGTATTACAGCACCGCCTGGGTGCTTCCTTGGATGCACACCCAGCTGGGGAGCAGCGGATCAGCGGCGTTGGGAACCGCTGCGGCTCTGAAGGTGCTCATGCGTAAGGGAAAGATGAAACAGGAGCCCATAAACGTCATCGCATTCTGCGGCGATGGCGGAGGGGCCGACATGGGCGTGGGAGCGATTTCAGCCACGCTCACTCATCCTGATTACAACTGCCTCATTTTGATGTATGACAACGAGTCATACGCGAACACCGATATACAGCTTTCAGGCAGCACGCCGTGGGGCGCGAATACGACGTTTAGTACCCCCGGCAAGGTGAAAAGAATCATGCATCGCCGCTGGAAAAAGAATATGGCGGGCATGATGGCGGCGGGTCATCCCACCTGCCGCTATGTTGCAACCGTTTGCATGTCCTACGGCCTGGCGGCCATGAATTCCATGCGTAAGGCCCTGGCCATCGGCGGTCCCACGTTCATTCACTCGCTCGATCCTTGTCCAAAGGGTTGGGATTACGACCCTTACATCTCGCATGAACTGGGCGAACTGGCCGTCAATACTGGCATTTGGCCGCTCTATGAAGTGGAAGATGGTGTGCTGAAGCTAACCGGCAGGACGCAGCAAATTGCCGCCAAGAAGATCCAGCGGCAGCCGGTCCGAGATTACTTACTAAGGCAAGGAAGATTTGCTCACTTTACCAACGATGACATCGATTACTTCCAGAGTAAGATCGATGAAATGTGGGAAAAATGGCTGGTTCCCGGTGTGATCCCATTCCGGACAGACGTGGAAGCCGACGCCCCGCCCGCTTAGCCAACGACGGGGGCAGACGTAAGTCTGGCCTGCACTTCTGTGGAATGATCGCAGGCAATTGGGGAACTAGTGATTTAGATGTAGCCCTTAGAGTCTGACGAGACACCCAGGAGGTGTATCTATGGCTGAAACCGTTGCCCCCCTTATTCACCCGTCACGCATTCCCAACCGCTGGGTCCAGTTAGTGGCAGGCATTGTTGCGATGATGGCCATCGCCAATCTGCAGTATGCCTGGACCCTTTTCGCCAAACCCCTCCAGGCCCACATGCATGTCACGCTGACAGCCATCCAGTGGACCTTCGCCCTGTTCATCGCTCTCGAAACTTGGCTAGTTCCGTTCGAGGGATACCTGGTCGATCGCATTGGTCCACGGCTCATGCTCGGACTGGGCTCTATCATGGTCGGCCTGGGCTGGATCGGAGCAGGCCGAGCTGAAACCGTGCACAGCCTTTACTTCTGGTACGGGCTTGGCGGCATCGGCGCCGGCATCGTCTATGGTGGGGTTATCGGCAACGCTTTGAAGTGGTTCCCAGACCACCGAGGGCTATGCGTCGGGCTGTGCGCTGGAGCCTACGGAATCGGAACCGCAGTCACCGTTGCTCCGATAGCCTCAATGATTAAGGCTTCCGGTTACCAGCATACGCTCGTTGTCTGGGGAATCATCCAGGGAGTTGTGGTACTGGCCAGCGCGCTTTTCCTGGCCAGACCGCCGGCTGGCTGGGTTCCCGAGGGCTGGGAAAGGAAAGAAGCGCAGATCAAGTTGCACGTAAACAGTTCTAGCGTCGACATGACGCCCGGGCAGATGGTGCGCACTAGCTCATTCTGGCTGATTTACGGAATGATGACGCTGGTGGCCTTTGGCGGCCTGGTAGTGACGGCGCAGCTTGGCCCCATGGCGGTTTCGTACAAAGTGGATAAGATCATGGTGGCCTTCGGCATGACTGCGCTGGTGTTGGCGCTCGAGGTGGATCGCGTGCTGAACGGACTGACCCGGCCTTTCTGGGGCTGGGTATCGGATCACATCGGGCGCGAAAACACCATGGCCATCGCCTTCACTTGTGAAGCAGTGGCCGTGCTTGCTCTGTTGCAACTGATTAGCCACCCGATTTGGTTTATCCTGCTGTCCGGTTTGTGCTTTTTTGCTTGGGGCGAGATTTTCTCCCTGTTCCCTTCGATTACTGGCGACGTGTTCGGGAGAAAGTGGGCCACGACAAACTATGGCATCGTCTACACAGCCAAAGGAGTAGCCGCCCTCTTCGCTGCTCCAGGCGCTGCCTGGCTATTTGCCAAGACCGGGTCCTGGACCAAAGTCTTCTGGGCGATGATTGCCTGCGACCTCATCGCCGCGGCTTTGGCACTCTTCTGGCTCAAACCGATGGCGGCACGCACTGTCGAACAATCGAGCAGAGGACTGCGAGTCCCAGGTTTGCCTAAGGCAGACGGGGCAAGAACCGCGGCGTAGCGAGCATTAGCCGCTGCGCCGCAAGAAGGTTAGCCCTCCCCCACTGACACAGCAGCACAAGCGCAACCTAGCGACGCCACGTAAGTCGAGGTGCCATCAGGGCGTGCCGACAGCCACGCCCTGAGCGTCCCTTTTATTTTATTAGTGCCCGTGCTGGGGCTGACCGGGGTTTGCCACGCTCTGCCCTAGCCCGGCAGGCGCTGGCCCCGCGTTTCCGCACCGAAGGGAATCAGCAGCAGCCCCAGTGCGAAGGCGATAGAAGTCATCGCGACCGGCGTGCCGAGCGATCCGAAATGGCGGACCCCGCTTCCCACCAGAAATGTAATCCCTGCGCCCCCAAATCGTGCGAACGAAGTGGAAAAAGCGAAAGCGCTGGCGCGGCATTCCGTGGGATATTGCTCGGGCAGCCAGAGAGTGTAGACCGCAAAGTTCGCGCCGCCGAGGCCGAGGAAGAACAAGCAAACAAAAAACATGGGGAGTGCGCTCGGTCCGAGATAGAAGACCTTGCCGAAGGTGAGCGCGATAAACACCATCATGAGCGTAAAGAAGAAGGCGAGAGCTCCGCGACGACCGAGCCGCTCCGCGAGCCAAGGCATCGCCAGGCAGCCGAGAATCGTAGCGAGCGACACCAGCATGGTGCCCCAGGAGGCCAACTGTGCGGCTTGCGGGCCAACGCGGCCACCCGCTTCGGCCAGGGCGGTAATCGCGGCCGGGACATACACCGTTCCGGCCCACAAGCCACAGATCGAAGCGAGCATCAGCAAGGCATTCACAATCGTGCGTCGGCGCAAGGCGGACGAAAATAGCGCGGAGAACGGACGCCACACCGCCCACGACCGGACAACGTTTTCTTTCCTCTTCCAGGCCGCGGGTTCCACCACGCCGTGGCGAATCCAGGCCAGCAAGAGGGCGGGCAGCCCACCAACGACAAACATCCAGCGCCAGCCATAGTGGCTGCCGATGCCGTAGTTGGCCAGCGCTGCCAGAAAAAAACCGACGTAGTAGCCAGTATGCATGAACCCGGCGCCCATGCGGCGGCGCTGCTCGGGCCACTCTTCGGCTACGAATGTGCCGCCCATGGCCCATTCTCCTCCAATGCCGATGCCGGCAAGAAGGCGCAGAATCGCAAGCTGCCAAACGCTGGTGACGAAGGCGCTCAAGAATGTGAACACCGAATACCAAATAATGGTCAGCATGAGCGTGCGTACTCGGCCAAATCTGTCGCCGATGGGACCCCATAAGAAGGCGAGTCCCCAGCCGACCAAAAACAAGGCAAACGACAAAGATCCGTAGTAGCCGATGTTGCCTTTGTTGGCAACGATGCCGGAACGCGGCAGCAAATCGCGCAAAGCCGGCACTAGCACGAGTGCGTAAACCACCGAATCCATGCCGTCCAGCGTCCACCCGCCCCACGATGCCCAGAAGCCGCGAATCTGATTTCGGGTTAAAGGTAGAGACGAGGCCGGAGTGGGATGATTTGCTTCGTTGGCAGCGGAGGGAGGCATGAGTGGAGAACTATATCAAAAACGTCCTCTCGTATCCGTGAATGGATGTTGCGCTTAGTTGAGGTCTCTCGCGAACGAAACCCATCGGCAAATGGTGAGCCAACGTTCCTACTTCACCAGAGGCAGTTGCAGCGAGCTGGGGTGATCGTTATCGTGATACAGCGTGACATGCGCCGTGTGCGCGTCCTTCCCCGATTCCTCCGCCGCCACCCCGCCGCTGTTGTAGTTCTTTTCCATGTAGATGCTGTTCGGGGAGGTCAGCACCAGCCGGAGCCGGCTCCCTTTCGCAATCCGGCGTGAGAAAAATGTGAACCCGTTAAATTCGTACCGGTTGATCTCTCCCGGTTTCGCCAACTTCTCGCTGGCAGTGGAATCCCGGTAGCGGGCACGCAACGCGTCTCCCGTGAGTTGGACACTCTTGCCATCCGGCATAATCTCGTACAGGTTGACGCCGAAATCGGTGTCGGGCACATCCATGGAGATCCACGCCACCAGTTTCACGAAGCCGCTGACCTCGGTATCTTCGGCAAACGGCTGGCTGTGATAAACCACTCCATTCCCGAATAAGTTCAATGCGTCGCGCTCATCGGTGACGTAGTTCTTTATCTCTTCCTTTTCCAGTTCCGCCGGCCGCACGTCCAGCGGGTCGTAAACGTATTGATCGGGCTTCGCGGCGCCGGGTTTTTCTTCAGTCATGCTGCCCGAGTGGAAGGCGTCGTTCGCCTCTCCGTTGCTGGAATTCAAGTAGAGCATTCTCTTCGCATTCGAGACCGCTTCCAGGCTGTCGGCATATTTCCACTGCTCGGCGCCGGTCAAGTAATACGCAACGCGTTTCTTCAGAAACTCCGGCGCCTTGCCGTTCTTCATGGTCCAGTCATACCAATCCACGTGCAGCTTGTTCATGTCCAGCATGCTGGCCTCACCGAAAGTCAGGCCACCTACTTCCTTGGTGGGGGTCCGCGTACCCGCGTGGTCCCAAGGTCCGATGATCAGATAATGCTTCGCCTTGGCTTCTTCCGTTCCATACTTCATGTGATCGCGGTAATAGGTCATGGCCCCGGCCTGGTCGCCGTCGTAGTCGCCGGTGATGGTCAGGATCGGGATATTGATCTTCCTGTATTGCTCCGGCGTGACATCCAGTTTTTGCCAAAAGGCGTCGAACGCCGGGTGGGCAATCCATTTCTGGAATACGGTGCTGTCGTTACCCACGATCTTGTCGAGGTCTTCGTATGGCCGGTGGCTCAAATAGAGCTCCCGGAATTTCTCAATCCAGAACGACGATTCCCCGAAGAGATTCTGCTGCGGAGTCACTCCACTGGTGAGGCTCAACCACTGCATGACATATGGCCCCCAGATGCCCTTAAACATGGGGAAATCCACACCAGCATGGGCCGCCGCGACCGGCACCACCGTAGCCAGATGAGGAGGAAACTCCCGCAACGTCAGCCACTGATCATATCCGGCATAGGAGCCACCCCACATGGTCACTTTGCCGTTCGACCATGGTTGCTTTG
>Ga0209415_10018237_pt1 | contig 11085 bp, 9 predicted proteins | sample PeaSoiSIISIP2007_FD_187696 | JGI IMG/M metagenome (GOLD analysis project Ga0209415, IMG submission 187696) | Peat soil microbial communities from Weissenstadt, Germany - SII-SIP-2007 (SPAdes) (version 2) | ecosystem: Environmental > Terrestrial > Soil > Wetlands > Peat | place: Germany...
TTGATGCGGCCGCCGGAATCTTTCTCCACCGCGGCGGCAAAGCGTTTCAGCCATTCATGCTGGGTATCGTTCAGCGTCGCCGTGCTGAGTTTCATGGTAATGGGATTGGCGCCTTGCGCGGCGGCGGGCGACGCGAACCCGACGATCGCCGACACAGTGGCGACAAATAGTACTGCGCCAATCACGTGGACATTCCGTATTCCCCACATAGTTCCCTCCCTAGCTTCGGCGATGCCGCACGAGCTTGACTGCGCGGAACGGAAAGCGTCCGTAGCGTGCCACAGACATCGAAGCGGGTATAGAAGTCGATTTGCCGCGTCATATGATGCTATTCTGAAAACGCTCCCGCGGCGCGAGGTGATCGATGGGCGTGCGGTTGACGGTACGGGTCGATTTCGGATCCGGCCGCGCGCTTGGGCCGGGCAAGATCCGGCTGCTGGAAGCGATCGGCAAAACCGGCTCGATCTCGCGCGCCGGCCGCTCGCTCAGCATGTCCTACCGGCGCGCCTGGCTCCTGGTCGACGACTTGAACCGCTGCTTCCGCGAAGCCGTTGTGGCCACGCAACCCGGCGGCGCGCGAGGCGGCGGCGCCGCGCTCACAGCGTTCGGCTTGGAATTGATCGAGAAATACCGCTCGATCGAGGGGGCGGCAACCGTGGCGTCCAGGCGCCAGTTGCGCGATCTGGAAATCTCGTTGCGCAGTCGCGTCCGCTGCACGCGAAGACGGCTGAAAACCTCGATTCAAGCCGCCGCGGGCAGACCCGTATAATTGCAAGCCATGCAGATACGCGCCCATCACGTCAAATGGGGAGCCGTTATTGTCACGGCCGCGGGCGCGATCGTCGGCTGCTATTTTCTCCTGGCCTACATCGTGCTGCCGCTGACGTGGCGGCACTACGAGCACCAGCACGGCCTCGAAGGGCTGACGATGGTGACGCGCACGGCCAACGGCATTCCGGGCGATGCGATCAATGTTGGCCTGGTCGGATCGCGAGAGGATGTGCTCTGCGCCATGAATGCCGCCGCGTGGTATCCGGCCGATCCGATCACGCTGCGATCGAGCATCGAGATCATCGGTAGCGTTCTCCTCGACCGGCCCTATCGCGAGGCGCCGGTCAGTCATCTGTATTACAACAATCGGCGTCAGGACCTCGCGTTCGAAAAGCCGGTCGGAACCAGCGCCGACCGGCGTCATCATGTCCGGTTCTGGCGCGCGCTCGATCGTGGACAAGAAGGACGCGCGGTCTGGCTCGGCGCGGCGACCTTCGACCGCGGCGTCGGGTTCAGCCGGGACGACGCGCGCGTCACCCATCACATCGCGCCCGACATCGACGCCGATCGCGACCTCCTCACCGCCGACCTCAAAACCGCGAAAGTTGTCGAAACGATCTATGAGGTCACCGGCGTCGGTCCGACCGTTGCCGGCCACAACGGCGAGGGTGATCCGTATTACAGCGACGGTGAAATCAAGATTTCCGTCCTGGTGGCGGGCTGCAATCGGCAGACCGAGACCGTCGCCCTGCTCGGCAACCCGCCGCTGGTGACCATCAAAAACATGGCATGGGATACGATAGCAAAAACAATTCTGGCGGCGACAACGCCAAACCCAAAAGCAAATCCGAAAAAATAGTTGGCGGGTTTATTTGCCGGGCTTGCGAGCCGCTAAATTTCGGCGGCGATAAAATGCGTAACCTTGGGCGCGCCGGTTAAAGTAAAGCGGTGCACGGCGTCCTGCACCAGGCGATCGGCGTTGGTGACGCGCTCGTGCTGACGCAGATGCTCCATCCATGATTCCACCAGGAATGTTTCAAGGATGCGGCCTTCTTCGGCGGCGTCTGCGAAGACGCCCCAGGCATAGGCGCCGTCGCGCCGGCGCTCATGCTCGAGTTTTGCCAGCGCTTCAAGAAAGGCTTCGCGGTCCTGCGGCCGGATGCGGTATTCGACCGTCACCAGCACCGGGCCGCGATCATGCGCAATATCCTGTGTGGTGAGCGGCGCCGGCCAGTGCATGGACGGCGTAAGGTCGACGCCCGCGCCGGTTTGCAGTTTCCAGCGCCAGGTCAGCAGTATCGCCACGATCGCGCCCGCCGCGGCGAGAAAATGCGCGGCCGGTAGTCCAACCAATACCGCAACCTCGCCCCAAACTGCGCTGCCCAGCGTCAGACAGCCAAAAAACACCGTCGTGTACAACGCGAGCCCGCGCGCGCGGACCCAATCCGGCAAGGCGACCTGCGCCGACACGCCAAGTGTCGCCAGCGCCGCTATCCACGACGCCCCGGCAATTGCGCTCGCCGCCAGCGCCATCACCGGCTCGCGCGACAGACCATAGAGGACCATCGCAACAGCCTGGCCGAGCGCGCCCAAGGCCATCAGCCGGTCCGGTCCCAGCCTCACCTTCAGCCACGGCAGGAAAAATGCGCCGCTGACCGCGCCAATGCCGATGACGCCAAGGAGTACGCCGTAGAATCCGGGACCGCTCGCGATCTGCTCGCGGCTGACAAGCGGCAGCAGCGCCCAATAAGCGCTGGCGAACAGGAAGAAACCCGTGGCCCGCACCAGCGTGGCGCGCAGGTGCACGTTATGCCGGGCATAGCGCAGACCGGCGAGGATCGCCTGGCCAAACCGCTCAGCCGGCAGCAACGTGCCGCGCCCCGTCGACGGGCGCCACCACAACAAAGCCCAGACGACGGCGAGATTGGCGATGGCGTTGGCCCAGAACGGCGCGACGATGCCGTAGGCCGAAATCGTCACACCGCCCAGCGCCGGGCCGAGCGCGCGCGAAATGTTCACGCCGACGCTGTTGGCGGCGATGGCGGGCGGCAAATCGGCCTTGGGAACCAGCGCCGGCACCACTGCCTGCCACGCGGGAACCGTCAGAGCTCCGGCGGCGCCGATCAAAAATGTGAAGAGGAGCAGATTGCCGGGCGTCGCCAAACCTAATCCGACGATCACGGCATAGACCGCGGACACGCCCGTCGTCAGCGATTCAACCACGATCAGGAACTTGCGCTTGTCGAAAATATCGGCAAGCGCGCCCGCCGGTATCGCGAACAGGCAAATCGGCAATGAGCTGGCGGCCTGCACCAGCGCGACGATGAGAGGATCGGGATTGAGCCCGGTCATCAGCCAGCCCGAGGCGGCGCTGTACATCCAGCCGCCGACATTGGAAACGAGCGTGGCGATCCAAATGACCGTAAATGCCGGGTGACGGAACGGCACCGCGAACGATACCGCCTGACTTGCCGGCGCGCCGGCAGGCGTGCTCATCGCGCCGGCTTATGCGCGAGCCAGCGGCCGCCCTCGGCGGCGGCGAACAGTTCGGCGAGCGCGGCGTTGACGGCGGCGGGCTCTTCGCTGGTGATGGTGTGGCCCGAACGCGGAATGACCAACAAGCCGGCGGTCGGCGCCGTGCGCTTGAGGAAGACGCTGCCGTCGAGACAGGTTTCGTCCTCGTCGCCGACGATGATGAGGAGCGGCACCGCGAATTTCTTCAAGTCGGCCTCCAAGTCCCACAGCGTCGGGCGCTTGCTCTGCAGCATCGCCATGGTCAGCGCGTGGCCTTTGGCGGAATGCTCGCCGAGCATTTTCGCGAATTCCGCGTAGCCGCGCGGATCCTTGTGTTTCTGCGCCTGCCGCGTCGGGCCGTCGCCGTAGATCGCAGCAGCCTCAGCGATGCCTTTTTCGGTGAACATTTTTGCGGTCTCGGCCGCTTGGGCGCGCATCGCCGCTCGCGCCGCCGGATCGGGTAGCGAGCCCCAGCCGCAGCCCGCCGCGGTCACGGAGATGCAGCGCTCCGGATGGCGCATCCCGACATGCAGCGCCGTATAGGCGCCCATGGAATGACCGACCACATGCGCCTTTTTGATGCCGAGCGCATCCATGACGGCGATGACGTCGCCGCGCGCGATATCCTGCCCGTAACGCGCGGCATCGTCCGGCACGTCGGAGGGCGGATAGCCGCGCTGGCTATAGGTCACACAGCGGTGCGAGCGCGCGAAAGCGCGCATCTGCGGCTCCCAGGTGCGGTAGTCGCCGGCAAATTCGTGGACGAAAATCACCGGCGTGCCGACGCCGGCTGCTTCGTAGTAAAGATTCACGCCGTCCGCGGTTTTGATCTTGGGCATCCTGTGCGACTCTTTCGTCTCGATGGCTGTCGGCGCGTCCGCTTGGAACCCGACATGCTACATAGGTTGCGCAGCGGCCTGCAAACGGACGCGCGCCCATCTCGCAAAAATCAAAGGGCCGCCCTCGACGGGCGGCCCCTCCGCGTGCCTGGTATGTCGCGTGCCGGTCGGTTCGCGCCGCTCACGTCATCCAGAATGGCTTGTGGGATTCGAAGTGCGCGTCGCAGCGTGTAATTCCGATATCGCGCAGGGTCGCGTCACTGAGGGCTTCCAGCTCGTGGCGGGAAAGTGACCGCCGCCGCCACTCGACGATGCGGCTTTTCACGTGGCTCCAGCGCGACACTCGGTGGGTGGGCAAAGTGAATGTCATGGCTCGCTCCATACCCGGCTTGATGTTTGCACTTTAGGCCGCTTTTGCGGTGCGAGATGTGATCGCCAGCACAATCTGGCGCTTCTTGGATATGCTATTGATATTACTTGATATTTGCTGCATTCTTGACAGGTATAAGCAGTGCGACGCGCCCCCGCTGCACACGCGAGCGATTGCCGGCTCCGCCGTCAGGCGGCCTCAGGCTGAGGCGGAATCGCGAATTCGCACATCCGCGTCACCGGTTCCGGCAACAGTGCCTGCGTGCGGTCATAGCCGATGACCCTGAGCAGGCCGGACGCCGGACACATCGCGGCCGCGAGCCGCGTATAGGGATTGAGAACCGGTTCGCGCAGCCAATCGAAGCCCGGCGCCGATACCGCGCCGTCCCAACCCATCAGCGATTCACGGCGCGCCCGGCTGTAGCTCGCTGCATCCGCAAACGAGCTCGTCAAAAAACGGCGCGTGCCGATCCGCCCTTCCCAGCCGGGCCGGCACGGCACCCAATCGTTGGCGGCGCTGGTTTCGTCCTCGCGGGTGACAAAATCGGTTTCGGTGCGTTCGATGATGCAACGCTCATGCGTCGCGCAGCCGACGAGCGTGTAGATCACCGGCCGCGCCACCGGCGTTTCCTCCAGCATGCGCCGCGCGGCGGCAAAATCCGCACAGACCTCGAAGGTGCGGCGCAGCAGCTGGTCGGGCGGCATGAGGCCAGTGGATTGCCAGATCGCGAGCGCATTTGCCGCGAAATCATAGCCGCGAAGCCAGCGCTGCGAGGTGCGCCGCCGCATCGGCGCCTGGTTGACGCAAGCGGCGAAACGGGACGGCGCCATGGCGGTCAGCGCGCCGACATAGCCGGGCCAGGTCACGCTGAAGAATTCACCGCAATGGCCGCGCATGTGCGCGACTTCCGCATAGCGGCCGAGACCGATGAAGGGCCAGTCCAGCGTGCGCACGAGCCATGGCACGCCACCTTGCTCGCAAGCCAGCGACGTGCAGCCCCATTGATAGGACGCATTGAGCAACCACACGCCCGAAAAATCGAGCAGTTCGGCAATATGCGCGATCTCCGGCACATAGGGCGAGCGCGACCGCGTGAGCCAGCGCCGCGAGGCCCGATCGAGCGCCGGCACTAGCGGCAACGCGGCGCGCGGAAAGAAGCCGAGGCAGGCGTCGCGCAGCGCGCGCGCGTGCGGCGCACTGTGCCGGGCGTGGTGCAGCGGGCCGCCGTCGCGCAGGTCGATAACGGGAATGGCTGGCAGTGCAGTCATTGCAAGAATCCTGGTAGCCTCACACGGCGTAAGCCCGCCGAGCAAATCCTAGTGATCCGGAATTAAGGAATCCTGGTGTCCAGGAACCAAATCAGTTCGCCGACCAGATGCTAACTGACCGGTCTTCGCTGCCCGAGGCGAGGCGGCGGCCATCAGGCGAAACGGCAAGGGCGTGAATGCTGCCCGAGTGGCCGTTCAGCGGATGCAGCAGCTGACCGGCATCGGCATCCCAGATCTGGATACTGGCGTCGCTGCCGCCGATGGCGAGGCGTCGTCCGTCGTGCGAAAATGCCAGCGCGTTGACCGCGCTCAGTTGCGTTGCGAGTGACGGTTGCTGCTGAAAGTTCGTTGCGTTCCAGATCAGGACCGCGTCGCCGCTGCCGCCGGCGGCAATGCGCCTGCCATCGGGCGAAATCGCCACCGCATAGACCGGCCCGGCGTGACCTTTGAGCACGCGCAAGCCCTGGCCGCTCTCGGCATCCCAGGTCCGGACCGTGCCATCCGCACTTCCGGACACGATGATTTTGCCGTCCGGCATGTAGGCCACCGCCGTCACTGCATCGGAATGTCCGCTGAGAATACGCAGCAGCGCGCCGGTATTGTCGTTCCAGATTTTGATGGTCGAGTCGGCGTTGCCCGACGCCACCCGCACGCCGTCAGGCGCAATCGCCAGCGCAAGCACGGCAGGGAGCGTGTCCCAACCATAAGTCACCTCGGGCCGCAGCGGACGAACCATGCGCTGTCCGGTGTCGATATCGCGCACGGCAATGACGCCGTCCTTGCCGCCTGAGACGATGCGCTTGCCGTTCGGCTCGAAGGCAATCGCATACACCGCTTCCGACTCGCCCGTCATTGTCTGCCGCAACAGGCCGGTGCCGGCCTCCCAGATCTTGACCGACTTGTCGTAGCTTCCGGACGCGACCAGCCGCGAGTCGGGTGAAAAGGCGACCGTACTCACCGTGCCGGTATGTCCCGTCAGCGTCAGCAAATGCTGTTCATCGCTGCTGCCGCGAAGGACGACTCCAAATACCAGAGCAAGCACGATCGCGGCGACGCCCGCGAAGGCAAGTCGAATAATTTGTCCTTGGCGGTCTTCGGGCCATAAGACGCCCGGCGCCACCCGCGGCATCGTCACCCGTGGCAGCGTTACCACGAATGAAGGCCGCTCCTTGCTGCTTGCCTGATCGGACGCCGCTGCCGCCGCGCGCGAGCCGGTCTCCTTTTTATTTTTATTTGCCTCGTCGACAGCAGCGGCAGCCGCTGGCCGTGAGCCGGTGTCCGGCCTCGATCCCGGTATCTTGGATTCGCCGCTCGACGGCGACTTCGGCGTTTGGCTGAGCATCCCATCCATCGAGCGGATGAGACGATCCATGTGGTAGTCGAAATCCTGGCCGGTATCGACTCGCACGGCATTGCGGAATGCAAAATCCTTCAAGCTCGGCGGCAACTGGTCGGAGTTTGGCATCCGGGTATTGCCGATCAGGACCGGGATCAGCGGCGTGCGGCGGCGCAGCGCCGTTTCGACCTCGACGCGGACCGGGTCGGATTCCTCCTGGATGCGATCGAGCCCGCCGCTCGACGCGCCAAGCCAGCCCGGGCCGACGATGGCGAGCAAAATATTGGTCTTGCGCAGCGTCTCGTTGATGTGGACGCGGAAATCGATGCCCGGCGGAATATCATCGATGTCGCGGAAGATAGCGTCCTTGCCGTAATGGCTGATGAGCCGGTCGAAAATTCGGCCGGTCATCGCCTCGGAATCGGCACGGCGGTACGAAATGCTAATCTTAGGCATCAGCCCGATCTTGCCGGTAATGACGCATTCTGACCCCTCATCGTCCCGGCCGGCATTGCGCCGTTCCCCGGGCGGAAATACAACCCCCGCGCCCGAAATCTATAGCACGTCCGCGTTTTGGCGCACGTAACAGTCCGAATCCGGCCGATCGCCTTTTTGGCCAATACCTTGCGGGCCGCATCACAAGCAAGCCCTGCTCGATTGCGGAAACCCGATTCCTCAGGCACACTAAAATTCAGGCATAGGAGCCTTGGCAGGCTTCGCACGGGAGGGTTCGATGCACAAAATCGGCAAATCCTCGATCGCCAAATCTTCGGTGGCCAAATCTTCGGTGGCCAAATCCTCGTTGGGAATATCCGCTGTCTTCGCCTTCGCGTCGGCCATCGTGATGCTGGCGCCGACCGAAGCCTCGGCTCAGTTCGGGGGTATAGATGGCATCATTCGCGGCGCCATCTCGCACGGCGGCTATGGTTATCGCGGTGGCGGATCGAGCCGCCATTCATCCCACTCGTCTTCGCGACACGACAAGGATGACGACGACGATGCCGCTGACAACAAGAATGGCAAAGGCGTCCGGAGTACCGACGACAGCGGCGACAAGGGCTCGCATAGCTCCGGCACCCCGCAAGCGGCATCGTCGGATTCGCCGCCGCCGTCTAAGGGCGGAGCTTCCGGCGCACCGACTGGCGGGTCGTCCGGCGGACCATCGAAAGGATCGAGCGGGCCGTCGAAATCGTCCGGCGGGTCGGGAGATGAGCCGTCATTCACGCCGTCACGCTGATCGAGAATAGCCGGATCGCGCTGACGCGGCCGGATTTCACTGATTGTTGCCGCTGACCTTGGGGCTTAGCCGGTCGAAAGCACGCTGTGCTTCGACGCTGCCGTTGCGTGCGGCCTTTTGATAGAGATCGACGGCGGCCTGGTCGCTTTGCTGCGTGCCCAGGCCCTTTTCGGTCATGAAGCCAAGCCGAAATTGCGCGTCGGCGAATTGCTGATCGGCGGCTTTGGTGTACCAGGTGATCGCCTGTTGATAGTCTTTGTCGACGCCGCGGCCGAAGAAATACATGTCGCCGAGATTCTTCTGCGCCTTGGCAAGTCCCTGATCCGCGGCTTTGCCATACCAGACCACGGCTTCGGCGTCGTCTTGCGGCACGCCGTCGCCGCCGGTCGCAAGCAGGATGCCGAGTAGATTCTCGGCGTCGGCATAGCCCTCGCTCGCCGCGCTGCGATAGAGTTTTACCGCGCGCTGGACGTCCTTATCGGCGCCAAGGCCCTTCTCATACATGTAGCCGAGCCGGTATTGCGCGTCCGGGAAGTCCTGTTGCGTGGCCTTCAGGTACCAGGACAGCGCCTGATCGTAGCTCTTGTCGAGGCCGCCGCGGCCATAGAAATACATGTCGCCGAGATTGGTCTGCGCCTTGGCAAATCCCTGCTGCGCGGCTTTTTGATACCATTCGACGGCTTTGGTGTCGTCGCGCGTCAGTCCGTCCTCGCCGCGGGCGTATTTCACGCCAAGCGCGTTTTGTGACGCCGGGTCGCCGCGATTGGCGGCGGCGATAATATCGTCCAGGGAGCCGAGCGGCGCGGCAGCGCCGGAGGAGTTGCCGGGTGCCAGTCCGCCATTCGGCGCGGCCGGAGATTTCGGCGCTGGCGTAAGCGAGGTCGCGACCACCGGTGCGTGCGCTGCCGGCGCGGCGGGCTTCGCCGCGGCGATCGGCGTCGGCGGCCGCGACGATGACGAAAAGAGCATAAAGCCGACGACAACAAAACCAACCACCAAAGCGGCGGCCGCCCCCAGCGCGGCAGCCCGCACGTCTGACGAGAGCGCGTCCCACCACGGCAACATCGCCGACGGCATGGCCATCGCCTTTTCCCAGAGCGACTGCTGGGCGGGTGCGACCTGGATCGGAAATGCCGGCGTTTCCAAAAGCCGGGTGTCGTTATGCAAAATCTTCGGCGCATCCATCCGCAGCGCCGAAGCGCCGAGCGCATCGCTAAACGCCCTGGTCGATGGAAACCGCTGCGCCGGCTTTTTCGACAAAGCCTTCATCAGCGCATTCTCGACCTGGGGCTGAAGACCCGGCACGCGCGGAACGAGCCGGTCCGGCCGCTGGTTGATTTGCGCCTGCATCAGGTCGTATTCGCTGGTCGCGCTGAATGGCGGCGAGCCTGACAGCATTTCGTAGAGCACAATGGCGAGGCTGTAGAGGTCGCAGGTCTCGTCGCCCTCCTCGCCGCGCAATTGTTCCGGCGACATGTAGGCGAGCGTGCCGACGATACTGCCGCTGCGCGTCAGGCGCTGCGAGCCGCGTACCCGCGCGATGCCGAAATCCATGATCTTCAGCACGCCGTTTTCCGCGATCATCAGGTTCGACGGTTTGATGTCGCGGTGAATGACGCCCATGCTGTGCGCATAGGCAAGCCCGTCCGCCGCCTGCGCCGTGATGGCGAGGCTTTCGTGCACCGCGATCGGTGCCTTGCGCTCCTTCAAAATGTCGTCGAGAGTGTGACCGCGCACCCGCTCCATCACCATGTACAGATTTTTCCCGTCGGGGATCAGCGAGTAGATCGTGGTAATGTTGGGGTGGTTCAAGCGCGCTAGGCTCGTCGCCTCGGCACGGAAACGTTCGACAAAGTTTTCATCGCTCAAGACTTCCGGCCGCAGCGACTTCATCGCCACTTCGCGCTGAAGCACCGTATCGAACGCGGCATGGACCTGTCCGATGCCGCCTTCGCCGAGCAGCTCGCCAATTTCATATTGGCCGATCGTCTTCTTCATTGTCGTCAGCTCACCGCGCGATCCGGCGGCCCGGCGGCGTCAGGCTTGGGCCCGGTCTCGATCGGAATTTTGATGCGCCGGGTTGTCGGCTCGGGACGGGATTTCTGCTCAGCCTCTTGCGCCACACTGAAGGCGCCGACTGAGGCGTTATCGTGACCGCCGGCTGCGAGCGCGGCTTCTATCAAGGCGTCGCAGGCCTCCTGCGGGGCAAGCCGGCCGGCGATCTCGGCAATCTTCGCATCGGGGACCAGATTGGAAATGCCGTCCGAGCATAGAATCAACACGTCGCCGAATTCGAGCGGGAGCCCTTTCGAACCGATGATCGGCTTCATCTGCTGGCTGGTGCCGAGCGCCTGCAGAATGACGTTGTGCATCGGGCTGTGGTCGGCCTCTTCCTGCGTCAACGTTCCCGCGCTCACGAGCTTGGCGACCAGGGTCTGGTCCTCGCTGAGCTGAATCAGCTCGCCGTGGCGCAACAAATAGGCGCGGCTGTCGCCGATATGCGCGATCCAGGCCTTGCGCTCGCGGAAGGCCAGGACCGTGCAGGTGGTGCCCATGCCCCTGCACTGCGGATGCTCGGCGGCGTATTCGAGGATCGCGCGATTGGCGGCGGCAAACGCCGCGGCGAGAACTTTCGGCACTGGACCGTCGAGATCGTAATAGAGGCGGCGGATCACGTCCGTGGCGAGCGCGCTCGCGACCTCGCCGGCGGCGTGCCCGCCCATGCCGTCCGCCACCAGAGCGAGGCTGCC
>Ga0209415_10018238_pt1 | contig 11085 bp, 9 predicted proteins | sample PeaSoiSIISIP2007_FD_187696 | JGI IMG/M metagenome (GOLD analysis project Ga0209415, IMG submission 187696) | Peat soil microbial communities from Weissenstadt, Germany - SII-SIP-2007 (SPAdes) (version 2) | ecosystem: Environmental > Terrestrial > Soil > Wetlands > Peat | place: Germany...
TCGGCGGCGGCGGCATCGTAGAGGTTGAGTGGCGGAAGCTGCAAGAGGCGGAAGACAGTCTTCAGCAGCCCCGGGAAGCTCACGTTGCGGTGCGACACGTAGCCCGGCTTCGCCCACGGGCCGGCGCAGAGGAGAACGGTGCGGTGAGCGTCCAGATGATCGACGCCGCCGTGCGTATCGGCTTCGGTCACGAAGATCGCCATGTCGCGCCACCACGGCGTGCCGGACAGGTACTCGACGATGCGGCCGAGCGCATAATCGTTATCGGCAACGTGCGATTCGGGGAAGGGGTAACCATCGGCTGGGCGCGCCTCAGCCAGATAATCGCCAGGCAGGTGGATATACAGGAAAGCCGGCAATGGGACGCCGGTCCTTCCGTAGCGGGTTTCGATTTCCTCGATGAAACGCGAAGCGCGGTACTGATCGGAAATGGCGAGATTGAAACCCGGATAGTCGCGCACGGTATTAGCGAAGAGCGCCGCGGGCATCGGCATGTTGGTCAAAAGGCGCACGCCGGTTGGCCCCAGACCGGGTCCTTCGCGCGCGCCGGCCAATTCGAATCCTTCGCCGAAATTCAGGAATGAAACGCCGTGGGAGGCCAGGTGATCCCACAGCGTGCCGGCCTCGCTAACGTCTTCCGGCGTGACCGACGCCGCCATTCCAGCGAAGCCGAGCCGGCCGGGCGCGTCGAGCGAAAAACTCTTGCGCCCGCCGTAGGCCGCGGCCACCGAGCTGGCGACCCACGGGTTGGGATAGACGCCGGCCAGCCAGTGGTGGCCCTCGACGCTGGCTTCGCCATCGGCATAGAAGTTGTCGCTCAATGCCCAGCGGTTCGCCAAGGCGTGGTGATTGGGCGTGAGGTTCACGTCCTTGATGCTCAGCCGCTGGTGATGACCCTCGGCGAAACCGCGGGACCCCAAATGCGCCAGTTCGGGCGCGCCCATCACCGGCCCATTGCGCGCGGTCGCGATATCGCCCAATACATCGTCATAGCTCAAGCTCTCCTTGACGATCAGAACAACGTGGCGAATGGGCGCAAGCGGGGCTGCCGCGGACTGAGGGCGCGGGCGAAAGCCGTTCAGCTCGAACACGGCGTCAGTATGCTCTTGCAGTTGGTCGCGAGCTGGCAGCGGGAAAACGGATAGCGAGCCGCGATGCAACCAATCCGTCAGCAGGCCTCCCGTCGTGGCGCCGGGAGCGTTCGGCCCCACGCCGTGGCCGCGCGCGTTGGTGACGAAAACGGTGTCGCCATCGAGCGCCACGCGGGTGGGGAACCAGGCCGCGGGAATGTGGCCGATGACGCGCCGCTGGCGCACGTCGATCACGCCCACGGCGTTGATGCCGGCCTCGGCCACCAGCAGCCAGCCGGAGCCTTCGTGATAGGCCATGCCGATCGGGATCACGCCGCGCAAGCGGTCGAGGCCGGGAATGCGAATCGGGATGTCCGCTTCGATGCGATTGGTGGCGGGATCGAGAATGCTAATCGAATCGTCATTCGAATTGGCGACGAAGACGCGTCCGGCAGCGGCGAGGATGCCCGACGGACCGCTGCTGCCAGCGGCGAGACCGGTGCGCACGAACGCATCCACTTTCATGGCGGCGGGATTGGTCACATCCACCACGGCCGCCGAATCGGCCTCGGGCGCATCGGCCTGGCCCAAACCCGGTACCTCGATGCCGCCAATGCCGACGCCGCGCACGGCCTCCGCGCTGGGGAAACCGAACGGGGGAAACGGAAGGGCGCTGGCCAGCGCGCGATATTCGAACCGGCCGCAATTGGCGACGTAGAGCTTGCGGCCGTCCGGCGCGAGCCCGATCGCGAACGGCAGCCGGCCGACGCGGACGCTACCGAGCACCTGATGCGTGCGCAGGTCAATCGCGGCGACGCGAAAGTTGGCCTGATCGGCGACGTAGAGAATTCCGCGCGCGCGGTCGGCCGCGATGTCGCCGGTGTAGCTGCCGGAGAAGCCTGCCTGGTTGAGATCGAACGCGCGCCGCCGCTGGTCGAATGAATCGAACACGCTGACGCGGCCGCTATCGCCCTCGGCGAGATAAATGGTATTGTCGCCGGCGAGGGCGACGCCGAGCGAAACGCCGCTCCAGCCGGCGGGCTCGGGAGTCTCGAGCGGCCCCGGAACCATTTCATGCACCTGCCAGCGGGCGTCTCGCGATGCGCGCTCGAGCACGGTGACCGAATAGCGGAACGGGCCGCCGTTGGCGGTGACGACGGTGCGGCCCGAGGCGCTAACGGCGATTCCGAACGCGCCGGGTCCAGTCGGGTACTCCTCGCCCAGCGGCGCGACGATTCTACCGCCGGGCAGGATCGACGGCCCGCTACGGCGCGAGGCAGGCCGGTCGCCGGCGGGCGCGGTAAAGGATTGCGCCGGGATGGCGGCCGCGAAAATCATCAGCGCCATCGTCAGCCGGCGGGTTCCGCACACCCCTCCATGATACAGGTGAGGCATCCTCATCAACAGCCAATCGGCTATAGTCGGATTGAATGCTTCGACATGTGGCGGTATTGGCGCTGGCGCTGGGGTGCGCGGCTTCGGCGGGTGACGCGGACCGGCTGACTGCCGAGCAAAAACGCCTCAACATAGATTCCTTCGAGCACGTATGGGCTACTGTACGCGATAAACACTGGGACCCCAAGCTGGGTGGGTTGGACTGGCAGGCGATTCACGACGAGTTGCGTCCGCGCCTGGAGACCGCCACCACCATGGACCAGGCGCGCGCGGTGATCGAGGAGATGCTGGCGCGGCTGAAACAGACGCATTTCAATATCGTGCCGGCGACGGTGTACGAGGAAATCGGCGGCGAATTCCACGGCGAAGGCGGGACCGGATTGGACGTGCGGGTGGTGGACGGGCGCGCGCTGGTGGTCGAGACGGCGCCGGATTCGCCGGCGGCCAGGAGCGGCGTAAAGCCGGGTTGGGAAATCGAAAGCGTGGACGGCAAGCTGTTGGCGGACGGCCTGCGCACGATCGACGCCGACTTCCGAGATTCGACGCTGCGCGATCTGATTCTGGAGCGCGCGGTGAGAGCGCAGCTGGACGGTGACCTGGGCACCCGCGTGCAAGTGACCTTTCGCGACGGGCGGGACGGGGCGACGACGCTCGACATAGAGCGTGCGCGCCCGCGCGGTGAGCTAGTGTCGCTCGGCAATTTGCCGCCAATGTTTTATTGGCTCGAGTCGCGCAAGGTGCGGCCCGGCACAGGTTACATCCGGTTCAACGTGTTCCTCGAGCCGGAGACGCTGAACAAGGCGTTTGAAAGCGCGGTTCGGGATTGCGCATCATGCCGCGGCTTCGTGATCGATTTGCGCGGCAACCCGGGCGGGATTGGCGGGATGGCGCTGGGCGTGGCGGGGTGGTTCGTGGACCAGCCGGGGCAGCGGCTGGGCACGATGTACCTGCGCGCCACAACGCTCAAGTTCGTGGTGTTCCCGCGGCCGGTGGTCTTCCGCGGCCCGCTGGCGATCCTGATCGACGGCTGTTCCGGCTCGACGTCGGAGATTCTGGCCGGGGGATTGCAGGACCTAAAGCGGGCGCGCGTATTTGGTACGCGGAGTGCCGGCGCCGCGTTGCCATCCGTCTTCGAGCGGCTGCCCGACGGCGACGGTTTCCAATACGCCATCGCCAATTATGTTTCCGAAGGGGGCAAAACGCTAGAAGGCAACGGAGTGATTCCGGATGAAGTGGCCGGGCCGTCGCGGCGCGCGCTGCTGGAAGGCCGCGACCCGGCGCTCGACCGCGCGCTGGCTTGGATCGAGGAAAGCAAGAAGTAGGCACGGGGCAGAATGGCAAGCGGCGCGCCGCTTACCACGCTGCCCCAATCATGAACGGAACCGGCCTTATCGCCAGCGGCCGCCCCAGCCCCATCCACGGCCTCCGATAATGAGTGCGCCGAAGCCGTACGAAGGTCCCCAATACGGGCCCCAATAATACGGGTAGGGATTACCGTAATAATACGGATACGCATAGCCCGGGCCGTAGTAGCGCGCGCCGGGAGCACCCAGCCGCGGACCGGCCGAGGTCTGCATGGCCGATTGCTGATAGTCTTCAGGACCGACGTAGCGGAACGCCTGTGGCGCGCGCGTGGTCGAGATCGTCATGGGCGATTCGATCTGAAATGTCAGGGCCGTCCCCGGATAGATCACCGTTGGATGGTGGTGCGTGAGCATCACGCCCACCAGACCGGCTGCCGCTCCGGCGCCCGCGCCGACGGCTGCGCCGGTGCCCCAAGCCGCCGCGCCGCCCACTGCCGCGCCGGTGGCCGTCGTCCCCACCACGGTTCCGGCTTCCACGCCGGCGGGCGTGGTGCCGCCCTGGCGCCCCACCAATTGCGTTTGCACGGCTACCTGGGTGCCATCGGCCAGCGTGAAGCTGGTCAGATCGAGTTTCAGCCGCGATGGCTTATCGGAATGCTGCTTCGCCACTTCCGCCACCGTGCCGTAAACCATCTGGCCGCGGTGCGCCGCTACCACGCCATCCACGACCAACGGCTGCATCAGCGTGGCCGTGAACGAATCGCCCACCTGGTTGTGATCGGTCGAGAGCGCCTGATTCATGCGCACCGAGACAAAGGTGCCCGGTTTCACCGTCAACTCCGGCGGCAAGCCATAGGCGGGCCGGTTCGTACGCACCATAGGCCGGGGCGGTGGCGGCGGGGCTGCCGGGGCTGCGGGAGGTGCTGGAGGCGCCGGGGGTTGCTCCGGCTGATCGGGTTGCGCCACCGGCTCTGGGTTCGGCTGGTCCGACGCCGCGGCTACTGGCTGGTTGGCAGCCTGTGCCTGTGTGCTTGCCGTCGCGGGTACCGGATCGCCCATGTGCCGCCAATCCGAAGATTGCGCCAACGCGAGTCCGGACGCGGTCACGAAAACAATGGCAATTTGTGTGATGCGTTGCATACTGGGTCCCTCACTTAGTTTCGACGCAGCTACCTATTGCATCTGTTTCACCAAACGCAAACTAATGCATTGGAAAGGCTTGTGCCCGGCATTGGTTGGCCCTATTGCACCGCCGCTGGTGGATTTCAGCCACCGGCATTCCTCCGGCCGCCGCAGCCGTGCGGGCGCGCGAAACTCCCCGCGTGAAGTGTGGCAGAATAGAGTTTCCGGATTTGCCCATGAGCAAGCTGCATGGGACCGGGCCGTCGTATTCGGCCCGTTACTTGCGAAACCTCCGCAAAGACAGCTAAAATCATCGGGTTCGCACATTCCCAGGAGGAGTGCATGGCATTAGTAGAGCAGAAGGTAAAGCAGATCATCGTCGAGCAGTTGGGCGTCGACGAGAGCCAGGTCGACAGCACCGCTTCGTTCGTTGACGATTTGGGCGCGGATTCGCTCGATATCGTCGAGCTCGTGATGGCCTTCGAAGAGGCGTTCGAGCTGGAGATCCCGGACGAAGACGCCGAGAAGATTCAGACGGTCAAGGATGCCGTTGACTACATCGAAAACAAGACTGCCAAGAAGTAGCCACTTTTTTCGGGGAGACCGGATTTGACGAGAAGAGTGGTTGTAACGGGCGTGGGTTTGGTGACTCCCCTCGCCATCGGTACCGAAGACTCCTGGGCCGCCATTCGCGCCGGCAAAAGCGGCATCGGCCCCATCACACAGTTCGATGCCGCGGCTTTTTCCTGCCGCATCGCCGGAGAAGTCAAAGGATTCGATCCGGCGCTGTACATCGAGAAAAAAGAAGTTAAGAAGATGGGGCGCTTCATCCAGTTCGCCATCGCGGCGTCGGATTTTGCGCTCTCGGACGCCGGGTTGAAGGTGACGCCGGAGACCGAGGAGATGGTGGGAGTCTACATCGGCAGCGGCATTGGCGGGTTCGAAGTGATCGAACGCGAGCACCTGACCCTGCTGGAGCACGGACCGCGCCGCATTTCGCCGTTTTTCATTCCCGCTACCATCGTGAATCTGGCCTCCGGCCATGTCTCGATCCGCTCTGGCGCCAAGGGTCCCAACTCCGCCACCGCAACCGCCTGCACCACCAGTGCCCATTGCATCGGCGATTCGTTCCGCCTGATTCAGCGCGGCGATGCCGATGCCATGATCTGCGGCGGGACGGAAGGCGCGGTCACGCCGATGTCGATCGGCGGTTTCGCCGCCATGCGCGCCCTATCGACGCGCAACGGCGAACCGGAACGCGCCTCCCGCCCGTGGGACCGCGACCGGGATGGTTTCGTGGTCGGCGAAGGCGCCGGCATCCTGGTGCTCGAGGAGTTGGAATTCGCCCGCCGCCGCGGCGCTCGCGTGCTGGCCGAGATCGTCGGCTACGGTATGAGCGCCGACGCGTATCACCTCACCGCGCCATCGCCCACCGGAGATGGCGCGTTCCGGGTGATGCGCAACGCGCTGCGCGACGCCGCCATCGCTCCCGAGCAGATCGATTACATCAACGCCCACGGCACTTCCACCGAGGCCGGAGATAAGGCCGAGACGATCGCCATCAAGCGCACTTTCGGCGATCACGCGTATAAGTTGGCCGTTAGTTCCAGCAAGTCCATGACCGGCCATCTGCTGGGCGGCTCCGGCGGCATCGAGGCCGGTATCAGCGTGATGGCGCTGCGCGACCAGGTGGCGCCGCCGACCATCAATCACGAAACGCCCGACCCCGAGTGCGACCTGGATTACATCCCCAATCACGCCCGGCCGATGAAGATCGATTATGCGCTTTCGAACAGCTTCGGTTTCGGCGGCACCAATGGCTGCCTGATCTTCAAGCGCTATTCTGAGTAGAGAAGCCGCGTTGGCTCCATGAGTCTGGATCCCGAAGTCATGCTCTGCGAAGTTGCATTCCCACAGCGAAGCGCCGTGACACAACCGGTCCTGTATCAGGGCACGGCTTCAGCCGTGCCGAAACGAAATAAACCCGATGGGCTTCAGCCCCTGGTCAGAATGCAGGGGCTAAAGCCCACCGCAAGAGTCCTGTCGGCGGCCCGGCTAAAGCCGTGCCCTGATACAAAGCGTGCAACTTCGGAATGCAGGATAGGTAAGCGACTCGTTGCTATGCAACCGCTCCCTGCGGTCGCGGCTCTGCTGCGCAAACGGAGCCGCGACCGGAGGAAGCGGTTGCTGGTGCGGTGGTCGAATCTAGCGGTGACTCCCGCATGAAGATTATCGTCGCCATCAAGCAGATTCCCGCCCGCGATTCGCAATTGTCGATCGCCGCCTCGGGCCGGTCGATCGAAGATGCCGATCTGGCTTACGAGATCAACGAACCGGACGCCTACGCGCTGGAGGCCGGCCTGCGGCTGAAGGAAAAGCATGGCGGCGAAGTGATCGCCCTGACCGCCGGCCCGGAGCACGCCGGGCAAGCCATCCGCGAAGCGCTGGCTAAGGGCGCCGACCGCGCCATCCACATCGAAGAGGAGACGGCCGGCCTGGATCCGCTCGCCGTCGCGCGCCTGCTGGCCGCCGCCATCCGCAGCGAAGCGCCGGACCTGGTCCTCACGGGTCTTGAATCCGAGGACCTGGGGCTGGGCCAGACCGGCGCCATTCTGGCCGAGCTGCTCGGCCTCCCGCATTCGACCATCATCATGGAAGTGGAAGCGGGCGCGGGATCGATCCGCGTCAAGCGCGAGCTCGAGGACGGCTGGTTCCAGTATGTCGAGATTCCTCTGCCAGCGCTGCTCGCCATCCAATCCGGCATTGGCAAGCTGCGCTACTCGACGCTGATGGGAATCAAGAAAGCCCGCTCGAAGCCGGTCAGCCGTGTCAACGCCGCCAGCCTTGGCGTGACGCCTTCCGCACCGGGCGTCGTCGTCCAACGCATGTATCTGCCGGAGCGCAACAAGCGCACGCAATTATTCACAGGCGATCCACGGCAGGCCGCCGAGCAACTGGTCGAGAAACTGAAATTCGAGGCGCGGGCAATATGAGCGTTCTTGCCGTCCTCGAACAACGCGCCGGCCAGTGGCACCGCATGTCGTTCGAGACTCTCGCCGCCGCGCAGCAGATCGCGCGCGAACTCGGCACCACCGTCGCTGCCGCCGTGCTGGGACATGGCGTCGAGGCGCTGGCGAACGAACTGGCCGCCACCGATGTCGCCACCGTATATGCCTTCGAGCATGAGCTACTGAAAGACTACACGCCGGACGCATACACGATGGCGCTTGAAGCGTTCATCGATCTTTTCAGTCCCGATATCCTGCTCTTCCCGCACACTTACCAGGTGCGCGACTATCTTCCGAAGCTGGCGACTCGTCTCAACCGCGTGGCGGTGACCGGCGTGATCGCGCATCGCATCGAAGATGGCGAGCTGACACTGGTGCGGCAGCTTTTTCAAGGCAAGCTGAATGCGGATGTGCGCTTTGCGGGTGAAGCGCCGCACCTGGCGTCGTTGCAGGCCGGCGCCTATCGCGCCGATCATGTGGCGAAGGGGGCGGCGCCGATCGAGGTGATCCTGCCGAGCGTCGAGCTATCCGGCATTCGCACCCGCCCGCTCGCGCCATTCCGTGCGGCCGAGCACACGGTTGACCTCAGCGCCGCGGAGCGGATCGTCTCGGTCGGCCGCGGCATTAAGGAAGCCGATAACATTCCGCTGATCGAGAAACTTGCCACGGCGTTGGGCGCCGAACTGGCCGCCTCGCGGCCCATCTGCGATGCGGGCTGGCTTCCCATGGAGCGCCAGGTGGGCAGCTCCGGCCAGACCGTTGCCCCGAAACTCTACGTAGCTATCGGCATCTCCGGCGCCATCCAGCACCTCGTCGGCATGAAGGGCGCGCGCACGGTTGTCGCCATCAACAAGGACCCCGGCGCGCCGATTTTCGAAATCGCCGATTACGGCATCGTCGGCGATTTGTTCCAGGTCGTCCCCGCCATAATTGAAGCACTCAAGTAGGTGGGGCAGGTCCCCGACCTGCCCTATTTATGGGGAATAGCGCTTCGCCTGCCAACTTTGTGCAGTCGTTTTGAGAGATTCCTCGATCCAGCGCAGTCGGCAGGTCGGGGACCTGCCCCACTCTACCCGGGATGGATCTCCGTCAGCTCGACTGCGAGCATGGCGCCGCATTGGGCGCACACGGCGGCGTTTTCGGGGGTGAGATAGACGTTGGTGGAATCGCAGCGCACGCAGGCCACGGTCGGATCGGCGGGATCGGGCAACGGATCGGGCGGCACGATGCCGCCCACCGTTTTGCCCGTGGCCCGCGTTACCGGCTCAAACGTGGTTCCGCAGTCCGCGCACACGTGATTAAAACAGCAGTTTGGCGTGCATGTATAGGACACTTCCGCCGAACCGCACTGCGGGCAGGAGATCTCCAGTCTCCTCGTCCTCATTACTGCTTGGGAGGAGCTGGCGCCGTTGCTGGAGCAGGCGCGGCGGGCGCCGGAGCCGGTGCGGTTGAGGCAGCAGGCGGCATGGCCGGCCTCGCAGCACCTGGCGGAAGACCCGGCATCGGCGGAACTGCCGGCTTCGGCGGCGCGAAGAACTCCGGATCGTAGAACGCGCCCTTGCTCATTTCCTCCATAACCTTCTGCGCCTTCTGAGGGACCAGAGCCTTCTCGATTTGCGGGCGAACATCTTCGAAAGTCTTGGTGGCGTGCTTTTCCACCTTAATGAGCTGGTATCCGGCCGGGGTCTTCACCGGCTCGCTCACCTCGCCAGGCTTGAGCGCGAAAGCCGCGTCATCGAACGACGGTCCCATGCGGCCCTTTGGAAACGGCGGCAGCAAACCGCCATTGGAGGCGCTCGTATCGTCCGACTCCGCCTTGGCCAGGTTGGCAAAGTCCTCGCCGGCGAGGATGCGCTTGCGAAGGTCGGTCGCCTTCGCCAATGCCTCTTCGTCGGTCAGTTCCTTGGCTCCCGGCTTGAGCGGCGTCGGCGCGCCCTTGAACCGGATCAGGATGCGGCGCGCGGTGACTTCCTCGTAGTTCTTGAGGCTATCGTTATAGTACTTGCGGGCATCGGCTTCGTCGACCTTCACATCCGCCCTGACCGCCTCGGCCGCCATACCGGCCAGCGCCTGGTCGGCCTTGAGCGTGTAGGCGAGAGTCTGATCCAGTTTGCGGCGCCTGCCTTCCGCGGCCAGAGTGTACAGCATGACCAGGTTATCGGCCAATTGTTTGCGTCCAGCGCCGCGGAACATCACCTGGTTCCTCTCGGGAAGAGTACCGATGATCTCGTCGAACTGCGCCGCGGTGAGCGACACATCACCCACCTTCAGGACCACACGGTCCGGAGGCACCGTCGCCGGCTTCGGCGGCGCGGGGGCGGGCGATAACATTCCAGGCGGAACCGGCGTGAACGGCTTTGGAGTGGCCGCGGGTGCAGCCGGGGCGGAGGCCGGCGGAGCGGCCGGCGGGGTCTGTGCCAGCAGACACACGACCGGCGCGATGATCAACAAGGTGCGCAAGAATTTCATAGCCTCTATAATACCAGCGCTCGCGGCGCGGCCGAATTGTCTTACCGGCCGGATAGCCCGCCTGGCCGCAAGAGCGCCAATTCGCGCTCAGCAGGCAGGTTCCACCACGGCCGACATGGATCCCTGCGAGCGCGGCAGCCGCGCGTCCCTGCCGTAGTGATGGATCTGATCGCACGCGAATTCGGCTTCCGGCAATTCGCACACAATCAGCGCGGTGCGGCCCGTCCGGTCCACTTCCTCGGCGTGATGGTAGGCCTGCTCCAGGCTGAACACGAAAATGTTCTGCAACATCTCGATCACGTAATCGTAGGTGTGGTCGTTATCGTCGAGCAGGACGACGCGGTAGAGCGGAACCAGGTGGAGTTGCTCCACGACTTCGGTATCGGGGGAAATGGATGGCTTCGCCATGGCGCGGTGGCCCATCCCAGTATGCGGCAAACGGCGGCCCGGCGACAATGGGAAGCGGCTGGCCATCGATGCGGCGTGCGTCCGCCGGCCGTGCCGCTGTGAGCTGTTTCTTCACCCGCCCCAGGGTAGTACGTCCGATACATTCAAGCGCATCCTGCCACTGGTCCAGACAATTCTATGTAGCCGATAACTCAGTCATATGCGTAGATAGTCCCATAACACTGGATATGGGTACTGTATATCGCTTTGCCAGCTTGCTGGGACTGCGGGAGGTGGGTAGGCTGGTACTGAGCCATCTCACGCGTCGAG
>Ga0209415_10018239_pt1 | contig 11084 bp, 8 predicted proteins | sample PeaSoiSIISIP2007_FD_187696 | JGI IMG/M metagenome (GOLD analysis project Ga0209415, IMG submission 187696) | Peat soil microbial communities from Weissenstadt, Germany - SII-SIP-2007 (SPAdes) (version 2) | ecosystem: Environmental > Terrestrial > Soil > Wetlands > Peat | place: Germany...
ATTTCACAAGTCTCGCCTACCTCTGGGCGTAGCGCAGACTTCCAGTCTGCTGTATCGCGGATTTCCAATCCGCAGATGCGACCACGCAGGCACAGCCTGCCGACTGGAAGTCGGCGATACAGCAGGTTGGAAACCTGCGCTACGCAGGTTCGGGAGCCAGGCACGGCCCTCAGGGTATGAGTGCCCGAGCCCTAGGCGGCTTCTTCTTCGGTATCGAGAAAGCCCTGCAAATGCCGGACGCGCGTGGGGTGGCGGAGCTTGCGCAGGGCCTTGGCTTCGATTTGGCGGATGCGCTCGCGGGTGACGTTGTACATCTTGCCAATCTCCTCGAGCGTGCGCTCGTAGCCGTCCACCAACCCGAAGCGCATCTCGAGAATCTTCCGCTCGCGCTCGGTGAGGCTGGTCAACACGTCGCCCAGTTTCTCCTTGAGGAGGCTGTAGCTGGTCACGTCGGACGGGTTTTCGGCGGTCTTGTCCTCGATGAAATCACCCACGCTCACATCGCCATCGTCGCCGACGGGGGCGTGGAGCGAGATGGGTTGCTGGGCCATCTTGAGCAAGGAGTTGATGCGCGAGACCGGCATCCGCATTTCATCGGCGATCTCCTCGGGGGTCGGTTCGCGGCCCAGTTCCTGGGTGAGCTGTTTCTGGGCGCGCCAGAGCTTGTTCATGATCTCGATCATGTGGACCGGGATGCGAATGGTCCGGGCCTGGTCGGCGATGGAACGAGTAATGGCCTGGCGAATCCACCAGATGGCGTAGGTGGAGAACTTGTAGCCCCGGCGGTACTCGAACTTCTCGACGCCCTTCATGAGCCCGATATTCCCCTCCTGAATAAGATCCAGGAAGGATTGTCCGCGGTTGGTGTATTTCTTGGCCACCGACACGACCAGGCGCAGGTTGGCCTCAGCCATGTGCGTCTTGGCCTGATGGGCCCGGTCGGCGGCATTCTTCAACTGTTTGAAGGTGCGATAAAACTCCTCGCGCGGCGCGCGGACAAACTGCTCGAGCGCCAGCACCTTGGCCCGCTCGGTCTCGAGGCAGAGCTGTTGCTCCGGGGACTTGCGGTGAAGTTCCAGTTCCTCAATCCGACGCACGCCGGATTGGAATTTCTCGTGGACGTTGCCGGCCACGACGATCATGTCCTCCAAAACCCGCTGTTTGTAAAAGAACTTGGGAAACACTTCCTGGAGTTTGCGGTCGCGTTTCCTGAACTCGGCCAGCAGCTTCTCGCTCCGGCCGGGAAGGGTCGTCTTTTGCCAGAGGTCGTAGCGCCGGTCGACGTCCGCATTAATCTGCCGGACCTCCTTGATTAGGTTGCGCAGTTCCTTGAGGTGGCGCTCGCGGTTGGTCACCTTCTTGTCCACCACCACCCGGTCAAAGCGTTCCGTGGGAGGTTCGGTGAGGAGCTTTTCGGCAATGGCGATATGCTCCTTGGCGGCAAAACCCAGGCCATAGACCAGCCGCGTCATCTCGCATTCGGCCTCTTCGATGCGCTTGCAGATCTCGACCTCCTGTTCCCGAGTCAGCAACGGCACCTTGCCCATCTGGTTCATGTACATCCGCACCGGATCGTCGAGCACCTCGAGGCGGTGGTCTTCCTCCTCATCGGGCTCCGACGGCTTGGGGCGTTCGACCTCCGGATGGTCCACAATCTCGATGTCCAAGCCCCGGAGCTTGGTGTAGAGATCGTCCAACTCGTCTGGCGAGACGCCGTCGGGCAGGACATCGTTGATGTCGTCGTAGGTCAAGTGCCCGTGCTCGCGGGACAGGTGCAAGAGGGTCTTGATGGTCTCAGTGAAATCGAGCACGGCCGCCGGGGCCTGGCCCGCCGGCGCCGGGGCCGGCTTGGGGTGGACGGCCGAATAGGCCTTGGCAGGGGAAACCGCGGCGGCCCCGGGAACTGACTCAGGGCGAACCCCGGGCGCCTTCGATGAAATGATAAAACGGCGGCGATGCCGGCGCTGCTCCTCAGCCGCGCCCCGGCTCGGACGGCCACCGCCGGGCTCTCCCCCGGCTGCCGGTTTGTTCTCTTTCCTGTTCAGCATAAATAATCAGACTCACACGGTCTGTTTTGGTTCAGAAATATCTGGCGGCGGCCTGGCCACAACAGTTCATCCTCAGCAAGGCGAACCGGTAACGGGCCGGCCGCGAAAGACACTCACGATGTTCGAACGCCGCCACCAGAGAATAGGTGCTTGCCCATGCCATAATATTCCCCAATGGAAGCGCTTTTTCAAGGCTGATTCAGCGGCTTATTTCATCACATTCTAACCCAGCTTTCAAGCTCGAAATGCATAAAATCGTCCATTTCCTCCCCTGTTGGATGGGGGGTGGGGGGTGTTTTCCGCCAGGAGGCTCGGACGGAAATCCGAAATCCGAAGCGCGCCGGGGCTCGCGCGCCCTGGGGAGGCTGGCGTGCGCGCGGTGCGGCGCGCGCGGCGCGCGGCGAAGGAAAAACGCGGTTGATTCCTTGCGCCGTTCGTGGACCTTGTGTCCGTGATGGGCAGGCGGCTCCCTCCGAGGGGCGTCGAGCTGATGCCGCTGGACTTCTTTCCGGCGTGAGCGCGGGCGCGCGCCGATTTCGGATTTCGGATTTCGGATTTCGGATTTCCCCGGCGGCGCGCGCCATCATTGGGGATTGCAGGCACGCGCCACCGTTCACCGCCCCGGCGCAGCCGGGGCCTGCTTTCTTGACTGGCGCCACAAATCCACCCACACTTCTGCCGCATTGACAGGTCGTATGAACATTCTGATCACAGGCGGCGCGGGTTATATCGGGTCGGTGCTGACTCCCAGCCTGCTGGGACTCGGTCACGAGGTGACGGTGGTGGACAATTTTCTGTTCCGCCAGAACAGCCTCGCCGACTGCTGCCATTACGAAACTTTCCAGGTGGCGCGGGGCGATTGCCGGGACGAGGCGCTCATGAAGCGGCTCACGGCCAAGGCGGATGTCATCATCCCGCTGGCGGCGCTGGTGGGCGCCCCGCTGTGCGCGCGCGAGCCCAGGGCGGCGCAGACGACCAACTATGACGCCGTGGAGATGCTCTGCCGGTTGGCCTCACCCGCGCAATGGATGCTGATGCCCGTGACCAACAGCGGCTATGGCATCGGCGAAAAGGGCCAGCCCTGCACCGAAGACTCGCCGCTGCGGCCCCTCTCCCTTTACGGCGTGACTAAAGTCAAGGCCGAGGAAAAAGTGCTCGCCCGCCGCAACAGCCTCAGCTTCCGTCTGGCGACCGTCTTTGGCGTCTCGCCCCGAATGCGGGTTGACCTTCTGGTCAACGACTTCGTGCATCGGGCCCTTACTGACCGGGCGGTGGTGATTTTCGAAGGCCACTTCAAACGCAACTTCATCCACTTGCGCGACGTTGTGCGCGCCTTCATCCACGGCCTGGACCACTTCGAGACCATGAAAGGCCGGCCCTACAACGTGGGTCTGGATGATGCCAACCTCTCGAAGCTGGAATTGTGCGCCGTCATCAAGCAGCACGTCCCCGGCTTTGTCTATCTCGAAGCGCCCATCGGCGAAGACCCGGACAAGCGCGATTACATCGTCTCCAACGCCCGCATCGCCGCCGCCGGTTTCAAACCGCAGTGGGGTCTGGATCGCGGTATCGAAGAACTCATCAAAGGCTTCACCATCCTGCGCAACAGCGTTTACACGAATGTCTGATCCCCTGCGCCTAAGCCAAGTGACCGCCGTCGTGCTCGCCGGCGGGTTTGGCACCCGGGTGCGGCACCTCTTGCCGGGCCTGCCCAAGCCAATGGCGTCGGTGGCCGGCAGGCCGTTTCTCGAGTGGGTCGCGCGCTACCTGGGCCGGCAGGGAGTGAGGGAGATCGTGATCTCGACCGGCTACCAGGCCCCCGTGGCAGAGCAGCATTTCGCCAGCGCCCCGGTGGCCGGCCTGAGCATCCGCTGCGTGGCCGAAACCGAACCGCTCGGCACCGGGGGCGGGTTTCTCCATGCGGCGCGCGCCTGCGGCGCGCGCCCCGCCGCCTGGCTCGTTCTCAACGGCGATTCGCTCGTGTTTGCCGATCTGTCCCTGGCGGCCCGTCTCCTGGACGAGCCCGCTACCGCAGGCGTCATCCTCGGCCGCGAAGTCCCGGACGCCTCGCGCTACGGCACGCTGGTCCTGGGCCCGGACAACGTGTTGGCCGGTTTCCAGGAAAAACGCCCGGGCCGCGGCCTCATCAGCGCCGGCATTTACCTGCTGCGCCCCGGCCTCCTGCGCGAGTTTCCCCAAGGCCTGCCCTTGAGCTTCGAGAAGGATGTCTTTCCGGCGTTGACATCCCGCAAGGCCTGCCTGAAGGTGCAGCTCGTGAACGCGCCGTTCCTGGACATCGGCACGCCCGAAACGCTGCCGCAGGCCGAGTCTTTCGTCCGGCACAATCTCGATCAGTTCCTATGATTATTTCCCGGGCCCCGGTTCGCATCAGCTTTTTCGGCGGCGGGACCGATTACCCGGAGTATTTTCTGAAGGAGGGCGGGGCGGTGCTGGCGACGGCCGTTGACAAGTATTCTTACATCACGGCGAGTCCCTTCTTGAGTCACTTGTTCGACTACTCGGTGCGCGTCTCGTACCGCAAGGTCGAACTGGCCCGTCAGTTGTCGGACATCGAGCACAATGTCTATCGGGAATGCCTCAAGCTCTGCAAGCTGGATAAGGACATCGAGCTGCACGCCATGGCCGACCTGCCGGCCTTCACCGGCCTGGGTTCCTCGTCGGCCTTCACGGTCTCGCTCCTCCACGCCCTGCACAGCTTCAAGGGGGAGTTCCTCCGCCCGCAGGAACTGGCCGTCGAGGCCATCTACGTCGAGCGGCACATCTTGAAGGAAAATGTGGGCTGCCAGGATCAAGTCCTGGCCGCTTTTGGCGGCTTGTGCCTGGTGGAGTTCCGCACGGAGAGGGAGTTTGTCGTCAGCCGGGTGCCCCTCTCTCCCCGGCGGCTGGCCGAGCTGGAAGGGCACCTGTTTCTGGTCTTCACCGGCATCAAACGCAAGGCCTCCGAGGTCGTCGCCCCGCAACTCAAGCGCGTGGAAGAGAACGCCCCAGCCTTGCGGGCCATGCGGGCCATGGTCTATGAGGGCCATGACCTGCTGCGGGGCGAGCGCCCCTGGCGCGAGTTTGGCGAACTGCTCGACCGCGCCTGGCAGGCCAAGCGCACGCTCGACGGCGGGGTCTCCAATGCCGAGATCGACGAGATGTACCAGCGCGGACTCAAGGCCGGCGCCTGGGGCGGCAAACTCCTGGGCGCCGGCGGCGGCGGCTTCCTCCTCCTCTTCGCCCCGGAAGAGGCCCACCCGAAACTCCGACAGGCCTTCTCCGACCACCCCATCCTCCAGGCCGGCATCAATGCGCCCGGCTCCCAGGTCATCTTTTCATAATTAGGCGTTGGCCTTCGGGCGAGCCGGGTGCTCCGGGGAATGAATGACGTTGATGCCGTAGAGCTGACAGAAGGACTCGACCATCCGGCGATGGTCCCCGAGGGTGACCACCTGATGAAAGCCGAGGACATCGCGGCAATCTTCGACGCGGTGCATCTTTATGGCGACGTTGGTGCGGCAGCCGCCGGCGGGCGGGGTATTGTTGTTGTAGGCGACGGTGCCGGTATCGATAATGAGCTCGTTGGGGTTGCTGAAGCGAATGAGGGAAACGGTCTCCCCGACCGGCCACAGAACTTGCACCGAGACGCCCAAGCCGGTTTCGGAGTGGCTGCGCAGGATGTGAGGCGCCCGCGGCTGTTTAAAGCCGTGGATACGGGTGGCCGAGACACAGTGGGCGGCAACCAGGAGGTTCTGCGCGGTCTCCGCTACGGGGTCGTTCATGTAACCCGGGCGGTCGAGCAAGTAACTGGTGAGCATGAGCGAGGTGGCGCCGTGCAGGTCGGCCTCGCAGGCGCAAGTGACGCCCATGTCCTGGAATTCGGTCCAGGGGCGGCAAGGCGGAGTGGGGACCAACTTGGCGCCGACCATGCCGAGGCAGTCCATGGAAATGGCGTTGGCTTGCTCGTCGGCGAGCAAGCGTTTGGCGGTGGTAAAGGTGCGGGCCGAGTTGAGGAGGTCCTGCGAGGTAGGTTCCGCGACGCGTTTGGCGTGTTTGCGGAAGTCCGCGGCGACGTCTTTGACTTCCTCATTGACGGGCATCTTGTCGAACAGCTCGTTGAACGTGTTGCGGGGGATGGCGCGGACCTTGGTGCCGAGGCGGTCGAGGACGATTTCGGAGCGTTTGTTGCCCTGAATCCAGAGCAGCCGGGTCTCCTCGAACATGCGTTTGGCGCGGACCATACGCAGCCCCTCCTCGACGAACGGCCATTCGAGAGAGGAGACGACATAGACGCCTGGTTTGCGGGAAATGCCGGCGACGTGGCCGACAAAGGAGGTGCCGATGGGGGCGAACACGATTAGCGGGACATGGGCTTCATTGGCGAGCCGAGTTACCCAGCCCCAGCAGGCCATGTGCAGCAAGGTGACCACCACGGCGTCGGGCTTGCGGTCCTGGACCGCATTGACAAAGGCGGTGATCCCGGCGTCGTCCTGGATCGGTTTGTCTTCTTCGTGCAAATCGATGGCGAGGTTCTGGCAGGATTGGCCCAGGAGGGCGCGGTATTGTTTCCGGTGCTCATCGAGGTTGTAAGTGGCGCCCGGCCAGAAGACCCCCGAGGGGTGGGCCTGTTCGAGGATGGCCGCGTCCACGCGCACCTTGGGACGCGGGCGGAACCGGCTCGGGTCAACAAAATCCGGGTCGGCGTTGCGGGTTTTGGCCAGGGCGGGGAAGAGCTCGCCGCCCAAGGAGAGGCCGGCGACGGCCGTGGAAACGATTTGGAGACAGTGGCGCCGCGAGAGGCAGCCGCCACATTGGTGGGGAGTCGTCATAGTGGGTGGGGGTTAACCGATGGTGACCTGCTTGGTTGCCGCGCCGCCGCTTATTGACGCTACGCGGGTGAGAGAGAATGGATTTCCGATCTCACGAATCACGACCGGATGATGGCAGAAGGGAGACTGGAGTCAAGCTGCAAACTGAATCAGAAGCTCTACTGCATGGCTGTATCAGTCCAGCTAAAGCATTCAGACTCGGTCGATCACGGCCTGCCGCATAAATGCGGCGTTCCGACGAGGGAAAAGGGACGCGGGGTTCACGCGGCAGTCCATTCCCTCAGCACCCAGCCTGATGCAGCCCCGGGGCTTTGGCCAGGTTCGGTTTTTATCTTGAGTTTTGAGTCCGCTCGTCATATTGTTCATACGGCGGCCGGGGCTGGGAGCGTTCTGGACGTAAGCTGTGGGGTCCATAACATCGCAGCGCCTAGCTGGGCCGCTCTTATCCGATGAATCACAGGGCCAGCAGCAATGGGGATTGCAAACCTCCATGTCCGGCCGAGGAGGTGCTGTATGGCGCTGCCGGCAGCCCCTTGGCGCGGTTCCGTGCCGCCGTTCAGGCCATTAAGGCCCGCGCCGAGAAGGCGGCGCCCATGCGGCCCGACGAGGTCGAATATGGCCATCAGGCAGCGCTGGTCTGGGCCGAGGTGGGGCGGTTGAAGGAGTTCATGGGCATTTCCCCTGTGATTTCCGAGATCGTGGCGGAACTCCGCACCGCTCGGTTCCAGTTCCTCGGTAAGGACACGCCTCCGAAGGCCATGCAAGCCGTCGCGTCGGCCTTCCGTTGTGTCGCTGAAGCCAAACGCTTCGATCCGCCGCTGGCGGATCGCATCGTAAACGCCCTCGAACGCGGGGGAATCGACTCCCTGGCTCCGGACGCCCTCCGCAATTCCGATGGCTGATGTCTTGCTCGATTCCAGCGTCTTGATTGGACTCAGCAATTCTCATCATGGCTTTGTGACGCCCCGCCGGGTGAGGACACCCGGCCGTGGGGTTTGGACATTTCTGCTCCCGACCGATCGATCCGAGGAACACGCGCTGAAAGCGCGCAGCATATCAGCCGGTAACACCCTGGGAAAACCGGCCTAACTCGACTCTTGCGCCCTGCAAGGGCGCAGGTCACTCTTGAGACAGAACTCCGAGCGTTATTGAAGCGCTATGAGATGGCATTCGATGAGCGTTACCTTTGGGAGTGAAGCTACCCCCGCCCTTGCAGGGCGGGCTGAGAATACGCACGGGTTTTCCCAGGGCGGCGCTCGTTCCTCGCTTGCCCTGGGCTGATTTGCCCCCACGCCGTTGGCGTGCAAGATGTCCAAACTCCAGCTACAACCCGGGAAAACCGCCAGGTTGTAGGCCGGGTGCCCTGACCCGGCGGGGCGTCACCCGGCCATAATGAGAATTGCTGGTCCGGCGCGCTCGACGCTTGACTTCCATTTCACGAGGCTTAGGCTTGGAGGTTAGCTTAAACTTCATCAGTTGGAGCCGAGTATGAAAGCGACTGCCTTCAGCGGGCCGCCTCCGACCTGGCATTCGGGCCGGAACAGGAGAACAGCATTCACCCTTATTGAACTGCTCGTTGTAATCGCCATCATCGCCATCTTGGCCGCGATTTTGCTCCCCAGCCTCAACAACGCGAAATCGTCTGCTCAGTCGGTACGGTGCAGGAGCAACCTGCGTCAGATTGGAGTGGCAATCGGATTGTATGTTGGTGATTTTTCAGCTTATCCGAGGGGCTTGTGGTCGCCTGCGGATGCCAGGCCGTTTGGCTATTGGGTGGATCAACTTTGGCCTTATCTTCACCACGGATGGACCAATGACCTCTACCGTTGCCCCGGCAATCCTCTCCACATAGAGGGTGGTATGCATACGATAATCGGCGGCGGCCCACCTGCTAATCCTGGAAATGGCGTCGTCGGCCCAGTGGGTAATCCTGGAAATGGCGTGGATTGGTATATTCCATTCCAGCGCGACTACGATATTAACGATGCGGGAATCGGCGGCGGAGGCATTGGTTTTGACCACGTGGACGAAAACGGCAGGCCGTGTGGCTATGTGCGAGAAGGCTCCGTGCGGTCGCCAACACGGATGCTTGCCTCTGGTGATTCGGTTTTGACTGCCGTGAGTTTGTTTTGGGATTTCTCCAGTATTGAGAGTTACACACGAGATTCGCTGTTTTCCCCGGCAGCATACCACCAGCACAGCTCCGTAGTCACAGACTACGACCAACGGGCTGTTGCCCAAGCGAAGCGCCACCGTGGGCAGTTCAACGCACTATTTTGTGATGCCCATTCCGAGTCGTTGAAGACGAATGCGCTATTTGGAGGAAGCACAGAGGTAATGCGCCTGTGGAACCGAGACAACCAGCCGCACCCTGAGAGTTGGATTAAGCCGTGACAGCGCGTGTTCGCATCCGCCGTCATGCCCCCCGAACCTTAACGCGTGATCACTCCGGGCGCGTCATGGGAAAGCTTGTAGGTGCTGTAGATCGTCAGGCTGTTGGGGGGCAGCGCATCCTGCCATTGGCCGGGCTCGGCCAGGGGCGGGGGCCCGGGCTCGGGTTCGACGCGAAGGCCGGACTGGTCGCGCTGAGCCTCCCCGTAACGGTATCGACAAAACGCGGCTGCCTGGGGCATTGCGCGAATGCCGAGCTTCAACTGGAACTCGGCGGGCGAATCGTTCACCAGCGCCAAGGTGAGGTTTCCCGAAGGGCTGCGGAAGGCGGCGCAGAAGACGCGTTCCCAGCCGGCAAGCTTGCCGCCCGCGACGCGGCTCTCCAGGACGGCGGAGTGTTTGGCGGTGAAACGGCTGAGCAGGCCCAGGCAGAAGTAGCTGTTGGGGTGAGGCGTGAACTCCGCGAGCAGTTGCTTGTGTTCCCGGTCCCAGGTGTCCACAAGCTGCCACTGGCCGTCGAGGTCGCCGCGGTTGAGAAAGCTCCAGCGATTGAAACCGTCCACTCCCGCATTGGCCAGGCGCACCACCAACTCGCTGCCGGCGAGCACCGACTGAGGGCAACTCGGGCCGGGTTTGTCGGGCACCCAGCCGTAGGCCATCGTGCCGAACTCGGAGAGGAAGAGCGGTTTGCCCTGCGCATGGGCCTGCAAGGCCCAGGCCGCGGCGTTCCGCGCCTGCGCGCCGATGTGGCCCTTGGTCCGAAAGTCAAAATCCGCCCCGTAGTCGTGGAAATCGTAGGCCCCAAGCAGGTCGAGATAATCAAAGCCGCCGGGAAACGAGTCCGGAAAGCCGATGGTGGCGTCCGGCCCGGAGAGCGGCAGGGTCAACCCGTGGCGGTCGAGGGCCTTTCGCACGGCGGCCAGGCCGGGTCCAATCGAGAGCGGTTTATTGGGCGGGGCCTGCCACCAGGAGAACCCGGCGCCGGGCTCGTTGTTGATGCACAGCCACTTGATGCAGGAGTAGCCCCGGTTCTTGACGAGGTGCTCCATCAGGGTCGCCAAGCCCTCGGCAAAGGCCTCGCGGTCGACCGGCGCGCTATGCACGCGGCCCACCGGGTCGTCGCGGTATTCCGGGTAAGCCAGCCAGGCGGCATTGCACCACATCTGCTGGAAGAACACGTCCGCCCCGTTCTGCTGGTTCCAATCCAGGATGCGGTAGAGGATGCGCATCTCCGGGCTGTCGAAGGTGAACTTGCCCCGTTCCGGCTCGTAGATGCGCTGTTCGATCTCGACGCGGTTCCAATCCAGCCCGAGCCACCTGGCGTGACGATAGATCTGCTGCCAGGCCGCCTCGTCCTCGGCCGGCGGATAGGCGCCCCAACCGCTGCCACCATGGCTGTAGCCGTCGAAGATGGGGTGTTTAACGCCGTAGGGGATCAGCGTCTCCATCGCGTGCCAGGAGGCGCCGAACCCTCCCCGAAGAATGTTCCTGACCTTGTCGCAATCCACCGTCACTTCGACGGCGCCGGCCGGAGCAAGTGTGAACCCGGGTGGGTTCGTGCCCGTCTGGCCGATGCGCCCGGCGGTGGTTTGTGCGCGGGCGGTGCAGGTCAGCGTGGCCAACGCCGCCAAGCTCGCCAGCGACAGGCGAATTCGATGCACTAGGGAGGTTATCATCTGATACGAATTTGGTCTTTCGACTTTGGCGTTGGCATAATCCAACCGGGTCCAGGGCCGGGATTTTCGTAACTATTCAAGTCGCGCGTAGGAGCGCGGACATTCTTGTCCGCCGAACGTGGTAGGTCGCCCGAAGCGGA
>Ga0209415_10018240_pt1 | contig 11084 bp, 9 predicted proteins | sample PeaSoiSIISIP2007_FD_187696 | JGI IMG/M metagenome (GOLD analysis project Ga0209415, IMG submission 187696) | Peat soil microbial communities from Weissenstadt, Germany - SII-SIP-2007 (SPAdes) (version 2) | ecosystem: Environmental > Terrestrial > Soil > Wetlands > Peat | place: Germany...
GCCTGGGACGGGGGAGTGGAGGTAGTCGTCGTGTCGCCTCGCCCGAGCGCTGCCCCGTTCGTGGTACCGGTCGCGGGTACGGCACTCGGCCGTGAACTTACCAAACTACGGCTGGCGCACGCCTGCAATGAAGTAGTGCTGTGCGTGGAGCCCGGTTGGCCCTTCGGCGGGCACGGTCGCGCGGGGTCCCCCCGCGCCGGGGGCGTTACCGGGGTTGGCATGAGCACCCGAATTGCCCGACGAAATGCCGCCCACACCTCGCGATCGCTGGCGGAGACCCTTACCGGTTTCGAGAGAGCAGAAATAGTCGTAACGGGTGAGCTTGGCGTCGACCAAGAAGTCTTAGCAGTGCTGTGGCCGTTAGTGGAGTCCGTCACTGCGAGCTCAGAAGAAGTGGCTTCCGGGTTGCGCGCCGCCGGCAGGCTCGTGGTGCACACCGTCGACCCCTTCGCCGGCTCGGGGCTGCGCCTCCTCAGCGACGATGCCAGCAACCGTCAGTCCGTGGGGTCCCTCGAGCCAGGGGAGTTCCTGGTAGTGGCGCGGGGCCGGCGGTTCCTCGGCCTGGTCGCCCGGAGGGTGCTTGGTAAACACGCCCCGGGCGTCCGCCTCTACTTGCGGCGGCTCCTCCGGCCCAGCACGGGTGGCCCGCCCCGGTCGAAAGGGCCTGGCTTATTTCGCCAGTAAAAGCACACGGATGCTCGCCTGCCCGGCGGGCCTCGCACCGCAACTCCGAGCCGCCAACAGCCCCCAAAAGGCCAGAGCGCCCCGTAGAGGCGCTCACGGCTTGGGCAATGCCCGCAGAAGGAACTCGTCGAAGAGCGGGACCGTGAACGCCGTGTCACCGTGGGCAGGGCTGTAGACCATCCCCTTGGCGACCAGAGCGCTACGGCGCGGTGCCACGGACTCCACCTTGACCCCGAGCCGGGTTGCGATGTCGCCTGAGCGGTGAGGTCCTGGTCCCAGCTCGGCCATTGCCCGCAGGTACTTCCTTTCTGCCGGCGTCAGCCGGTCGAAGCGCACCAGGAAGAAGTTCGAGTCGAGATGGCTTACAACCCCCGGTGTCACCTGTTCGACCAGCGCCCGGCTGATCGGGCTCTCGGTCGCCGCGTTCCAAACGTGGTACCCCCATTCCTGTAGGAAATAGGGGTAGCCATGGGCCCGGTCGATGATCGCCTCGACCGCCCCGTCGCTGAGCTCGACGCCCCTCTCTTCGGCTGGCACCCGGATGGCTGCTCGCGCGTCGTCCTCTCCGAGCGAGCCGATGAGGGGGAACTCGAACAACCGCTCGGCGTAGGACTTGGCTTCACCAGCGAGGCCGGGGAGCTGCGGCAGACCGGCGCCCACGAGCACGACCGGCAGGTCGAGCTGGGTCGTGCGGTGTATGGCGGTGATCAGAGCAGCCAGCTCGGGCTCGCTCAGGTACTGGACCTCGTCGACGGCCAATAGGAGCCCTCTGTGGCGCTCGCCCGCCGCCTCACCCGCGGCCACCAGCAGGTCCGTCACGTCGTCCGCGAGGTTCCCGCTGTCGGCCGAACCGGCCAAGGCGTCGACGTCGATCGTTAGCTTTGCGCCATCTTGGAGCTGGTAGCTGAAGCTCTTCAAAACACGCAAGGCCTTGAGGACTTTGGCCGTCTTCTTCTCGTTGTCGAAACCCAGCAGGATCTTGCGGAGCCGGGCAGCCAGAAATGAACGGAAGTCACCTGATTCGGGGGCCTCGATCAAGCCGACGACGAACCCTTCGTCCTCGGCGATCTCTGCGAACCTGTTCAACAGCACCGTCTTGCCTACGCCGCGCAGGCCGACGGGCATGAGGCTCTTGCCCGGCCGACCGGAAAGAGCGCGCCGCACAGTGGTGCGGAAATGGCTTATGAACTCGTCGCGGCCGAGCAGCGCCGGCGGGTTCGTGCCCGCACCGGGCCGGTAGGGGTTGGAGAACTCGTCCATCCCAACCGACCTTACTACATCTTATGGTCCTTACCCCTCTACTAGCTAATGTCAGTCCAGCTCGGCGGAGTGCCCGCTCGGTCTCTTCCAAGCGGGGCTCCTCGGCCTCGTCGCCCGAAGGTTGCTCGGTACGCACGCCCCGGGAGTCCGCCTCTCCTTGCGGTGGCTCCTCCGACGAGGCACCGGCCGCCCCCACTAGATGCAAAGGCTCGGGCCGGGGTTGTAATCTGCATATATGAGCGTATCTTCCGACGACGAGCTGGAGAGTTGTAGCACACGTCTCGTGGATCCCGGTCGGGTGGCCGAGGTGCTGGCTACCATGCCGGCCGAGGCCGAGGTGACCGACGTCGCGGATGTCTTTGGGTTGCTCTCTGACACGGGCCGGTTGCGCCTGATTGTGGCGCTGCTCGGGGGGGAGTTGTGCGTTTGCGACCTTGCAGCAGCAGTCGGCCTGAGCGAGTCAGCAACCAGCCACGCCTTGCGCATCTTGCGTGCTCATCGGGTCGTCAAGGCCCGCAGGTCGGGGCGCATGGTGTTCTACGCCCTGGCTGACTCCCATGTACGGAAGCTCCTGGAGCTCGCCCTGGCTCATGCCGCCCACACCAGTTTCGTGCATGAGGTACACGACACGCCCGGCGGTGGGCATGGGTAAGGGCCACGAACACGACGCCAAGGCGCTAGGGGCTGCAGACCGGCGCTATTTGGCGATCGCGCTCGGCCTGATCTGCTGCCTTATGGTCGGTGAGGCTGTCGCGGCGGCTTTTTCGGGGTCCCTCGTCCTGTTCGCTGATGCCGGGCACCTGCTTACAGATGTCGGGGCGCTGGCGGCGAGCTTGTGGGCGGCGCGCCTCGCCGCCCGCCCCGCCAAAGGGATCTGGACCTTCGGGCTCAAGCGTGCCGAAATCCTTTCGGCCGGAATCAACGGGTTGAGCCTGGCCGCGATCGCCGTGGTCATCGCAGTCGAAGCCATCGTGCGCCTGCTTCACCCGACCGCCGTTGACGGCCTCGTAGTGCTGGTCGTGGCCCTGACCGGCGTCGTGGTCGATCTTGCCGCGACGCTGGTGCTGGCAAGAGCAAGCCGTGCAAGCCTGAACGTCCGCGGGGCGTTCGTGCACATGGTCACAGACCTGTACGCGTTCGCTGGCACGGCTGCAGCCGGTCTCGTGATCCTGCTTACCGGCTTCCGTCGTGCCGACGCTTTGGCGTCCCTGGTCGTAGTCGCCTTGATGGCCAAGGCAGCTTGGTGCTTGCTCCGCGACTCAGGCCGCATCCTTCTCCAAGGTGCCCCGGACCGCGTCGACCTCGGTGCGGTGAGGAACCACCTGATGGAAGTGGACCATGTGGTGGGCGTCCACGACCTGCACGCCTGGACTGTCACCTCGGGCCTCCCCAGCCTTTCGGCGCACGTCGTGGTTGACGACAGCTGCTTCGCCACCGGGCACGCCCCCCAGATCCTCGACCAGCTCCAGGCTTGTCTGGGTGCCCATTTCGAAGTGGAGCACGCCACCTTCCAGCTCGAGCCGGCGGGGCACTCCGGTCACGAGCCCGGCACCCACGGTTGAAACCTCCAGCCCATCCCGATTTCCTCAATTTCTGGGATTTCCGGAATAACGTCACGTTGTGAGGTCGGAGCACTACGCCGGGTACGGTACAGCGTGGCGACGAACCCTGCGCTCGTGGCGCACCTCTACCGTCGGGCTGGTTTTGGGGCTCTCCCGGCCGAGCTTGACGAGCTGTCCAAGCACAGCTGGACCGATCTGGTGGACAATCTCCTCGCCGGCTTGAGCGGGCCCGACCCCGCTGGTGAGGCCGTGCCGCTCCCGCACCTCACCAGCATCCCTCAGTCAAACGTGCCGGGGTACCAGTTCAACGGCTGGGACGAGTACAACAACCTGATCTCGTGGTGGCTAGAGCGGATGATCGTGACCGGCACGCCGCTCCGGGAGAAGCTGGCGCTGCTGTTGCACTGCCAGTTCCCGACGTCATGGTCCAAGGTCGGCTGGGCCTACATGATGTACGTCCAGAACCAGATCTTCCGTACCCTCGGGCCCGGCAACTTCGAGACGCTGGTCCAGGCCTTAGCCAAGGACCCTGCGATGCTGATCTGGCTCGACGCTGACACCTCCCACAGGGACGACCCCAACCAGAACTTCGCTCGCGAACTGATGGAACGCTTCACGATGGGCGCTGGCAACTACACCCAGGAAGACGTCGTGCAGTCGGCGCGTTGCTTTACCGGGTGGGAGCTCGACAACGTGTCCGGGGAGTTCTTCTTCAACCCTTACGACAACGACGACGGGATCAAAAGGTTCCTCGGCCGCACCGGACGGTTCACCGGCGAGGACATCGTCAGCATTGTCTGCAACGAGCCGGCTTCGCACCGCTGGGTGATCTCCCGGCTGTGGTCCTGGCTGGCGTACCCGATAACCCCGAACGCCCCGATCGTGCAGGACTTCGTCCACGGCTACTCCAAGGACCTCAACATCACCAACCTGCTGGGCGCGATGTTCAACCACCCGGCGTTCGTCTCGCCGAGAGCGATGAACGGGCTGGTCAAGCAGCCGGTCGAGCTCCTGGTCGGAGCGCTGCGCGTCCTCGGGCTCACGACGGCACCATTTTCCCCAGGTCAGCTGGCAGGCCAGCTCGGCAACATCGGCCAAGTGCCCTTCACGCCCCCGACGGTGGGGGGATGGGGCTTCAACCAGTACTGGCAGTCGACTGGGGCAGCAGCGGGCTACATACAGCAGGCTTACTCGCTCGCCAGCGTCGCCAACTTGACCGCACTGGAAAACGGTGACGGCCACCCTGCGGCCCAGGTCACTGCCGCCCTGTCGCTGATCGGCCTCCCGAAGGTGTCCAACCGGACCCACGCCGCGCTCATCTCTCTCGCAGAGTCGTTGAAAACGAACAACGGATCCTGGCCGGCTCAACAACTCGTGACCCTTGCTCTTTTGGCACCCGAATTCGCGATTAACTGATGGAGGCGACACCGTGACGATCAACCGGCGGCAGTTCCTCACCGGCGTGCTCGGCGGTAGCGCCGCGGCGGGCCTCGTCCGCTTCAGTGGCATGGGCTCGCTGCTGAGCATGGCCGAGGCGTCCGCTTCAACGGTCCCGAAAAACGGCCCGTTCGTGCTCGTTACCCTGTCAGGTGGGAACGACGGGCTCAATACGGTCATCCCGTACAACAGCGGTACCTATTACGACTGGCGGGGCGAACTCGCCATCCCTGCCGAACAAGTGCTCCACCTCGGTAGCGACGGGGTACACGAGTACGGCTTCCACCCTTCGCTCACCACGCTGGCGGCCCTCTGGAAGCAGGGCAAGGTCGCCATCATCAGCGGTGTCGAGTACCCCAACCCCAACTTCAGCCACTTCCAGTCGACTTACATCTGGCAGACCGCCCAGTTGTCAGGCGACCCGAGCACCGGTTGGCTTGGCCGCTGGCTCGATGCCACGGGGACCGACCCGTTCCGGGCCCTGTCGATCGGCCCGAACCTGCCGCCCGTGCTGGTCGGGGCCAAGCAGCAGGCCAGCTCTCTTGTCGACTCGACTTCCCCTGGCGCTCAGCTGCCGGGACAGAACCCGCAGTTCAGCGGCGCCTACCACCAGTTGATGACCACCTTCTCGGGTGAGGTGGGAGTCCAGGCCGAGCAAGCGATCTCCGGCAAAAACCTGATGACCGTCGGCAGCAAGGCGGCCGCCGCTTTGAGCCGTGAGAAGACCCCGACACCTGCTTCCGGCCGCAACTCAGGCGATATAGGCAACCAGCTCGGCATCGTGGCGGACCTGATCAACTATGGGCTCCCGACGAGCGTGTACAGCGTCGATTGGGGCGGCTTCGACACACACTCTGCTCAGGCCGAGAACCATGCGGGGCTGCTCACCTCCCTCGACGCAGCGATCGAGGGCTTCATGAGCGTGTTCCCGAGCCCAGTCCCGGGCAAGAGCCCAGTCCTTGCGATCTATAGCGAGTTCGGGCGCACGACGAGGGTCAACGCCAGTGCGGGTACGGACCACAGTTCCGCAAGCGTCGTGCTCGTGGTCGGCCCCGGGGTAAAGGGCGGCTTCTACGGGGCTACGCCCAGCTTCACCCACCTCGACCCGTACGGCAACCTGATCTACACGACAGACTTCCGCAAGGTCTACGCCACGGTGCTCGAGCGGGTCCTCGGGATAGAGAGCCCCGGGTACGTCCTGGGCGGCTCGTTCAAGCCGATCGACTTCCTCTAGGCCCGCTGTAGGGCCCGCACCCCGCACCCCATGGTGCATTAACTCTTGCTCCGCACGCCTTTGTCGCAAACGGCGATCGCCAGGCTTCCGCGTTCCAGCCGAAGCGCGGCGTAGCGCAGCGTCTCGCCCCTGGGCCCGGTCGCCTCGCCGCACGAGGCCGCCGTGTCGTGGACCTCGAAGTCGAGCAGGAGGCACCCTTGGTTGCCAGGTGTCGCCTTGTACAGGGCCTCCTTGATGGTCCAGAGCTGCAGGAGCCCGTCGGGCTCTCGTGGGCCGACCCGTTCGGCTGGACCTAGGAACAAGTGCACTGCCCGAGGGTCAACCCCCGTCCCCCACGGCTCGAAGTCGATGCCGATCCCCAGGCAGTCGTCGTCGGTGCGGACCGCGACCGCCAGTTCGCCAGCGTGGGTGAGGGAAATTGCCCGATTGGGGAACTGCAGCCTCGACGTGTCATAACCGGGAGCGAGCACCGCTTTGAGGGCCGCCCGTCCTCGAAGCCAGTCAAGGCAGGCTGGTCCTGAGCGGAACTTACGAGACTGCCCCAGCTCTCCGGGCGTCAACGACTCGATTGGCGCGGGAGTTTCCGAGATCGCCAATTGGGCGCGTATCCCCATCATCTGGGCGATGGCTTCCTCTGCGCGCTTCAAGCGGACATCCGGGGCCGGCAGTCGACGGTCTCAGACTGCTGAGCGCTTCGGGAGAACCCAGCCGGGCCTCACGAAGTGGCAGGAGTAGCCGTTCGGGTATTTCTGCAGGTAGTCCTGGTGCTCCTCCTCGGCGGGCCAGAACGGCCCAGCCGCGGCGACCTCAGTGACAACCCTGCCGGGCCAAAGTCCGGACGCATCGACATCGGCGATCGTCTCGAGCGCGACTCGCTTTTGCTCGTCGCTCGTATAGAAAATGGCCGACCGGTAGCTTCGTCCCAGGTCGTTGCCTTGGCGGTCCTTCGTGGTGGGGTCATGGACCTGGAAGAAGAACTCCAACAACTCCCGGAAAGAGATCACATCAGGGTCAAAATGGATCTCCACTGCCTCGGCGTGGTCGCCGTGGTTGCGGTAGGTGGCATTCGGTGTATCGCCTCCCGAATACCCGACCCGCGTCGATATCACTCCCTGGCGCTTGCGCAGCAACTCCTGCGCCCCCCAGAAACAGCCACCAGCGAGGACCGCTCTTTCAGTTGTCATGGCCTTCCTCTCCTTTTTTGGGGCTCCCCCGGTAGAACACGTAGGTCGCGGCCGATGTTCCGGCGCTCTGGTGCCAAACCGGGCCGGTAAAGTCGCGCTCTGCGCACCCGATGGTAAAAGGGTGTCTGTCGCGTCACCGTTCACGTTGAGGCTATCGTGACCACCCCGCAAGAGGTGGGTGCGCGCCCGTCCAGCGACTATGAGGAGGCGGTGAGCGCGCTTCGCAGCGCGCTCGAGTCCAGCGAGGAACGTTACCGGGTACTGGCGGAGTCGGCCCCGATCGGCATCGTGGAGAGCTTCCGGGGCGAAATAAGCTTTGCCAACCCCCGAGCCGCCGAGATCTGCGGGGTTAGTGTCGAGGCCCTGGTCTCTGGCGCTTGGACAGACGTACTGCATCGTGATGACGTGGCGGGGGTGGTGGCGTTCTTCGACCGTGCTCGCCCGACTGGTGCGGTCGCCTCGGTGACATTCAGGATCCGGCGCCCTGACGGGGCTGTGCGCCACGTCCGTGTATGCGCAGCACCGAGGGGCCAGGATCCGGACAGCCGCAGGGTCACGACCATCTCGGATATCACCGAGGAGGTCGAAGCGCAAGACAGGCTCGCTCATCAAGCGTTCTACGACACGCTCACCGATCTGCCAAACCGCGACCTGTTCCTCGACCGCTTGGCCCAAGAACTGGCGCCGCGCCGCGCCGAAAGTCCCAACATCGCTGTTCTCTGTCTCGACCTCGACCGGTTCAAGGTAGTGAACGACAGCCTGGGCCACGACGCGGGCGACGAGGTGCTGAAAAAGACGGCCGCGCGTCTTCGCCGGGCGTTGCGGGCCGGCGAGACCGTGGCACGCTTCGGTGGCGACCAGTTCGTCCTGATCATCCGCGAAGTACACGAGGTCGCTGACGCGGTCAATGTGGCAAAAAGATTGATGGGGGTCGTGCAGGCCCCCCTTCGTGTTTGCGGTCACAACCTGACTCTGACGGGGAGCATCGGCGTCGTCGTGCCTGGCTGCAAGGCCGTGGCGGCCTCCGTCGCTCGCGACGCCGAGGCGGCGATGTACCGGGCCAAAGAAGCGGGCCGGGACCGGTACGAGGTCTTCAACGATGACCTCCACCATCGCTCCGTCAAGCGCCTGGCGCTCGAGTCGGACCTCCGCCTTGCGTTGAAACGCCGCCAGTTCGAGGTGTACTACCAGGCCGGGATATCGCTACCGGACGGGATGCCGATGGGCGCCGAGGCCCTTATCCGATGGCACCACCCAAAACGTGGGATGGTCCCGCCTTTGGAGTTCATCCCTGTGGCCGAGGACTCGGGGATGATCAATGCAATCGGCGCGTGGGTGTTCGAGCAGTCCGTGGCCCAGTTGGCGCTATGGGACGCAGATGTCGACGGGCCTCGTCTAAACGTGCTCGCGGTCAATTTGTCGGCCCGCCAAATGGACGAACCCGATACCTCCGACGTGATCAGGAACGTGCTCGCCCGCCATGGGGTTGACCCCGCTCGCATTTCCTTCGAGCTCACGGAATCCGCCGTTATGACTCAAAGCGCTTCCACCAGGGAGGCGTTGGCGACGTTCCGGGAACTCGGGGTGAGGGTGGCAATCGACGACTTCGGCACCGGGTATTCGTCCCTCGCCTACCTGCACACCCTCCCGGTGTCGACGCTCAAGATCGACCGTTCCTTTATCGAACGGCTTGGCAGTCCTGACGACGACTCGTCACCGGTGGTCCAAGCTGTCATCGATATGGGCCACGCAATGGGTTTGCGAGTCATCGCTGAAGGGGTGAGCTCCGAACGCCTGGCGGCACAGGTGTCCGCCATGGGTTGCGACGTTGGCCAGGGCTTCTACTGGTGCCGCCCGCTGCCAGCCGAGGAGTTCAGGGCTTGGTGGCGCGAAGCGGAGCTAGGGGCCGTCGCCTGGCCGAGCGCCGAGCAAGGTGTTCTCCCACCTTCGCGCCCAGCCTGCTCACCTATGGCCCTCTAGACCGCGCCGTCAAGCAGCGCAAGGAGCTCCTCGGGGCTCATATCGCCCGGTCTGGAGTGCTCCCAGGATTTCGCGTTGACGAGGCGCTGGAGCAGGATGTTGGCAGGCACCGGCACCTCGTGCAGCCGACCGAGCAGGACTACTTCTCCGTTTAGGTAGTCGACCTCGACCGTCCCCCGGGCAAGCAGGCTCTGCCACGTGGAACTCCCGCCCCGGTCCCGGCCGACGACCTCCGTGGGATGCAAACGGTCGCCACGCCGGGCGCGGTCCTCCTCGTCAGAGGCATAGTCGATCCCGCCTGCGACCAGGCAGGCCTCGCCTTCTTGGCGTGCCCTGTCGCTCACTTCGCTGCTCCGCCCGGCCGGGCCGCAGAGGGCGTCCACGGCATTTGACAGGTTCCTCAGCAGTTTGGCGTACTTCCACCGCATGATGTCGGGCCGGGCTACGGACTCCATAGTGCTTTCGGACAGGGCGTCGGCTATCGCTCCAGCCGTGTCGTCCACTCCGCTCGGGTAGCGCCCGATGTCGAGCAGCGCCGTGAGGGGCGACGACTCAGCGACGACGACGCCTGGTTCGAGATGGGCCGCGGGGCACATGACGCAGATGCCGTAAACGTTCGGGAACCGTCGCAATGCCGCTGGCTCGTTGGCCACACCGTTCTGGACGCAGACAACGGTGACAGATGGCGGTGCGGCGGCACCCAATTGGCGTAGTGCTTCTTCAGTGTCTTGGCTCTTGACCGCCATGAGGACGACTTCGTCGCCGGTCCAGCGGATGCTGTCGAGCCTGTCGGTGGCGGGTACCGGCAGGGTCAGTACACCCGTGGCAGAGGCCAGGGTTAGCCCGTCCTCCGCCAGTACCTTGCCATGTTCACCCCGGGCGACCAGCACAACCTCGTGGCCATGTTCGAACAGCCGTCCTCCCGCAACGCCGCCAACGGCGCCGGCTCCGAGCACGATGAAACGCATAGCTCAGCCTCGCGCCGCAAGAGCGCATGGTGCCACTTCCGCGCGGGCTATCCCCCAGTCAAGGAGAAGTGCTGGTAGTCGGGCGAGCTTGTCCAGCGGCCGCCCCAGTACCAGCCCACCGATTTAAATGCTTGCACCAGTTCGCCACCGGGTACCGCCATGCCCGGCCTCACATCGCTGCGGTCCAGGTAAGCCTTGCCCGCCGGCGGGATGATGACCGAGCCGTAAACATAAGGGTTTTGGACGTCGTTCACATCGATAGCTTCCCCGTAAGCGTGCACCGACCACTGCGGCGGGCCCGGGGCTACGGCGTAGCGGCAGTTGAAACCCGAGGTGTCGTCCGCCGCGGCAGCGGCGTTGTCGTTGCCGTGGTACTTGTCTTCGGGCACCATTTCCTTGATCGGGAACCGCTCGTCGTAAAGGGTACGGAACACTTGAATGACGGCTGTCACAACGGATGCGTTGACCACCATGGTGCCGGTATGGGCTTTGGCATCGAAGCCCCAATAGCCAAGGCCCAACATTCGCAGTGCTGAAGGGGCGACCGGGCAGCCCGGCCGCCAGGTGTAGCGCACCTCGGTCGCGGTCACGGCGCTCACAGTGGCGGCGAAACGTGGAGGGCCGGCCGTCCCCGCGACGGCTGCATAAGTGCCCGGGACAGTTCCATGGCTCGAAGAAGCGGCTCCAGCTACCAGTAGCGCCGTCAGGGCAAGCTTCAATTGGTAAGAGTGGAAGATGACCCAGAACACTACGTCGATCGCCGGGCGGCGCCAAG
>Ga0209415_10018241_pt1 | contig 11082 bp, 13 predicted proteins | sample PeaSoiSIISIP2007_FD_187696 | JGI IMG/M metagenome (GOLD analysis project Ga0209415, IMG submission 187696) | Peat soil microbial communities from Weissenstadt, Germany - SII-SIP-2007 (SPAdes) (version 2) | ecosystem: Environmental > Terrestrial > Soil > Wetlands > Peat | place: Germany...
TAACGGAAATGGCTTTCCGTATTCCTGGACGGATGAATTTCCCGCCTATTGGAAACCGTCCGATCGGTCAGGAGCGCATTTCAAGGTGACCATTCTTCCCACCCTCGGAGGTTATCTCTCGGGACTGGGCGACGCAGAGGGAATCAACGATGTCGGCGACATTGTGGGTGGAAGCACCGATGCCGATGGGAATTATTATGCGTCGGCTTGGCGCATCAGGGATCTCGACGATGTCCCGAGGCTTCTTCCCAGTCCACGCCGCAGCGGCAGTTGGAGTTGGGCGAATAGGGTGAATGATTACGGCATTGCCGTGGGTTCGTATGGCAACGACGACGTACCAGAGAACGCCGCTGCATGGAAACTACGCTAACGCTTTGCGTTTAGTGCGAAATAGAATGACTGGAAAACCGAGGGAGTAAATGTGCCCAGGCCGCTCCCGCTGGGCCGAAGGGGCATCTATATGCTACGGCAAAGGGTCTTCTCAATTCGTACGGTCAGCGAATCTGCGCTGCTGTGCTTGGTCCTAATTCTAGGTAGCCGGTCGACGATTGCGCAAAGTAATGACAGCAATTACAGCCTGGTCCTTGCTTCTGGCTTTCTGTGCGACCCGGATCATGCAGAAGCCTGTCCCGCTGTCGCCAAGAACGCGAATGGCAGTACTTTCGAGATGAGCGGTGCTGGAATGTTCGACGCTCAGAACAAGTCCGTGAAGGCAGCGGGGACATACACCCACAAGTCGCCCAATGGAATTGCGCTGGAGACCGGCGTGTGGATCGCGAGCGAACTGGTGAGCTTCGGCTCTTACGGCATCGCGCCTGCCGCACTGCGGAAACAAGGCTTAGCCCTTGGCCCTCGACCATTCGGTCCCAAACGTCTGCCGATTTCTTCTTCCCAGATGCCAACAGGCGGTTTCGCGGTATTCCGCATTCGGCTCTTCCCGATTTCGGGAGCATCAACCACCGCGGTGCTGCAAGTGAACTGCGCGTTGGGAGAGGTGCCCCGCGAACGCTCTGTGGAAGGAATTCGACTCACTTTGGGGGAAAATAGCACCGACTTTTCCGAGGAAGTCAGCGGACGAGTGATGTTTCTCGCGATGCGCCCCGACCTCAGCGCGCCTGCCAAGACGCCACAGCAGGAGGCCGTGCCGGAATCTCCGGAACCGCCCAATAATTAGGGACAATGGTCGCCTCAGTATCAGGCAAACGCAGCATTCGAGAACTGAGCTACTTAGCGGAGGGGCGACAGGCATTGCAGGAGGCGGTTTTTGTACAGGGCCATGCCGACGGCGGCGTCCATGCCGATTTCTTGGAGGGCGGCGATTTGGCGGGTGGTGGAGATACCTCCGGCAGCCACGATGGGCAGGCGCGTGGAGCGGCGCAACTCGCGGAACCACGCGAGGTTTGCCCCGCGTACGCTGCTTTCCTAACCGCAGCACTCACCAGTGTGGACAGAGGATGCGGAGATTTGCAAGAATGGCGGCATTATGCGAATCCCCATGCTGAAGTTTTTAGTGATGGTTCTCGCCACACTTCTCATTGCTGCGATGTCGATTTGCGCTCAAGACGCCAACCTGCCGCACTTGGAAAAACGAGGCGCCACGACGCAACTTATTGTCGACGGCAAGCCCTTCTTGATGCTCAGCGGCGAGCTTTACAATTCCAGTTCCTCCAGCCTGGAATACATGAAGCCGCTCTGGCCGCGCCTGGCCGCCATTCCACTCAACACTGTCGTGACGCCACTTTCCTGGGAATTGGTGGAACCGGCGGAAGGGAAGTATGACTTTGCGCTGATTGATGGCCTGCTGGCGCAAGCGCGCGAGCAGCACGTCCGCGTGGTCTTCCTCTGGCTGGCTTCCTGGAAGAACGGTTTGTCCAGCTACCCGCCCGTGTGGGTCAAGCAGAACACCAAACGTTTTCCGCGCGTCATGCTGCACAACAACGAAGCCAACATTCTCAGCAGCATTGCCGGCTTTTCCGATGCCACGCGCGACGCCGATGCCCGGGCGTTCGCCGCAGTGATGAAGCACATCCGAGAAGTGGATGGCCGCGATCACACCGTCCTGATGATGCAAGTAGAAAACGAAGTTGGCGTACTCGGCGATGCTCGCGACCACTCCGCTGCGGCCGACCAGGCCTTCGCCGCTGCGGTGCCTTCTCAACTGACGGAATACCTCAAGGCCCATCGCGACACTCTCGATCCCGAACTTCGCGCGCTTTGGCAGCAGCAAGGCGAGAAGACCTCCGGCACATGGACGCAAGTATTTGGTGACACTGCACGCGCGGACGAGATCTTCATGGCGTGGAACTATGCGCGATTCGTTCAGGCCGTAACCAGCAAGGGCAAAGCCGCCTACAACCTCCCGATGTACGTGAACACCTGGCTTGCCGGCGAAGACACCGTTCCGGGCGATTATCCCAGCGGAGGCCCCCAGCCGCGCGTGATTGACATCTGGAAGGCTGCAGGTACGGCGATCGACATTTATTCGCCGGACCTCTACGCCGCGAACTTCTCCTATTGGGCCAACCGCTATCACCGTGACGGCAACCCGCTCTTCATTCCGGAAACCAGAGGAGGCGCCGCCGGAGCAGCCAACGTCTTTTATGCGCTTGGCGAACACGCCGCCATGGGGTTCTCGCCTTTCGCGATTGACGGATTCTTTGAAGGCACAACCGACTTGGGGGCAAGCTACGCCGCAATCGCCTCTGTCGCCCCCATCCTTCTCGATCAGCAGACCAAGGGCAATGTGCATGGTTTCGCACTTACGAAGGAACACCCGTCTGTCGAGTTCAGCATGAACGGCTATGCTGTCCAGGTCAGCTTGGACGAACTTTTTGGCACTCACGCGGAGAACGGCTACGGCCTGATCATTGCCACGGGGCAGGACGAGTTTCTCGGAGTAGGCAAAGGCTTTCGCGTGCTTGTGACGCCGCGCTCGCCCAGCCCATTCAAGCTCGGCTTCGCCTCGATTGACGAAGGGACCTACGTGGACGGCAAATGGATACCCGGACGGCGCCTTAACGGTGACGAAAACGACCAGGGCAACTATTGGCGCTTCGATTCGCGCTCTCTCAAGATCGAGAAGGCCGTTCTCTATCGCTACGAGTAAGTACTTCACAATCCTAGGAAACTTGATGGCAGCGAGGTACGTTGCTCGCTGGCTGTTCAGCGCGTTCGTCGGAAGGCGAGTTGCGAACCAGGAAAGAGGCGGGGTTTAGCGGACGCGGTTTTTGTAGAGGGCCATGCCTACGGCGGCGTCCATGGCGATTTTTTGGAGGGCGGCGATTTGGCGGGTGGTGGAGATTCCGCCGGCGGCGACGATGGGCAGCCGAGTGGAGCGGCGCAAATGGCGGAACCACGCGAGGTTCACGCCGCGCATGGTGCCTTCGCGGTCCACATCCGTGCAAAGGAAGCCGGCGCAGTAGGGTTCGAGGGCGGACATGACTTCGGCGGGAGCGAGGGCGAGAGATTTGCGCCAGCCGTGAATGACGATGCGTCCTTTGGCCGTGTCCAGGGCGATTAAAACGTGTTTTTTACCGACGCGGTGGGCAAGGCGTTCCAGGAAGGTGAGATTGGGCCGCTGCTGGCGAAAAGCGGCGCTGCCGACGATGATTTGTTCGACGCCCAGGCCGATCAGGGATTCAGCGCGGCGGACGGTGCGAATTCCGCCGCCAACGCGCAGCTTGATTTTGAATTTGCGGCGGGCTTCGCGGCAGAGTTGCTGAACGAGGCGATTGTTGTGGCCTTTGCGCATGGCGGCATCGAGATCGATGACGTGCAGCCAGGCGTAGTGGCCGAAACGGTCCAGCAAGCCCAGCACATCCGCGACGGCGAGTTCGCGCTTACGGCCATGCACAAGCTGCACGGCCTGGCCATCCTGCAGGTCAATGCAGGGAATCAACATGGCAGGCGCACCTCCACGCCGTTCTCCTTCAGGTAGGATTTCAGCGCGCGGATGGATTGCACCTGATCGTGAAAGATCGAGGCGGCCAGGGCGGCGTCGGCGCATCCTCGCGTGAATACTTCCAGAAAATGCTGAGGAATCTTCGCGCCACCGGAAGCAATCACCGGGACGCTGACGGCGCGGCTGATGGCGGCGGTCAACGCGATGTCAAAGCCGGATTGCGTGCCGTCGCGGTCCATCGACGTGAGAAGAATCTCGCCTGCGCCAAATTCCACGCCGCGGAGCGCCCATTCTTCGGCGTCGAGCCTCGTGGCTGCGCGCCCGCCGCGAACGCGCACCGCCCAGCGCTCGTTTTCGCGGCGCGCGTCAATGGCCAGGACAACAGCTTGCGCGCCGAATTCGCGGGAGAGTTCGCCGATCAACTCGGGACGCTGGACGGCGGCCGTGTTCACCGTGATTTTGTCCGCACCAGCGCGCACGACGGAGCGCGCATCCTCCAGCGAACGAATGCCGCCGCCCGCGGTGAGAGGGATGGCGAGTTGCTCGGCGACCCGGCGAATGGTTTCGAGAAACGTGGGGTTGTTATCGCGCGAGGCAGCAATGTCGAGGACGACCAGTTCGTCGGCGCCCTCGGCGTTGTAACGCGCGGCGAGTTCCACGGGATCGCCGGCATCGCGCAGGCCTTCAAAATGCACTCCTTTGACCACACGAACGCCGTCGGTGTCGAGGCAGAGAACGATGCGATGCGCCAGGCTCATACGGGCAGCCTTAGGAAATTTTCGAGCAGCTTCGCGCCGGGAGCGCCGCTTTTTTCCGGATGAAATTGCACGCCGAAGATGCTGCGCTGCTCGACGACGGCGATGAACGCGCGGCCGTGCTCGCAAACGGCGGTGCTTTCGGGGCCGGAGGCGGGCGCGGCGTAGGAGTGCGCGAAATAGAAATAGTCTTCGGGCGAGATGCCGTTCAGAAGCCGGCTGCCGTTCGTGCGCTGCAATTGATTCCAACCCATGTGGGGAAGCTTCACACTCGGGGGAAGATGGGTGACGCGGCCGGGCAGCAGTGCGAGACCCGCCAATGACGGGGCTTCATCGCTTGCGTCATAGAGCGCTTGCAAGCCCAGGCAGATGCCGAGGAAATTTGTGCCGCGCGCGATGGCGTCGCACAACGGCTGGCGCAAACCATGCGCATCCAGGGCGGCGATCAGAGCGCCACAGTGGCCCACGCCGGGCAAGATGAGTCGCTCCGCTTCGGCAACCGCCTCCGGCCGGTTGGTGGTGAAAACCTGCGCGCCGAGGCGACGCAGGGCGCGCTCAACCGAGGTGACATTTCCTGCGCCGTAATCGAGCAGCGTGACGTTCACAGCAATTCCTTGGTGCTGGGCAAGACGTTGCGCAGCCGTTTATCGCGCGAAACGGCAAAACGCAGCGCGCGGGCGAAGGCCTTGAACAAGGCTTCCACCTGGTGGTGCGAAGAGCGGCCGTAGAGAACGCGCAGGTGCACATTGGCGCGCGCGGCCTGCGCAAAGCCCTGGAAGAAGTCTTCCACCAATTCCGTTTGAAAATCGCCCACGCGTTTTGCGGAGAATTTCGCTTTGATGACGCAGAAGCCGCGGCCACCAAAGTCGATGGCGGCGGCCGCGAGGGTTTCGTCCATGGGCATCAGGAAATAACCGGCGCGGAGAATGCCTTTTTTATTGCCGAGCGCGGCGTTGACCGCTTCGCCGAGCGCAATGCCAACATCTTCGACCGTGTGGTGTTGATCCACGTGCAAGTCGCCCTTGGCCTTGATGCGGAGCTCGAGGCCACCGTGGCGCGTGACGAGGTTCAACATGTGATCGAAGAAGGGAATGCCCGTAGAAATGTCGGCCTTGCCGCGCCCGTCGAGATTCAGGCGCAGCGTGATTTGCGTTTCCTTGGTGTTGCGCCGGATGGATGAGGTTCTGGACATAAGTTTTCCTAGGAGCTACGCGCGAACAGACGCAGGAGTTTCTTGAGTTCAGCTTCCGTGCCAATGGTGATGCGGGCAAAGCCGGGTCCGAGGTCATGGCTGCGTTCGCGGACGAGAACGCCGTGGCGTGCGAGTTTCCGGAAGAAAGCGGGACCCGTCTTGCCAAAATCGGCGATGAGGAAATTGGCGGCACTGGGATACACGCGCACATTGCGATTCTGCAATTCACGAGCAAGCCACGCGCGCAGTCGCTTGACTTCCTTTAGATACCGCGCGATGGATGTGCCCTCTTCTACCGCGGCCACGCTGGCGGCGAGAGCCGCGGTGTTGACGGGGTAGGGAGGCAAGGCGCGACGGACCAATGCCAGCGAGTCGCGGCGGCCAAGGACAGCGCCGAGGCGCAGACCCGCCAGGCCTTCGGCCTTGGAGAAGGTGCGCGCCACAAAAAGCTGGGGATATTTGCGGATCCAGGGAACGACGGTGAGGCCGGAAAATTCCGCGTAGGCTTCGTCCATAACCACGACCGTGTGCGTCGCGGCGCGCAGCAACTTGCGGATTACATCCTTGCCGACCAGCGTCCCGGTGGGATTGTTGGGGTTGGCGAGGAAGAACACTCGGGGTTTGCGGCGAAGTGCGGCGAGCGCGGCTTCAACGGGAAACTCCATGTCGGAGCCGTAGCGAAGCGAGTCCACGCGCGCGCCGGCAATCTCGGCGTAGTAGCGGTACATCGGGAAAGTCGGCTCACAGATCAGGATGTGGCTGCGCGGTTCGACGAAGGTATCGAAGAAGACGCGCAAGGCATCGTCGCCGCCGTTGGTGAGCGCGAGTTCTTCCGGGTGCACGCGAAAATAGCGGGCAATCTTGCGCGTGGAGACGGCGTACTCCGGATACGTGGCGATCTCTTTCGCGCTGAGTTTCCGGAGCGCACGCAATGCGGCCGGACCACAGCCGCGCGTGTTCTCGTTGAAATCCAGGCGAATCTTGTCCGCGCGGCCTTCGCCGGGCGCTTCATAGGTGCGGCGTTCGAGAATCGCCTGGCGAACGGGGAGGCGGACTTTCACCGGCGCACCTCGACGGCGTTGGCGTGCGCGTAAAGCCCTTCGGCACCCGCCAGGGTTTGCACGTCGGCGGCGAGGCCGCGGTAACCACGGCGCGCGATCGTTTGCACGCTGATGCGCTTCACAAAATCGTCGGCGCCAAGGCCTCCGCGACGCCTGGCCCAGCCGCCGGTCGGCAATACGTGGTTGCTGCCGGTGGCATAATCGCCGAAGGGTTGCGCGCTCAGCGGCCCGAGGAACACCGTTCCGGCGGAGCAAATCTTGCCCAACACTTTGTGGCCGTCGGAGGGCAAGCTGAGGTGCTCTGGCGCAAAACGATTCACAAACTCACAAGCCGCATTCCATGAAGGGGCCAGCAAGATGGCGCCCGTTTTGCGCACGGAAACATGCGCGGGATTATTGGGAAGCAATTCATCCAATTGCCTCCTGACCTCTTGCTGAACTTTTCGAGCGAAGCTTGGCGACGAAGTGACCAGATAGCTCCCGGCATCGGGTGCATGTTCGGCTTGCGCCAGCAGATCGGCGGCGATCCAGCGGGGATTCCCTTGATTGGCGAGCACGATCGCTTCCGTGGGTCCCGCGGGCAAATCGATGGCGCAGGTGGCGCTGACGATTTGTTTTGCAGCCGTGACGTAACGATTGCCCGGCCCGAAGATCTTTTCGACGGCCGCGATGCGCTTGGTGCCATACGCGAGCGCGGCAATCGCCTGAGCGCCCCCAACGCGCGCGATTTGCGTGACGCCCAGAAGATCGGCCGCGGCAATCAATTCGTCGTTCGGACGCGGGCACACGGCAACGATGCGCGGGACGCCGGCCACTTGCGCGGGCACCACGGTCATGACCAGCGTGGAGACCAGCGCGAAGCGCCCGCCGGGAATGTAGCACCCGATGGATTCCAGGGGGCGTACGATCTGGGCGACGCTGACGCCGGGTTCGACCTGGAGCGACCATGCGTGGGGGAGTTGTTTCTCCGCCACGCGGCGAACATTGTCCGCGGCGTGAGAGATAGCGCGAAGGAATTCGCGGCTGACGCGGTTCTTAGCCGCGTCGGTTTCGGCGGGAGTGATCCAGAGCCTCGCGAGCGGCGGCGCGGCCGGGTCGAATTTGCGATTCCACATTTGCAGGGCGGCGTCGCCCCGAAGCCGGACATCGGCCACGATTTTTGCCGCGGTTTGCAGGGCGGCGCGGTCATCGCCTTGACGCAAGCGCATGAGTTTTGCTTCGGTTTGGGAAGTAAGTTTCAGGATTCTCATCAGAGCACGATCTTGTTCAAGGGATATTCGACGATGCCCTGGGCCTTGGCGGCTTTCAGCATCGGCAAGATCTGCCGGACGACCGCTTCTTCGATGATGGTGTTCACGGCGACCCATTCGGAATCGCTGAGCGCGGAAATGGTCGGATTTTTCAGCGCCGGGAGCACCGCCAGTACGCCTGCGAGATCCTGCTGTCTCACATTAAGCATCAAACCGACGCGTGTGGCGGCGGCAATCGCGCCTTGCAGCATGAGCACGAGGTTTTCGGCCTTCTGGCGTTTCGCGGCATCTTCGGCCGCTTTGCGGTTCATGATGAAGACCGTGGAGGATTCCAGGACGGTGTCGAGTATGCGCAGGCGGTTGGCGCGCAGCGACGATCCCGTTTCCGTCACTTCCACGATGGCATCGGCCAGTTGGGGCACTTTCACTTCGGTGGCGCCCCAGGAAAATTCCACGCGCGCTTTGACGCCATGGCCGGCCAGATACCTTTCGGTGATGCCCACGACTTCGGTGGCGATGGTTTTCCCTTCGAGGTCGCGCGGGGAGCGAATGTCGGAGTCTTCGGGGACGGCCAGCACCCACTTCACGCGGGCCAGCCGCTGCTTGGCATACACGAGTTCCGCGAGTTCCACGACGTCCGCATTTGTTTCCACAACCCAATCGTGCCCGGTGATTCCGGCTTCCAACGCGCCCGATTCGACATAGCGCGCCATTTCTTGCGCGCGCACCAGCAGGCAATCTATTTCGGCGTCATCAATCGCGGGCACATAGCTGCGGGAACTCAAGGTGACCTTCCAACCGGCGCGGGCCAGCAGGTCCACCGTTGCGTCTTGCAAACTGCCTTTGGGAATACCCAGTTTCAAGACGCTCATGGCGCCCCCTTTTTGCCGTAAACATCCTCGACGGCGAAAGTACGCTCCGCGACTGTGCGCCACGTGCCGTCCGGCGCCAGTTCGCGGAAGAAACAGCTTCGGTAGCCCTCATGGCACACGCCGGGCCCCACCGCGTCCACACGGATGAGGAGCGAGTCGGCGTCGCAATCGAAGAGGAGTTGGCGTACGCGCAGGACGTGCCCGCTGGTTTCGCCTTTTTTCCAGAGGCGCTGGCGGGTGCGGCTGTAGAAGTGGACTTCGCCGGTGCGCTGGGTGTGTTCGAGCGCTTCCGAATTCAAGAAGCCCAGCATCAGCACGTCGCGCGTGGTGTGGTCCTGAATAACCGCGGGGATCAACCCGTCCAGTTTTGCAAACGCAAGTTCCACCAGAGCCTCCCAAAAACAAAAAACCCGCCGGGGCGGTTCGCGCCAGCGGGCTGAAAAGAGCTTTATGTTACGAAAGCGCTATACAGACCTCAGCGGGCGCTGCAGAAAGCCGTGATGATGGTGGTGTCGATGCGCCCGCATAAACATTGCAAAGAGAAAATACACGATCGGGGAGGGTTGAGCCAAACCAAAAATCACTCTGGAAGCATCTGAATTTTCGATACTACGTGCGGGAGACGATGCCCGTTGGGCTGCTAGAGCTGTAATTGACCGTCATGATGAGGTGCAGGGCCACGCCAAATCTGCCATTGGGCTGGGGTTCGACGCGCACGACCTCGGCCACATACTCACAATTCATGGGGTCATGGGCCGAGCTAAAGGGAAAGGTCACGAAGACGCGCATGCCCTTGTAGTAGTTGGGTCGCCGTGTCTGGAAGTAGATGCCTTCCTTGGAGGCGTTGATGCTGACGGGCATGTCTTCAAAGTGCTCGTCGCGCGGCTCGGAGGGACGTACCCGGAGGGGCTTGACGATCTTGGCTCGCCGGCTGCGGCGCTTCTCGGGATACTGCTTTTCAGACAATTCGGACATGATCTCGTCCTACGGGCGGGTCCATTTCTATGATTGAGGGAGTAGCACGAAACGTCAAGGCATTGCGCTGAATCTGATACTGACAGGACAATAGCACTCCAGTTTAGGGGCAAAGAGATGACCGAAAAGCTGCGCAAATCGGATGCGGAATGGAAGAAGTCACTGACCCAGAACCAGTATTATGTCACCCGTCAGAAGGGCACGGAACCCCCCTTTACCGGAGAGTACGAGGCCACCGAAACGCCTGGCACCTATACGTGCGTGTGTTGTGGGCAGCCGGTTTTCCGGTCAGAGACCAAGTTCCACTCCGGATGCGGCTGGCCGAGCTTCTTCGCCCCCGCCAATGGCGAGGTCGTGGAGGAGGAAACCGATCGTTCCCACGGGATGACCCGCACGGAGGTGCGCTGCAGCCAGTGCGACGCGCACCTGGGGCACGTGTTTGAGGACGGGCCGCAGCCTACGGGATTGCGCTACTGCATCAACTCCGTAGCCTTGAAGTTGGAAAAAGACTAGCGGGAGCCCCGGTTGGGCTACGATTATCGTTTCCGCGGCATTGGGCGGTTCAATTGGCTAAGCTGGGCCGTTACGCGGCGGGGCAGGAACACGCGGCCATCTCGGCCACCGGATCGGACTGGCGTTCCCAGGCGGCCAATAGGAGGACTTTTTGGCCGTTAGGGTAGCGGAAAATGTAGTAGACGCTGGACCCGCCATCGAGCTCAAAGAAACCCGGCCGGCGCAAATCCGGGCGGCCGGTTATCCCGGCGCCCAGCAATAGGCGGAGTTCCGCCAGTTGTTCCGGCGCGTGGCTCCGGAGGTCTTCGACAAGGGGCGGCAGTTTTTGGATGTTCGTCATCTTCTTGTCCTTCATCCGCCTTAGCAACATACTGTGGCCTCATCCATTAAGACGTAAAATCCGGCGAAATGTTTCATGTCAGCGACGCTGCGAGAGATTGGGCCGCTGAGGCACCCGAGTTACGCGCTTCACATCTATTAGATGCAAAGGCTTAGGGTTCGGGTAGGGAATAGGAACCTGGCGCTCGGCGGTGTCGCCGATAGCAGCGGCCATATCGGCAGGC
>Ga0209415_10018242_pt1 | contig 11082 bp, 11 predicted proteins | sample PeaSoiSIISIP2007_FD_187696 | JGI IMG/M metagenome (GOLD analysis project Ga0209415, IMG submission 187696) | Peat soil microbial communities from Weissenstadt, Germany - SII-SIP-2007 (SPAdes) (version 2) | ecosystem: Environmental > Terrestrial > Soil > Wetlands > Peat | place: Germany...
TTCCCCCGCCGTGCCGTCGGACTGCGACCACAGCCGCTCGCCCTCCTCGACGCCGAAAAATCCCGGATTGTTGAAATCGTCGTCCTGCATGGCCCGGGTCTCCCTGGTGCGGAACCAGTAGCCGGAGACGATGTCCTGGAGCGGATAATCCTTGCCGGGCGCCCTGATGCCGTGGCCCTGCCAGAGCGGATGCTCGAGTTTGCTCTCGCCGAGCGCGAAGCCGGCGGCGCAAGCCGCGGCGGCGACGAGCGCAAGGGCCGAGAGCGCAAAACCGGGCCTCATGATGCTTCCTCGCGTCGCCGGCGCAAGACCGCTGCGTCCGGCGATCCCTTCATGTCACCTTGATCGTTTCGGTCGCCTCTATCCTCACGCCTTCGTCATCGATCCAGGTGAATTTAAGGGTGCCGGATTCCTCCGGTTTGAACCTGAACTGGAAGTAGGGATTGGCGGCAACCGCCCTTTCGAGGTCGCAGCCGAACACGAACTTGCCGTTGAGCTCGCAGGTGAAGGTGTTGATGATCATGCGCGGGATCAGCTTGCCGCTCGGGTCGTGGCGCAGGCCGGTCTCCATGATGTGTGAGACCAGCGTCTTGACCTCGACGGTCTCGCCCTTGCGGACCTCCTTGTTGTCGAGCCTGATGCGGGGCTTTGCGTCTGCCATGGCGCTCTCCGAATCTGCGTGCCGGCGTCAGCCGCCGCAGCCGCCGATCGTCACCTTGATCTGCCGGGTGGCGGAGAGGAAGGTGCCGTCGCTCAGCTTGGCGACCGCGATCACGTCCTGGGTTTCGGCGAGGCGGATGCGGGTCGCCGCCGCGGCCACGCTCATGGCCGAAAAGCGGAACCGCACCACCCGGGCATTGGGATTGGCCGGCGCGAGGATGAGGATTTCCTGCACATGGACGTCTCCGGTGGGACCGTCCACGGCGACCGACATCGGTACGGTGTTGCCGTTCTCGGCGAGCTCCGGCAGCTCGAGCTTGACCCGGCCCTCGATCGGCTGCTTGCCGCCGGTGAATATCCGGATCTGCTCGGCATAGTCGTTGGCCGCGCGCGCCGGTCCGGCGGCAGCGACGCCGAGACCCGCCGCGAATGCGCCGGCGCCGGCGGTGAGCGCCTGGCGGCGGCTCATTCCTCGCATTCCTCGCAACAGGCCTCGCGAGAGTGTTGGCGACGTTGCTCGCGACATTGCAATCCTCCGTTCGGCGGCCGGCGCCGGTTCCGCCGGCATTCATTTCAGGACTGCGAGATAGGCAACCACGTCTTCGACCTGCTGGGCGGTCAGGATCGGCTTGCCGGCGAATTCCGGCCTCACCCGGTTGAGACCGTCGACCCGGTAGAAAGCCGGCATCGCGGTGGCGTCGCCGAACACAAGCTTCGGATTGACGACGATCATGCGCAGCGCCGCCGCGTCCCGGCGCCAGGCGACGCCGTCGAGCGACGGGCCGATCTCGCCGTGGAACTGTTCCTGCCGCAATGCGCTCACTGCATGGCACGACAGGCAATTGCCGAGATGGCGCTCGATCACCACCTGTTCCCCTCGTTTGGGGTCGCCGGGCGTGGCGGTCAGCGGCGCCGGAATGGTCGGGATGGCGTTCGCCACCACGATCTTGAACGCCATCAGCGGCGCCACCGGCGCGGCCGCCGACGACACCAGGGCGACCGCAACAGCGGCCGAACCGGCGACCGCAAGGGCTTTAATCCGCGCTTTCATCGGCGCTGCCTCGTCCCGCACGATGATCCGGCCGCCGGCTCAGTCCTGCCGGCGCAGATAGTCGCGCAGCGATCCCCGCTCATAGGCGTGGTCGCCGACGAACGCGAACATGCGAATGAAATCCTTGGGGGCGAGATAGCCCTGGATGCGGTTGACCTCGCGCTCGCGTGGCGGCACGGCGGCAAGGTCGGCGCCGCGGTCGGGGAAGAACTGGATGGTCGGGGTGCCACGCACCGCGTATTTGGCGGCAAGCTGCTTTTCGCCGAGCTTCTTGCCGTCGAAATCGGTGACGATGCGGGAGCCGTGGAGATTGAGCTCGATCACCTCGAAATGGGCGCGGATATACGCCTCGATGTCGCTTTGCGCGAAATTGACCAGATGGGTTTCCCGGCAATAGGGGCAGCCGCGCTGCTCCCACATGACGGCGAGCTGCTTGCCGGCCGCGGCGGTGCTCTTGAGATCGTCGGCAAGCTCAAGAAAACTATCGCGAAACCAATCCTCGCGGTAGAACCCATCGTCGGTCATCACCGCCGCCGCGCGCGCCGGCGCTGCCGCCAGCGCCAACCCGCCCCCCGCCATCATCAGCGCGCGCCGTGACAACATCGTAGAATCTCCCGATCCACCACGTGAAGTGAATGTAGGCGCGATGGGGCGGCACGACAATTGCGGAACGAAACGTGATCGCAAGGTCGTGAACGCGTCGCGCTGCGGCCTATGCGGGGGCGCGTGTCAATGAAGCCTATCGGGCCGCCTCGATAAGTTCGATGTCTTTCCGCAATAACGCATTGATCAAGGCGTTGAGCGTGGTGCCACGCGCCTCGGCGCGGTCCGCGAGATAGCTCAGGACCTCAAGATCGAGCTGAATTGGGGGGATCAACCGCGCGTCAGGGCGATGGAATTTGCCACGTTCGGCATTCGAGAAGTCATATTCGTCTTTCATTGGCCTGTTCCTTCGCGGTATTGCCACGCCTCGCGTTTGGTCGGGCGGCGGACCGAAATAATACGGATCGCAATCAGACCCGCTGCACGTCCCCTACCCGCCATAGGCCTTGAGCACGTGGCGCGCCAAGGCCATTTTCAGGATTTCGTTGGGGCCTTCGGTGATCATCATGCTGCGCTGGTCGCGCCAGAATTTCTCGATCGGCAGGTCGGTGCTGAGTCCGATGCCGCCATGGATGGTGAGGCAGCGGTCGGCGGCAACGAAGGATTGGGCGTCGCCGAACACCTTGCCCATATAGGCCTCGACCCTGATGTCGCGGCCGTGATCGTATTTGAGCGCGGCGTCATAGGTCATCAGCCGCAGCTGGTGCATGTCCATGAACGAATCCGCCAGCATGAACTGCACCGATTGCCGTTCCGCGAGCGGCGCCCCGAAGGTGACGCGCTGCCTGGCGTAGCTCGCGCCCAATTCCAGGCAGCGCTCGATCACCCCGATGGCGCGGGCGGCGTGGCGGATGCGGCCGATGCTAAGCCAGGTCTGCGCCAGCTTGAAGCCGTCGCCCTCGTTGCCGATCAGGTCGCGCGCCGGCACCCGCACATTCTCGAACAGGAGTTCCCACGGCCGGTCGTCGATGACGAGCTGCTGCTGGCGCAGCAGCTTCACCCCCGGCGCCTTCATGTCGACCACGAACGTCGAAATGCCGCCCCGCGCGCCCTTGGCGCGATCGGTCACCGCAATGACCTGGGCATGGTCGGCGCTGCCGGCGCCGGTGATGAAGCGCTTGTGGCCGTTAATGACGTAATGGTCGCCCTCGCGCACCGCCGCGGTGCGGATGCGGGCCGGATCGCCGCCGGCTTCGGGCTCGGTCTGGGCGAAACACCATTTCAAGTCGCCGCGCAGCGTCGGCACCAGATAGCGTTGTTTCTGCTCGGCATTCATGAGGTAGAGCAGCGGGCTCACATTGGGCCCGAAAATCTCGACCGCCCGCGGCGGCAGCGCGATGGTGCGGCCGAGCTCCGACCACACCACCGCCTTGGCGAGCAGGCCGAGGCCCTGGCCGCCATATTCCTCGGGCACGTCGTATTGGGAAAGGCCGAGCGCCTTGGCCTTGTCTTCGAGGCTCGCCTTGATGTCCGGGTCCAAGCCGTCGCCGACCCGCGAGCGCATCTCGACCGGGATCATCTCGGCATCGACGAAGCGCCGCACCGACTCCTTCAGCATGCGCAGCTCGGAGGGGAGCTCGAAGTTCATTTCGGCGTCGGCCTGGAGGTCCATGGTGGATGTCCGTTCCGTTATGTTCAATCCAATAGTTCGCAGGGCGGATTGGCGTAGCATAATCCGCCCTACGCATCCTCCTTTTCCGGCGCCCGCACGAGCCTCACGTCGACGGCGCGCACGCCCGCGCCTTGCGGGCCGATCATGAGCGGATTGACCTCGATGTCGCTCAACGATTCGCGGTGGTCGAGGAAGAGCCTGGTGAGACCGAGCACCGCCCGCACCAGGGCGTCGACGTCGCGCGGCGGGCGGCCGCGGAATTCGGCGAGCAGGGGCGCGGAGCGCAGCGAGGCGAGCATCGCGCGCACTTCGGGCTCCTCGATCGGCAGCAGCGCGATCGCGGTATCGTTGAGGACCTCGACGGTGACGCCGCCGAGGCCGAGCACCAGGAACGGACCGTAGAGCGGATCGGTGCGGGCGCCGACGATATATTCGAGGCCCGACACCATTTCCTGCACCAGGAAGCCGTCGATCCGCGCCCGCGGCCGCTGCGCCGCAAGGCCGGCCCGCATCGCCTGCGCGGCGGCGAGCACCGCGGCGCGGTCGGCCAATCCGACCGCGACGCCGCCGGCCTCGGTCTTGTGGGAGATGTCGGGCGACACGATCTTGAGCGCCACCGGGAAACCGAGGTCGGCGGCGCGCGCCGCCGCGGCCTCGGGCGACGGCGCGGTCGCGCTGCGCGGTGGGGTGAGGCCGTGGGCGGCGATGAGCGCATCGAGGGCGGCGCCCGCCGGCAACGCGCGCGCGGCCGCTGGCGACAGCACCGGCGGCGGCAACGCAGGCACTTGGCGCCCGCGCTGCCCGGCATAGGTCGCGAGCGCCTGCATGACGCGGATCGCGGCGGGCAGGCCGTGGACGAAGGGCAGCGCGGTCTTGTTCCGGTAGTCGCGGGCGGCGGCGGAAACGTTCTGCGCCAGCCGGCCGAATACGACGACGGGCTTTTCGGTCGCCGCCCCGATGCCGGCAAAGACGGCGGGATCGGGCGCCTCGTCCGGCAGCGTCGGGACCTGGCCCTGCATGCCGATGATGTCGACGCCCGGATCGGCGGCGACGATCCTGCAGATCTCGGCATATTTGTCGACGCGCCTGACGTTCGCGGCACCGACGTCGAGCGGGTTGCCGGCGACGAGACCGGCGTCGATCAGGCCGGCGAGGCGGTCGAGGGTCGCCGGCGCCAATGTCGCAAGCGTCGCGCCCTCCTCGCTCGCGTAATCGGCGATGAGCGCGGTGGTGTTGCCGGACGCCGTCACGATGCCGATGCGGCGGCCGTTCGGCAGCCGGCCCGGCGCGAACGCCACGCAGGTCTCGATCAGCGCGTCGAGGTCGCGGCAGCGGACGATGCCGTAGCGGCGGCACAGTGCGTCGAAGACCTCGTCATTGCCGGCAAGCGCGCCGGTGTGGCTCATGACAGCGGCCTTGCCGCGCTCGCTGCGGCCGCTCTTGAGCATCAGGATCGGCTTGCCGAGCGCCAGCGCCCGCGCGGCCGCCGCCATGAATGCCGCCGGCCGGCGGATGCCCTCGACCAGGCAGACGATGATTTTCGTGCTCTCGTCGGCAACCAGGAATTCGAGGTAGTCGGCGAGGTCGAGATCGAGCTCGTTGCCGCTCGAAATGCAGTAGGAGAAGCCGAGGCCGCGCACGCTCGCCTGCGCCAGCCAATACTGGAAGGTGCCGCCGGACTGAAACACGAGGCCGATCGGGCCCGGCTCGACGCTGCGGATGCGCGCGGCCGGGTAGAGCAGCAACCGCTCGCGCAGCGACAGCACGCCCATGCAGTTCGGGCCGCAGATGCGCAGGCCGAAGCGCGCGCGCAGGTCGAGGAGCGCGCGCCCGCGCGCCGCGCCGTGCCGGTCGCCGCCCTCGCCGAACTGCGCCGCATAGACGATGGCGCAGCGCAGGCCGTGCGCGCACGCTTCCGCCAGCGTTGCCGGAACGGCGGCGCTCGGGATGACGGTAAGCGCGAGGTCGACCGGCTCGGCGAGCGCGGCGAAGTTGGGGTAGCACTTTCGTCCCCACAGTTCGGCGCGGTGCGGATTGATGAGATGGAGCCGCGCCGGAAAGTCCATCAGCGCGAGATTGTCATAAAGCCGCCCCGCCCAGCCGCCGCGGCTGCTATCGGAGGCGCCGACGAGCGCGATCGATTGCGGGCGCAGCAGGGCGTCCACGGGGCTTATTCGGCGCGCAGCCGAGCGACCGCGGCGTCGTCGACCTCGACGCCGAGGCCTGGCTTGCCCGGCAGCGCGACGACGCCGCCGGTCATCGCCAGCGGGGAGCGCACCAGGTCCTCGGCGAGATAGAAATGGGTGAGGCTGACGCCCCAATCGATGGCGTCGACCGCGCAGGCGAGGTGCACGGTCGCGGCGGTGCCGATGCTCGATTCCGACATCTTGGCCGCGATGTTGACGGCAAGGCCGAGCCGCCGGCTGAGCGCGCCGGCCGCCAGCGCCGCCGCGAAGCCGCCGAGCTTGATGAGCTTGAGCGACACGCCGCCGGCGCCGGCCGCCGCATGGGCCTCGATGTCATGGAGCGAATGAATGCCTTCGTCGGCCCCGATCGGGACCGGCGTACTGCGCGCCAGCGCGGCAAGGCCCGTCATGTCGGCATGGTCGAAGGGCTGCTCGAGGAACAAGAGCCCCGCCTCCCGCGTCGCGTCGAGATAGCGCCGCGCCGCCTCATGGGAGAAGCCGCAATTGGCGTCGGCGCAGATCGGCACCCCGGGCCCCAGCGCCTTGCGCACCGCGAGCGTGGTCGCGATCTCGGTGTCGAGCGGTTTCACGCCGACCTTGAGCTTGAAAATGCGGATGCCGTTTTTCGCGCGCGCCGCCGCCTCGGCGACATCCTGGTCGGGCGTCGCGTTGCCGATGAGCCACATCGGCGCCACCTCGCGCCGCACCGCGCCGCCGAGGAGATCGACCGCGGAGAGGCCCGACGCCCGGCCGGCGAGATCGACCAGCGCCATCTCGACCGCCGAATGGGCGCCGGTATTGCCATAGAGCCCGGCGCGCAGCCGCTTCATCAGGGCGGGCCGCGTCCAGGCGTCCTGGCCGACGAGGAGCGGCGCGAGATGATCGCGCACCGCCGCCATAAGGCCAGCGAGCGTGTCGCCCGTCATGGTCGGGGCGGAGGCCGCCTCGCCCCAGCCGACAGTGCCGTCGGCGGCCTCGATGCGCACCAGGATGTTGCGCGCGTGCGTCACCGTCTCGAACGCCATCCTGACCGGCTTCGTGAGCGGCAGCGCGACCGGGATTGCATCGACGCGGCGGATCGCGAGCGGGGTTCGGTCGAGAGCGGACGATCGGTCGGGGCTGAGGATTTGCATGAGAAGGCCTCATGGAAATGCCGGCAATGTTTACTGTTACGATTCTGACGCTTCAATCCTATTCTACGATGTCATGCCCGCGAAAGCGGGCATCCAGTAACCCCGGTCTATAATTGGAAATGGTGCTGTGCCCCAATCGCAGCCCAGTGGTTACTGGATCGCCCGCTTTTGCGGGCGATGACAATTAGGGAAATTCCTCCAGCGGCAGGCGCACCGGCTGGCCGCTCGCCACCGCGCGCTCGATCGCGATGGTGGTTTCGAGATTGATGCGCGCCTGCGCCGGCGTGGTGTGCACGGTCGCGGCGCCGGTGGCGAGGTGATCGAGCCAAGCGCGGGTCTCGTTGCCGAGCGGGCCCCAGAAATCCCCGACCGCCCAGTCGCCGGCGGTATTGCTGCCGAGGAACGCCATCTCGACCGCGTGGTCCGGCACGTAGGCGTGCGGGATGCCCCGCTCGGAGAACAGGACGTGGTCCATGTGGTCGTCGTCGATGATCATGGTGCCTTCGGTGCCGAGCAGCTCGACCCGGTCGGATTGGCCGAGCGTCGGATAGCGCGCCGGCAGCGCGTAGCTGACGCCGAGATTGATGACCGCGCCGTCCGCGAAGGTCACGATCGCCCAGGTCACGTCATGGGCGCCGTAGCCGGCGTCGCGGAAAATGCCGTGCTGGCCGCGCGCCACCACCTCGACCGGGCGGTTGCCGTCGAGGAACCAGCACATCAGGTCGACGTAATAGGTGAGCACGTCGAGCACCGGGGTGGCGTGCGGGTCGCGCTTGAGGATCGCGAAGGCCTGGGCGCGGGAATTGTAGACCCGCGCGGTGCCGCCCACGACCTTGCCGAGGCGGCCGTGCAGCATCTGCTCCTTGGCGCGCAGGAAGCACTCCTTGTAGCGCCGGCTATAGCCGACGCGCAGCGCGCCGTTGCCGGCGCCGACCGCCGCAAGAATCCGGTCGGCGCCTTCGAGGGTGAGCGCCAGCGGCTTTTCCACCAGCACCGGCTTGCCGAGCGCCAGCGCCCGGCACACCGGCACGACGTGCTCCTGCTCCGGGGTCGAAACGATCACGGCGGTCACGTCCGGATGGCCGATGACGGCGTCGTTGTCGCCCGAATCCAGGTCGGCGCCGGCCGCCTCCGCGAGCGCCCGCGCACGGGCGGGATCGCGGTCCGCGATGGCGAGGAAGCGGACGGCCGGATGCTTGCCGGCAAGCCGCGCCCGCAGCGTGCCGATGCGGCCGGCACCGATGACCGCGATGCCAAGGTCGCCGCGTTTCACCGCTAAATCACCTTCTCATCGCGCAGCGCCGCGATTGCGGCTGCATCGAGGCCGAGTTCGGTCTGCAGAATCTCCTCGGTATGTTCTCCGAGTGTCGGCGGCGGACGGCGCACCGAGGCCGGCGTGCCGGAGAACTTGTAGGGCATGCCGACCAGCTTGAGGTCGCCGATGGTCTTGTGCTGCACGGTCTCGATCATCGCCCGCGCCCGCGTCTGCGGATCGGCGAGCGCTTCGGCGACCGAATTGATGCGGCCGCACGGCACGCCGACGGCCTTGAGCTTGGCGAGCCAGGTGTCGGCGGCGGCGGTCGCGAGCGCCTGCGCGATCGCGGCGTCCACGATGGCGCGGTGCTCCACCCGGGCACGGTTCGCCGCAAAGCGCGGGTCCTCGGCCCATTCCGGATGGCCGAGCACGGCGGCGCATTTGGCGAACTGGGCGTCGTTGCCGATGGCCAGCGCGATCATGGCGTCCTTGGCCGGATAAGTGGTGTAGGGCACGATGCTCGGATGGCCGTTGCCGAAGCGGGCGCCGCCGCGGCCGGACACCAGCACGTTCGATGCGACGTTGACCAGCATGAACAGCGAGGATTCGTAGAGCGAGACCTCGACTTTCTGGCCGCGCCCGCTGCCGTGGCGCGCATTGAGGGCGGCAAGGATCGCATTGCAGGCCAGCATGCCGGTGCAGACGTCGACGATGGCGACGCCGTATTTGGTGGGCGTGCCGTCGGGCTCGCCGCAGATGCTCATCAAGCCGGACTCGGCCTGGAGGATGAAATCATAGCCAGGCAACGACGCCTTCGCGCCGCTCGATCCGTAGCCGGTGATGGAGCATCGCACCGCGCGCGGCGCATTGGCCTCAAACCAGGCATCGGTGAAGCCCCATTTCGCCAGCGTGCCGAGCTTGAAATTGTCGATCACCACGTCGGTCTTTTCGATCAGCCCGGCGACCAGCTTCTGGCCGGCCGGCACTGCCATGTTGAGCGTCATCGAGCGCTTGTTGCGGTTGGCGCCGAGGAAGTAGGCGGATTCGCCTGCCGCGAACGGCGGGCCCCAGCCGCGGGTGTCGTCGCCGCCCGCCGGCGGCTCGACCTTGATCACGTCGGCGCCCATGTCGCCCAGCATCATGGCGCACATCGGCCCGGCGAGCACGCGCGTCAGGTCGAGCACGCGAACGCCGGCGAGCGCGCCGCTGTCGGTGTCGGTCATCGGGCGGGTTTGCCGTTCTTTTTTGCGCCTTTGCGCATCGCGGGCGGTGCGTTCAGGTCGCTGGCGCAGGCGTCGATATAGGCCGCAACCTGCTGCTTGTCGCGGATGCGGAATTGTTGGAAGTCCGGCTTGCGGCCCTGCAGGAAGGCGCTCATGCCTTCCTGGGCCTCCTCGGAGCCCCACACATGCGCCAGCAGCTCCATGCCGTGCTGCCAGGAGGCGTAGAGCAGATCGGATTCGAAATTCAGGCTCTTCTTGGTCATGCGCAGCGTCTGCGGGCTGTGGCCCTTGATGGTCTCGCACCAGATGAGCGTCTCCTTGAGCAAATCCTGCTGCGGCACGCATTTGTTGATGAGGCCGACCGCGACCGCCTCGCGCGCCGTGAAGCGGCGGGCGCAGAAGATCATCTCCCGGGCGAGCCGCTCGCCGATGATGCGCGGCAGGTATTGCGTTGCCCCGACGGTCGGGCAGGCGCCGACCTTGGCGCCGGTCTGGCCGAGCACCGCGTTCTCCGACGCGATGACGAGATCGCACCATAAGGCGAGCTCGTGGCCGCCGCCCATGCACCAGCCATTGACCATGGCGATCACCGGGATCGGCAGGCCGCGGATCGTCATGGCGAGGCCCAGCATGCGGTCGTTCCACATCGCCGCGTTGGCCCGGTTGAGCCGCATCATGGCGTAGAAATCGCCGCCCGCCGAGAACGCCTTGTCGCCGGCTCCGGTCACCACCGCGCAGGCGATCGAGGGGTCGTCGCGGGTCGCTTTAAGTGCATCGATCATCTCGTCGAGGGACTGCTCGCGGAACGCATTGAGGACGCGCGGGCGGTTGATGGTCACCCACGCGACCGCGTCCTTCACTTCGTAGAGAATGTCCCGGTAGCCGCGCCCGTTGGCGCCGGCCGGATTGCCGGCTGGCTGCTTCGCCGGTGTGGACGGCGGTTTTTTTGCCATGTGTCTCCCCCTGCGCGGCTCCAGGCCCGCCGGGGCGTTTTAAGGCAGCGACCGGTGACCGACAAGGCGCATAGGCGCTGCCGGGTGAGGCGATGACGGCGCAGACGGCGGATGGGTTGAGCGCAGCGAAACCCATCCTATGAGCCATTCTTCTTCAGCACATATTTCCCGCTCTTCACCTCGCGGGCGAGGCGGTCCGACTCGCGCAGGATCGCCCAGGCCCGGACGATGGTCCGGTGCGGGACGTCGTCGAAGGCTTTGAGGATTTCGGCGAAGTAGCGCGGCGCGTCGAGCCAGGCGGCGATTTCGGCGGCGAGCGCCTCGGGGCCGACATTGCGGTCGGGGCGCGGCTTGTCGTTGCCCGCCGCTGCGGCGGCGAACGGATAGGAAATCGCCTCGTATTCGG
>Ga0209415_10018243_pt1 | contig 11082 bp, 8 predicted proteins | sample PeaSoiSIISIP2007_FD_187696 | JGI IMG/M metagenome (GOLD analysis project Ga0209415, IMG submission 187696) | Peat soil microbial communities from Weissenstadt, Germany - SII-SIP-2007 (SPAdes) (version 2) | ecosystem: Environmental > Terrestrial > Soil > Wetlands > Peat | place: Germany...
GGAATCCAACATCTGCAGATTATCCCCCAAGCACAGAATCGGGCTTGGCGCCCCGCCGCTGGACCAGACCATGCTGCCCTGGTGCAGATCAATGATGGCGTAAAACATGGTGGCGAACTGATGCACCGGCAGCAGATCCACCAACTGGGCATTCAGCAGATGCAGATAATCAGACGGGCGCTCGGGGTCCGGCGGCGGCAGCTGATGCATCAGGGTATGCAGGCGGAACGTATTCAGCGCCGCCGTCACACCATGCCCGGCGAAGTCCACCGACGAAACGGCAACATGGCCGTTGCCCAGTTCCCGGATGCTCCACATATCGCCGCCCAGCTCGGCTGAGGGCTGGAAATGCGAGGTCACCTTCAGGCCGCCGCAATCCTCGGACACGGCCAGAATGCCGTCCTGGGGCAGCAGATCTTCCTGCATATGCCGAGCCAGCTCCAGCTCCAGCTGCATATGGTGACGATAATCTTCCAGATTGCGGATCAGCAGGCGGTTTTCCAGCTGCACACGCACACGGGCCACCAGTTCGGGGCCGTGAATCGGCTTGGTGATCAGGTCGCTGGCCCCGGCGCGGAACACCGCCGTCCGCTCGGAGGGCGATTCCAGGGCCGTCTGCACCAGGATCGGCAAATGCCGGTGTTTGGCGTCGGAGCGTAGAATCCGGCAAACCTCGAAACCGTCCATCTCGGGCATCATGATGTCGAGAATGACCAGATCGGGCTCGAAGCTTTCCACCTTGGCCAGACCATCAATGCCGTCGGTGGCATATTCGATGTGGGAAATCCCGGCAGCCTGCAGATAAGCGCCGATGATCTTGCGAATGCCTTGTGCATCATCCACCACCAGAACCCGGCAGTGGGATAGATCGGCGCGACCATCAATCGCCAGATTAGGCAGCCCAGTCATCGCTTGAACCTCATGCTCAGATGGCGGCCACCCCGAGTGATGCGATAGCTTTCGCACAAAGAGCCGATCAGTTGCAGCCCACGCCCGGACGTGCGGCCCGGCAGACGCGCCGAACGCTCAAGAGCATCGACATCAAAGCCTTCGCCGTCATCCACCACCGAGATTTCAACCTGGCTGTCGTCCCACCAGGCAAACACCTCGATCAGGCGCAGGCCGCGATCGGAATCGGCCAGGCCGCGTTCGACCGAGTGGCAATATTCGGTGAACATTTCCAAGGTTTCCCGTCCTGCTGAAGCAATGCCAAGATTGCCGTGGATCAGACCATTGACCAGGGCTTCGTGCAGGGCCAGTTCCAGATTGTCGCGGGCGTCTTCGGAAAAATCCAACCGGCTTTTCAGGGCCAGAGTGAACAGCTTGGCCAGCTCGATGCCATAGGCGGCGCTGGTGGACAGCCCCAGATACAGCCCTTGCCGTTGCAGGCATTCCAGCAGATTGGCCCCCGACAACAGGTGGTCGCCCACCTGTTCGACGCAGCCATGATGGTGGTTCAGCCCGTGCTCGATCAGGTCATGATCAATGCCGTACAAAACCGTGACCGTGCACCCGGTGGCGCAATTGACCTGGCCACCGGTTTGCGGGCATTGGGCAATGGGGTTGTCGCGGTCCCGCAGCAAGGCAACGGTTCCCTCGGCGCACAAGCCGACGCCGCCGTCACGGCAGCACAAAATGGCAGAGGGGTGAGCGCCGCTCAAATCAGCCCTCGGTCCGGATGACATCCTCGAAACTGGCGAGGTCCAAGGCCTTGGCGACTTGTCCGGTGGCGCCGGTGATGCTGAGCTGACCGCCCAGTTCCTTGGCCACGCTGCGCACCATCAGCAGCATCCACATACCGGCGGAATCGATGAATTCAACATCGGAGAGGTCGAACAGCCAGTTGGAGTGGCCGTTCACACGCATTTCATCGGCGATCTGGCTGAAGCCGGCCTGTGTCGGCAGCGTCATCCGCCCGGCGCAATAGACGACGGCGCGGCCGTCTTCCCCTGGAATGATGCGGTACTCCAAACAACCCTCCCAGGCATGCGCCGCCCCGGAAGACATCCAGAGCAATTAAACGTAGGTTCACACCTGTCATCATGCCCCAAGCGATAGTCCGGGGCAATCTCTCCGAAAAGGCCCGAGAGAGATCAAGCCTCGATCTGGATCAACTCGTCGAAACGAGCCAGGTTTAAAGCTTTGGAAACCTGCCCCTGAGCCCCCTTCAAGGTCAGCCGCCCCTTGTGATCGCCCAGAATATCGCGGGCCATCAGCAGCATTCCCAGACCGGCGGAATCGATGAACTCCAGACGGCTGAGGTCCAGAACCCACGACTTGCCTTCGGCGGCTTTCAACTCTTCGGTGATGCGCATGAACGCTGTGGAATTGCTGAAAGTCAGACGGCCACTGCATTCGACGACGGACTTATCCCCTTCGCCGGCATAGATGCGATATTCCAACTTTCACTCCCCCCTCGTCTCGATTTTTAAAGGCGGCGGGCCGTTCAGCCCGCCGCACCATAGTTTAAACAACATTCAAAGCCATTGCGACCTTGGCTCAGCCGTTGCGAATTTGGGCGATGAAGCGGTCGGCATTTTCATGCAGCACCTTCGCCTGCTTCGATAGTTCGTCGGCAGAACAATACACCTCAACCGCCGCGCGTCCAGTCTCGGCTGCGGTTCGCGCCATTTCCGTCACGCTGCCCACCACCTCGATCGAAGTTTGGCTGACATTGGCCACGCTGTTGGTGATCATGCTGGTGGCTTCGGTCTGATGACGCACCGCGTCGTTGACTTCGCCGGCGATGCTGTCCACTTCCTCGATGGTGGTGCGGATGGTGTCGATGGCCCCCACCGCAGCGCGGGTAGCCTCCTGGATCGACTGCACCTGAACAGTGATATCCTCGGTGGCTTTGGCGGTCTGGCTGGCCAGATGCTTGACCTCGTTGGCCACCACGGCGAAACCTTTTCCGGCCTCTCCGGCGCGGGCCGCCTCGATGGTGGCGTTCAGGGCCAACAGATTGGTCTGGCTGGCGATATCGTTGATCAACTGCACCACATCGCCGATGCGTTGGGCCGCCTCGGTCAGACCGCGCACCAGGGTGTCGGTGCGCCGCGATTCATCGACGGCGCGATGAACGATCTCGGACGACCGATGCACCTTCACGCCGATATCGTGGATAGCCTGAGCCAGGGTGTCGGCCACCTCGGCCATGGAACGGATGGTTTCAGAACTGGTGGTAGAACTGTCAGCCGTGCTTTCCGCCTGGGACCGGGTCGATTCGGCAGTGCCGCGCAGCACTTCGGACATGTCGCGCATTTTGCGCACCGCGGATTCGACGGTAGACAGAACCGACGAGAAATTCCCCTCGAAATCATTGGCCAGCGACAGAATGGCGGACTTGCGCTCCTGTTCGCCGCGCACGCGGATCTCTTCTTGCTCGCGGCGCAGGGTGTCCATGTGTTGGGCGTTGCCACGGAACACTTCCAGAGCCGCCGCCATTTCACCGATTTCATCCCGGCGTTCACGGCCGGGAACAGAAACCGCCAGATCACCGTCGGCCACCTTGTGCATGGTGTCAGCCATAGCCACCACCGGGCGGGCGATGGCGCGGCCAACCAACAGACCCAACACCACGGTGATCAGACCTGCGCCGATCACGGCGGACAGAATGATGTTGTTCAAGCGGTCCAGGCTGGCCTGGTTCTCGGCGCTTTGACGGGCGCTGTCTTCCATCACGCTGTTGGAGATTTTAGCGATGGTCGGCATCAGCTCGCTTTCCGCGATGCTGTCCAGCAACTGGCGTTGCTTATCCAGCTTCTGATAGGTCTCGACGTTGGCGTCGAACTGAGCCTTGTAGGCTTCCAGATCGGCCGAAAGATGCTTGGCCAGCTTCTTGTCGTCCAGATTTTCGATGCGGGCGGTTAGGGCCACATAGTGGGCCGTCACCACATCCAGCAGATTGGGATCCCGTTGCGCGATAAAGTCTTTTTCGCCATGGCGCATCCGCAGGAATTCACCGGCCAGTTCGTTGCCGGTGGTGCCGCCGATCAGGCTGACGGACATATCCAAGGCTTCGGCGGCCTGAGACAAGCTGCCGCGCAGGCCGCTTTTCTCGTCGGCGCCCAAAGCGCCTTGGGCCTCAATGATGCCGTCGAAGGCTTCCAAATAATTGCCAACCGAGGCCTCGGCCTTTTCCAGGTCGGCCACCTCGGCCTTATCGGACAGCCCCTCTTGAACCATCTGCATGGCCTCGGCGGACTGGCCGACGGCGATGGCGTGACGATCGACCAGACTCTGGTCGTGGGTCACTAGGAATTGAGCCTCCAACAGCCGAGCCTCGGCGATGGCGCGATAAAGAGCATGGGCCGCTTCCTGCCGTTTCGACAGGGTTTCCATTTCGGCCCTTTGCAGGGATTGCTGATTGCTGACATAGGCGTCGATTGCGCCGATGACAAAGAAGCCCAACAAGGCGATCAGGCTTACAAAGCCGATCTGCCAGCCGACTCCGACCTTGGACAGAAGGCGAGTCATATTCGTACCCTACCCTTACTTGCTCACGGTATTTATTCCGCGGGGCCTCACCCGCGGTCATCAAAACCGAACCCCAGGATCGCGGCAACAAGAATATGGTGAAACCGCACCAAAAACGTCACGTTCAAAGGGTTTAGACGGGAAGATTGAGAGATCTCAAGACAAAGGCCTCCACCTGACGGGTGATTTCCCCCCAGTCGGCATCGGTCAAGCGATCCCTGCCCAAGGCCTTGCGCACCTGAACCTCGAAGTCGGCGTAATGCTGGGTAATCGCCCACAGGATGATGAAGAAGTGACGCCCATCCACCGGAGCGATCAGCCCCCTGGCGACCCAATCCTCGACCACCTTGTCTTTCCCCGCCATGCCCAGCCGCACCAGATCGCCCAGAGCGTCGCCCAGCACTCCCGCCCCATGGATGATTTCGTTGGCGAAGACCTTGGAGCCCGAAGCCCGGCAGCGGGAAAAAGCCATCTTCGAGCGAATATAGGCGACGACCGCCGTCTTGGGGTCGGCAGCGGGCTGAAAACCGTCCATGTTCTGGCGCCAGGCTTGCAGAATGTCGTCCAGAACCGCGCGGTACAGCTCTTCCTTGGTGCCGAAATAGTAATGCAGATTGGCTTTGGGCAGATCAACCCGGCGAGCGATCTCGGACATGCTGGCTCCGGCATATCCCCGCTCGGCGAAGACAGCCTCGGCCGCCGCCAGAATCGCATCTTGATTCTGGCGGCGAATTTCCGCCTTGCGTGATTGTCCGACCGCAAGCACCTTGTTCACCACAACCTCCAATTCAATGAGATGCAGCGAAACTTGCCTGCATGGGTCGTCCCCGTCAATGCCGGCGCAAAGCGGCAGGCTGACTAAAGGCCAAGAGCGTCTTCGGGCCGCAGCAACGGCAACTTCAAAGCCTGAGCCACCGCCGCGTAAGTCACCTGCCCCTTATGCAGGTTCAGGCCGGTGCGCAGATAGGGATCGTCACGGCAAGCCAACTGCCAGCCCTTGTCGGCCAAAGCCAGCACATAGGGCAAGGTGGCGTTGTTCAAGGCGAAGGTCGATGTGCGGGCCACTGCGCCGGGCATATTGGTGACGCAGTAATGCACCACCCCTTCTTCGATGAAGGTGGGAGCGTCGTGGGTGGTGGGGCGGCTGGTTTCCAGGCATCCACCCTGATCGATAGCGATATCGACCACCACCGAGCCTTTGCGCATCCGGCGCAGCACGTCGCGGCTGATCAGCTTGGGCGCGGCAGCGCCGGGGATCAGCACGGCGCCAATCACCAGATCGGCGGCCATCACCGCCGCTTCCACAGCGACGGCGGTCGAGAACAAGGTGCGCACCCGGCCGCTGAAATGCAGATCGAGTTCCCGCAGACGGGGCATGGAGCTGTCGAAAATAGTCACGTCGGCCATCAGACCCGAAGCCACCTGGGCCGCGTTGGTGCCGGCGACGCCGCCGCCCAAGATGACCACCTTGGCCGGGGCCACGCCCGCCACGCCGCCCAAAAGAATGCCGGCGCCGCCGCTTTCTTTTTCCAGGCACCGAGCGCCGGCTTGAATGGACATGCGTCCGGCCACGGCGCTCATGGGGGCCAGCAGCGGCAAGCCGCCCTGGCGGTCGCTGACGGTTTCATAGGCGATGGCGGTGCAGCCGCTTTTCAGCAAGCCCTTGGTCTGACCGGGATCGGGGGCCAGATGCAGATAGGTGAACAGCAGCTGACCATCGCGCAGATGCTCGATTTCCTCGGGCTGGGGCTCCTTGACCTTCACCACCATATCGGCAGCGGCATAGACCGCATGGCCGGTCGAAGCGATCTGAGCTCCGGCGGCGCGGTAGTCGTCATCGGAAAAGCCCACGCCAAGACCGGCGCCGGTTTCCACCACCAGATGGTGGCCGTGGGACACGACTTCCCGCACCGATGCGGGAGTCAGGCCGACACGATATTCCTGGGTTTTGATCTCCTTAGGCACGCCGATCAGCATTTTATCGCTCCTTCAAGGACGTACGGCATTTTTCTCACCCCGGAACAGGACACCACCCCGCAAGCGGCTGGTCAATCGTTCAAGGGTTTAAAACTCAGCGGAAATCGTCGGCCACCAAGCCATGGCGGCGCAATTTGTCATAGAAGGTCTTGCGGGGCATTCCCAACGCTTCCACGGTCTGCTTGACGCTGCCGTTATGCAAGGCCAGCTCGTTTTCAATGACGCTTTTCTCGAACAGATCCACCTGCTCGGCCAAGGTCAGGCGGGTGCCCCGCGCCGGTTCGGCCCCCAACAGTTCGGTCTGATCGCCTAAGCCCAGCACGAAACGATCGGCGGCGTTCTTCAACTCGCGCACATTGCCCGGCCAGGAATAGGTGGTCAGCTGATGCAGAATGTCGGGGGTCAGACGGGGCGGCTCGCGACCATAACGGGTTGCCGCCTTCATGACGAAATGTTGGAACAGCAAGGGGATGTCCTCGCGCCGCTCACGCAAGGGCGGGATATGGATCATCACCACATTCAGCCGGTAATACAGGTCTTCGCGGAAGCGCTGCTCCTGGCTGGCCACCTTCAGGCTGATCTTGGTGGCGGCCACCACCCGCAGATCCACCGGCACGATCTCGTTCGAGCCCAAAGGCTCCACCGCCCGCTCTTGCAGCACTCTCAGGATTTTCACCTGGAGACTCAAGGGCATACTTTCGATTTCATCCAGGAACAAGGTTCCCTTATGGGCGAATTCGATGCGGCCGATGCGGCGCTTGGCGGCTCCGGTGAAGCTGCCGGCCTCGTGGCCGAACAGTTCGGACTCGAACAGGCTTTCCGGCATGGCGCCGCAATTCAGAGCGACGAATTTATGGCTGCGCCGCCCGCTCTGATGATGCAGAGCCCGCGCCACCAGCTCTTTTCCGGTGCCGGTTTCGCCCATCACCAGAACGTCGGTGTCGGTCTTGGCCACGGCGGAAATGATGGTGCGCATCCGCTCGATGGCCGGGGTGCGGCCGATAATGGCGGTTTCCCCGGCGTCGGCCAGCTCTTCGCGCAGCAGGCGGTTTTCGATGACCAGACGGCGGCGCTCCAGGGCGCGGCGCACGCAGTCCACCAGGATTTCCGAGGGATAAGGCTTTTCGATGAAGTCGTAAGCCCCGCCCCGGATGGCCCGCACCGCCATCGAGACATCGCCATGTCCGGTAATCATGATCACCGGCAGATCGGGGTCCATCTGCAGGGCTTTTTCCATCAGGGCGAAGCCGTCCATGCCGGCCATCCGCACATCGGTGATCAGTGCGCCGCAATCGCGGTTCAGCAGCTTCAAGGCCTGTTCGGCGGAGTCGCAACAGACCACCTGAAAGCCGGCCAGATCGAGTGTCTGCTTTCCGGCATTGCGAACCTGGCGGTCGTCGTCGACCAGAAGAATGGACATGTTCATGCCGGCTCCTCGACCCTCCTCAAGGTCACGGTAAACTTGGCCCCGCCCGCGGGGAGATTGGCGGCGCTCAAACGTCCGCCCAGGTCGCGGACGATACCTTCGGAAATAGACAAACCCAAGCCTAAGCCTTCGCCCGCCGGCTTGGTGGTGAAAAATGGGTCGAACAACTGGGCCATGCCTTCGTCGGAAATGCCGGTTCCGCTGTCGGCCACCGACAGATGCACCAATGCCCCCTCTTCCGCCGCGTGGATTTCCAGGCGGGGATGGGGGCTGTCTTTCATCGCATCCAGGGCATTGCGCAACAGATTGACCAGAACTTGCTGAAGCCGCACCTCGTCGCCCCAAACCCGCAGTTCGGCGGCGGGCGGCGTCCAGACCAGCTCCACCGCCTCGGCCCGCAGGCGCCCGCCCAGCAGCGCCAGCGAACCCTCGACCATCGCCGCCAGAGCCACCGGAGCCGCGGCCCCGGTGGATTTGCGGGCGAACTGCTTCAACTGCCCCGAAATGCGGGCCATGCGCTCGGTCAAAGCGGCGATCTCGTGCAGGTTTTCCCGAGCCCCTTCGGGCCGCTGCAAATCCAGAAAGGTCACAGCGTTGTCGGCATAGGAGCGCAAGGCCGCCAAGGGCTGGTTGATTTCATGGACCATGCCCGCCGACATCTGCCCCAAAGCCGCCAGCTTGGCCGCCTGCACCAGTTCGGCCTGTTTGGTGGTCAGTTCCTCTTCGGCCCGGCGGCGCTCGATGATCTCGTCATGCAGCCGCTCGTTGCTCATGGTCAAAGCCGCCGTGCGCTCGGCCACCCGGCGCTCCAATTCGCGGGTTTGGCGTCGTCCCTCGATGGAGCGGTGGGCCAGATAATAGAGGCCCAGCCCGAGCAATGTCAGTGCGGCCACCGTCAGCAGCCCCATAATGCGGGCCTGGGATTGGGCGTCACGGGCGTCCAACAGCACGGTCAGTGTCCAGCCCGCCTCATCCTCCAACGGCGACGACACGGCCAGATAGCCCCGCCCATCCACCGACACCAACCGATCGCCGGCCACCAGCCCCAGGGGAGCCAGAGGCTCGTCGCCATATTGGCGGCTGTTGCGCACGGCCAGACGGTCTTCAGGACTGAGCGGAGCGCGGCTTTTATAGCGCCAGTTGGGACTGTTGGTGATGAAGACAATGCCCAGGGCATCGCTGACGAACACCCGTTCGCCACTGCTGACCCAACTGCGTTCCAATTCACCCAGCGACATTTTGACGACCACCGCGCCGATCATCGCGTCGTTACGCAATACCGGCATGGCGATGTAATAGCCCGGCTGGTTCGAGGTGGTGCCCAAGGCAAAATAGTGCCCGACCTTGCCTTGCTGCGCCTTGACGAAATAAGGACGGAAGTCGAAGCGTTGCCCGACGAAGCTGCCCACCCCTTCGGCCCAGTTGCTGGCCGACAAGGTCATCCCCTGGGCGTCCAACAGATAGATGGCCGAAGCGTCCAGCTTGCGATTCAACCGTTCCAGCCGTTCGGACATTCGTTGGGCTTTATCGGCGTCCTGGGAAACCAGCAACGCCGTCACCTCGGGATCGCTGGCCAGCACCAGGGGGATGTTCTGATATTTCTCGATTTCGGAATGCAGGCTGCCAGCATAAAGGATCACCCGCTCGCGCCCCATGCGGGCCAGCCGCTCGAAAGCGCGGCCCTGGCTCCAGGCGTCGGCCTGCCACACCACCCAAGGCGCCGACAGGATCAGCAGATAGACGAAGCCCATCAAGGCCGGCCGCGACGGCTTCCATGAAAACAGGGGCAAACGGAACGGCAGCGGCATCGAGTTTCATAACCCAAAACAGTTCGGCGGCGCAGCAAAATGACGAGACTTCCGCCTCATAGGCAAGGAACTTTCTCGAATTTACCACCGCGCCATCTTTTGTGCGGATACTCGCACACCATATTCAAGGCGAATGTGCGGAATTCCGACCACAAATAGCATGGAAAGCCCGAAAAACCCTCATACCCAAGTCTGGCATGATGATTGCGAAGAACAGGCCCATGAAAGGCCGCCAGGCAATTTTCAAAAAGCGGCTTCACTGATTTCTGAGGAAACATCCATGATCATCGCCCCCACCAGCGCCACGGCGCCAACCAAGAAGAAGAAGTTCTATCAGGACCTGACCTTCCAGGTTTTGGTCGCCATCATCGTCGGCATTCTGCTGGGTCAGTTCGCCCCGGAAACCGGCACCAACATGAAGTGGCTGGGCGACGTCTTCATCAAGATGATCAAGATGGTGGTCGGTCCGGTGATCTTCCTGACCGTGGTGACCGGCATTTCCAGCGTCGGCGACATGAAGAAAGTCGGCAAGGTCGGCGTCAAGGCGCTGATCTATTTCGAGGTGGTCACCACCTTCGCCCTGGCCATCGGCCTGATCGTCGCCAACGTTATGGGGCCGGGCCGCGGCATGAACGCCGTCGCCGGCACCGCCAACGTCTCGGCCGATGTGGCCAAATACGCCAGCGCCGCCCATAGCCAGACCACCGTCGACTTCCTGATGAAGATGGTGCCCGACAATGTGATCGGCGCCTTCGCCTCGGGCGATCTGCTACAGATTCTGGTGTTCTCGGTCCTGTTCGGCGCCGCCCTGTCCATGCTGGGCGAAAAGGGCAAGCCGGTGGAAGACATGCTGGAGCGCCTGTCCCAGGCTTTCTTCCGCATCATCCACATCATCATGTATTTCGCCCCCATTGGCGCGTTCGGCGCCATGGCCTTCACCATCGGCAAGTTCGGCGTTTCGTCCCTGACCTCGCTGGGCGAACTGATGATCGCCGTGCTGGTGACCATGGTTCTGTTCATTGTGATCGTGCTGGGCACCGTGGCCCGCCTCTACGGCTTCTCGATCTTCCGCTTCCTGCGCTATCTGAAGAGCGAGTTGATGATCGTTCTCGGCACCTCGTCGTCGGAATCGGTGTTGCCGCGCCTGATGGAAAAGATGCAGCGTTTCGGCTGCTCCAAGCCGGTGGTCGGCCTGGTCATTCCCACCGGCTATTCCTTCAACCTGGACGGCACCACCATCTATCTGTCGATGGCGGCCCTGTTCATCGCCCAGGCCTATAACATCGACCTGACCCTGTGGCAGCAGTTGTCCATCATGGCCCTGCTGATGGTCACTTCGAAGGGTGCGGCGGCCGTCACCGGCGGCGGCTTCATCACCCTGGCCGCCACATTGCA
>Ga0209415_10018244_pt1 | contig 11081 bp, 10 predicted proteins | sample PeaSoiSIISIP2007_FD_187696 | JGI IMG/M metagenome (GOLD analysis project Ga0209415, IMG submission 187696) | Peat soil microbial communities from Weissenstadt, Germany - SII-SIP-2007 (SPAdes) (version 2) | ecosystem: Environmental > Terrestrial > Soil > Wetlands > Peat | place: Germany...
CGGAGTCGGTGCCCAGGTCGATGATCCCGTCCGCCTCGGCGAACCGCACCCCGGCCTGGTCGAACCGGGGGATCAGGAACTCCAGGTCCAGCGGCTCACGGATGAACCGGTCCCACTTCCAGCAGAGCACCACGTCCACCGCTCCGGCATCGACCAGCCGCAGCGCTTCTTCATACCCCGGCCGGTACTTGCCCGCTGCGGTCGGGTCCTTGCGGGTCACCCCGATGTCGTTGTCGGAGAGCCGGCAGATCACCGTCCACCCGCGTGCCTCGGCGCGTTTTTCCAGGTCGGCGAGCTGGTTGGCGACGCCGTGCTGGTCGCCGAGCTTGTCTTTGCTGATCCGGGTGTAGATCAGGCAGCGCACGCAGTTGGTCATGTGTGTTAATATAACAACTACGAGGCCCGCAGCCGCCATCATCACCCGCAGCCGCCATCATCAGATCTGCGCCGTGGCCGGCGAGCGAGCCACGCGGCCGCCGGCGCCGAACTGACCTAGGCTCGTACCCCGCTGGCCATGATGTTCTCAGCGAAGGAGCACCCGGCGATGGCAGACGAACAGAAGAGCACGTCCGGCGGACTACCCAATCTGATGCAGGAATTCATCGCACAGCTCCGCGGGGCCGTCGAGCGGCTGGAGGACCTGACCGGGGTCAGCCCGTCCATTCCGTCGATGCCAAGCCTGCCTTCGCTGCCCGGCCTGCGGACCTGGCCGGCGCCCGGGGCCTTCTCGGCGGCGCAGCTGAAGTCGATCGCCACGAGCGTCAGCGCGCAGCGCCGCAGCATCGAGGCGCTGCGGACGCAGCTGACAGCGTTCGACGAGCAGCTCGCGGTGCTCGAGAGCATCATCGAGCCGCTCGCTGAGTGGAGCAAGACCTGGGCCGATCTCGAGGAGCGGCTGATGAAGCTGGGCCGCGGACCAGGAGCAGATGACCCGGCCGGCAGCCCCTGACCTGGACCAGAGCCTGGCTCGGCTGGCTGGGCGGCTCGGCTGGCTGGGTCGGCCGGGTCGGCTGGGCCGACCGACGGTTCAGGTGGTCGGCGTCGCCGTCGGGGAGGGCGACGGCGACGGCGACGGATCGCCGGTCGGGCGCGGCGTTCCGGTCGGGCGCGGCGTGCTGCTCGGGCTGGCCGAGCCGGCCGGAGTCGTCCGCGCCGACGGGCTCGGGGTGACCTGCGAGGTTGGTTCCGGCGTCACCGGAGGTCGCGAGGTAACGTGCGGCGGGCCGGGCAGGACCGACGGCTGCTCCGTCGGAGATGTGCCGCCTGCCGGGGCTGAGTCGGGCTTGAACAGCACGTAGGCCGCCAGCGTGATCAGGAAGACCGCCGTCAGGACCCAGGTCGAGTTCCTTACCCGTCGCATCACTCCGTCCCGCCCGGCTCTGCGGTCCCGCTCGGGTCTGCGGTCCCGCTCGGGTCTGCGGTTCCGCTGGGCTCTGCGGTTCCGCTCGGGTCTGCGGTCCCGCTCCGGTCTGCGGTCCCGCTGGGCTCTGCGGTCCCGCTCCGGTCCGCGGTCCCGCTGGGCTCTGCGGTCCCGCTCGGGTCCGCGGTGTCAAGGCCGACCTGGAGGTGGATGCCCTCGCGCCGGAGCCCGGCCGCGATCCGCGCCCGCAGCAGCCGTCCGACATCGAACTGCTTGCCCGGCAGCGTCCTGGCGACCAGGCGGACCTGGAAATGGTCCACGTCGATGCTCTGCACGCCCATGACCGCCGGCGGGTCAAGCAAGAGCTGGCGCAGGTCACGCTCGGTGTATGCCTCGTCCCCGATCATCCGGAGCAGCTCGCTGACCCGGTTGACGTCCACCGCGGCGGGCACGGGCACGTCCACCACGGCGCGCGCCCAGTCGCGGGACAGATTGGTCACCTGGGTGATCTGTCCGTTGGGGGTGATCACCACCTCGCCGTCGGCGGTTCGCACCGTGGTCACCCGGAGCGTGACGTCCTCGACGGTCCCGGTCGCGTTGTCCGGCACGCCCGGCATCGAGAGGCGGACGAGGTCACCGAAGCCGTACTGGCGCTCGGTGATGATGAAGAACCCGGCCAGGATGTCCTGGATGATGCGCTGCGCGCCGAACCCCAGCGCCACGGCCACCACCGCCGCCGGGGCGACGAGGCTCGACACCGGAATTCCGAAGCGGGCCGCGACGGCGACCCCGGTCACGCAGTAGATGACGACCAGGGTGGCCCAGGTGATCACCTGGGCCAGCGCATGCCGGTGCTTGGACGCCTCCGAGCGGACCAGCGCGTCCGCCTCCTGCGCGCTGGCGTCGATCCGGGCGGTGATCCGCGCGCCGAGCCAGGTCACGCACCGGGTCAGCAGAATCGCCCCGGTCACGAGCAGCACGATCTCCAGGCCGTTGCCGCGCGCCCACCTGCCGACGGAGGTCAGCGGCACCATGCTGGAGACCATAGCCCCCCATCATCTGCCCGGCGGAAGCTTCATGCAGACGATTGGGCACGTTCACCCGCCAGGAACCCGGACGGCAGCGGCGCCAGCCAGCATGTTTCTGATCGGGACGAGACGGCCTCGCCCGCCGACCACACGGGAGTGCCATGAGTGACGCCGCGGAGGTTTCCCGCCGGAACGTGCTGATCACGGGGGGCGTGGCGGCCGCCGCCGCACCACTGCTCCGGGGCCACCGAACCGGGCCAGCGCTGATCCTCCGGCCGGAGACCGTGGCTGCGCCGCCACCCGAGCAGGTCCACGTGCAATTCGGCGCGGATGCCGCATCGCAGGTCGCTGTCTCCTGGGCGGCCGCGGCGGCCGCGGCCAGGCCGCGCGTGCGCCTCGGCGACGCCGAGCACGGCTTCGGCAGGTACGAGGAAGCCGAGGAACGCGTCTACACCGAGGCCCTGACCGGCGAGATCGTGTATACGTACCACGCCAGGCTCGGATTCCTCGCGCCGGACACCGAGTACGTGTACGAGGTGCTGCACGACGGCGCTCCGCCGGTGGCCGGAACCTTCCGCACCGGTCCGCGCGGCCGCTCGCGCGGATTCCGCTTCACCAGCTTCGGCGACCAGTCCATCCCGGCCCCGGTCGGCCTCGGGCTCGGCCCGGCGACCGCGAACGCCGGCTACATCGTGGACGCGGTCGACGCGCTTGATCCCCTGTTCCACCTGATGAACGGGGACCTGTGCTACGCGAACATCAGCGATGTGCCGGTCGCGACCTGGGCGTCTTTCTTCACCAACAACATGCGCTCCGCGCGCTACCGGCCGTGGATGCCGACCGCGGGAAATCATGAGAACGAGGTCGCTAACGGACCGCAGGGCTATCTCGCCTACCAGACCAGATTCGAGCTGCCCGACAACGGATCAGCGCAGTTCAGGGGCAACTGGTACGCGTTCACGGTGGGGCCGGTCCGGGTCCTGGCGCTGAACAACGACGACGTGTGCCTCCAGGACGGCGGGTTCAGCTCCTATCGCCGCGACCATGTGCCCGGCTATCAGGCCAACGGCGACAACCCTTACATCACCGGATACAGCCAGGGCCTTCAGCGAGCCTGGCTGGAGGCCGAGCTCGCGCTGGCGCGCACATCGCCGGAGATCGACTGGATCGTGGTCTGCATGCACCAGGTGGCGATGTCGTCGGCGCATTTCAACGGCGCCGACCTGGGGATCAGGCAGCAGTTCCTGCCGCTGTTCGACGCATACGGCGTCGACCTCGTGGTCGCCGGGCACGAGCACCACTTCGAGCGGACCTTCCCGGTCCGCGGCGTCCTGCCCGGCAGCACCGTGCTGACCCCCGCGCCGCGCGGCAGCGACCCGGCGGAGATCGACACCAGGGACGGCACGGTGCACATGATCATCGGCGGCGGGGGCCACTCGACGCCGACCCCGCTCAGCGACTTCGACGTGCCGCATGACGGAGTCCTGATCGTCGGCGTCGGACCGGGCAGCCCTCAGGCGCAGCACCCGACGATCACCGTCACCGAGCCCGCGCCCTGGTCGGCCTACCGGGACCTGCGGACACCGTACGGTTTCGCGTCGTTCGATGTCACGCCGGTCGAGCACGGCGGAACGACCTCGATCACGGTCACCCACTACGGGGCCGCGGCCGGCTCACCCGGGTACGCACCGCTCGACCAGTTCGTCATGCGCAAGCCGCTCGGCCCGGAACCGCGCCGTGCCGAACGCCGGCCGGAGCGGGCCGGGTCGGCCGCGCGGTGAAGCGTCAGACCGGCCAGGTCTGGATGCGGTAGCCCATATCCCAGAACATCCACTCGTAACGGCTGGTAGTGCGGAAGTGCTGGTGCACAAGCGCACGCTCGGCAGGCGCGAGATCGGGTCCGAGGCGGTCGGCGACCGCCAGCACGGCGCGGACGACATCGGCGTACTCGTCACTGCCGTAGGTGTCGATCCACTGCTGGTAGCGCGGTTCGGGCGAGCCGCGCCGCAGCAGCTCCTTGCCGACTTCGGCGTAGATCCAGTAGCACGGCAGGACGGCGCCGATTCCCTCGGCGTACGACCCGCCGCGGATCGTCGCGAGCAGGTAGCTCGTGTAGGCCAGGGTGGTGGGCGCCGCCTCGGCCTCCTCGGCCGAGGCTGGGTCGATGCCGAGATCCGCCAGCAGCGAGTCGTGCAGGCTCCGCTCGACGGTGATGATGTCGGCAGCATGGCGGGCGAACATCTCGATGTCCGCGGCAGCCGTCGCGCGGCTGGCTACGGCGGCCAGCGCCTGGGCGTAGCCCCGCAGGTACAGCGCGTCCTGCACCACATAGAACACGAAGCTGTCCTGCGGCAGGCTGCCATCGGTCAGCCCGGCCAGGAACGGGTGGGCCAGGATCGCGCTGTAGACGTCGGCGGAACCCCGCCACAGCTCGTCGGTGAAGCGGTCGCTCATTCGGGCTGCTCCCTGCCGCGGAAAAGGTTCACGGTAACAGTCAGTCCGGATTCGATCCCGGCTGCCCCGCTCCTGCCGCCGTGCCGGGCTCGACGCAGAACTCGTTGCCCTCCGGGTCGGCCATGACCGTGTGGCGCTCGTGCCGCCGCAGCACGATCGCCCCGGCCCGCTCGAGCCTGGCCACCTCTTCCTCGACCCGGCCCGGGGCGCGCAGGTCGAAGTGGACCCGGTTCTTGGCCGTCTTGCCTTCAGGCACCCTGGCGAACCAGATGTTCGGGCCTCCCCAGCCGGCCGCCTCGACGAACGCCTTGTCAGCGGTCGAGTCCTCGTCCACATCGGACCCGAGCACCGCGGCCCAGAACGTGGCCAGCGCGAGCGCGTCCGCGGCATCGAACGAGACGCCTTTTATCACAGAGGTCATACCGGGACGCTAGCCGGGTCAGCGGCGCGGGGTCGCGTGAATTCTGGCTGCGGGTCAGGCCGCCCATCGTGATCACGCCGTGACGGGCTCCGAGCACGGGGGCGTCTATCCTTGTCATAATGACGACCGTCGCGAGCGGCGCACAGTTGAGCGCACCGCCGCAGTGCCTGCACGGGGGGCGACCACCGGCGCCCCCGCAGTGCCTGCCCGGGGGGCGACCCCCGGCACCTCCGCAGTGCCTGTCCTGGCGGCGACCCCCGGCGCCCCCGCGGTGCTGGTCCGGGCGGCGTCCCCCGGAGTGCCTGTCCTGGCGGCGACCCCCGGCGCCCCCGCGGTGCTGGTCCGGGCGGCGTCCCCCGGAGTGCCTGTCCTGGCGGCGACCCCCGGAGCTCCCGCAGTGCCTGTCCTGGCGGCGACCCCCGGCGCTCCCGCAGTGCCTGTCCTGGCGGCGACCCCCGGGGCCGCCGCGGTGGCGGGCAGCGCGCCCGGCGGTGCCGCGATGAGCGTCTCCGGGCTGGCTGCCGCTATCCGCCGCCGGCCAAGTTTAAGAGCGTGGCCTGGCCCGATGCTGGCCGCCGGGATAGCCGCCTGCCTGATCGCGCTCGGGCTGTGGCTGGCCTACCTGAGGCAGCACCCGCCGCACCTCGGCGTCCCCCTGGACCTCCGGATCTACCGGTACGGCGGGCTGATCGCCGGTCACGTACGACCCTGGTACGACCCGCGGCGCGGCTCGCCGCTGTACGACTGGCCCGGCTACCAGAAGCTGAAGTTCACCTACAGCCCGTTCGCGGCGCTCATCTTCACGGCGCTGACGGTGCCGACGTCGACGCAGCTGCTCGCGGGATCGGAAGCAGTCAGCATCCTGGCGCTGGTGGCAGCCGTATGGTTCACGCTCGGCGGCCTCGGCTACAAGCCGGGAGCGGCCCGGGCCGGCCTGACGCTGCTGGCGACGGCCCTCGCGATGTCACTGGAGCCCGTGCAGCGCACCCTGGCGCTCGGCCAGATCGAGCTCGTCCTGATGGCGCTGATCATCTGGGACATGTGCCAGTCCGACCGGCGCTGGTGGAAGGGCGTGGGCGTCGGCGTCGCGGCCGGGATCAAGCTCGTGCCGCTGATCTTCGTCGTGTACCTGCTGCTCACGCGAAGATTCCGCCAGGCCGCGGTGGCGCTCGGGACGTTCGCGGCGACCGTCGCGGTCGGTTTCCTCGTGATGCCATCGGACTCCCGCGCGTACTGGTTCGGCCGGGTGTTCGCCGACGGGAGCCGAACCGGATTCGTCGGCTTCGGTGGCAACCAGTCTCTGCGCGGCCTCATTACCAGGCTGGCGGGCAGCGTGGCTGGCGGGCAGCCCGCGTGGCTGGCCGTGGCTGCGGTGACGCTGGTGACCGGGCTGTTGTGCGCGGCCGCGGTCGACCGTGCCGGGCACCGCGTGCTCGGCGTGCTCGGCTGCGCGCTCACCGGCCTGCTGGTATCGCCGATCAGCTGGGATCATCACTGGGTCTGGGCCGTCCCCGCCATCGTCGCCGTGGTCGCGTACGGGGCGCGAGCCAGCGGTGCCCTGCGGTGGGCCTGCTTCGGCATCGCGATCGCGACCCTGGCATCTTTCGGCGCCTGGCCGGTGAGCCTATGGGACGAGCCGCCGAGCCAGGCCAATTATCACTTCGGGCTCATCTGGGCACCGCCGGACCCGAATCCGATCTACCGCGGGCTCGGCGACCGGCGCTGGTATCCGGTCTATCACTGGCATGGCCTGGAGCTGGTGATCGGGAACCTATACGCGCTGACCGGCCTGGTGCTGCTGGCCGTGCTGACAGTCGCCGCCATCCGGATCACTACCACCGCCGCTCACGGTGTTCGTGATGCTCCTGGTCAGGCGGCGCCCAGCGGGGCACGATTGGCTCAGTGAAAGCGGGCGGTCAGATGCCGCCCCGGGATTGGGGGTCTGGGATGCCAACCGTGCACGCGAACGGCATAGACATCTACTACGAGGTCCAGGGTGAGGGCGAGCCCATCATCCTCATCCCGTATCTCGCGGCTGACCAGGCCTGCTACGCGTTCCAGGTGGCTGACTACGCGAAGAACTTCACCTGCTTCTCGGTGGACCTCCGCGGTGCGGGACTGTCCGGGAAGCCGGAAGGCAGCTACACGACGGAGCTGCTCGCCGACGACGTCGCCGCGTTCATGCAGGTGGCCGGCGTGGACCGGGCTCATATCTTCGGGCTGTCGCTGGGCGCGGCGACTGGCATGTGGCTGGCCGCCAAGCACCCGGCACGGGTGAAGTCCCTGTCGCTGCACAGCGCGTGGCCGAGCACGGACCCGTTCCTTAGGGTAGTGGTCGAGGGCTGGCAGATCATGGCGCAGGCGCTCGGAAGCGTGACCGACATGGTGATCAAGGGGATCTTCCCCTGGTGCTTCACGCCTGAGCTGTACGCCGCGCGGCCCGAGTACGTCGACTCTCTCGCCGAGTTCGTGCGCGGCAGGCCGATGCCGCCGGTCGATGCCTTCCTCCGCCAGTCCGGGGCGGTTCTGACTCACGACGCCCGGGAGGTGCTCGGGTCTATCCAGGCGCCGACGCTGGTCACGTTCGGGCGCCACGACCTGGTGACGTCGACCCGTTTCGCCGATCCGCTGACCGGGGCGATCGGAGATTCCGAGCTGGTCGTCTTCGAGAACTGCTCGCACGCCCCGATCTACGAGGACGTAGCCGAGTTCAACCAGCGGACCCAGGTCTTCCTGCGCCGCCATTCGGGCTGAGCCCGGACCAGCCCGCGCGCACGGGGACCGGCGCGAAGCCGTGTGCCTAGCGGCTACCGGCGGCGCAGGCGACCGCGAACACGGCGAACCAGGCAATCGCCGACAGGTAGAAGCCGCGCTCGATCGCGCCGAATCGCGCGCGCAGCGCCGGAACAGAACGCCCGAGGGCCATGCCAGCCAGGCAGGCAACCATCGCGCAGCCAAGCGCCGTCGACACTACCGCCAGGGAATGCCACCTCTCCTGAAGCGCCAGCACACCGCCGAGCCTGAAGGCAGCGATCGTCACGCTGCCGAAGGCGCCGAGAGCGAGCAGCCCGTGCATCTGCCCGGTCGACGTGCGGGCCGCGCCCGGCGCGTCCATCGGGAACCAGCTGATCGCGCACCGCGCGATGGCGAAGATGACGAGCAGTATCACCACCGCCCGCCCGGTCCCCTTGACGGTCTGGTAGAAGCCGACGGCGAGCGCGAGGCCGGCGATGCCGAAGGCGATCGTCGCTGCCCGGTAGCCACCCCGGAAGGTGGTAATCCCGTACTGGCTGACCGCGTTCCGGACTGGTGACAGACCGGTCGGCTCCAGATGGAGGTAGCCCAGGCTCGCGACAACCGCCGCCAGCGCTAGCAGCGCGGCCACGCCCGCGACGGCCGTCATCGCGGAACCCGGGGCTGGCGAGCCGTGGCTTCCCGGTCAGGCAGAGAAGATAGGCAACCAAGTTGCATATTCTGAGTATGCTGACGATGTGACCGAGAAGTCAACCGCTCCGTACTCTTTCGGCGATGTGCTCGCGCTCGCCCGACAGAGCTGGGTGCGGCAGCTGGCGAGCCGACTCGGGCAGCTCGCCTACCCCGACTACCGCCGGAGCGATGCGGCCGCGCTCCGGCTCCTTCGCCGCGGCCCAGTGCCGGTCGGCAGGCTCGCCGTCGTGCTCGGCGTGACGAGGCAGGCCGCTCGCAAGGTCGCCGACGGCCTGGAACAGCGGCAGTACGCGAGCACCGAACGCGACTCCAGCGACGCCCGAAGGCTCAACGTCGTCCTCACGCCAGCCGGCCAGGCGTACGCGCAGGCCCTCGCCGACGTGATCGACGCGCTCAACCTCGAACTCTGCCAGCGGGTAGATCCTGCTCAGCTCCTCGCCGCGGACGCGGTCCTCCGCGCCGCGATAACCGACGATGCCGATCGCCGCCGGGTCGCCCGGGTGGCGCCGCCGCCAGGCTGAGCCGCTGGCCTGCCGGGAATCCGGCCGTCAGCAGGAGCGGGGCACTATCCCGTCAGGGTCGTTGATATCGAGCTGCCGCCATGAGAGCTGCCGAACTCGGCAGTCCCTCGGGTCGGGATGGGAACGCAGGCACCGAATGCGTCGTTAACATCCCGTATTCGGCGCTAGCGCGGTACATGTCGCGGAATCGATCGAGCGCCAGGAATCGCGGTATCTGCCGACCGGGAGGACCTCGTGGCGAGCGATGAGCTGCCCGGTCACGATCTATCCCGTCGCGGCGCCAGCACGGACGGACCCGGCGGCGCCATCACGGACGATCCCGGCGGCGCCATCACGGACGGACCTGACGGCGCCAGCGCAGGCGACGCCGGAGCCATGACGGATGACGGCGGCACCAAGGACGGCGCGGCTCACGACGCGAAGCCGCACGCGATCGGCCGGGCTGCACGTTCGCTGGCCCGGCGCCTGCCCCCATCCGCTGGCCGGTGGCTGTCGATCTTCGCCGTTTCGCTGGGATTGTTCAGCATTCGCTTCCTGATCCCCACGCCGGTCGGCCAGGCGGACAACCACGACGGCCGACGGGTGATGTGCGCCTTCGGCGTGGCACCGGTGACCGGCGGCTTCACCCGGTGGGTCAGCTACGCCTATTTCCAGTTCGTCCCGTCCGCGAGCTGCGCGAAGATCGGGCTCTACCCGTCCTCGCAGCTCGTGCTGGTCGGCGCGGCCCGGCTGCTGACACCGCTGATGGGCCTGGCCGGCACCGTGAACCTGATCGCGCTCGGCCTGCTGACCTGCGCGATCGCATCGTTCGGTATAGCGACGCTGGCGACCGGCCTGCGGCTCAGGCTGTGGGCGCAGCTGACGGTGGCCGCGGTCGCCTGGCTGATCATGGCCGACGCCGCGTTCTTCGACCTTTACGCGAGCCCGTTCAACGAGCCCGCCGTCCTGATCGGCCTGCTGCTGGTCGCGGCCGGCCTGGTGTACCTGGGGCGGGGCTGGCGCGAGACGGTGTTCGGCCTGGTGGTGGCCGGGGCGGGCGGGCTGGCGGCGATCGGCGCGAAGGAGCAGTACGTCATCCTGGCCGTGCCGATCTGCCTCGCCATCGTGCTGGCCGGCCAGGTCCATGGCGCTGGACGCGGGCTGCGCCGGTTCCTGACCAGGCAGACCGTCGCCTCTGTCGGAGTTGCCGCCGTGCTCGGCCTGACGACCTCGGCCTACCTGTACTGGGACAGCACAAGCTCGTACGCCGCGGTGCTGCACCACGAGCAGGCGGTGGACATGATCTTCGTCGACATCGTCAACGGTCACGACAACGCGCGTTCTGACCTTCGGGCGCTCGGCCTGCCTGCCAGCTGGGCCAGGTACGCCGGTCACGACTTCTTCAGCAGAACCTCGGTCTGGCACGATCCGCTCTACGCCAGGTACGCCGGAAAGCTGTCCGACGCCAACATCGCGCATTTCCTGCTGACCCACCCGGGCCGGATAGCTGGCATCGGCCAGCGCGCGGCCAGGTACGCGCTGCACTTCCGGGTGACCTACCTGGGCGACTTCCCGCCCAGCGCGGGCCATCCGGCTGGTGCGGTCGAGAGCCGGGTGGCCGTGCTGACCTGGCTGGTGAAATCCATCCCGGCTGGCTATGGCCTGTGGTGGCTAGTCCCGATGTGGGCGATCATGGCCGCGATCGCGATCGCCGCGCTGGTCATGCGGCCCCGCCGACCCTGGCGCCGCGACGGCGCCGTCGTCGCGGCGTGCATGACCGGGTGCGCGATCGCGGCGTTCATCCCGCCCGCCTTCTTCGAAGGCATCGCGACCACCAGGCACATGGTCGGCTCGAACCTCGCGTCCGCGCT
>Ga0209415_10018245_pt1 | contig 11081 bp, 13 predicted proteins | sample PeaSoiSIISIP2007_FD_187696 | JGI IMG/M metagenome (GOLD analysis project Ga0209415, IMG submission 187696) | Peat soil microbial communities from Weissenstadt, Germany - SII-SIP-2007 (SPAdes) (version 2) | ecosystem: Environmental > Terrestrial > Soil > Wetlands > Peat | place: Germany...
GTGCTCGCGGTCGGAGTCGCCCGAATCGTGGAAGATCCGACGTCACTCACCTGGGCGTCACACCTACCTCTCCGCACCTGGGTGCCGGGCTTGCGCGAACACTTTGTTCGCATCGTGCCGGAGTTCGTCTCAGGAAGGCAGATCTTGCCGGATAACGACGAAGATCGCCCGTGGCCCTAAACCCGGTGGCGCGGCACCTGCGAAACGCCCGAATGACCCCGGTCAGGGGAACGCGACCTGTGCGGATCCCCCATCAGTGGAGCGCGCTACGCAGAACGTGGTCCGCCGTTCTTCCCCCCGCACCGCACATCCTTCCTGCGCCCACTGACCGGGGCGGATAGCATCTCGACGGCACCGAGCGGGAGGTGGCGCAGATGAGCCCGGGCGATTCGGTCAACAGCGACCTGACGGCGCTGGCCAAGGCCGTTGAGGACATGGCCAACGCGCTGGCGAACCATCTGGGCGGACGGCGCAAGCAGCCTGCCGCCATCATGGAAGTCAGTCGTGCCGCTGGCAATGCTCGGAACATTTGGCTTCGCCGCCACTAAGGCGCCCCTGAAATCCCTCGGTTCCGTCGCACAGGTCTTGGCGACACCTATCAGACTGCGCAGTGAGGTGTCGAGGCGCGCACTCCGGCCCGAGGCAACCCGAACCTCTTCGCGGCGGGACGGTCCTAGTCGGTCGGGCCACTTCGGGGGACGTTCTACCCCTGGCAGGGTTGGGTGACCTCACGCATCGAGCCGACCTCCCCCGGCGAGGCCTGAAAGAGGGCGCTATGTCCTAATCAGGAGCGCAGCGATCATAGTGACGAGACCGACGATCGTTGCGGCGATTGCGACAACGAAGATCGTGTTGTCGAGGCCGCAGTTGCGAGCAAGGTCCCCGCTGAGAGACCCGAAAGGCCCCAGCCCGGAGGTGCAGGCGTTGTGGTGCGAGTCTTCCAAGGAGACTCCAATCAGGCCGCCACCGACGAGCGCGGCTCCGATGAAAATCCACCGCCTGCGCATCGTCACCCTCCTCCGACGATTCCTTCCCACATAGGTGTCGGCGAGAGAGATTCCAGATCTGCACCAACGCAGGCACAACTCAATGCCTGACGGTAACCCCCGGCAGCCGAGAGCGACCCTGGCCAACCGCCCATCTTGCGGCAAGACTGTCGGCGTGGCGCCAGACCTCATCGAGCGGATCGTCCGAAGAGAGCCGCTCACGGGGGACGGCAAATCAGGTTCGCAGCTCGAGCGCTGCTGGCTCGACGACGGCTCCGTGGTTGTCCTCAAACACGCCGACGCCGTGCACGACTGGATCATGCAGGCCACGTCAGACGACGGTCGCATCGTGACGCTCTGGGATCAACGGGTGTTCGACCAAGTGCCCAAGTCCATCGAGCACGCCATGCTCGATGCCCGGCGCACGCCTACGGGAGCCGTCGTGGTCATGAAGGACGTCTCGGCGTCGCTCTTCATTGACGGTGCACAGATGCGGCTTGCTCACAAGCGCGTGCTGGCCGCCGCCGCCGAGGCTCATCGGCGGTTCGCGGGACGAGCCCTGCACGGGTTGTGCCCTCTCAGCCACCTTTACACATTCCTGTCACCAGCCGTCTGCGCTCGCTTTGCGGAGGATCACGACGTACCCCGCTTGGCCATCGACGGATGGGCTCGCTTCCACCACATCGTGCCCGACGAGGTGTCCGGGGCCATCTCAGCCATTCATGCCGACCCCACCTCGCTCGCCAATGCGCTCCTGGCGCGGGAGTCGACGCTCGTGCATGGCGACCTGAAGCTAGCCAATTTGGGCGCGGGAGCTCAGCGCATCGTCATCATCGACTGGGGGACTCTGACCACTTGGGCTCCCCCGGCCGTCGACCATGCGTGGTACATGGCGATCAACGCGGCAGCCCTCGGCGTTGGCCATGATCAGTTACTCGACGACATCCGCTCAGTAGCTGGTGACCATGACGATACAGCGCTGCGGCTCGCGCTCCTGGGCGCGCTCGCTCAGCTCGGCTGGGAGAAGGCGCTTGGAGCAACATCCGACGACCTCCCGATCCGCGAACGCGAGGAGGCCGGACTCGCATGGTGGATAGCCAAGGTACGCCAAGCCCTCGAACGATGGACGCTCTAACAGGGGATCCCCTCGTCTTGATGCAACCGAAGTAGACCAGGCGGACGGCCGTTGCCAGGCGACTAAGGGACATGAGCCGGTGCGCGCAAAGAGCCGAGGACGCGCACTCAGGCCCGAGGCTGACGCGAGCAGAATCCGCGGCCTGGAATAATCCTGCTCGGTGAGGTCGGACGGCCGTTCTACGCCAGGCCGCTGGTGAACGGATCCGACGAAGGTATCGACGCGTGAGTCGATCGATTCGTCGACGCAGCCTTGGCTCAACTGGCCTCCACAGCAGGACGGATCGCCAACTCAGTTGCCAAGCTGTTGACCGCCGGTTGGATCAGAGTTGATGAACACACGACATGCTGATGGGTCGCGTGGGGGTCCGGCAGCCAGTGGGCGGGGGGCAGTGGTCCGATCGAGACGGGGTGTCAACGGTGTTTCCCGGGCAGCGGTGCGAGCGACCGCCGACCTGCTGACGACCAGCGCCGCTGAACCTGAGGAGTCCATGCCGGAGCCCGACGCATCGCGTGGCACAGTCTTGGAGTCAGCAGCCAGCGATGAGCACGGCGGCGGTTATGCAGCGGTCTTGCTCAGTGGCAACGAGATCTTCATCAAGGCGAGAACTATCCGCCGGGTTCGGATGCCTGCATCGCTCCGCCAGGGTCGGCACAGTGCGACGGTTGCGCGACGTCGACCCGACGTGTTGAGGGATCGACCTGCGCTTCCAGCGACCTCCTGAGCGAGCTGGCCTACTCGGGAAGACTCTTGGGATCGGATCAGGAACAAACACGGATTTCTTCAGTCCCTGATAGCGACAAAGCGGTGGGACACTCGGGGATCGTGGCAGACTTCGGCGGTAAGGTGCACCCATGACTGACCAAGAGTCCAAAAGCATCGAGGAACGTCGCCGGCAACTGGCTGATGCGGAGCGAGAAGCCCAGGACCGCCTGACAGCGGCGCGTGCCGCCCTCAAAGCCTTCAACGAGGAGCACCCCCCGGAGACAGTGGTGGGTCACTGACCTGACCCGTCCCAACTCAGCCGCCCACCTCCGAGCATCCGCCCCAGGCCGCCCATGAGCGCAATGGGGAGTACGCTGCCGTCGGGACAGTCTGGCCGACCTGTCCCGCCACGGCGGCAACGGCGGGGCTTGCGGTACCCGCTCCTGTCACGGGTACCGAGGCCTCGCCCTACGCATCATCGTCCCCACCCTGCTACCTTTCCGGCGGGGGACGGCGTGCCCACTCGCAACACGCCATGGCGAGGCCCGAACCGGCCACCGACGGACGCGGTGACCGGGGCCTCACCGCCGACAAGGTTGTACCGTGACCACGTACGCCGAGCGCTGACCCTGCAGGCGACACCGAACCCGTCGAGTGCCCGGAGGTGCCGACGATGACCACCCGGCCCCGCTGCACGTATCAAGCCCGGCAAGCTGCGTTCGACGGGTTCCCCATTTTCGCCTCTCACTACATTGACGTCTACAACAGCGGCAACGCCTATTCGGTGGCGTCGGGATGAAGCGGCGCACGAAGGTGATCGTGGTCGCCGTCATCGTGGCGTTCCTCGCCTTGGGGGTGGTGGGCGTGTCGGTCGGCGGTTCTACTGTGGTGACCCCGCTGACCCCGACACGATCTACCCCGGTCAACGTCGGGCCGCCACCACCGCCCACCCTCGGAAGCAGATAGGGCGATGTAGCACAATGTGCTGGCGCAACGCTCTGGTGGGCCGGGACCCCGCCCGCCCGGGGGGTTACCCTCCGGATTAGCGCCCCCTTCCGCCGTACCCTGGACGTCAGCGAGCGGAACGAAGTGGCGCTCAAGAGCTGTCTCCCCGCATGGCTCTTCGGTCCATTCGAGCTTTCTGTACCCACTCTTTTTCAGCTCTGGCGGGCACGTTCTGGACGTGGGCAGCGAGCTGCGCCAACATCCAGGGTACGACGTTCCGACACTGATCATTCAAGGCACTGGGGATGCGGTGGTCGATCGGCACAATGGGCCAGAACTCGCTCGTCTGACTCGTGGGACCTTATGGCTGCTTTCCGGCGTTCCACATGTTGGGAGCGTTTCGAAGCGACCCTCAGAGATTTACATCATGAGTAAGCGCGTTCATCAAGCGGGCTGAGTCAGTGGCGAATAGGGAGACCATGATCGAGCCATCTGTGGTCGTCCCACCCTTCCTCGTCGGCCTTGGAATCTTCGGACTGGTGTGCTTCGTCATCACCTTGTGGGCAATCGTCGATGCTGTCTCGACATCTCGTGGGGGCTTTGTTGCTGCGGGCACCGAAAAGGGACGGTGGATTGCGATGATTGCCGTGTTCTAATCTTTCACGCTGATTGGGGGTCTCTTCCTCGCCGTCACCTATCTGACCGTTACCCGGCGGAAACTCCGAGGAGGTCGGATTTGAGAGATCGGGCATACGACTCGGTACCTCGAACCAAGGGTCGATAACGGCTGATAAGGGTCGTGATAGGGCGCGAGATTCGGTACAACATGGCTCAGGGGTGCCGCGTTGCGGGCGCATGGTATACGGCACCCGATCGGGTTCCATCTACCCCGAGCATCCCTGGCGGCACACGGATGATGGACCGCACGTCAGACGCATACCCGGTACACGATTCCCACCGGGGGCCGATCCCGGACGGGTCAGTCGGCGGAGAGCCACAATGTGCCGAGCGGTCCAGCCCGCGCCGAGTGTTATGTGCCCTCAGGCCACCCGCTGCCTCCTGAGGTCGAGTTTCCGCTCACGACCGTCTGTAGCGCGCCTGGCCCTATGATGAGGCTGCGTCAGTCATGCCGTCGGGAGGAGCTTTGCCTCAACCGCAAGCCCGGGTGTTGGTCGTCGGAGCCGGGATAGCGGGCCTGTCTTGCGCTCTCGCCCTGTCTCGGATTGGCGTCGACGTGGAAGTCATAGAACGCGTCAATGAGATTGGAGAGGTCGGAGCTGCAATCTCACTGTGGCCAAGCGCTCTGGCGGCGCTCGGGAGTCTCGGCGTCGAGGAGGCGGTGCGGACCGTGGGTTGGCCCGCCTTCCGTTTAAGGATTCGGTCGCCATCGGGCGAGCCTCTTGTCGACGTAACTCCCGACCAGCTTCGACAAGCTCTTGGCGGGGAGGGGCTCGTCGTCCATCGAGCGGACCTGCAACGGGTGCTCCTGGGCGCCGTGCGAAATGTACCTATCCACCTCGGTGTGGCGTGCGCCAGCGTGCGAACTGTCGGCGACACGGTGACGGTGCGCACTGAAGCTGGCGACGAGTTACGGGCCGACGCCGTAGTGGGTTGCGACGGTGTTCGCACTGCTGTCGGGCCTGCGGTACCCGGGCAGCGATCTCTTCGCTACCAGGGCGTCACGACTTGGCGTGCCGTCGTTGACCAGACCGACTTGGTAGACGAGGCGTGGCTCAGTGTCGGCGAAGGGAAGCAAATAGTGGCTTCCCCTCTCAGCGGCTCTCGTTGCTACTGGAGCCCAATGCTTCGCATGGAGGCGGGCGTCAATGCCAAGCTCAGCGACCCCATATCCTTCTTGCTGGCCGCATTCTCGGGCTGGCACGCTCCAATCCCTGAGCTCATTGCGACCACCAAACCAGAATCCGTGATCAGATCAGACGTCTACGACCGGCTGCCCACACGGCTAGCCGACGGACGAATCGCACTTGCCGGAGATGCTGCTCACCCGATGACCCCGGCCCTGGGCCAAGGAGCCTGCCAAGCGATCGAGGACGCCGCCGTACTCGGCGCTGCATGGAAGGAGCATGAGACCCCGCAAGCAGCTTTTGCCGCCTACGAGCGAGTGAGGCTCCGTCCAGCTCGCCGTATCGTCGCTAACTCCCGGCAAGTGAACCGAGTGTTTTCGTCGCGGAACTGGTTAGTCGACCGTCTAAGTCGGGGGATCGTTGCGAGGCTTCCTGACTCCATAATGCTGTCGATGAGTGCCCGAGGGGGAAGCCGCGATGTGTTCATCCGATCACTTGCTGACCTGGTGCCATCCGACATGACTCCTCGATAGGGCTCAAACAGGTGGGAAGGGCAAAGCTGGGCGTCAAGTGCGATGAGTCCCGAGTCGATACATATCGCGGCGAAATCGTGTAGATCGGGTATCCGCACGGTCCGGGCGGTACGTACAAATCCCGACGGAGGTCTGCGCGGCAACTACGAGGGCGGAAGGGCGACCGGCACTCGGGGTACCGAGTGGGTGCCATGACACGCCGAACCTGAGCGATCCCGACAAGCATTTGCCCATGCTCAGGCCGCGAGTCTGGCCCGCCAGCGCCCAGATCGAATCCTGCTGAATAGCTGGATGACTGCCAGTGCGAACAGCAGTCCGAGAGCGGCTCCGACGACGCCAAAAACGACCATCCACGGAACGTAACCAGGCGGCTTGACGCAGTCGTTGCCGACGATGAACCCACTGGAGTGAGCCAAATGACCTCTTACGCAGTTCGGGCTGACGTCGACGAACCCCGTTGCGAGGAGAACGGCGGTCATCCCCGTCAGACAGACTGCCGCTCCGAAGGAGACGACAAACACCGTCTGAAGGACCCGAACAACCCACTTGGGCACGACGCCATCATCGCGCCGCCGGGGCTCTCTGTCACCCCCGAATGTCGCGCAACCACCCGATACGTGCGCCGCTACCGACTGGCTGGACCGTTGGTTCGCCGACGGAGTTAGTGCGCACGGTAGTCGGTTACCCGGTCGGTCTGGGCGAACTGGAGTCGAGCCTGGTAGACCGAGAGTCGGTGCAAGCTACCGACGTTCTCGGCATCCTTGGTGCCCTCCAGGCTGCCCAACTCCGAGTGTGGCTCGACGGAGGGTGGGGAGTAGATGCACTCCTCGGCGAAGAGACCCGCACGCATGAGGACGTTGACCTCGTTGTGGAGCTTGCGGCGCTCCCTGAGGTGTTGCGGACCCTTGAGCGGGTTGGATTCGTGGTGGCTGAGGATCATGCTCCCATCCGAGTCGTGCTGCGAGCGTCCGACGGGCGACAGATTGACCTCCACCCTGTGACATTCGACGAGGAAGGTACGGGCTGGCAACTTGGTGCTTCGCCTGACGGGTCTGATTGCGCCTACCCGTCGGCGGATCTCGGTCAGGGCCACATCCTCGGTCGCACCGTCCCCTGTCTCACGCCGGAACTCCAACTCGACCATCACCGAGGATATGAGCCAAGGGAACGAGACGTCGCAGATACGGCTCGCCTTTCAGCCCGCTTCCGCCTTCCATTGGAGGACACTGACTGATCACTCCCTGACCGTCCTGCAGGTGCCGCTGTCGAAGGAGTCCGGTGGGAGCGGTGAGAGCGGGGAGGCGACCACTCACTCGGGGTAGGCATACTTGTGGACATGCCCGAGATCCCTCCGGGGCTGCCCACCTTCAAGTCACCGAGCCGCCGATTAGCAGGCGGAGCGCACGGGACCACCTGGCTCCTCGCTCATAGCGACGGTTCGGCGGCAGTCGTCAAGTCCGTGAGCGCGTGCCAGCGGGTCTCTTTCTCGCCGAGGCAGAAGGGCTCGCTGCCTTCGCCACCACCGATGCACTGGAGACGCCCACGGTGTTACACGCCGGGCCTTCCCACCTAGTACTCGAAGCCCTGCTGCCCCAACACAACCGCGGCCCAGCAGGCGTGTGCAAACGGACGTGTCGGAGAGGCGTTCGACCCCGCTAGTACACCTGCGCGCCTGCGAGGGGAAGTCCTGCTCAGAGCGGCGTGAGGCGAGCCGGACTGGCTTCATGGCGCGACGATGACATCTCTCCGTCGGGGCCTGGACGGAGGGCCGTGGTGGTGGGGATGAGCGGCCGGCGCCATATGCGGTGGCGGCAAAGCCAACGATCTGAACGCCGAGCAGGGGCTGATCGAGCACTCCCCTGCCGAGGCCGTCTGGCGGCCCCGCGACTTCCTTCGCCTCGCCGACGGCTGAGGGGCCTGGCCTGGACTCCGTGTGGAGAGCCACCAGAGGCAGCCCACGGTGCGTACAGGCCACTCTGAGGGCCTTCTCCTGGGCGGCCCGCCAGGCCCAAGGCCCAGGACGGCTCGCTCCTCGGCGCACGTAGCCCACCACTCGCAGTGTTCGCTTCGGGCTCTCCCCCGCTTTTTCGGCCACATCATGGCGAGTCATTTAGCCTCTGGGCAGTCGGTCGGAAGTCGGGAGCACGTCTACCTCTGTCGAGGTAGCTTCTGCCGATTGGCGGACAGTGCAAGTAGTTGCGGTGAGAACGACCTGCGCGTTTCCTTGGCGGGAGGCCAACGTGGTTGAGAGATGTCATTCGGCTGCGGCCGCACCGCGTCGGATCATGGACCGACTCCGTCGACGCCACCGCGACGCCCGAGCGCGCATCGGGCTCGGCGCCGCCATCGGCCTTATCGTGACCACGGCCGGTGTCTACATATTGACGAGTTCTGAGGTGGCAGGTGCGAGCGTTTGGAGCACGCCCACCGAGATTCCTGGCTCGACAAGCGGCGACCGGATCAACGCGGTGAGCTGTACGTCGGCCGGCAACTGTGTTGCGGTCGGATCCGACGGAAAGCCGATCTATGTCACTGAGGCGAATGGAAGCTGGGGCCCCATTACCGAGGTCGAGAACAGTCCGGGAAGCGGCGATGGGATTCTTGATGCGGTGGACTGCCCTTCGGTCGGAAACTGTGTGGCGGTCGGTGAAACGACGGGCCTCAACCCGGGGCCCTTGGTTATGCGGGAGTCAGGTGGCAGCTGGGATACACCGTATGTCCTCACCGGCTCATACGAGGGCACTGGAAACCTCACCGGCGTGAGCTGCACCTCCAATTCGATCTGCACCATGGTCGGCTGGGACAACATCAGTACGTCGTCACAGAACTATGCGGACCTGCTCGTCGGCAGTTTGGACTCTGACAACGTGCAAACATTCACCGGTATAGCGGATAACCCTGAGGAATCTTATGGAAGCTTCGATGCCATAAGCTGTACCGCGGAGTCAACCTGCACCGCCGTCGGAGTGGACGGGAATGCCGAGCCGTTTGTGGCTACGACATCGAGTGGCGGCTGGGTGATGCAAGAGATCTCGGCGACCAATGGCTCAGATGACTTTCCTGGCGATTTCGTCGGCGTGAGTTGTCCCTCGGTTGGCAACTGCGTGGCCGTTGGCCGAGGCGACTTCTACGGGACCTACGAGCCGATCCTCGCCACCGAGTCGAGTGGCGTCTGGAGTTACACCGCGACTGAGATGGCCGTGAGTGGCGGTGGTCAACTCACGGGCGTGAGTTGCCCCTTCTCATACAGTTGTACCGCCTCTGCTTGGGTTGGTTCAGACCAGCCGGCGTACCTTGTCCAGACCGGTGGCGCGTGGGGCTCGGTCACACAACTTTCCGGCTCTCCGGGCGGTGGCGGGAGTCTCCTCGGAGTGAGCTGTACCTCAGATGGCGGCTGTACAGCCGTTGGTAACGACGCCAATAGCCGGCCCATGTACGCGGTCGAGGTGGGACCCCCGACAGTAACCCTCACCTCACCTGTGGACGGCGCCACCTATGCCGTCGACGAGGTCGTGCCAGTGACAGTCTCGTGCTCCGACGCCGCCGGTGGCCCGGGGATTTCGTATTGCGGCCCCTCCAACGGCGATTATACGACGCTCCCCACCGGGTCTCCCGGGACCTACCCGTTCTGCGTGTATGCCCTCAGCGCCGACGGGCAGAGGAGCCCCGCGAAGTGCATCAACTACACCGTCGCCGGGTATCCCACTGCCACTATTACGTCGCCAGTAGACGGTGGCACCTATGCCGTCGACGAGGTCGTGCCCTTCACCTTCTCCTGCTCCGACGCCGCCGGTGGACCGGGGATCTCCTCCTGCCTCGACAACGGCCATAAGTCGAGCCCCGACATGCTCTACACCGCTGCGCCGGGGAACTACACCGCCTACGTCGAGGCCGTCAGTGCCGATGGCGCGAGTGGCGAGGCGACCATCCACTACACCGTGTCTGGGTACCCAACAGCAACCATCACCTCGCCCGCTAATGGGGGCACCTACGCAGTCGATGAGGTCGTGCACACGACCTTCTCCTGTACCGATGCCCCTGGTGGCCCAGGGATCTCCACCTGCCTCGACACCGACGGATCGGCCAGCCCGGCGACGCTCTTCACCTCGAATCCGGGAACCTACAGCTTTGACGTGTGGGCCACGAGCGCAGACGGTGCAGTTGGCGACACATCCATCAGCTATACCGTTTCCGGGTACCCGACGGCGACCATCACCTCGCCTGCAAGTGGCGGTACCTACTACACCAACGAGGTCGTACGCCCAACATTCTCCTGCGCGGACGCTCCTGGTGGGCCGGGCATCTCGTCCTGTGTTGACACCAACGGCTCGACGAGTCCGGGGACCCTCTTTACCTCAAACCCCGGGACTTACAGCTATTACGTGTGGGCCGCGAGCGCAGACGGTGCAGTGGCCAACACCACAACGTCCATCACCTATACCGTCGTAGGCGTACCGCCGCCAACAATCACCTCGCCGGCGAATAGCGGCACCTATTACGTCGGAGAAGTGGTACCTGTGACCATATCGTGCACCGATGCCCCCTCCCCCGACGCTCCGGGGATTGCGTGGTGCGGGGCCAGCAACAGGGGGCCCTCGACCCTCGAAACGTCGTCACCTGGGAGTTACTCCTTCTGCGCGCAGGCCGTCAGCCTCGACGGAGACAACAGCCCGGCGACATGCATCAGCTACAAGGTCGCAGCGTTACCAACAGCGACGATCACCTCCCCCGTGGAGGGCAGCACTTACGCCCTGGGTGAGACGGTGCCCACGAGCTTCTCTTGCACCGACGCCCCTGGCGGTCCGGGAATCACATCCTGCCTCGATGGCGCCGGCTCGACGAGTCCCGGTGTGCTCAATGCCTCGACGCCGGGGACCCACACGTACACCGTCACCTCCACAAGTGCCGACGGGGGGACCGGCACGGCGTCTGTGTCCTACACCATTGTCGGCAACCCGACGGCCACGATCAC
>Ga0209415_10018247_pt1 | contig 11081 bp, 12 predicted proteins | sample PeaSoiSIISIP2007_FD_187696 | JGI IMG/M metagenome (GOLD analysis project Ga0209415, IMG submission 187696) | Peat soil microbial communities from Weissenstadt, Germany - SII-SIP-2007 (SPAdes) (version 2) | ecosystem: Environmental > Terrestrial > Soil > Wetlands > Peat | place: Germany...
CAATTCGATAGCGAATCGGTGTTGGACGCCTCACGCAACCGTCTCTAGGTTGCCCCACGTCCCACTGCACGCGTAACTACGGATGGAGATCTTGACTCACTACACAAGACATCTGCGCAGCGTCCGAGCGGTGCTCATAGCGGCAGCACTCGCTGGAGCGCTGACCGGAATCCTCTTCGCGAGCCAGCATGCATCCGCCTACGGCGTGAACTACTGCGTCGGCTGGGAGCCAAGCGGAGGCAGCTGCGTCGGCCCGCAGCACACGCTCACGGCGGATATCGCCTACGACGACACCGGTAGCGAAGCCTTCGTGTGCGAGATCGCCCAGTACCCCGGCGGCGGCTACGACGGCGGCTGGGGATGCGGCAATGGCGTGGCCGAGACCTGCTACCAGGGCAACCAGCTGCTCAGGGGCGAGATCTACAACGACTCGATCTACTGGCTGTACATGAACGGCACCGAGTTCTACTCACAAGGGTGTCCGTAACGAGAAGCGCCTCGGCGACCCTGCAGGTAGCGCTTCCCGGAGCGCCGCCTGCGGGGTCGTCGCGTTCGCTGGCGCTGCGCGCCGGTCTGGTCTGCCTCGCCTCGGCCGCGCTCGCCGCGGCTGTCGCGACTCTCGGTTCCGGCACGGCGTCGCCGGCGCCCGGCGCGCCTGCGACCGCGATCCGCGCCGGCGCGGGCGTGATCTTCGCGGTCCCCGCTGCGGAGGCAGCGGCGTTCGGAGTCCTGCGCCGGGCGCGCACCCCCTCCGATACGTTCAAGCAGATCCGCCGGGGCGTCGGCCCGCTGGGGGCCAATCCGGCTCTGGCGCGCACGGTCCTCGCGCCTGCGGCGCGGGCTGGGGTCCTGCCGCGCCTCGTCTCGGTCGTACCGGCGGCGACCGGCGTCTGTCTGCGGGTCCTCGAGGTCCAGGGATACGCGCAGTGGTGGTGCGTGCCAACGGCGCAAGCGGTGCGCGGCTCGCTGATCGTCGCCCTGCTGCCGCCGGCACCCACCCCGCGGGCGGCGGCCAGGCAGTTCCTGCTCGGCCTCGTCCCGGACGGCGTTTCGACGGTCACGATCCGTAGCGCCGGCGGAGTTGGTCACAAAGTGGCGGTGCGAGGCAACGTATATGCGACGGCCGCATTCCGGCCGATCAGCATCGCCTTCAAGCTTCCCGGCCGCGGACTCGTGAGCTACAGGGTCCGCGACTAGCCGAGTCTCGTTCCGTCACGACCCGGGGGGGTGAGCGAGCCGGACCTAACGGTCCGGCTCGCTGTGTCTCACGGCGGCAGTGTTACGGCGGCGGCAATTGCGGCGGCCTTGCAGACGGCCCCAACGGCGCCGTCTGGGCGAGGCCGCCGCTCGAGCGGTCAGCTTGCGAGACGGAGCGGCGGGCGGCGGGCGGCCGAAGCGACCGTCAGCGTGCCCTCGTCGATGCGGAAGAGGTCCTCGTCGGACTGCTGCTCCGAGAGCTCCTCCAGCGCGCTGAACGCGAACACGGCGAGTCCGCGACTGGCGCAGACCGAGAGGTTGCCCGGGGCGAGCCGCAGACCGGTGCGGGCCTCGACTGCCGAGGCGACCATGCCGGGCATGGCGAGGAAGGCGGTGTCGAGAAACGGGAGTCCCTCACCCTCGCCCGTCTGGATCTCGCTGGGGTCGAAGCGCAGCAGCAGAAGAATCGCATCCTCGTCGCGGTAGGAGCGCACGGCCGCGGGCTCGACTCCGGAAATCGCCCGATAGAGGTCCTTCAGCACCTCGCTCGCGAGGAGGCCGACGGGATCGATCGAGACTGGCGAGTTATGGGTCTGGTCTTGCATTGTCTTGTGCCTTCCGGTGTGGAGCTGTGCCGTATGTGCTGCCGGGCGCCTTCTGCCCTTCCTGTTTGTCTTCGGCAAAGACGCCTCGAAGGCACAGGTGAGCTTCAATCCACCCCACGTGAGGGTCGAACAAATGGCCAGCGGGCCACTTTGCCACCCCGTGCCAGGAGGGGTCGGCCGGATCTCCCACCCGCCAGGGGGTGCAAATTGGCGGGCATTCCCTTGGGTTTCCGCCCTCAGAGCCCCGAATTACTGGCAGCGCCCGGCTGGCTAGTACAGACGTCCAAAGGTTTTCGCAGGCGCTTGACCTAAATGGCCACCCCACCCATCATGGTGACATGACCTACCTCGAATGTGACCTGGAGCCAGGATTCTTGACCATGACCAGCCCGGCCGTTGCCCTCGAACAGGATGCGAACAACTCGACTGAGCGGCCGCGCGTGCTCGTCGCCGATCCCGACCGGCTCGCACGCCGCGCGCTGACCGACTCACTTCGCACCGATGGCGGCTTCGCCGTCATCGGCCAGGCATCCGATGGCGTCGAGGCCGTCGAGCTCGCCTGCCATTACCGCCCGGACCTCGTGCTCGTCGCTACGAGCCTCACCGGCCTTGACGCTGTCGCCGTCTGCGAGCGGATCATCAGCAGGACTTCGAACACGCGCGTTGTGATGCTCGCAACCTCCGCGGACCTCGACCTGGAGATGCGCGCGGTCCGCGCGGGCGCGAGCGGATTCGTGATCAAGAGCGCGGAGGTCGCGACGATCAAGCGCGCGCTCGCGATCGTGACCGCGGGTCACGCGATCATCTCGCCCGAGCTGACCGGCGTGCTGGTCGAGCGCCTGCGGCGCACACCCGCCGACGGGACCGGGACGCGTCCGGTCAAGAGCGCGCTCACCAACCGCGAATGGGAGATTCTCGATCTGATGTGCGGGCAGATGGGCACGCGCGAGATCGCCGACGCCCTCTTCCTCTCCCCCGAGACCGTCAACAGCCACGTGAAGAACGTGCTCAAGAAGCTCGGTGTCCATTCCCGCGCCGCGGCTGTCGAAGCCGCCTCGCTCCTGCGCACTGACGTGCTCGTCTAGCAGACTGCCCGCCGCTGGCTCCGCGGCGGCCACATCGAGGTCCTACGCCTCATCACACGGCCCCGCTCCGGGGCCGTGTGTGCGTTCGGGGCGCGGTGCTTGCCAAGATCCGGTGATGCTCGGCGTCTCCGGCGTCCGGCGCCGACTGCCGCGAGCTCTCCAGGGCCGCGACTTCGCGCTGTTCGTGCTCGCGGTCCTCGCCATGAACTTGGCGAACCAGATGATCGCGGTCGCGATCGGCTGGCAGGTCTATGACATTCACCACCGCGCATTCGACCTCGGCCTGATCGGCCTGCTCGAGTTCGCGCCGGTGTTCCTGCTGGCGCTGCCGGCCGGAGCGCTCGCGGACCGCGTCTCGCGCCGGATCGTGCTCGCCGTCTCCTCGGCGCTCCTGATCGCCGTCGCCGCAGCGCTGATCGTCGTCAGCGAGGACGGGGCCCACACGCTGTGGCCGTTTCTGGCACTCGCGACGGCCAGCGGCGTGGCGACCGCGCTCTCGTTCCCGGCGACCCGGGCGATGCCTCCGGCGCTCGTCAGCCGCGATCTGCTCCCCAGCGCGCTGGCGCTCCGCTCGGTGTCGACGCAGATCGGGATGGTGGCCGGCCCGGCGCTCGGCGGCGTGCTCTTCGCGGTGGCCCCGGAGGTCGCCTACGGCGCGGCGCTCGCCCTGTTCGTGGTGGCGACCGCGGGCGTGCTCATGATCCACCTCGCCACCAGCCCGCAGCCGCCCGGCCAGCGGAACACCCAGCTGCGCGCGCTGCTCGGCGGCATCCACTTCATCTCCGACACGCCGATCCTGCTCGGTGCGATCCTGCTCGACCTCTTCGCCGTCCTCTTCGGCGGGGCCGTCGCGCTGCTGCCGGTGTTCGCCCAGTCGATCCTCCACACCGGCCCAGTCGGCCTCGGCGTGTTGCGCAGCGCTCCGGCCGTCGGAGCCGTCGCGGCCGGCGCGCTGCTCGTGCGCGGTCCGCTTCGGACCCCGGCGGGGCCCACGCTGATCGCCGTGGTGAGCGTCTTCGGCGCGAGCATGATCGTCTTCGGGCTCTCGCACTGGCTGGCGCTGTCGCTCGCGGCGCTCGTGGTCAGCGGCGCGGCGGACATCGTCAGCGTCAACATCCGCACGACGACCGCAACGATGATCACGCCCGACCACGTGCGCGGGCGTGTCGGAGCCGTCGAAGCGGTATTCGTCGGCGCCTCCAACCAGCTCGGAGCGTTCGAGTCGGGCACGGCTGCCGCCCTCCTCGGCGCGGTCCCGGCCGTCGTGGCGGGCGGTGCCCTCACGATCGTGATCGCGCTGGGCTGGACTGCGCTCTTCCCCCAGCTGGCGACGCTGAGGAGCATGTCGGAGCTGCGACCCGTGGCTACCGGTCGCGACGATCCTCCGGGCGGCTCACAGGAGCCGGCCGGCTTCGAGGGCGCCGCGGGGTGATGGCGCCGGTCGCGGCGATCGGCTCAGTCGCGGCGAATCAGCCGCACGGAGGCCGGCGCGAAGCTTGCGCGCACGATGGCTCCCGGAACGAGTGCCAGCGCGGCTGCTGCCTCTGTGGCGAGCTCGGCATTGAGCGGCCCCGCCGCTACGCGAACACGCCCGCCGACCCGGGTCATCGCGGTTATCTCGACGCGAATCGAGTTCGCGGGCGGGGGCGTCGAGGCGTCTTCGTGGCTCAGGATCACGTCCCATGGGTAGATCGCGATATCGACGTCGCCCTGCACCTGGTCGGTGGATTGGAGAGGCTCGCCGCTGTCGAGCACGACCTCGGCGAGCGCGCCGGCGCGCGTGTGCGCTCGTCCGCGCAGGAGGTTGGCGCCGGTGAACGACGCCACGAAGGCATCGGCAGGACGCGTCACGAGTTCATCCGGGCTGCCCAGCTGGCGTAGGCGCCCGTCGACGAGGACGCCCGCGCGCGCCGCAATCGATACGGCGTCCTCGTAGTCGTGTGTGACGATCAGGGTCGGCAGGCCGATCTCGGGGAGAAGCCGGGCCAGCTCCGATCGGACCGATGCCTTCGTGTGCCCATCGAGCGACGACAGCGGCTCGTCGAGCAGGAGCACTCCCGGGTCGCGCGCGAGCGCGCGTGCGAGCGCGACGCGCTGGCGCTCGCCACCCGAGAGCTGGTCGGGTCGCGCGTCCGCCAATGCTGCGATTCCGAAGCGGGCCAGCAGCTCGTCGGCGCGGCGTTGGCCACCATAGGCGACGTTCTGGCGCACGCTCATGTGCGGAAACAACGCGTACTCCTGAAAGACGAGCCCGACACGCCGCCGATCGGGGGGCAGATCGATCCGCCGGTCGGTGTCGAGCCACACCTCGTCGTCGAGGGCGACACGGCCGCTTTCCGGCCGCGCGAGTCCGGCGATCACCGACAGCACGGTCGTCTTGCCGGCGCCGGACGGGCCGACCAGAGCGACCACGCCGTCGAGCTCGAGCTCTAGCTCGAGGCGAAAATGGCGGAGCGGGAGGGCGAAGCCGACCGAGAGGAGTGCCACAGGCTCGTTAGTTTGAGCGACATGAGGACTGCTGCGGTCATGATCACGAACAGGGCGGAGATCGTCAGCGCGACATCGAGGTTGGTGTCGAAGACGTAGTAGATCGCCAGCGGCAGCGTCTGCGTGACGCCCTGGAGGCTCCCGGCGAACATGATCGTCGCGCCGAACTCCCCGAGCCCGCGAGCGAGTGCGAGGGCCGCAGCGGCCGTGAGGCCGCTCCCCGCAAGCGGCAGCACGACACGGAAGAATGTTCGCGCCGGGCCGGCTCCGAGCGTCCGCGAAGCGGCGACGAGACGCGGGTCGACAGCCTCGAACGCTGCGATCGCGACGCGTACGTACAGCGGACCGGCGACGAACGCAACCGCGAGGATGACCGCCGCCTTGTTGAACGAAACGTCGATTCCCAGCGCCGAGAATGCGCCGCCTAGCAAGCCTAGCCGCCCGAACGCGACGATCAGGCCGATGCCGGCGACGGCTGGCGGCAGCACGATCGGCAGCTCGACGAGCGTCACCACCGCCGATCGCCCGCGGAAGCGCCGGCTGGCCAGCAGGTAAGCGAGCGGCGTTCCCAGGAGGATGATCAGCGCTTGCGCCGCGGCGCTCGTCTCGAGGCTCACCACCAGCGCGTCGGTGACGACGGGGTTGGACAGCTGATCGAAGAGCGAGCTCGGCGGTCGATCGGTGAGCAGCGCCGCGAGCGGCAGGATCAGGAACGCGAGCGCGACGGCGCTCGCGGCGAAGAAGAACACGGCGACGAGCAGCCGCCGCGACGCCATCACTTCTTCTTCTTGGGCTTGGACGGCTTCGTCGCGATCGTCTCCTTGGGCTTCGTCAGCGGAAGGAAGCCGTAGGAGAGCAACTTCGCCTGCCCGGCCTTGCTCAGGACCTCGTTGATAAACGCCTGTGCGGCTGCCTGGTTGGGGCTGTTCTTGACGACCGCCATCGCGTAGGTGACCTTCGGCTGCGCCCATGCCGGCACCGGGATCACCGTGACCTGGCCGGGCACGGTCTGCGCGTCGGTCGAGTACACGAAGCCGGCGTCGACCTGGCCCAGCGCGACCTTCGAAAGAACGAAGCGCACGTCGGTCTCCTGACTGACGACGTTCGCAAGCACCCCCTTGGCCAGGTTCATCTGGTTGAGGATCTGAAGGGTGTAGGAGCCGACCGGCACGCCCGAGTTGGCGATGTCGATCGAGACGCCCGGCTTGGTCAGGTCATAGATCGACTTGATCCCAGCGGGATTGGCCTTGGGCACGACGATGACAAGGGTGTTGCGTGTGAAGTTCACGGGCTGCTCGACGAGGCCCTTCGCATACAGCTGCGCCGGGATCGCCGTGTTCGCGGACGCGAACACGTCGGCCGGGGCGCCGAGCGTGATCTGCGCGGCGAGCGTGTTCGAACCGGCGAAGGAGTACTTCGGACCGGGGTCGATCGCCGGGAACACGTTCGTGAGCGAGGCGGCGGCGTAGACCGTGATGCCGCTGAGCGCACTCGCCGGCGCAGTGGCGGCGATGCCGGAGCCGGCGAACGCCAGGGCGGCGAGTGAGGCGGCCAGCGCGAGGCGGCGAGGGCGCCGGCGCGGCAGCTCGATCCGCCGACGCTCAGCTCGTGTACGCGGCGAGCGCATCTGAGGCCTCCTCGATTGTCAGGGGATCAGGGAACGCGTCGTGGTAGGCCGGCTGCCCGGCGCGCAGCGAGAACGCGGCAAGGTGCTGGGCCTCGTTGGCGGTGATCTGGGTAACCGCGGCCGCCACCACCGGGTTGGCGATGTTCCCGGCGGCACCGAGGTAGGCACCGAGCGCAAGCTGCTCGAGGGTGCCCGCAAGCTTCGTCACCGACGCGGCCGTGAAGAAGGCGCCGTTCGGATAGGTGAAGTTCACGTCGGCTGCGGTCAGGGCCGCGGCTCCCGTCGAGCCGACGACCGCCGCGAGGTAGTTGTAATGCTCGCCCTCGTTGATCAGAGCGAGACGGGCGTCCGCGAGCGAGCGGCCACGCAGGCGCTTCGAGGCGACGGCTTCGGTGTAGAAGTCCACCAGCAACAGCTCGGCGCCGATCAGCATGCGCACGTAAGCGAGATCGGCGGCTCCGACCGCACCTAACGCGGCGGCCGGCGGAGTCGCGTGAGCGGTGGCAGCCAGGACGCCGGCGGCGCTGCCGCCAAGCAGCACCGCGGCGCCGCCGCGAGCCCCGCTGCCGAACAGGCGCCGGCGTGTGAGCGGCTCGAGCATGAGCGGCAGGATAGCCGGTTTAGTCACACCGTGACGTATTGAGGCCGCCGACCGACTCGCCGGCCGTCCGCGGGCGGTGGCGGCGCAAGCGCCGGCGAGGTAGCGTCGAGTCGATGGCGGACCGCCCAGAGCCCTCTTCACTCGGAGCGTGGGCCACGCTCGCGCTGCTCTGCGAGGGTGAGGCGCACGGCTGGGCGCTCGTGCGGGCGCTCGCCCCCGACGGGCAGATCGGCCGCGTCTGGTCGATCCGCCGTGCGCTCGTGTACCGCATGGTCGAGTTGCTGCTCGAGTCGGGCATGATCGAGCAGGCGGGGAGAGAGCCCGGCACGCGCGGCTCACCGCGGCACGTCCTGCGCGTGACGCAAGCGGGCCGGCGCTCGGTTGATCGCTGGCTGGCCGAGCCCGTCCCGCACGTGCGCGATCTGCGCTCGGCGCTGCTGCTCAAGCTGCTGTTCGCGCAGCGCGCGGGGCTCGACCGTCAGCCGCTGCTCGAGGCACAACGCACAATCCTCGCCGACACCGTGGTCGCGCTGGAGGCGCCGCTGCCCGACGAGGAGGAGGCTGCTCAGACGGTTCGCATGTTCCGCCTGGAAACCGCCCGTGCCGGGCTGCGGTTCGTGCAGGCGGAGCTTGCGCGGATCCGCGCTTGAGCCGATCGCTCATTGGGCTATCGGCCGGGAAGCCCGCGGATCATCAGCCGCGCCGAGGTTGGGGCGGCGCCGTCTCCCCGGAACGGTTTCGCCGATGGCTGGCCGTACAGCGAACCGTGGCTCAGCCTCGCCGCGGCGCATGGCGCCATGGCGCGCTATTGCGCAGGCGCGTGTCGAGCTCGACGCAGGCGCGGCGGTGTCCGGCGCGCAGGGCGCGGTGGCGCGGCGGGCCTCGGGCCTGCGAGCCTCGCCTCGAGCTCGTTCACGCGCCTGCGCAGCTGCTCGTTCTCTGCCGCCAGCGCGGTGGCGCGACGTCGCGCCACCGCGAGATCGGTTGCCATCAATGGCAGCACGGCGCGCAGACGCGCAAGGCGCTCCACGACATCGGAGTTGGTGACCGTCACAGGCTGATCGTTCATCGGCATCTCCCGTCCCTGGCGTTGGCTCGCGAACGATTCAAGCGGGGTCGGCTGCATCGCCGCTAAACGGCCCTGAAAGGGGGAATAAGGATCCGCAATCCATTGCCCATTCCACCGACGGGTCGACAAGAGGCCGTGCAGCGCTGTGTAGCTACGGAGCTCGGCTGGTGGGCCACGCGGGCGCTCTCCCGGCGCGCTAGGCGATCGAGCCCCGGAACGCGACTGCCTCGCCGGCGATCGCGCTCGACTCCTCGATCGGGAGGATCGGTGTCACGTTGAAGCGCAGCCAGGGAGTCCACGGTGCCGTTGTTCGGGTCAGCGTGGCGACGCTGTCAGCCTCGATGAGCGCGACGCCGCCACGGCCGTCGGCGAACCCGTAGAAGCCCTTGAACTCGGCGCCTGCCGGCGGCTGCCAGCCCGCGAGGACGTTGAGGGAACGGCGGGTCCCTTCCTCGGTCGTGTCGATGAAGTCCCAGCTCACGTGGAAGAGCATCGCTTACCAGCCTTTCGTGGTCGATCACACTGCGGGCAGGCGCCCGCTGTTGCGTCGATCCTGCTGGCGAGCGACCGTGCCGCGCAACGGCCAAATGGCCCATCGTGCGGTTGGTGTCGGCTGCACGTTTTCCGGCGGGTTCCGGCGGGTTGCCGGTGACGATCCCGCAGCGTCAGTGCTTTTCCGCAACCAGCGGCCCGTCCGGCCACGTCGGGGTTGAGCTTGTCGCGCGGTTGACCGATGCATACTGGGTATGCCACGAGCCGGCCCGAAGCTGTTCGTACCGGTTGTCGCCTTCGTCCTGACGCTGGGCGCGATTGCCGGCGTCTGGGCCCTCCTGCAGAGCGCGAACGCGACCAGCGAGGCGCAGCTGCACGGAAGCCTGCTGGCCCCCGCCGCAACCGACCTGGCGAGCGCCCCGGTGGACACCGACGTAACCAGTGGCGCGCGCCTCGCACAGGCGAGGATCGCGGCCGACGAAACGATGCTCTCGCAGGGGCTGCGGCCGAGCTCGCAGCCCGACGTGCCGCCGGGGCTGCTGAGCCGCGCCAACGCCGACGTCGCGTCGCTCGAATCAGCCGTCGCCGACGTCGCCGGGGTGTCCGCGCACAGCGGCGGTCTCGCCAGCGACGGCTCCTGGATACAGGAGGTGCAGGCGCGGCTGATCGTGCGCTCCACCGCGGTGGGCGCCGACCTGGCTGCAATCACGCAGGCCGACGCGACGTTCGCGAACAGCAAGCGTGCCGAGGCCAGGCTTGCCGCATTCGCCGCGATGCTCGCGCTGCTCGCCGCGTTCATCTACTTCTACCTGCGCTCGGCGACGGCAAGAGAGGCGATCGAGCGCCTCGCCCGCGAGAACGCGCTCGCCCGCGACGAGGCGGTCGAGGCGTCGAACGCGAAGTCGCTCTTCGTCGCGACGGTCAGCCACGAATTGCGCACGCCGCTCAACGGCGTGATCGGGATGACCGGGCTGTTGCTCGACACCGAGCTCGACCGCCGCCAACGCGAGTACGCGGAGATCGCCCGCGCGTCCGGCGAGGGGCTGCTGATCGTGATCAACGACATCCTCGACTACTCGAAGATCGAGGCCGGCAAGCTCGAGCTTGAGAGGACGACGTTCTCGCTCCACGAGGCCGTTGCGGAGAGCTGCGCGTCACTGTTCGTCGCCGCCCACGATAAGGGGATCGAGCTCGACGCCGCGGTCGACAGCGGAGTGCCGGCGTGGGTGCGGGGCGACGCAGCGCGCCTGCGCCAGGTGATCATCAACCTCGTCTCCAACGCCATCAAGTTCACTGAACACGGTCGCGTCGGCGTCAGCGTCAGGCGTGTGCCCACAGCGGCGGGCCTGCTCGTCCGCGTGGAGGTGGCGGACACCGGGATCGGTATCTCAGATCAAGCGCTCGCTCGTCTGTTCCAGCCGTTCAACCAGGCTGACAACACGACCTCGCGCAAGTACGGCGGCACCGGGCTCGGCCTGACGATCTCGGCGCGGCTGGTCGAGATGATGGGCGGACGGATCGGCGCCAACAGCGAGGTCGGCAAGGGGAGCAGCTTCTGGTTCGAGGTGTCGCTGCAGGCGGCCGAGAGCCCCGAGCAGCCCGTCGAGCTCGGCTCGACGGCCGCTCAAGCGGTCGAGCGCGACCCGTCCGGAGAACTCGCCGACGGCGCTCCGCTCGTGCTGGTGGCCGAGGACAACCCCGTCAACCAGCTGCTTGCGGTGCGCCTGCTCGACCGCTGCGGATACCGGGCGGATGTGGTCAACGACGGCCGCGAGGCACTCGCTGCGATCGCGAAAACGAGCTACGCGGCGGTGCTGATGGACTGCCAGATGCCCGAGATGGACGGCTACGAGGCGACCGCCGAGATCCGCCGCCGCGAGCGCTCCGGCGGGCACGTCCCGATCATCGCGATGACCGC
>Ga0209415_10018249_pt1 | contig 11080 bp, 7 predicted proteins | sample PeaSoiSIISIP2007_FD_187696 | JGI IMG/M metagenome (GOLD analysis project Ga0209415, IMG submission 187696) | Peat soil microbial communities from Weissenstadt, Germany - SII-SIP-2007 (SPAdes) (version 2) | ecosystem: Environmental > Terrestrial > Soil > Wetlands > Peat | place: Germany...
CTTGTCGCCGGGGTCCGAACGATCCAAGCATTCGCCGGCCATGAGCACGCTCCTCCTCGTCGACGCCGATCCGCTCTCGCTCCGTGTTCTCGACGTCAGTCTGCGCAGGGCCGGGTTCGCCGTGACCGTGGCGCGGGACGTGGCCGATGCGCTCGAGAGGATCGGCACGCGCGTTCCGGATCTGCTCGTGACCGACACGCGGCTGCACGGGGGCGATGGCTTCTCCCTGGTGAAGACGCTCCGCGAGCGCGACGGCGCCGCCGACCTTCCCGTCATCTTCCTGTCGAGCCAGGAGTCCACCGAGGAGCGCGCGCGGGCGAGTGAGCTCGGGGTGGACGACGTGCTGCCCAAGCCGGTGTTCGTGCGCGAGCTGCTGGCGCGCATCGAGGTCCTGCTGGCCGTTCGCACCCAGCGGGCGATGGCCGACACCGGACGACTGGCGGGAACGACCGACGAGCTCGCGCTGGTCGACCTGCTGCAGACCCTGGAGACGTCGCGCACGACCGGCGTCGTCCACCTGAGCCACGAGGGGGAGGATGCTCGCATCTACGTTCGCGATGGCAACGTGGTCGACGCGGAGCTCGGCAGGATGCGCGGCGCGGACGTCGTTCATCGCGCCCTCACCTGGGATCAGGCGTCGTTCCGCGTGGAGCCGGGGCCGGTGGCCAACGATGATCTCCTGGAGTGCACGACGCACGCGCTGCTCATGCGCGCCATGGACCGGCTGGATGGCGTGGCGTCGCCGCCGGCGCCTCCTCAGCCGGAGCCGGTGCTCGACACGGAGGCGGGCGCCCCCTCGCGCGAGCGCAGCGTCCCGTCGACCGCCCCGTGGACGCGGGAGGCCGAGTCGAGCGCCGCGCCCCCGGCGGACACCGATGTCGTCGCCGCCGGCGTTCCCCGGGCCAGGGGACGGACGATCCGGCGTGTCGGTCTCGTCGCGGCAGCGGCGTGTACCGTGGCGTTCCTCGCGGCGGGCCTCGCGTCGATGCGCTCGCGTCAGCTTCGCGAGGCCGAGCTGGCGCGCTCGAGCGTGACGAACCCGACCCCGGTGCTCGCGTCGCAGCCGGTGGCACCGCTCGTGGAGAGCGACACGGTCGGGGCCCCGGGCACCACCGAGTCGCCCGAGGCTCCGCCTCCTGCCGAGACCACGCCTCCGGAGAGCACGGGCGTCGCGCCCGACACGACGAGTGTCGCTCCTGCGCCGTCCGCGCGCGATCCTCGCGAGACCGCGCTCGACGTGCACACCGAGCTGCACGCCAAGTCGGCCCTGGTGCGCGACGCCCACCGCGCCTTGCTCAAGGGCGACACGGCCCGCGCGCTCACCCTCGCGCAGCAGGCCGTGGCAGCCAACCCCTTCGATGCGGACGGGTGGCTCACGCTCGCGGCCGCGCGCAGGGCCGCCGGCGACGCCGCGGGGGCACGCGACGCCTATCGCAAGTGCATCGCGAGCGCGCGGACGTTCGGGGTCATGAGCTGCCGCGCGCTCGTGGGCCGGAGCGAGTAGGCCGCCAAGGCCAGTCGCAGACGCGGGCCGATCCTTGTAGCCTCGCGTGGCATGGCTGAGAGGTCGCGCTGGAAGGAGCTCTTCGCCGGTGGACTGAGCACCTTCGTGCTGCTCGGCGTCGTGACGCTCGTCGTGATCGGGCTCAGCCTGCGCTACGTGGTCACCGCGCCGCCGCATCGGCTCGTGATCGCGACCGACGGCCCGAACGGCTTCTTCACCAGAACCGCCAAGGCCTACGGCGATCAGCTCGCCGCCCAGGGCGTCGCGCTCGAGATCGTGAACACGCGCGGCGCCATCGAGAACCTCGACCGGCTCAACGCCCCGGGTGGGAACGTGGACGTCGCGTTCGTCAACGGAGGTCTGACCGACGCGAAGCGGTCCCCGCACCTCGAGTCGCTCGGGAGCGTCGCGTACGACCCGTTGTGGGTCGTCTACCGGGCCTCGCTCGGCGACCTGGTCGGCCTGCCCAAGCTGCGCGGGCGCAAGATCGGCATCGGGCGAGAGGGCAGCGGCACCGCGTCGATCGCGCGCGCCGTTCTCGCTGCGTCCGGCATCGACCCGTCCAACAGCGTCCTTGTGGCCCAGGACGGCGATCTCGAGGCCGTCACGCGCGCCGTCCTCGCGGGAGACCTCGACGCCACCCTGGTGATGGGCCCTCCCGAGGACCCGAAGATCCGCGCGCTGTTCTCGGAGCCGGGCCTGCAGGTGATGAACATGCTCGACGCCGAGGGCGTCGCCCGGAACCTGACGTTCCTGCACGCGCTCGTGGTGCCGCGGTCGACGGTGGACCTGGCGCGCCAGAAGCCGGACCAGGATCTGTCGATCGTCGCCTCGACGATCACCCTGGTCGCCCGCGACGACGTCCACCCCGCGCTGATCTATCTGCTGATGAGCATCGTGGACGACGTCCACGAGCCCCCGAGCCTGCTCCACCAAGAGAACGAGTTTCCGTCGGACAAGGACACCGACCTGCCCCTGAGCCGGCAGGCCGAGGCCTACTACAAGAGCGGCAAGCCCTTCCTGCAGCGGTATCTACCGTTCGGCCTCGCGAGCGCCGTCGAACGGCTGCTCAAGGTCGCCGTGCCGGTCATGCTGGTCCTGTTTCCTTTCTTGCGTGCCCTGCCGACGGTCAATCAGTGGCGCGTCAAGCGCAGGCTCGCGCGCGTGTATCGCCGGCTCCTCGATGTGGAGCGATCGGTTCACGCGCCCGGAGCCTCGCAGGCGCAGGACGAATACGACGAGCGGATCAGGGCCATCGAGCGGCGTCTGCGAGCCGAGAACATCCCCCTGATGTACTCGAATGAGCTGTACGCCCTGCGCGAGCACATCGACCTGGTGCGCCGGCAGATATCCAACGCCATCGCTGCGCGTGAGCGCGAGCCGCGGACCCAAGAAGACGCCCGGCCCGACGAAGTCGACGCTTCCTAGAGCCCCGCCTTTTCCCGCGCGTACCGTCCCAGGGGCTTGCCGAACAGCTCGGCCTCGCCCTCGTAGGTGAGCCCCACGTGCGCCGCCACGCGCTGCGACGCCTTGTTCCCCGCGTCGATCAGCGCCGTGACCCGGCGCTCCTTGCGGACCTCGAACACGTACCGCACCACCTCCGTCGCCGCCTCGGTCGCGATCGCCTGGCCCCAGTGGGCCTGCAAGACGTTCCAGCCGATCTCGATGTCGGGGGAGGTCTCGCGGAAGAAGGCGCCCACGTTGCCGACGAAGGTGCCCGACGCGCGCAGCTCGATCGCCCACCAGCCCGCTCCCTGCAGGAGCCATTGCCCCATGCCGGAGGAGAAGACCCACCACGCGCTGCGGCGATCGTGGCCGGTGATGAACGCAGTGACCCGCGGGTCCGCCATGTTGGCGGCGAACGGGTCGAAGTCGCTCATGCGGTACTCCCGCAGGATGAGCCGTGGTGTGTGAAGGCGCGGGACGGAGACGGGCGGCGAGTGCTCCTCTTGCATCCAGCCCAGGCTACCCGCACAGCAGCTGCTGGTGGCACTCCCAGCGGCTGGTCGACGAGGTGTACACGCACACCTGCTGACCGTTCGAGGTCGGGCAGTCGCTGTCGTTCACGCAGAGGTCGTTCAGCGTGTGGCAGTAGTACCCGGCTAGGCCGCCGCAGCCCATCGTTTGGTAGGAGGGCGAGCAATAGCCCCCGGCGCCGCAGTTGGAGTCGACGCGGCAGTTGCCGGAGACGCACGCGTTGCCTCCCCCGGAGTACGTCGAGCCGTGGCACGCGCAGGTCTGACCTGAAGCGCAGTCGGTGTCGTGCTGGCATGTGTCGTAGGTGCACATGCAGTAGATGGCGCCCCCGTTCGACTCGACGCACCGGCCATCAGTCCCGGCGTCGCCGTTGCAGTCGGTGTCCTTCGAGCACTGCTCGGGAGGGCCGCCCTGGAGCGAGCAGTTGCCGGGCGGGGCTGGCTGGGAGCACTGGCTGTCGTCGACACGATGATTGACCGGGACCTCGCCGCCCGACGACGAGCCGGAGCTGCTGCTCGACCCTCCGCTCGAGGAGCTGGAACCGCCACTCGACGAGCTCGACCCTCCGCTGGACGAGCTCGAGCCTCCGCTGGACCCACCGCTCGACCCACCACTGGAGCTCCCGCCGTCGCTGCCGGCGTCGCCCACGACGGTGAAGCCCTGTCCGCCGCAGCCCCAGAGGGCCGACACGGCAACCATCAATCCCAGCTCGCGTCGCATGGTCCGACCTCCGTACCCCAGCATGAGCAACCGGGATGCCATCGACATACCGGGTCTTTCCGAGCAGTTCCGCCGCGCCAACCTGTGCCGCCCGCGCGGCAGGCGATCATGGCCGTCACCTGGCGAAGTGACTCAGCCCCAGGTACAGGGCGACCGCCCCGAAGGGCACGCCGACCGAGGCAGCTATGCGTACCCAGCGCGCGTGCCGGTGCAACGACGCCACGTCGTCGAGTCGCCGGTACCGGCTGACCACGTGCAAGACGCACCAGAGGTTCGCCGTCACCGCAGCGAGACCGGCGGCGATCTTCATCCAGAGCAGCGGCGACGGCGGCCACGTGCTCGTCGTGAGCACCGCCCCGGTCACCAGCACCGCGACCAGCGCCGGCAGCTCGACCAGCAGGTCCATCCAGTAGTGCAGCACCGCCGCATGGCGAAGCTCGTCATCGGTGCGCGACGCGAGCTCGACGACGACCTCGGCCGCCACGAACCCGCCCCAGAAGGCGATCGCCACGAGGTGAGCGGTGTGCCAGGGATCCATCGCTCACCTGCGGCCGCCGCGGCGGGGTCTGCCTCAGGACCCTTGCAGGTGCTTGGTGAAGAAGGCGATCGACTTCGCCAGCGTGTACACGCGATTCTCGCGCTTCTGGGCGCCGTGACCCTCGTCGGGGAAGATGGTCAGCTCGCACGGCACGCCCTTCTTCTCGAGCGCATCGTGAATCTGGATGGACTCCCCGGCCGGCACGCGCGGATCGCTCGCGCCCTGCACGATGAGGAGCGGCGCCTTCGCGCGGTCGATGTAGGTCATGGGCGACAGCTTCGCGAGCGCGTCGGCGTCGGCGTCGGGGTCGCCGTATTCCGAGAGGCGAAGGATGCGTCGGTAAGGCGCCGTGTTGCGCAGGAAGGTACGTAGGTCGCTGATGCCGACGATGTCGACGCCGGCGTCGTAGTCGCCGGCGAACATGGTCATCGCCATGAGCACCGAGTAGCCGCCGTAGCTCCCGCCGTAGACGCCCAGCTTGGGGTCCTTGCCGTTGGACGAGAACGTCTGCTTCGCCCACTTCGCCGCGTCGTCGATGTCGGTGATGACCGCCAGGCGCTTGGCCCCGTCGTCGGCGTGCGACCAGGTCTTGCCGTAGCCGTCGCTGCCGCGCACGTTCGGCTCGACGAAGACGAACCCCGCGTCGACGAACATCTGCGCCTGCACGTCGAAGCCGGGCAAGGCCTGCCCCTCGGGCCCGCCGTGGAACGCCACGATGACCGCGCACGGATCGCTCGAGCACTTGTCCGGACGTCGCACGAACACCGGAATGATGGTCCCGTCCTGCGCCGTGTACGACTGCGAGCGCGCGCGTGAGAACTTCATCGTGTCGACCTCGGGCGTGCTCGGGACGTGCCACGTCTCGAGCTTGCCGGTCGTCCAGTCGATGACGTACCCCTGCATCGGATGGCGCCCGTCGTCGACGCCGACGGTGGTGAACCGTCCGTCGGGGGTCGTCGGCCCGAAGACGACCTGGTCGGCCTCGGGCAGCTTGGGCAGAGTAAGCGGCTTGAAGGTGCGCGCGTCGAGCGCCCGCGGGCGGTGGTAGCCCCCGTCGTTGAGCGTGTAGAGGATGCGCGTGCGCTTCTCGTCGAGGTCGAACGAGGCCACGTCGGCCTTCACGTCCTCGCCGAGCGCCGTGTGCTGCCCGGCGCCGGTCCACGAGTAGAGCCGGCGGTACTCCCCGGCCTTGTTCGTGTTGATGATGATCTCGCCGTCCTTGGCCCCGTAGCGCGCCTCGTACTCGTCCTTCTCGTCCTGCCCGAAGAGCGGTGTGAGCTCCTTCTTCGCCGGATCCCACTCCGAGTACTCCGACGACAGCGAGCCGGTGGACTTGCGCACGAGCAGCCGGCCATCGGGTCGCATGTCGCTCACGTGCCACAGGCCGTCCGATTCGAAGACCACCTCGCGCGAGCTCTTGGCGATGTCCCAGCGGTAGACCGTGTACGAGTCGGGCTTGCGATCGTTGGACGTGAAGTAGACGTACTTGGAGTCGGGCGAGACCTGCTCGAACAGCGTCCGCACCTTGGGCACGTGCTGGATCAGCTCGAGCGGCCCGCCCGAGACCGACTGCAGGTACAGGCCCGGGTTCTCCTCGCCCTTGCGATCGCGCTGGACGACGACCCACGCGCCGTCGGGGGTGACCGCGACGGCGCTGGTGCTGTCCTCGCCGGCGGTGAGCTGCCGGGGGAACGACCGCGGGCCGTCGAGCTTCCACACCTGGCCGATGCCGGTGATGGTCCAGCCGAAGTACATCGCCTTGCCGTCGGGGCTCAGCCGGCCGATCCCGGGGGAGCGGATGTCGATGAGCGACTGGATGCGCCGGCTCAGGTCGGGGGGGACGGGGCCCGGGCGGTACTTGGCGAGGACCTCGGGGGGGATGCTCTCCGTGCCGTGACCCGAGTAGGGCCCGGTCTCCGCCCCTGCAGAAGGAGCCGACGATGCGGCGGACGCCCCGGAGCTCGAGTCGGCGGGAGCGGGTTCCAGCGCCATCCCCTGCTGGGGCCGGGGGCAGGCGACCAGGAGCAGCAGGGCGAGGGGGGCGAGGCGAGCGAGTCTCATGGAAGCTTTCCTCGCGCACGACCCGGCGTGCCGTCAAGCGATACAGCTTGAGCGTCGCCGCTTCTGCCTTGCCATTGCGCGCCCGAGGCTCCCGGGACGCTCAGCGCCCGAACGCCTCGGCCCTGTTGACGATGTGCGGCGTGATGAAGATCACGAGCTCGTTGCGCGCGTCCGTGGCGCTGCGGCGCTGGAACAGGATGCCCAGGATGGGGATGTCCCCGAAGAACGGGATCTGGCTCAGGTTGCGGCCAGTGTTGCGCGTGTAAATCCCGCCGATGACCGCCGTGTGGCCGTCCATCACGAGCAGGTCCGTCTCCGCCTCGCGCTTGAGGATGGTGGGCGCGCCGTTGGGAGCGGTCTGGTTGAAGTTCGGCTCGTCGCGGTTCAGCTTCACGTGCATCGCGACCGAGCCGTCGGCCGTCACGTGCGGCTTCACCAGGAGCTGCAGCTTCGCCTCCTGGAAGGTCGTCTGCACGCCGAGGGCGCTGACCTGCGCGTACGGGATCAACGTGCCCTGGTTGATGCGGGCCTCGCGGTTGTCGAGCACCATGACGCGCGGCGCGCTGACGATGCGCACCAGACCCGTGGTCTCCAGCGCCGAGAGGCGCAAGCCGAGGTTGATGTTGTTGTCGATGGACCCGAGCGTCACGCCGAGGGCGCCGCCGGCCCCGGTTCCGACGGCCGCGGGCAGGTCGACGGCGAAGTTGGGCGTGGGCACGTTGCGGGTGAAGGGCGACAGACCGGCGGTCGGGGTGTTGTTGTCGTAGTTGCCGCCCGTCACGCCGACGCTCGACGGGAAGGCGACGCCGGTCGGGTTGCCGGTGGCGGCGCCCGCGGTGAAGTCGCCGCCCCACTGGATGCCGACGTCGCGGTTGTAGCTGCTCGTGGCCTCGACGATGCGCGCCTCGATGAGCACCTGCGCCGTCTGCGTGTCGAGCGAGCGAATGAGCTCCTCGATGAAGTTCAGGTTCGCCTCGGTGTCGCGGGCGATGAGCACGTTGGTGCGCTCGTCGACGGCGATCGACCCGCGCGGCGACAGCAGGTCCTTGGCGCGCGCCTGGATCTCGTCGGCCTGCGCGTAGCTCACCGGGATGAGGCGCGTCAGCAGCGGCGTCAGCTCGTACTCCTGCTTCTGCCGGGCGAGCTTGAGCTCGTTTTCCTTCTGCAGCTGTGCGATCGGCGCCACGCGAATGAGGTTGCCCTGCCGGACCATGCCGAGGCCCTTGGCCTGCAGCACGACGTCGAGGACCTGGTCCCACGGCACGTTGACCATGCGGATGGTGATCGTGCCGCTCACGTCGTCGGCGGTGACGATGTTGACGTGGCCGGTGTCGGCCAGCAGGCGCAGGATGTTGTGGACATCGGCGTCCTTGACGTCGATGTTGATGCGCCGGCCGTTGTAGCGCTGCTGCGCGGTCAGCGTGGCCCCAGCCGTCGCCGCGAAGCCGGCGGCCCCGCCGCCCGTCGTCTCGACCTGCGGCTCGTCCTCGTCGTGGATCGAGGTCTCGATGCGCTGCTGGCCCTTGGGCTCGGGCTCGCGCGCGACCGTGATGACCTGGCGAGCGGGTCCGCCGTCGAGGCCGACCTGACGCCCGTCGATGTGCACCTGCGCGATGGGCGAGGGCTGACGGTTTCCCTTGGGCACGGGGAACGACCACACGAGGGCGCCGCCCTCGACCGAGACCGTGCCCTGACCGTCGGCTCGGCGCGCGAGCTCGACGCTGGTGCTGCCGCTCTCCTTGTCGAAGCTCGCCGAGATGCTCTTGAGAGCGCCCTCGTAGCGGGCGACGTCCAGCGTGCGGGCCAGCGTCTCGGGCAGCGCCGTCTTCTTGAGCTCCAGCTTCAGGACCCCGCCGGCCGCCGGCGCGAGCGAGTACGCCGGCATGCTACCGAGATCGACGATGACGCGATCACACCCCATCGGGGCGCACCCGGGTGCGCCGGGGCCGGTCCGCTCGAAGCGGACGTCCTTCACCATCGCGCTGAGCGTGCTCGGCGGCGTAGGCGGCGCACCTGCGGCCGCGGTGGTCTTCTCGGAGGCGCCGCTCGGGGTGAGCACGACTCGAAGCGTGGTGCCCTGCGGGATCAGCCGGTAGCTCGCGCCGCGCACGAGGCTGATCGTCAGCCGCGCCATGTGGCCGACTTCCGTGTCGAACCCCTGCGTGAGCACTCCGCCCACGACGCCGATGGGCGTCGTGATGGCTGCGGGCGCGCCGGCGACGTCGGTGTTCGACAGGTCGACCAGCAGCCGCCTGCCCCCGTCGGCGACTCGGACGTTGTAGCTGGGGGCCCCGGTCCCCACGATCTCGATCTCTGCGCTGCCCGACGGACCGTCCGAGGCGTGTACCTGGACGTCGCGTACGTGGTTGGCGGCAGGGTCGGCGTACACGGGCCCCGCTGAGAGCAAGAGGCCGGCGCCCACGAGGGCGGCGTACCAAAGCGTTTTCGCGCCGTGCATGTCGGCTCCTCGCGTCCTGCGGACGGATCCGAAGGGATCGCGGGAGCAACGCTAGAACGCGAGCACGCAGACGGACCAATTTGTGACGGAACTTAGTGAAGCGGTCGGGCGCGATCAGCGGGCCCCGAGACCCCTCAGTGAGCGCCAGCCGCGATGACGGTGAACCGAGGCTTGCTCGCCCCAGGCCTGCTCGAGCGCATCGGCGGCGGAGCGATCGAGCGCCGCGACCTCGGGCAGGACGGCGCGCGCGTCCTCGCTCAGGGCCCCTAGATACTCGACGTCGAGCGGGGCGCCGGCGCGCGCGCGTGACACGTTGCGACGGGCAATCCACCCGTCGGCATCGAGCGAGCCGGCGAGCATCGTGAACGCAACGGCCGACCAGGCGAGGGCCGATCCCCACCCTTGCCATGCGCGCGCGAGGCACCGCGCCGCGGTCATCGCGAGCATCCCGGCGACCCCGAGCTGCAGCAACCAGACCCCGAGGCGGAGGTAGGTGTACCCGTAGGCCTCCTCGTAGAGCGACAGGCGATGGGCGCACGAAGCCAGCGTCACCCCCACGAGCGCGAGCAGGGCGAGCTCGATGCCGAGCAGGCCACGCCCGCCGGCGATGCGGGTCGACCCGTCACGAGGGCGCAGCAGCAGGTGCCCCGCGACGACGCACGCCACGGCGAGCAGCGCAGCGATCGACACCTGGGTGAAGCCCTCGTGGAGATAGGCCGCGTAGGTCACGGTGCCGCGGGCGCGCAGGTGGTCGTGACCTGCGAAGAGGCTGCCCGCGCTGGACGCCACGTAGACGCCGAAGACCGCGACCATCTGGCTCAGGACGACTCCCCACGTGAGCGGCCGGATGCGCGGGCCAGTCGGGCGGGCCGTCACGGTTGCGAGGGGTGCGTCCCCTTCGGTGCGGTATGGCACGGGCACGTGCGACGCGGCGGCGTGCCGGGGCTCGCTGACCCGCGCTTGAACCCGGCGGAGCACCGCGTACGAGACCAGCAGGGCGCACGTGGTCGCCCCGGTCCAGAGCGCGAGGTCCACGCCGTCGCCGGAGCTGCCGAGGATGCGCTGGAGCGCGTGCCGGAAGCTCCCATCCGCGGCTAGCAGCGCAGTGAAGAAGAGCGCCAGCGGCGCTCCGAGCAGCAACCCCCGCAGCACCCCGAGCGCCTGTCCTCGGGCGGCTGCCCCGAGCGCCTCGACCGGCATCCGCGCCGCGTCGACGATCCCGCCCGGCAGCGACCGCAGCGCATCCAGGGAAGCTGCCCCGACGTCCGCGACGCGCGAAGGCGCAGTGCGTCGAGCCGACACCAGCGCGAGCCCGGCGAGCGTCGCGAGGCTGCCCGGCAGGGCCGTCGCGAGGGCCCAGTCGCTGGCGTGCCAGCAGGTGGCGCCCGCCAGCCAGATCGAGGCGAAGCCGAGCATCCACGCCGCCCCCCCGGGTCGCCCGCGCCCCACGCCGGCCAGCAGGGCGACCACGAGCACGGTGTCGGTTGCGAGCCAGCCGAGACCTGCGTCGCCCAGGCGCCAGGTCAACGCCGCGACGATGCCGCTGACGGCGACGATGGCGATGAGCGGGCGCGCAGCCGTACGGCTGGAGGGTTCCGCGGTGGATTGAGCGGCAGCGACGACGACGTCCATCAGCATGACCTCCGGCTGGGGCGTAACGTCAGTGCTGCGAACGGCATTCCACGCCCACGCGTATCGGAGGTTCCCCCACCGCAAGTCACCTTCCGGTGGAGGGTTCACCAAACGTCAGCCCGGGACCATGTCCTGCTGCTCCTTGTCGGCCTCGGGATGCAGCGGGATGACGCGCGTCGCCGGGGGGATT
>Ga0209415_10018250_pt1 | contig 11079 bp, 3 predicted proteins | sample PeaSoiSIISIP2007_FD_187696 | JGI IMG/M metagenome (GOLD analysis project Ga0209415, IMG submission 187696) | Peat soil microbial communities from Weissenstadt, Germany - SII-SIP-2007 (SPAdes) (version 2) | ecosystem: Environmental > Terrestrial > Soil > Wetlands > Peat | place: Germany...
CCAAATCCAAAGCTGCGGCGGAAGCCAGGGCCAAACGAAATGCCCAAGCCTTCGAGAACCGCGCCACCGTCATCGCGTTCTACGACCGCTCGGGAAAACGGGTTGGCAGTGTCGGCGAAAGGGCGCTCTACGACGAAACCATCTTGTCTCCGGACCGCAAGCGCGTGGCCGTGGTCAAGGAGGATTTGGCCAATGAGAGCGCGGACCTCTGGGTCATGGATGCGGCGACAGGCGCAACCACCCGGCTCACCACCAGCGCCAGGACTGAGTTTGTCATGGGGCCGGTGTGGTCGCCGGACGGCAGCCGGCTCGCCTACGTCACCATTCTTGCCGGCCAGGAGGGCATCTATGTGCGAGCCGCCAACGGCCAGGGAACCGCGGAACTCCTGTACAAGAATCCCGGCGCTTTCCTGAATCTCTCCGACTGGTCCTCGGACGGGCGTTTCCTGAGTTTTGCCAAGTCCGATCTTTCGGGAGGAACCTTGTTCACTCTGCCGCTCGTAGGCGGCGGGGAGCGCAAACCTGTCGAGATCTTTCACAGTGATTTGCGGATGTTTGGACCGCGGTTTTCTCCCGACGGCCGCTTCTTGTCCTACATAGTGTTAGACAAGGCGAACCGGGGCGAAGTCTTCGTCCGGCCTGTGGACGCCGCGGGTGGAGGCCCCTGGCAGATTTCCGATGGCAGCTTCAGCATGGCGTTCTGGCGCCGCGATGGTAAGGAGTTGTACTATCTGGCCCGCGACCAGTCCGTTATGGTCGCCGAAGTCGGCACCTCTCCGTCGTTCTCTTTTACCAAGCCCAAGGTTCTGTTCCGCCAGCCGAGTGCTGTTCCGGACCGCATGGCATATGTCAGCGCCGATGGGGAACGCTTCCTCGCGCTTCCGCCGCCCCGCGGCCCGCAGCTTCAACAGATCACCATCTTCGATCGCGAGGGAAAGGTTGTGAAAAAGGTGGGCGAGCCCGGGCGGTATTCGCAACCGTCTTTCTCGCCCGATGCCGCGCGCCTCCTCGTCATGAAGGGCGATCTCCAGACCGGGCAACAGGATCTCTGGACCATCGACATCGCCACGGGACAGAGCGTCCGGATCACCGACAGCACGCTCCCGAAAGTCAATCCCACGTGGTCGCCCGATGGAAAACACATCCTTTACGTTTCCATGCGGGACGGCGACTGGCCCGTCTATCGCAGAGCCGCGGATGGAACCGGCGGCGAAGAGCTGTTGTTCCGCTACACGCCCGGTGCCGGTGTGGGTCTCACCGATATTTCCCGGGACGGAAAGCTTCTGGTCTGTGAGTCCGGCGGCGTCATCCTGGCCGTGCCGCTGACGGAGAGCGATCCCCTGGCCCGTAAAGCCATCGAGACCTTGCGGGAAGAGTTCGATGACAGCCTGGGCCGGCTCTCCCCCGACGGCAAGTTCATGGCCTTCCGCTCGGACGAGGCCCAGCCCGAAAGATTCGAGGTTTACGTGCGGCCGCTCGATGCCTCCACGGGCATGGTGGGCGACGCGAAATGGCAGGTCTCGAAAGATGGCGTCAACGGCATGCTGCACTGGCGCGGCGACGGCCAGGAGATTTTCTTCCGTGGCATGGATTTGAACACGAATGAACTTCATGTGATGTCGGTCGAGGTCTCGACGACTCCCACCTTCCGGGCGGGCACGCCCAAGTTGCTTTTCAAACTGCCCGGCCCTCAAGGTGGAAACCTCGGGAACATCAGCCGCGACGGCCAACGATTCGTGTTTGCCGTAAATGTGCCCGCAGCTAATGGCGAGCGCTAACGAGAGTTCCGTCGATTCTACCTCGCCAAGACCTCCTTGACCTTCTCCGCCAGGGCAGCCGCGGTGTAGGGCTTCTGGATGAATCCGGCCAGTCCCTTCCCGGCGAATCGCTGCACGGCCTCCACCTCGTTGTAGCCGCTGGTGAGGAGCACCCGCACCTTGGGATTAATCAACTGCAATTCGCGCAGCGCGTCTTCGCCGCTCATTACCGGCATGGTGAGATCCAGCAACACGAGCGAAATGGTGTCCGGCTGCCGCCGGTAAAGGTCCACCGCGTCGACGCCATCGCCGGCCGTCACCGTCTTGTAGCCGTAGCGCTCCAGCGTATTCCCGGCGGTCTGCCGTACCACCTCCTCATCGTCGACGATGAGCACCGTTCCCGTACCGGACAGATCTCCCTTGAAGGGGAGGGGTTGAGCGCCCTGGGAACTAAGCGACGCGGGAAACAGCACTTTGAAGGTAGTGCCCTGGCCGGGCTTGCTGTAGACTTTCAAGGCTCCTTTGTGCGCCCGGACGATACCCAGCACGGCGGAAAGACCCAGGCCCCGGCCGGCGAACTTGGTGGTGAAGAACGGATCGAATATCCTGGCGAGGGTGTCCTCCGTCATCCCGGAGCCGGTGTCGTGGACCTCCAGGCTGGTGTACTCACCCGCGCGGAGCAACTCGCCCGCCGAAGACATGGTATCGATGTACTGCGAATCCACCTGCTGGACGCCGGCCCTGACGAGCACGGTGCCGCCCTCCGGACCGATGGCTTCCGCGCCGTTGATCACCAGGTTCATGACGATCTGCTGCAGTTGCCCGGGATCCGCATCGATGCCCGGCAGGCGGTCGGTCAACTGGAGGCGGAGTTGGACCGCCTTGGGAATGGAAGCCTGCACCAGGCCGGAGATCTCGCGCACCAGGTCGGACAGGTTGACGGTGCGCATGATGAAGCGTCCCTTGCCGGCGTAGGCCAGGAGCTGGCGGGTAAGATCGGCGGCGCGCTCGGCGGCCTTCATCACGCCTTCCAGAAGGACGCGATTGCGGTCATACGGCGCGGTGCCATCCAGCGCCAGGCTGGCGTTGCCCAGGATACCGGTGAGCAGGTTGTTGAAGTCGTGGGCCACCCCGCCGGCCAGCACTCCGAGGCTCTCCAGTTTCTGGGTGTGGCTGAGCTGCTCCTCGATCCTGCGGCGCTCGGTGACGTCGGTGTTGATTTCCAGGTAGCCGCGCGGCTGGCCGTCCGCTCCGCGGCGCAGAGCCCAACGGCTGGCCACCAGCAGGCGGGCGCCATCCCGCCGGCGATGGACCAGCTCGCCTTCCCAGTGCCCGGCGGAGACGAGCTTACTTTCAATGTCCTTGACAGGCTCCGGGAACGTGGTATCGAGGAGGTCGCGGGAAGCTTTGCCGACGGCCTCTTCGCGCGACCATCCGTACATCTGCTCCGCGCCCTGGCTCCAGAACGTGATGTTGGAATTCCAATCCGTCGAGAAGATGGCGTCGTGCGCCAGGTCGAGCAACTCGGCCTGCTCCCGGAGGCTGTCGGCGGTTTGCTTGCGCCCGGTGATGTCCATGATGACGCCGCTGAGATGCGTGGATTCGCCCGCGGCGGCGCTCAGCGCGCGAGCCTCCATCCAGACCCAGTGGATGCTGTAGTCGTCCCGGATAATGCGGAACTCGAGTGACGCGTGGCCGGATTGGGGCGCCTCGCGGAAGCCCGCCTCCACCGTGCCCCGGTCTTCGGTGTGGACGTGGCGCAGGAGGGTCTCGCGATCCCACAGGGCCAGCGGCTCGCGGTATCCGAAGATCTCGTCGTACTTGCGGGACCGGCTGGTTGCATTCCGCGCGACGTCATAGTCCCAGTAGCCGATTTCGGCCGAGTCGAGCACGAAGCGGAGCCGCTCTTCGGCTTCCCGCATGAGGTTAGCGGAGCGCACGGCCTCCTCGGTGCGTTCGCGCACTCGCACTTCGAGGTCCTCGGCAGTCTTTTTCAGTTCGGCCTCGCGCCGGCGATGAGTTTCGGACAGGCGGCTGATCAGGAGCGAGATGATCAGAACCAGGGTGAAGCGGGTGAGATCGGACTGGATTGCCCGATTGGGATTGTTAACCAGATGCGGAACGACCAGGGTGGTAATGGCGCAGGCGATCACGCCGGGTCCGTACCCCAGCCAGGCCGACCCGAGCAGGACGATGAGCAGGAGGAGGTAGAGGAACCCGTAGAGCGGCGGAAACCGGATGCCCAGGACGACATAGAGGAGGTAGAATACACCGATGAGAGTGGTCAGGCTGCAGATCGGCAGGGCGTAGCGAAGTACGCCCGAGGGAAATCTCCGCTCGATGCTGTCGCTGAGTGCCTTTAGGCGTGGGAACACCCGGTTGTCTCTCCGATGGGCCTGGGCCGGGCCAGGCAACATCATCATGATACTGTAAGCGGTGAGTCAGGCGGGCCGGCGACAAGATCCCCGCTTGCGGGCCGAGGCGCCGGCGTTACCGGCCGGTGAGTTCCTTCCGGCGCGACATGTCGCGGTCCGGAATCACCACTGCAATCCACGGCGCATCGGGTGCGGGCCGGGCTTGCCACTCGATGGCTTGAGGCACCCCCGCTTTGAGGTTGACCTCGCGCGCTGCCGGCTCCATCTCCAGGTTGTCACTCCGCAAGGCGATGGTATGGCGTCCGGTACCGGCGAGAGTGGCCCGGACAGTGACCATTCCCGCCGCATCCTTTTGGCCGGAAACGCTCATCTCGAGGTCGTTGTCGAGGTTGAAGCTCACCGCATAGGTTTCGCCCGGCAGCAAGGTCATCCGGCGCTTCCGTGCTCCGGCTGTGACTTCGTACTCGCCCTCGGGCACGGCCGCGTGAAACCGGCCAGTTATGGCGTCGGGATCGATCCGCGATATCTTGCCGGTCGAGATTTCCCGAAGCTCCACGGACGTTCTGGCGCTTCCCTCCAGTTCGGCCGGGCCGGCCAGATCGCGCATCAGCCAGATCCATCGGCCCACCGGGTGGACCCAGACTTCTTTCCAGTTGTGGCAGTTTTCCGTGGGCCAATAAGGCGCGTCGGCGTTGCGGTGCGCTTGGATTCCAACCGGCAGGGCGCCCACGATGTCGCCGGACATGGCGGTGTATTGCGGCGGATAGTCGTACCCCTCGCCCCACATGAGACTCTCCACAAACGGGTTCCTGCCGACGACCCACTCCAGGTTCTTCTCCGCCAGGTACGCGAGCTCCAGGTTGCCGCGCAGATGGGCGGCGGCGGCGATGGCCTTGTTCTCCGCCAGCATGGTACCGTTGTTGCCGCGGAATTCGAACCACACGGGGAACAGACGCACGTACGAGTGTTCGCCGACCTTGACCCCGTTGAGCACCTGTTCGCGGAACGCTTCGCGGGTCGATCCCCGGCCGCTCCCCTCGGGCTGCTGCAGGTATTCGTCGTCTTTGAAGACGGAATTGGCCAGCATGCCATACGGCTCCGTAAAGTGGGCCATGGGCTTCTGGAAGTATTCGGTATAAAGGGTGACGGCGGAATACCAGGTCATCCAGTTCGGGTCGTCCGGAAACAGATCGCACAAACGAACCAGCGCCACGCCAGGCGCTTCCTCGTGACTGAGATGCTGGTAGCGCAAGACGCGGTTCTTGTCCGGCCCGGTAAAGAAGAAGCCGGTGAGCGGAGTCGTCAGGTCCGCGGGAAAGGTGCGCTGCTGGGAATCGGTGATGGTTTTCGAAAGCTCGATCGACCGGGCGGCGTACTTGCGGTCGCCGGTAGCCTGCCACAGCTCGAGCCCCGCGATGATGGCGTGGCCGGCCAATTCGGTGGAAACGGCGCGCCCCCCGCGAGCCATACCGGCCATGGCGAAATCCCAGTCTTCTTGCGCCTGCTTGAGGCTGTAGCCGGCCAGAATGGGATCGGCCTGTTTCAGCACCCGCGCGGCGATGGCTTCGGTGGCAGCCGCCGCAAGGTTCGACGCGGGGTTATTGGAGGCCTGGGCGGATACGTCGTCGACGTCGCCGATAATCCCGTCGGTCCAGCGATCCATCTGCGAGAAGGCCGGCCGGAAGCCATCGTGAAACGTTACCTTCAGGAGCCACTCGAGGCCCCACCTGGCTTCTTCCAGCAGACGGTTGAGCAGCTCCGGGTCCCGGTTCGAAGCCTGCATCCGCTCGGCCAGGCTGAACATGGAGTAAGCCGCCTCGGCGGTGTTGCTGAGAGACTGCGACAGATCTCCCGCGTCGTGCCATCCCCCGTTCACGACGATCTGCTTGTCGCCGTGTTTGAGAAGCCAGTCGCGATGGCAGGCGTCGTGGACGCCGGGGACCGCGAATCCGCAGCGTTCGGCATAGAAGAAGTTGATGGCTTTCCACAGGCTGGACTTCCACACGTCGTCGGCGATGCGGAAAGGCCGCGTGCTGCGTCCGCCGGCGCGCACCAGGTACGTGCCAGGGTTGCGAATCTCGGAAAAGTCCATGACCTGGAACCGGCCGATCTGCGAGCTGACCTCGGTAACCTTCTTCGAGAGCACGGTCCGCTGGGTCCGTGTGTCGACCAACTCGAACTCGGTGGCGCGCAGGTCGCTCGCAATGGCCGACTTGGGCGAGCCCGTCTGGTAGCCCGAGTGGCTGAACGAGATGGCGCCGGGAGCGACATCCCACCCTTCGTAGTGGTCGGCCGCGACCTTCTGCAGCTCGAGCTTGTCGAGATAGAAAGTCGCCACGTCCGCGGCGCCAGGTTCGTGGCCCTGCATGCGGTACGAGAAGTCCACCGCTGCCACCTTGTCGCGCGGGAGGTTGGCGATCTCCCACACGATGTGGTTCCACTCATGGTCCTTCAGCAGAACGTAATTCACCCCCATCTTGCCGTAGACGTCGGGCACGCGCTCCTGCCCCTCGTTGCGGAAGGTGACAATCAGTGAGATGACTCGGAAGCCCGGCAAGTCCGGGTACACCCAGAAGGACAGACGATTCCAAGCCGACCAGTCCTCCCCGGCGACTACGCGCCGGGCCGAGGTGGTGCCGAAATAACGGCTAGGGGTGGCCTTTTCGCCCACTGTGGCGCAGCGCAGGCGCAGGGAGTTGGCCCCGCTCATTTTGCGCTCGTCCGTGAGAGTCATTTCGCCCTTGGCTTGATCCACGTTGACGAGGCTCCAGGTATCGAGCGATTCGGCGTCATCCAGGAGTTTCGATTCCAATACGGGCTTGGCAAGCCATTTGGTCAGGATGGAATCCTGGTAGTTGTTGGGGATAGGCATCCGCGGAGGGGCCTGCGCCGCGGCCAGGGCGGTGACCAGGGCGAGAAAAACAGTGCGAGTTTGCATTTAGTCCTAGAAATCGATACGAGATCCGATCTGCATCGTGCGGTTCCCACTCACCGAAGTCACATCTCCAAACGTGGTGCTGTTAGGATTCGTCGTGATGCCGCCGAACGTATGGCGGTTGAAGGCATTCAGAGCCTCGGCGCGCAACTGGAAGCGGACGCGCTCCTTGACCGTCCAGTTCTTCTGCAGGGCGATGTTCTCGGTACGCCCCCAGAAACCGCGGATCTGCGCCACGTTGGCAGCCGCGGTGCCGTACGTAAAAGGCGCTGGTTGCTTGATGTAATTGGTATTCAGGTACTGGTTGGCGGTGTTCGCAACCTGTATCAGCGCCGCGTTGAAATTGGATTGGTCGAACGGAATTCCCAATCCCATTCCCGCGGGATTGGTCAGGAGCGCGCGATTGCCGCCCACGTTCGTGCCGGAGGCCGCGCTGTTGGCGGCAAAACTGAGAGGCGTCCCGCTGTTGTAGTTGCCGATGTACTGGATCTTCCACCCTCCCGCGATCGCGTCCAGTGCCGGGTGCAAGTGCGCCCCGAAAGGTTTGCCTTTCCCAACGGGCAGCTCGTATTGCAGCCCGATCTTCACCACGTGCGTCTGGTCGTACGAAGCGATGGCCTTCTGGAGCGCCAGGTTGTAGGCAATCATGGGGGTGCCCGTCCCGCCCGAGTACACGTTGGTCACATTGGCCAGCGTCTTCGAAAAGGTGTAGTTCGCGAGCCAGCTAATTCCGTTGGAGTACTGTTTGTTCAACTGCACCTGCAACGCATTGTAAGTGGAAAAGCCCAGCGGCGCGTTCCAGGCCCCCACGGTGGCGCCGTTCAAGAGCTGCGGAAACGGAGTCAGTGTCTGCCAGACCGGGACCGATTTACCAGTGGTTCCGAACGGATACCGCGCGCCCAGCGCCAGCGCGCCGGCAGGAAGCGCCGCCTGGCTGGTTACCGTGGAGGTCAAGAGACTGCCGAGAGCCAGTGCGCTGGGCGGGAGTTGGTTCAGCACGCCCAAGCCATTGGCCATGAGCGCCGTTCCCTTGGTTCCGATATATCCGGCATCCAGAACCATGTGGAAGGGGAGCTGACGTTGGAGATTGAAGTTCCAGGACTGCGTGTATCCCAGGCGTCCCGCATTCGACGGCCAGTAAAGCGCGCCGCTCTTGTTATCCGCCTGCGATGGATTGGGAGTGGTGAACACGGCCGCGCCGGGATACCCGCCATCCCAATTGAATGCGGGGGCCAGGTTGCCGGGATTGTTGACCACATCGGAAACGCCCCATCCCCAGCCGCTGCAGCCCACGGCGCAACTCGGGTCGCCATAATAGTCGTTGGGGGCGCGATCGGCGAAGAAAATACCATAGCCCCCGCGCGCGACGGTCTTCTCGTTAATCTGATAGGCGAAGCCGGCCCGGGGTCCGAAATTGTGGTGGTGTTGCCCCACGAATCCGGTCGAGCCGTTGCAGGCCGTGCAATTCCCGGCGAAGGTCAGCGCCCCGGGGAGACCGGTTTGCGGGTCGATGACGGCCGGGCTGAAGCTGAACATCCGATTGTGCTCTTCGGTTTGGGTGGGATTGCAGTCCCAGCGGATGCCGAGATTGAGAGTCAGCCGCGAACTCACTCGGAAATCGTCCTGGGTGAAGACACCGAGTGAGCGATAAGTCGCCAGGGTAGGGGTGGTAATCGTGATGTTGGCGCTATCCACAGAGCCCAGCAGGAAGCTGGCGAACGGGTTGCCGGTATATTGCGTCAGACCGGGAAGGCCGGTCTCGTTCGAGGAGAAGTTGAACGTGCCGGCGTCGGGCTGCCGGATGTAGTTCAACTTATAAACCCGCCACTCACCGCCGAACTTGATGGTATGCCGGCCTTTGACCCAACTTAGAGTGTCCTGGTAACCGTAGGTGATGGACCGGACTGAGTCGGACGCCTTGTCCTGTCCGAGGTTAGTCAGGCTGTAACGGTCGCCGCCGCTCCAGTTGATGACCGGGACGCTGGTGGTGCTGGTGCCCGCAATGGTCACGGGGTTGGGTTGATCGGCGTGCAGGTTGTCGATCGAATTGGTCACCCGGTTGAAATAGACGCTGGCGTGGTTTAACAACGTCGGTGTGAACGTGTAGTCGTGGGCGATGCGCGCCAGGTGGGTGTCGACCGGTTTGACGATGGCCGACGAGAACGGTCCGCCGTACTCGAGGTTGTCCCAGACGTGGACGCCCGAAGCGTTGGCCTGGTACTGCGGCTGGGTGGTTCGCAGAATGGAACCCGACAAGTGGTTGCGCGCCGAGAAATTGTGGTCGCCCTTGACCGAAAGCTGAGTGAACCGCTGCCAGGTGTTGTAAGCTCCGTAGGCGTTGTTGGGCAACAGGTAATCTCCGTTGGGACCCGGCACGGTGGCCGGGTAGTCCTTCGCCATGATGGCGAGCACCTGTTGAGAGACTTTGGAGATCCGGCTCTGCGGAATCACGTTTCCGGGGAACATGGTTCGCACGAGGGTGCCGTTGACCGTCTGGGTAGTCAGTGGGTCATACATGGCGCCGCGGACCACGTTATTCCCCAGCGCGTCCTTGCCCACCGACTGGCTGGTCAGCAGGTCGCTCAGGTCGCCCGTCGACCAGCTCGGGGGCGGAAGCATCTCGTTGGGCGTGCTGGCGCCGCCGCCGCTGGTATAGAACCGCTCCAGGGCGAAATAGAAGAAGGTCTTGTCCTTGCCGTTGTATACCTTGGGAATCCAAACGGGGCCGCCGAAGGATCCGCCGCCATCGAGCTGGCGGTCGCGTGCCCGGGGCGTGTGGTTGAAGTTGCCGAGGAAGGTGTTGGAGTCCAGGTCCTCATTGCGCAGCTCGAAGAGGGCGCTCCCGTGAACCTGATTCTGGCCCGATTTCATCACGAAGTTGAACAGACCGCCGGATGTTCTGCCGTACTCGGCGCTCATCCCCGTGGTCTGCACCTTGAACTCCTCGACCGCCTCGGGAGACGGGCTCTGCTGATAGGCGTCTCCGGACCGGTACCCGGTGGCGGTGGCGCCATCCACCAGAACTTCCTTGGAGAACTGCGGAGTCCCCAGGATTTCGGTGCCGGAAGCGCTGCCGGCGACACCCGGCGCCAGTTGGATCGCAAAATTCTCCACGTCGCGGCCGCCGCTCCCGAAATTGAGGGGCAGCTCATTGACCGCGCGATTCTGGAGCACCACGCCGACCACCGGACTGTCGGTCTGCAGCGGTGGCGCCTCGGCTGAAACGGTGATGGTTTCCTTGGCCGTGCCGACCGGAAGCGCGGCATCCACGCGCACGGTCTCCGAAACGGCCACCACGATATTCGATCGCACCAGGGTCTTGAGCCCGGTTGCTTCGAACGTCAATTCGTAAGAGCCGGCCGGCAGGTTCACCGCATTGTAATCGCCGGCGCCGGTGGTGGCCGATTCGTACTTCACGTTGGTGGCCTGGTTGCGGATGGCGATTTTTGCTCCGGGCACGACGGCGCCGGAAGCATCGGTGACGGTGCCGGTAATGGCGCCTCGATCCAACTGCGCAAGACATGGCAGGGAGAGGACAAGGCCAGCGGCGACGAGGGCAAGCGATCGAAACTTCGTGGTTTGACTCCTGTTCTTGGTGACGACTATGGTACTCCCTCGCACAAGCTTGACGTGGGGCCGACGCTTTCGCCCAATACTACGTACTTTGGCTGTGGGGCGGACCCCCGCGCTCCGTGCAACGGAGTCGCTCCGTGCAACGGAGTGGTCCGCGGCTGACGCCCTCGTCGGCCTTTCGCGGATCGCATCGGGCTGATTTGGTTGCGCAAACAGCGGGTCCAGGGGGACCCGCGCGGACCAGGGGGTCCGCCCCACAATTAGTGGGTGACGGTGACAGTGGTGACGGTGTTGGAGCCGTTTCCGCGTGCATTTTTTTGTCACGACTTAACCTCTTCGGTTTCTGTAGGTTGCGGGGGTGTGTCAGAATCGGGTGACGGCTGGGGAGGGTTTTCGGGGCTGCTGCCGTCACCCGGATCGTCGTGGATCTCGACTACGC
>Ga0209415_10018251_pt1 | contig 11079 bp, 9 predicted proteins | sample PeaSoiSIISIP2007_FD_187696 | JGI IMG/M metagenome (GOLD analysis project Ga0209415, IMG submission 187696) | Peat soil microbial communities from Weissenstadt, Germany - SII-SIP-2007 (SPAdes) (version 2) | ecosystem: Environmental > Terrestrial > Soil > Wetlands > Peat | place: Germany...
GCCCCCTGCCGCCGTCCAGGAGCAGCCTGAGATGCGTCACCCCGGGCGCCACGGCCTCCCCCGGCTTCACCCGCCTCTCGCTGTCCGAGAATACGTCGACGGCCGCGTCGCGTGCGCGGGCCAGGTGGGTTTCGGAGAGCGACGGCACCGGCAGGACGGCGACGTCCAGCTCGTTCTCGTTGCCGTGGTGGTGATGGTGGCCGCCCTCCCCGTGGCCGTGGCCCTCGTGGCCGCCGTCGTGCCCGATCACGAGCGAGTGGGTCCCGGCCGGGATCTCGTAGGCGCCGGCCCACTCGAAGGGGTACTCCGGCTCCATGAACCTGGGGTCGATCTCGGTCGCCCTGCCCAGGTTGAAGCCGCCGATGTCCAGGACGCGCGCAAGCTCCACGTCGCAGTCGCGGGTCCGGTGGACGGCCGCGACCGCGTTGATCCCCCGGATCCGGGCCTGGAGCGCGTCCAGCTCGGGGCCCGTCGACAGGTCCCTCTTGTTGAGGAGGATCACGTCGGCGAATGCGATCTGCTTCACCGACTCGTCGCTTGCGTCGAGGTGCCTCGCGACATGCTTTGCGTCGACCACCGTGACAATGCCGTCCAGCCGGAAGCTGCGGCGCATCTCCTCGTCCGTGAAGAAGGTCTGGGCGACCGGGGCCGGGTTCGCGAGGCCGGTTGTCTCGATCAAGATCCCGTCCAGGCGGTCCTTGCGCTTGAGGAGCCGCCCGAGGATGCGCAGCAGGTCTCCCCGCACCGAGCAGCAGATGCAGCCGTTGTTCATCTCGAAGAGCTCCTCGTCGCTCTGGATGACGAGCTGGTTGTCGACGCCCACCTCACCGAACTCGTTCTCGATGACGGCTAGCCTGCGGCCGTGCTGCTCGGAGAGGATCCGGTTGAGCAGGGTGGTCTTCCCGGCGCCGAGGAAGCCTGTGAGCACGGTGACCGGTATCGGGTTCGAATCCATTCGGGGGGGGTGAGCCCCCCAAAAGAACGCCTCGGGCGGGGGGCGTCAACCGGCGACCTTCCCCGGCGCCGGGGCCCGCCGCCTACGGGGTCAGCACCTCGTCGTCCCGGGTCCAGAGCCTGCGGTCGGGGCCGGCGGATCGGATCTCCATGCGCTCCCCGGAGAGCTGGTGGAAGAAGAACGGGGTGCCCCAGCGGTCGCAGAGCTCGCCCTTGGCGTTGATCGCCGGGTGGCCGGGCGGGATGAACGCGCAGGAGAGCCTGTTGCGGCCGGTGAGGGCCGCCGTGATCTCGGAGTTCTCCCCGACGGGGTTGCCCGAGCGCAGGGCACTCCGGTAGGCGGCGAAGATGGCGTCGATCTGCCTCAGGTCCGAATGGATGTCGCCGGCGCCCGAGTTGAGGCCGTCCGCGAGGCGCGAGGGCTCCTCCCGCGGCGGGCGCTCCGGCGCTGCGGCCGCGGCCGCGGCGGGCTTGGGGGCGCGTCCCCCGAGGGCCGCGTACGCGCGCCCCAGCGTCCCGATCCTAGGCCGCAGGGCGAGCAGAAGCAGGACGGCTCCCGCGGCGATCGCCGCCGCCAAGAGCCTCGTTCGAATGCGCGGGCGGCCCGTCATCGATGCGCGCCTCAGGCCATGAACCCGAGGTTCGACGACGCGAACCGCCCGATGTTCGGAAGGACGACGGGAAGGTTCGAGGCGCTGACGCCGAACCAGGTGGCGAGCGTGGCGGCGTACTCATCGACGCTGGTCGTCGGGATCCAGCGGCCCCTGCCCGTGTCCTCGAGGCCCCCCAGCTCGAGGAGCGGCACCTGCCCGTAGATGTCGCCGCCCCGCACGGCCCCTCCCATGATCATGTGGTGGGAGCCCCATCCGTGGTCCGAGCCCGCGGTGCCGTCGTTGGTGCCGTTCGTGTTGAAGGTCCTGCTGAAGTCCGACGCCGTGAAGGTCGTCACCTGGCCCTGGACGCCGAGCTCCACCGTCGCGGAGTTGAAAGCGTTCAGCGCCTGGCTCAGGTCGGAAAAGAGCGTCGCGTGCGCCCCGAGCTGGTCCGAGTGCAGGTCGAATCCCCCGAGGCTCGCGAAGAAGACCTGACGGCTTAGCCCGAGCTGGGGCGCCGTCGAGATCATCCTGGCGATCATCTGCAGCTGGCTCCCGATGCTCGTCGCGGGGAAGGCCGTCGTAAGCTTGGGAGCGGTGGCAAGCACCGAGTTGAGCAGGTCGCTCGAGGCCACGGAGCCGGTCGTCAGGCTCCCGAAGGCCGCCTCGAACAGGTTCTGCTCCTGCTGGCTGAGTATGTTCTGCTGGGCGGCGTAGCGCGTGGTCGCAAGGGTCGAGCCCCCCGCCCCCGAGAGGACCACCGCGCCGCTGGGATTCACCGCGAACTGCGACACCCTGTTGGCGACCTGGAAGCTGTTCTGCCCCGCCACGGTGACCGACATCGATATCTTCGGGTTCGTGTTGAGGGCGTTCACGATGTCCGCCAGGCGGCCCCCCCATCCGGTCGTGAACGGCTGGTCCGGGACGCTGCTCTGCCACTGGACCTGCTGGTTCGCGTGGGAGAAGAGCTGCGGGGGGAGCGCCGCGGAGCCCGAGTTGTACTGCGCGAGGGTCACGGGCTGCACCAGCGTTCCCGCGTTCGCCAGTATGGCGAGGTTGCCGCCCGCGAAGAGCTGCTGGACCTCGGGCAGCGACGGGTGCAGCCCCCATGTCCGCCCGTCGCTGTACGCTCTGGGAGTGATCGGCAGGAGCGAGGACTGCGCCAGGGCGAGGACCGTGCGGTCGGCGGCGTAGAGCTGGTAGCTCGCGCTGTCGGTCGGCACCAGCATGTTGTTGGAGTCGTTTCCGCCGTACAGGAAGAGGCAGACTAGGGCCTTGTAGTCCGAGGGCGCGGCGTCGGCGGCCAGGGCGCCGATAACGCGCAGCTGGGCGAGGGATGAGAGCATGCCGGTCGCGCCTACGGCGGCGCAGGCCTGGCCGATGAAGCGGCGGCGGGAGAGGTTGTGGGGGGAGTTCATCTCTGGATGGCTGCTTCGGGGGAGGTTGCGGCGAGGTAGAGCGCCATCTGGGCGAGCGCCGTGGCCGACGTGCCCGCCGGAGCCGCCTTGAGGGCCGAGGTTATCTGCTGCTGGGTCGCGGCGCTCATCCCGCCTGCGCACAGCAGCTGGTCGAGCGTCGCCACCATGGCCGGGGGGCTGGAGGCGTTCGCCGTGAGCGGGGAGAGGTTCAGCACGATGGCCGTCGACGGGGGAGGGGACGGCGTGTAGACCGCCGAGTAGATGTTGTTCGGCACGCTTATCGACGTGCTGGCGTCAGTGATCTGGAACTCGGGGGCGAGGAGCCCGGCCGACGCGAGCAGGCCCTGCTGGACGTACCCGGGCAGGAAGAAGTTGAACACGGTCGGCGAGCGCAGCGCGGCCTGGTCCAGGGCCACCTGGGGGTTGACGATCGCGAAGCGCCCGTCCTGGGCCGACGCGCCGAACGCCCTGTAGAGCGCCGTCATTCGCAGGAGCGGCTCCTTGAGCTTGCCGTAGCCCGCGTCGGCCGCCACGGCGGGCGAGCGCGCCTCGAAGTCGAGGAGGATGGCCTTGACGACGGCCCCCAGGTTCCCGCGCGCCCCCGTGCCGTCGTTGGCGAAGACCTGCGCAACGCGGTAGACGTACGCGGGGCTCGGGTTGCTGGTCACAAGCCGCTGGATCAGCTGCGAGCAGATGAACGGCCCCGTGTTCGGGTGGTTGAACAGGGCGTCGAGCTCCATCTTGAGGTCCGCGGCCCCGCCCTGGTTCGCCAGGATCACCAGGCCGTTGATGACCGTCTTCTGGGTGGCGTCGTGGTAGGAGGGGTAGAGCATCATGGGCTGGTCGAAGTTGGCCGCCGTCCCGTAGAAGCTCGGGTTGGACGCGCCCGAGTAGTACGCCCACCCCGTGAAGACGTTGGCGGTCTGCACGATCTCCGCCTGGTCGTACGTCGCGATGGGCAGGCCGTTCGAGTCGAGCAAGAGCGTCCCGTCCGGCTGGAGCTCGTTCAAGCCGATCGTGAAGAGCTGCTGGACCTCGCGCGCGTAGTTCTCGTCGGCGCTCGTCCCCTTCGCGGGGTTCGCCTTGGCGTTGCGCAGCATGTTGAGGTAGTTGCCCATGGCCGGGCTGAGCGTCACGTCCTGCAGGAGCTGGCGGAAGTTGCCGAAGGCGTCCAGGGCGAGCATGTCGTAGTAGTTCGCGAGCCCGTCGGGTTCGTTCGCGAGCTGCGAGGCGACGTCGGAGGTCACGAAGATCTCGCTAAGCGCGAAGGCGACCCTCTGGCGGAGCTGGTCGGGCGCCGTGACGGATATCTTCCACCAGGCCGCCTGCCTGTTGCCCTGGTTGACCTTGAACTGGCCCGGGGGAGGGAAGGCCGCGGCGTCGGCGTCGGTGGCCGCCCGGTGCGACGTCTCGGGTAGCGCCATCTGGCTCGTTATCCACGCCTCGTAGCCCTGCGACTGGAGGGTACCTATGTCAGCGGTGGTAGGGCCGAAGGTGGCCTGCGTGAGGAAGCGCGGGGCGTCCGCCGCCGGCACGGTGCTCAGGTCGATGCTCGGGGGAGCCGGCGGCGGGACGAAGACCTGGGAGCCCGTGCTCATGATGAACTGGCCCCCCAGCTCGCCGCCGGGGTACTGCGCGCTGTCGATCTCCACGTAGAGGTTGCCCGACGTGAGGGCCGAGACGACCTGGGCGGCCGTGTACTGGCCCGCGGCGGCGGGCGTCCACGGCAGCTGGGCGACCTGGCCGTCCGGCAGGCTAAGGACGTACGTGCCGTTGTTCGTGTCGCCGCCTATCTCCAGGTGCGCCACGACCTCGTCGCTCGACAGGTCGCTGAACGTGAGGCTGACGCTCGCCAGGGTCCCGTCCGAGCTGACGAGGATCGTGGCCGTGCCGGAGCCGGTCGACCCGGTCGCGCCCGGCACCGGCCGGATCTGGGCGAGGTAGAGCGTCGGGGGGATGATCTCGATCGAAACCGTGGCGCTGGTCGCCGGGTCGAGGGTGTAGGAGGACCCCGGCTGGAGCGTCAGGGTGACGGTGGTGGTGCCCGAGGCGGAGAGCGTCGGGTTGGGCGTCACGGTGATCGTGGCCGACGAGGCGTATGCCGGGATGCTCACAGAGCCCGGGAGCCCCTGGTAGTCGATCCCGTTGACCGCGCTCCCCGACACGGCGTACGAGACCGCGAGCGGGGAGCTCGTGTCGCCGGTGCGCGTCACCGTCAGCGCTCCCGGCTTCGAGCCGCTCGTGTCGGCGCTTGGCTGCGTCGCGGCGATCGCGACCGCGTCCGGGGCCCCCGGGGCGGCGGGCGTGATGTCGTACACCTCCACCAGGGCCACCCCGGTCGACCCGCCGTTGCCGCTGACGAGGACCGTGTAGGCGCCCGGGGAGGCGCTAGCAATGAGCGCGGAGTCCAGGCTGCCCGGGGCGAACGGGAAGGCCCCGGCCGCGGCGAAGGCCTGGCTGAGCTCCGACTCGGTGGGGGCGTTGCCCACGGGCGTGCCCCAGTTGTCATTGCTCGCGATCACCTGCTGCGACGAGTCGTCGAGGGACATGGTGGGATCGGCGAGGGTGCCCGAGACGCCGAGCGAGGCGAGGGCGGGCCCGGCGGCCCGGATGAGCAGCGTGCGCTGCCCGCTGCCGGCGCCGATCGTGATGCCGGGTATCATGATGCTGCCGCTAGTCCCGACGTAGCCCCGCGTGGACAGGTTGATGAGGCGCGCCGTCGCGGCGGTGGCGCCCACCTCGTAGATCTCAAGGAGCGCGACGCCGGTGGCGCCGTTCGCCCCCGCCACCTGCGCCGTGTAGGGGCCCTGCGAAAACGTCGCGACGAGCGCCGAGTCCGCGCTGCCGGGCAGGAGAGGGAAGGCGCCCACCGAGCTCATGATCGCGGCCGTTGCGTTTCCGCCGCCCCATCCCTGGTTCGACTGGAGCTGCTTGCCGCTGGAGTCGAAAAGGGTGAGGACGGGCGCCCCCAGGACGCCCGTGACCCCGAGGGGAACGAGCGACGGCCCCACGGCCCGTATGAGCACGGTCTCCGGGTCGCCCGGGCCGACGACGAGGCCAGCGATCATGATGTCGGCGCCCGTCCCGACGGGGCCCCTCGTGGAGATGTTCGTGAGCCTCGGGGACTGCGCCGGGCAGAGGCCCGCGAGGAGCGAAAAGGCGATGGGAATGACGACGCGCCGCATGGCGGGGCCCGGCCGGGGTGCGAAGGCATTCATGGGGCATGTGACGCTCCGCAGGCGAGCCGGTAACAGCCCTTCGCGCGGATTTAACGATTTTTTCCGACAAGGGGGGCCCGGCTGCGGCCCCGGTCCCGGAGGCGGTCCCCCCGGGGCGCGGACCTCACGCTATCTCGTAGAAGGGGGTTCCCTCGCCGTGGCCCACGATCGAGAAGTCGCAGGAGATCACGGAGCGGACATCCTTCAGGGCTCCCTCGACCGCCTCGAGCGAGTTGCAGTCGCGCGACAGGTGCGCGAGGTAGACCTTGCGCCAGCGCGGGCTCGCCACGCTGGTCAGAAGCTCGCTCATGCGCTCGTTGGAGAGGTGCCCGTGGCGCCCCCCGATCCGGCGCTTGAGCGTCCAGGAGCGCCGCGGGTCGGCCTCGAGCATCCGCGGGCAGTGGTTGGCCTCGATGACGACGACGTCCGACTCGCGTATGCGCTCGCGGACGCTCTGGGGCGCGTGCCCGAGGTCGGTCACCCACGCGAGCGTGCGCCTCGGCGCGAAAAGGTCCCCGTCGAGCCCGCTCGTGAAGCGGAACCCCACCGGGTCGTGCGCGTCGTGCGGGATCGAGAAGCTCTCGACGTCGAGGTCGCGGAACAGGAACTTGGTGCCGGTCTCGAAGATGCTCCACCTGGGGCTCCAGGTGAGCGTCTTCTGGATCGCCCGCGCCGTGGGGGCGTTGGCGAAGAACGTGAGCCGCGGGTGCCGCTTCAGGCTCTCGATCCCCGAGGAGTGGTCGCTGTGCTCGTGGGTCACGAACACGGCGTCGATCCTGTCGAGGGACTCGCCGACGGCCCCGAGAAGCGCGCCCAGGCGCCGGGCCGAGAACCCCGCGTCGAGGAGAATCCGCGTGCCGTCGGTCACGATGAGGGCGCTGTTGCCAGAGCTGCCGCTTCCCAGGATGCAGAACCTCATCGCCATTCGCGGATTTTTGTTCGGCGCCGCCGCCAGCGCAACGGAATTTGGCCCGGCCTGCGCGGCCCGCCGCCGGGCGAGGGGCGACCCGGGGCTCTTTTCATGGCTTTCCGCCGGCCCGTCTGATAGCCGTGACTCACGATGGCATCCAGGACCACGAAACCCGTCATCCTCGTCACGGGCGCGTCGCAGGGCATCGGCGCCGCGATAGCCAGGGCCTTCGCGGCGGAGGTCCGCGGCGCGAGGCTGGCCCTCGTCGCCCGCAGCACGGATAAGCTCGCGCTTGTCGCCAAGCAGTGCGCCGGGTTGGGCGCCAGGGCCGCCGTCTTCCCGTGCGACGTGACCGACGAGCAGGCCGTGGCCGGCCTCAAGGCGGCCGTCTCCAGGCGGTTCGGCGCGGTCGACGTGCTCGTCAACAACGCCGGGAAGTACATGGGAGCCGCCCTCCTCTCGACGAGCGCCGCCGACTTCGACCGGATGCTGGCGGCAAACCTGAGGAGCCTCTTCCTCGTGACGCGGGCGTTCGCGCCGGCCATGGTCCGCCGGGGCCGCGGGGACATCTTCAACATGGGCTCCGTCGCGGGGATCGCCGCATATCCGGGCTCCCCTGCCTACACGGCCGCGAAGTTCGGCGTCACGGGGCTCTCCCAGTCGATGCGCGCCGAGTTCCGCGGCAAGGGCGTGCGCGTCTGCTGCGTGTTCCCCGGGGCCACAGAGTCGCCCTCGTGGAAGGGCAGCGGAGTCCCGAGGCGGCGGATGATGCCGGCGGAGGACGTGGCCGCGGCCTTCATCGCGGCCTACCGGATGACCCGCCGGACGGTGGTCGAGGAGATCGTGCTCCGGCCCCAGTTGGGAGACGTCTAGGGGGCTCCGCCGGCAGGCGAAGAGCCGGCGGCCGGCCGCGATTTGCACGGCCCGCACGGGGGGACCTGTGCAATCTGCGGGAATCAGGTGGAAGCACGTGTTTGCCCGGTTGCGCAACCCGATGGCGGCTAGCGACTCATGGAAACGGGGAAAACTGGCACGGCTTCGGCTCTGTATCGGGCAGGCTCCCGCTTGGGTGCCGCCCGATCGTGAACGACAACCACCAGATGAATTCAACGAGCGCCGTCATCTTCGCCGTGATCGGCATGGTGATGGACATGCTGCCGTCGGCGCTGCCGGGCATGTTCCCGCGCACGGGAGCGGACCAGGCGAGCACAAGCGCCCTGTGGATGGCCTTCATGGGGGCGTTCCAGGCCGGCCTGGGCGTCGCGTACCTGGCAAAGGCGCTCGCCGTCCCCATGGTAGTGCGGTTCATTTCGGCGCCCGCGGATGGATTCGAGGCTGCGAGGCTTCCGGCGCGCGGATTCACCGGGCGCTGAGGCCCTAGGGCCGGCCTAGACGATCCCGCCCAGGGCGAACGAGGCCAGAAGAAGAAGGAGCACGATGGCCGCGATGGCGACGAATGCCCGGTCGCGCTCGAGAGCGAAGGCGACGACGGAGGCCGCGACGCGCATCACGGGTGTCGCGATCAGAAGGAGAAGGCCCGAAACGATGACGGCCTCTCCGCGCAGGTGCGCGATGCCCCCCGCGAGCCACCGGGCGGTCCTTGGGAACGAGCCCTGCGGCCCCGTAAGACGCGCCACGTCGGACGCGAGCCCCCCGTATGCCCCGTCCCGCAGGAATGAAAGGAGAGAGCCGGCCACGATGAGGACGAGGCTCGCCTCGACCCCGGCCTTCAGGATCCGGCTGATGACGGCCTCGGTCCCGCGCGAGGCCTCCCTGGTTGCCGTCGTCATCTCGCCCCCCTCATGAGCATCTGCACCGACGAGACGACCAGGACGGCGACGAAGATGAGCCGGATCACGTCGCTCCTGATCCCGCCCATCAGGCGGGCCCCCGTCCTCGCGCCAAGGAGGACGCCCACGGCCACGGGCGCCGCGATGAAGGGAAGCACCTCGCCGCGCATGAAGTACACCGCGGCGCTGGTCGCCGCGGTGACGCCGATCATGAAGTTGCTGGTCGCCGTGCACGCCTTTATGGGCATCCCCATGGCTAGGTTCATGACGGGCACCTTCAGGATGCCGCCGCCTATGCCCAGGAGCCCGCTCGCGACGCCGGCGATGTAGCCGACGGCGAGGCCGATGGGGGTCCTCGAGACCCGGTAGGAGACCTCGCGGCCCAGCGAGCGGTCGTAGTACGACCCGTGCAGGCGCAGCCGGTCGGCGATGCGGTCGGGCCGGGCCCCGGCGGAGCCCGCGGACGGCCGCCGGAGCATGGACCACGCCGTGTAGGCCAGGATGCAGGCAAAAAGGAGGAACAGGCCCCGGGCGCTGACCACCACGGCCAGGAGGGCCCCCGTGAGCGCCCCCAGCACGGTGGCGACCTCAAGCAGCATCCCGAGGCGCATGTTGGCGATCCGCTCCCTAACGTACGAGGAGGCGGCCCCGCTCGAGGTGGCTATCACCGAGACGATGGAGGCGGCGATCGCCTTCTGGATGCCGACGCCCATCAGGAGCGTGAGCGCCGGAACGACGATGATGCCGCCGCCGACGCCGACCAGCGAGCCCAGGAGCCCCGCCAGGTAGGAGATCGCCAGGACGGCAAGCGTGAAGACCGGTGGCGTCACCTTGCTTGCCCGGCTAGAGGAGGGTGCCCTGGGAGTCGCCGGAGGGCCTTAGGCCCACGGCCGCGTACCCGCGCTCCGTCAGGACCCTTCCCTGGGGCGTCCTCTGGAGGTAGCCCTCCTGGATCAGGAAAGGCTCGTGCACCTCCTCGAGCGTGTCGGCCTCCTCGCCCACGGCCACCGCGATCGTGCTCATCCCGACCGGCCCGCCGCGGTAGTTCTCGGCCATCGCGCGAAGCATCCTCTTGTCCATCTCGTCAAGCCCGGCGGCGTCGATCTCCAGGAGCTCGAGGGCGGCCGCGGCTACGTCGCGGGTGATCGCGCCCGTGGCGCGCTCCTGGGCGAAGTCGCGCACGAAATTGATGAGGTTGTTGGCCACGCGCGGCGTGCCGCGCGCCCGCCTGGCGAGCTCGATCGCCCCGCCGTCGTCGATCGCCACCTTGAGCAGCCCGCACGTGCGCCGGACGATGGAGATCAGGGTCTCCCTGTCGTAGTAGTCGAGCCTGGTCTGGAGCGTGAACCTCGACCTCAGGGGAGCCGTCAGGAGGCCCGACCTCGTCGTCGCCCCGATGAGCGTGAAGCGGGGCAGCGTCAGGCGCACGCTCCGGGCGTTCGGGCCCTGGTCGATCATGATGTCGATCCTGAAGTCCTCCATCGCGGAGTAGAGGTACTCCTCGACGGCCTTCGGGATCCGGTGGATCTCGTCGATGAAGAGGATGTCGCCCTCCTCGAGGTTGGTGAGGAGCCCGGCGAGGTCGCCCGCCTTCTCCACGACGGGCCCCGAGGTCACGCGGACGTTCCTTGCGAGCTCGTGCCCGAGGATGAAGGCCAGCGTGGTCTTGCCGAGCCCCGGCGGGCCGGAGAGGAGGATGTGGTTCAGGGCCTCGCCCCGCTTCCTCGCGGCGCCCACCATGACCTCCAGGCGCTCGACCGTCTTGGCCTGGCCGGCGAAGTCCCTGAACGAGAGGGGGCGCAGCGCGGCCTCGGCGGCCGTCACGGGCGCGGCGAGGGTCGAGGTGACGAACCCGGTGCCCTTCGCCTGGGCCGGCGGTCGCTTCTCGGGGGTCATCGCCACTCCAGCTCCGCCCCGAGCGACCGGAGGTTCTCCACGAACCTGGGATGCGCCCTCTTAATGATCTCGGCGTTGCGCACGACGCTTCGGCCCGGGATCGAGGCCGCGACCATGGTCAGCGCGACCGCGGCGCGGATCACGTAGGGCGAGTCGACGACCGCGGGGCGCAGGGGCCTGTTGCCGAAGACGATGATCCGGTGCGGGTCGCTGACGATCACGTGGGCGCCGAACTTGGCCAGCTCGGGCATCCACGAGAATCCGTTCTCATAGACCTTGTTCCAGAAGTGGATGGTGCCA
>Ga0209415_10018252_pt1 | contig 11079 bp, 13 predicted proteins | sample PeaSoiSIISIP2007_FD_187696 | JGI IMG/M metagenome (GOLD analysis project Ga0209415, IMG submission 187696) | Peat soil microbial communities from Weissenstadt, Germany - SII-SIP-2007 (SPAdes) (version 2) | ecosystem: Environmental > Terrestrial > Soil > Wetlands > Peat | place: Germany...
TGGCATCACATCACCTGCCTATAGGTACGTTGTAAGAGGCGTGCAAGTTCCGCCCGCCCTCTATTTATTCGTGATTTCACGGTACCCTCCGGAACCTTCAAAACCATCGCAATCTCACGGTAGTCCATATCCTGTAAGTCCCTTAGAATCACTGCTTCCCGAAGCTCTGGCGAAAGCCTCGCCAGGGCCGCATGCACGGTCTCCGAGACCTCCCGGCTGCGTACCCGCGCATCCGGCGGCGCCGATTGGTCAGGAATTTGCTCACTGAGCGGCATCGCGTCCTCATGGTCCGACGCCGCCGTGTCGATGGAGTCGGTCATCCGGTCCTGTTTCGACTTGCGGAAATGGTCCACCAGCAGGTTGCGCGTGATGGTCGTCACCCACGTCACGAACGCTCCCTTGGTGTGGTCATAGCTCGGAAGTGTCCGGTACATTTTGATGAACACTTCCTGCGTCAGGTCCTGCGCGTCGTCGCCCGACCCGGCAAAGCGGTAGCAGATGTTGTATATCCGGCGGTTATAGGTCTGCACGATTTCCTCCCAGGCGGCCGAGTCCCCGGCAATACACCGCCGGACCAGCATCGCAACCACCTGTACGTCTTCCACTTCTTCTCCCCGGAAATCCTGCTTAAACTCTGAGACTCTGGCCAGGCCGGTCCAACCGCTGAGACTCTCTCCCGCCTACCCACAACACAGTACGCGATTGTAAGCCTCGAAGTTCGCCATTCACCTGCCGATCGTCATCCCAACGCCGCGAACACGAAATTGTAGCAGCGGGCAAAAACTGTTACAGGCCCTTGCTCTTGCGTTGTGCTGTTTTGGGACTGCTTGCGCTGTTATTATCAAAGTATTTGGCTTCGGCCGCCCAAAGTTCATTGACCTGCCCTGCAACCCTCGGTTACTCTGGCACGTCTATACCAGTGGTGATGAATATGATCTGTGACCCTCGATTTGAAGCTCTGAAATCGGCCCCCCTTGATAGTTGGGTCGCCTTGTCAGAGGACCAAACGAAAATCGTTGCTGTGGGTTCTTCCTACGAGGAAGCCGTGAAAAATAGCGAGAGTGCGGGTGTGTCGGACCCTGTGCTCGTCAAGACGCCGAAGTCTTGGCACCCTATAGCTGTGTGAGTTTAAAACTGCCATACCAGAAGTACCCCGATCCTTCAGGCCGCAGCGGTTTCTTTTATGCCGCCACCGTTCCCGTTAACATTTCGCTCCCTGCAAAGAACTCGCCCCGCTCAAAGCGGTTCGACGCAATCATCGATTCCGGTGCATCACAAATGCATTTTCCACGCGAGCATCGGACGCCCAATTGGCCTCGACATTGAGAAGGGAGAATTGGTAGCCACGAATAGCATTCAAGGTCAGACAGCAATCTATCTTCACGATATTTCGCTGTACGCGCCGGGAGGGGCTGTGCCGGCTCGTGCGGGTTTCTCGGACGAGCTTCCTATCGCGTGATTGCTGGGCATGGCTGGATTTTTCGAGTACTTCAAAATCACTTTCGATCCGACCGATCTTCACGTAGAACTAGAACGACTCTTCCGCGCCTAGAATTCAACTGCACCTTCCGTGGATATCCGGATCTAAGGCCGCGAAAATCAATTGATTCCCCACGCTCGCCGGCGTTCACCTGTTATTAACAATGCTTTGCTACCCTGAAATTGGATCGAATGCCTTCACTGGAGGTGTTTATGATTCCTCTCCCTTCCTCATCCGCGATTTCCAGCGGGCTCTCCTGGTCGAAAATTCCACACCGCCGCGATTACGAACTCAGGATGAACGGCCAAGCCGTGGGAACGCTGCAGCGTCCCGGCTGGTTCGACTCGAGTTTTCTCGCCGAAACTCCCGATGGAAAATGGACGTTCCGCCGCGCCGGCTGCTTCGGCGGCGCCGATATCCTGGATTCGGCTTCTCAACCACCGATCGCAAACTTCAAACCCTCCTGGGGAACCGGTGGAGGCACGCTGACCTTCGCCGACGGTCACACCTTTCAGCTGAAAGTCGAAGGCTGGTGGCGTCCGGTGTGGAGCGTGCTTTCACAAAGTGGCGAGAGCCTGTTCCGCTTCCACGCCCGCGAGAAGACGGTTGAATCAGCACCTTCGTCCCCGGCCGTGCCCGATAGCCGGTTACTAATGCTGATGATGTTCACCTTCTATCGCGTGCTGCAAACCGAAGAGGACGCCGCAGTCGCGGTGATGTTCGCGGCCACCTAGGTCAGGTTGTATAGGTCCTGAAATGTTTGTGCGAGCTTCCGGTGTTTATGTGGATTCTTGTGTGGTTCTGTGGGTCCGGATCTCAGACCCGGACAGGCCGAGCAACGCTCGGCTGCTCTTGCCGGCTGCGCCCCTGCCTCAGAAGTACTCCGAAATCCCGCCCGGCCATGGTACCTGCGTAACGTTGACCCTCCTATATAGGATTCCTATACTCCAAACATAGGAATCCTATACTGCGATTCCGCAACCGATATGACCAAACGCATTCGCTCCAAAATCGCGCGGGGAAGCGGCGAACTGGCTATCCTGTCGCTGCTGGCCGAGCAGCCGCTCTACGGTTTCGAAATCTCGAAACAGATCGGCGAGCGCACCGGCGGCGCGCTGAAATTCACGCTCGCCTCGCTCTATCCCCTGCTCTACGACATGGAAAAACGCGGCTGGGTCGAAGGCCACTGGCAAGCCAATAGCGCCGGCCGCGACCGCCGCTACTACCGCCTAACACCCGGCGGCAGAAAGCAACTCGCGCCCCTCAAGGAAGAGTGGCGCACCTTCTTCCAGGCCCTCGACACCCTGGCCGGAGTCAGCCATGCCTGATTGGAATCGGCCTGACTGGAAAAAGATTGTTCGCGAGCGCATGGCATCGCCCAACTCGCCGCTCATCCTGAAAGAAGAGGTCATCGCCGAGCTGGCCGCGCATCTCGAAGAGACTTGCGAAGAGGCTCAGTCCTGCGGCTTGGATGCATCCGCAGCGCTCGAACGAACTCTGCAAGAAGTAAACGACTGGCACGTTCTAGCGGCGAAGATTCGCCGCGCAAAATCGAAGGAGGATCCCATGAACGCTCGTACCAAAACTCTATGGCTCCCAGCGTTGGCAAGTTTGCTGGGCGCAAGCCTCGCGATGACTTTGCTGCAAAGGGTCGGAGTCCGCCCTCGTCTGGTATGGACCGGCCAGGTAGAGATGGCTTTCTATGTGCCCTGGTTGGCGCTCCTGCCGCTCTTTGGCGCGTCAGGCGCCTACCTCTCGCGTCGGGCGGGCGGAACGGTTCGGACCCGTGTGACTGCCTCTCTGGCGCCGGTTCTGTGGCTGCTCCTCCTGTGCATCCTCACCGAGCCGTTGGAGTTGGCGTCCAGGGGCTTTTCATCTCTCCTCTACTTCGGCTACGGCCTTGCCCAATACGTAGCAATTCCCGGGATCGCGCTGCTGCTCGGCGCGTTGCCTTTCCTCCGTGAATCTCGCGCACCTGAAAGACAGCCGAGAACCACGTAGGATCCGCCATGCCCAACTGGCCAAAAATCGTCCGCGAAAAATTGCTGCTCGAGAGGGCGGAGAATCGCGGCCTGCCGCCCACGCACCGCGACGACGTAACTCGCGAACTCGCCGCGCACCTCGAAGAAGTCTACGAAGAAGCCCGTGCCTGCAGCTCGAGCGACACCGATGCGATGCAGATCGCTCTCGCTCAAGTCGACGACTGGCAAGTTCTCTCGACGAAGATCGCCCGCGCAAAATCACAGGAGGATTCCATGAACACTATGAGTCAGCGCACCAAAACGGTGTTGTTGCCCGCGATCGCTATTCTGTTCGGCGTCGGTCTGGTGCTGCTCTTCCTGGATCGTGCCGCCATTCTCCAGCGCCTCATCTGGATGGCGTGCATGGCATTGTTATTCTGCGTGGTCGCGGCTGAGGCGAATCGTCTGAACCTGCGCACCCGGTCTCTTTGGCTGCCCGGATTCGTCGCCCTCACGGCGGCCAGCCTGCTCATGTTTGCCGAGGAAATCGTTCTCGTCCACGATGCTTCCTTCTACTTCACTGACCTCAGCCTGCGGCCCCAGCATTTAATTTCCGGACTGCCGCGCTGGTTTTATATCGGCTGGCTGCTGGGCCAGGTGTTGTGCGGAGCGCTGGGAGCTTTCCTTTCGCGCCGCGGGGGTGGAACGCGTGCAGCCCGCGTCGTGGCGGGCGCTTTTCCGGCGCTAGCGATGTTCTTGCTGTGCGGTCTGGCCATCCCGATCAGCGCGATCCTCGAGCACAACACTTTCGTGTTAAGCCATCCATCTCGCTTTGCCTCGGGAATTTTGGTCTGGGCGGCAGCGCCGGCGGTCGCCCTCCTGCTGGGAGCAGCACCATTCCTCACAAGAACCACCAGTGGAACGGCAGCCCTTTAGCCGCTTGCGAATGTGGAAGAGCGGCGCTTTAGCGCCGCGTAAAGCGGGCAAATTCCGTGGGCTTTAGCCCCTGCAAGCCCTACTGCGCTGGCGGCACGTACTCCTTCGGCTTGGCCGAGCCTTCGCCGAAGAAAAACTGTTCCATCTGCTTGACAATCACTTCCTGATCCTCGCGCCGTGCCGGGTTCAGCCGATACTCGTTGAGCAGCATCTTGCAGTGCTCCACCCACATCCGCCACGCTTCCTGCGAAACGTTGTCGTAGACTTTCTTCCCCAGGTCGTTGTCAAACGGAGGCTCATCCAGCCCCGGCATGTCTTTCTTCAACTTCACGCAAAAAACCGTGTGCGCCATAATTTCCCTCGATGATGAATGACTCTAAACGATTATCTTACACGCAGAATGATGTCTCGCAGGATCTCCTCTGCGACCCTACTGCCGCGAAAATGATGCATGCTTGGAGATCCGCGGGGTGTGCGCTGAATTCCTCCCGTGTCTGTGAGCCTGTTCGTTGGGGTGTGTTGGTTGTTTGTTGTGCGGTACACGTTGTCGAGGGGATGCCTATGCGTATCCGCGTCGCCTGCGCGCGCCAGAGGCGCGTCTGAAAATAGCCCGGCGTTTCAACGCCGGGTCAGCCCGACAGAGATGGAACCGCGTCCCGGAGGGACGCCTGAAAAACGATCACCGAGAATCCGGCCGCCCCATCCGCCACCATCCCACCACCGCCCCTCCCCAAATCACAAACAACGGAATCAAACTCGCCAGCCCGCGCAGCCCAATCAACTGCCCAAGATTGAATGCCCCAAACTTTCCACCCGCTTCCGCCACTGTCAACATCGAATCGCGATTAACCGCCACCTGCCCCGACCAGAACGCCGGCCACGTTGAATGCACGATCGGACAACCATCTTGCATGGACAATTGCGAGGTCGTCGCAACCACCATCAACGCCACGAACACACTGCACACCGCTAGCCCTATCAGCACGCGTCGCCACACCAGCGTCGCCCGCTCCCATGCTACCGCCAGCCCCACGCACAACAACGGAATGCATCCTCCCGCGTACCGTGGACCGAACGACAGCCCCGCCTTCCACCAATAGAACGATGCATTGAACAAAAAGTAATAAGCCGCGACCGCCGCCGCCAGCACCGCCGCCGCCCGATTCGATTTTCCCTGCCACATCCACCACAGCCCGAACGGAGCGCCCACGAGAACCGGTGACGCAAACAACAACCCGCGCGAACATCCAAACAGTAGCTTCAGCAGCCGGTCCGGATGAGGATACGTCAGCCCAAAGAATCCCTGCTGCCGCATGAACGAAAACGAATTCGGATCGTAATACGAATAGCTGGGACGAAACGCTCCGAACGCTGCGTGCAGATACGCCATCAGCACAACCGCGCAAATCCCTGCCCCCACGCCCACGCCAGCGATCACGCGCCAGCGCGCCGCCCTCCCGCGCGGCCACACCTGCGACAACGCCAGAAACGCCAGCATCGCCGAAGCCGGCGCCGCAGGATACTCCGTCTCCGTCGCCCATCCCGCCGCCAGCCCCACCGCCAGAGCCCACAGAAAATCTCCGCGCGAAGTTGTGCTGTCGCCCACCTTCAACGCAGCCGCAAACGCAAAAACCACGCACGCTCCCACCAGCGCGTGCGCCCAGAACAGTCCCGCGTACGCCCACATCGGAGTTCCCACACACATCACCAAAGCCGCAAACGCACTCCCGTCACCGCCGCCTCCGAATCGCAGACCAAGATAAAACACGCACACTCCCGCCAGCGCGGCCGGCAGCGCGACCGCACCAGCAGTCACCAAATATGACAGCGCAACCTCACCGCGCTCCGACTCCGGATCAACCCCAACCATCCGCAGCGCGGGCCTCGCAGCCAGCGCAATCGGCACGGCCGGAAACACCAGCCCCGGAGCTTTGTCGGAGTAGTAATGTCCGTTGAAATGCGCTTTGTCCTCGGTGTTTTCGTGGTAAGCATCGATTTGCAGCGTGTGCCGCTCGACGATGGCGCGCAACAAGTCGAAGCGGGAATTCTGATTCCAGCCGCCGCCTTCATAGAAATAAATGAACGAAAGAAAAGTTACGGCTCCCAGCAGGATGGCAAGGTTGCGATCGCGACGTGAACTAGGATGTGAACTAGGGTGAGAAGCAGGATGAGAATTAAGGATCACAATCAGAATTAGAAGCAGGATGCGAAGGAAATCTCTCTGCCAGGGCGCTCAACGGATTCTCCAGCCCCGGCATCCGGACCAAAAGCGATGCAGTCCTCAGGCCGCCTTGCGATTAGTCCGCAGCCACGCCTTCACGGCTTTTCGGCCACTGCCTTTTCCGACGCAGCCACCAATGCCGCGACAATCTGTCTCGTCTCTTCGTCCATCGCGGTCATAGGATCGGCGGCACCGTTCATCGCGACCTTGCCCTTGATCCCAATGTAAACTGCCCGGTAAGTGGTATCGCCCAGATTCTCCACCCGGTGCTTGAAGGGCGGATACCAGCGCGCTTCCCCCGGTTTCGAGAACACTTCCCGCACTTTCCCGTTCTCATCCGTGAACGCCAGATGCGCTTCAGTAATGCTCACCACCACCCCGCCGGGATGATCGTGCAGCGCCGACTTTTCATGCGGCCCGTAGGTCACCGAAATTACATCCACATGCTCATTCTCAAAGCTTCTCGAGTAGTGCTTGGGTTCGACCTTAACCGGATCCTGCCCCAGAGCGAAAGCCGTCGCCAGACACACCAACGCTCCCGCCCCAAATAGCTTCGACCGCATGACTGCCTCCTGCCCCAATTTCGTAATTGTTCCTGTGAGAACCATCGCCACTCTACGTCCCGCGTCCGCGAGTGTCAACGACAGGCACCAGAAGGATGAACGGATCACACCTTCGACCAATGGGCCAAAGGTCCGCTGGTATAACCAATCGCGAACTGCAACTCGGGCAGTAAGCGTCGAGTGAACCCGTGATTTTTCAACCGCCCACTCAAGCGCGTCCTGCGCTAACGACGGAGCCTCCTCGCTCGGCAGTCTACCGAGTGTCCAGCGGGCATGAATCAGTTGTGGTGAGAATGGAAGACGATCAAAGCGCATGGCGTCAGTATAGAGTCCACGCTTGTCTGCCGCTGGGCTGTCCCGATGACTCCAGCGTGCCGCCTTAACGGCCCTTCCGCCCATCACGAGCCGCATCTCTAAGCGCCTGCCTAAAGCATGCCGCGGCCATCAGCCCACACAACCCAGCCAAAACGTAGAACACCAGCGGCGCTCCTGAAGCCTGTCCCGAATAAACGAACATCGCCGCAAATAGCAGCGCGAACGAGCCCAAAACCCATAGGGCGCCACGACTGGCCCTCGCGCCCGGGGAGCTGTCCGGGTAAGTCACTTCGTCGGACTGTGGGTCATAGAGTGCGAGCCCGTGTTTGCGGGCTAGATCTTGCACCAATCGATGTACATAGGACGCCTTCGACCACACGCAAGACATGATCACGTGGCCGGGGGAACGGTCCAGTTTGCAACTCCAGGGGCAGTAATCGTGATCGTCGATTCTTTCTTCGGGAACTGTGTCGATCTCAGGGTGTCTGCCGGTCAACTCCGCATAAAACGCATCGATTGCCGGATGCGCTACGACGCCGCTAATATCACTGTCACACAGACGCACGTAGAGTTCCCTTGCCTGCTCGTTCCCGATTCGCTCTTGTGGATACCACACAGCCAGATCAAAACTCATTGGTTCCCATGCGCCTGCAAGCTGACATTGGCAGCAACAAAAAAATGAAACATTGAGTCTGCGCCACGCCGCTCAATCGTCGAGCCTCAACGGCCCGTCGTGAAACACTGAATCAGCTGATCTGCTCGACCAGCATCTCTCTGCCGGCCTTATCGCAGAACGTCATCGTCATCCGAATCGTGTCCACAGTCCACTTTTCTATCCCGCTCTCTGCTAAGCCCCTGGACATCTCTAAATAAGTCGTCTCGCGCCGCTCGTGCCGGCCCAGGTGCTGCAGGAATTTCTCGCGCTGGCCGGTTTCAGCAACGGCAAGCACCTCGTGCACCGTCGGGGAAACCACCCTGTCGCCGCCCCGCCCGAAGTATTCCGAATGGCCGTCGGCCAGGTAGGAATCGTACCGTTCGACCCCCATCGCCCTAAGCGCCCGCACATACTCCGGGAACGTCCTCGCGCTACCGAGACGGGCGTGGAGGTCGTCGATCTGCTCGATGGTAAACATGACGGATGCGGCCTTACGGTCGCGGCCTTGCAGGTTTCGGCCCTGTGGCTCACTGACCACCATGGTGGACCTATCAACCGCAGAACAGCAGTTGGCTCGTGCCAATATCAGGAAGGTCCGGAGGGGTCTCCGGTTTATTGGCCTTCCACTGATCGAACGGCCGAAAGCTTTTCATGTTACTTCGGCTCTGCGATAACCAGCACCTGGTTCTCACTCAGGTTCTCGCGGACCGTCTGCACCTGCCCCGAGGGCCACTGCACTTCTACGCGTTCGATTTTCGCGCCATCTCCCAAGCCGAAATACAGTGGCAGCGCGCTCTGAGACAAGTAACCCGACTTCCCATCGTTATATTTTACGTAGGTTTGGCCTCCCGCTGTGACCCGCACCGTGGCGCCCAAGCCTTCCCGGTTGGACTTGCTTCCGGTGAGCAACACCTTCAGCCAATGAATCTTCTTCCGCTGTGCCAGATTGCTCATTAGAATCTGCGGCTCGGAATTAAAGTCGTTGGTTACGATGTCCAGCGCCCCGTCATTGTCCACGTCGAAAATGACCGAAGACCGGCTGGCCTTGGGCGCCATCACCATGATCCAGGTGTGATAACCCGCGCAGATCTTTTGTCCAATCTCGCTGGGTTGTGGTTTGCTGCAATCCACGCCGAACCACGGCGTGTACGGTATGCGGCGCGGTTCGATGCCCAGCAAAAGCTCCGAATCGAGGAAGTTCGCCCCACGATTGTTCAGCAGCATGGAATTGATGCCGTACCGGAAGGGAAAGTTCATTCCGGCTGTCACAAATATGTCGTCCCAGCCATCGGCGTTCACGTCGCCCACGCTGACTCCCCAGGGCCAGAACGTCTCCACGCCGATTTTGTCGGAAATCTCCTCGAACTTTCCCCGGCCAAGATTGTGATAGAACGCGTTCCCGAGGATGTAATTGCTTGCTGGTCCGAGTAGCCTGCTTTCTGGAGGCGGATCCTGCGCCATCAGTTTTTCCTTCTCCCGCGCCGGTGGAACTTCCATCCCCCCCATCATGTCTGAGTGCATGTCGGTAATGTACAGGTCCATGCGGCCATCATTGTCATAGTCGAAGAACTTGATGCCCATCGCTCCCCAGGGGGTCCGGGGAAAATACGTGGAAGTCTTATCCACAAATTTCTTGCCGCCTTGATTTTCGAAGTAGCGGTTCGCTCCATGCATGTTCAAGAAAAAGATGTCGGGCCAGCCGTCTCCGTTCAAATCCACAACAGACGCATCTCCGCACCAAATCTTGGGATTCAGTCCCACTTCCGCAGTCACGTCCTTGAAGCGGTAATTTCCCAGGTTTTTGTAGAGCACCGGCGCCTCGAATCGCTCCGAATGGTAGTAGCCGAAGAAGCCGTCCCTCAATCCTACGTACTCGCCCGCGGGTCCCTTCTGGTCGCTGGTATAAATGCCGACGTTGCAGACCAGCAAATCCACTAAACCGTCGCGGTCGTAATCAAAAAACACCGCGCCCGAGGAATGTGCCACCAGGCCGAGACCGGATTGCTCGGTCACATTGGTGAAGTGCCCGTTGCCGTCGTTCCGGAATAACACGTTGCCTTGCTTCACGGTGGTCACGAACAGGTCTGGACGGCCGGTGTTGTTCACATCCGCAAACGAGGCCCCTACGCTGATGCGGTCCTTCAGTCCTACACCCGCCTCGTCGGTAATGTTCTTGAATTTTCCCGCTCCCAGATTCTTCCACAGCTCGTTGCCACCAACTTGATTCACGAAATAAATGTCATAAAGGCCGTCTCCGTCGACGTCCGCAACTGCCATTCCGGTGCCGTGATCGTATTGCACCGCCATGTAGTTGTCAGTGGCCTCGGGCACCGCATGATGCACGAATGTAATTCCGCTTTCTTTCAGCTTGTCGGTGAATTGAAAATCGTAGAACACCTTGAACTGCTGAACCGTTTCGCGTTGCGCTCTAATTCGGGCATCCATCGTGTCCAGCGCCACATCCACTCTCGGATACCGCACTTCCGGCATGTTCGGTTTGTCCGCGGCATGCAAGTTCGCAAATACTCCTATACATCCCGCGCAAGCCAGAACTGCTGTCCACGCAGCTTTCGTTGCCGTAGTCACAAGGCCCTCCCTTGGTTTATCCGCCGAGACTCTTCGTGCGGCGCCGCTTAAGGCGTCAAGGATACTCCTCGACCGCGTCACCGAGAAATGGCAATCGTGTAAAGAATTGTTGTAGCCACGGGGCCGCTCAGCGGGCCCTCGTCGTGTGACGCAGAGAGTTCCTTTGGGTTGGGATCCGCACAAGAATCTCATCTGTCTTAGGTATAGGTAATAGTCGCAGGATGGTTAGCGTAACCAGCGTTAGCGCTCATGACTCTCGTCTCGGTCAGTGAGCGCTACAAGGGCTGTTGGTGGGCCCACCAGGATTTGAACCTGGAACCAACAGATTATGAGTCTGATGCTCTAACCGTTGAGCTATGGGC
>Ga0209415_10018254_pt1 | contig 11078 bp, 8 predicted proteins | sample PeaSoiSIISIP2007_FD_187696 | JGI IMG/M metagenome (GOLD analysis project Ga0209415, IMG submission 187696) | Peat soil microbial communities from Weissenstadt, Germany - SII-SIP-2007 (SPAdes) (version 2) | ecosystem: Environmental > Terrestrial > Soil > Wetlands > Peat | place: Germany...
GCTGCGGCAGGTGCCCCTGCCCGTCCCGGCGATCGTGGGCCACTCCGATGCGCTCGGCATCGTGGCGCTGCAGGACCTCGGCGACGTGACCCTTCAGGGACATGTGGGCGCCGCCTCGGCGGAGGAGCACGCGGCGCTGTACCGACGAGCCGTCGCGCTCATCGATCTGCTCCAGCGCCGCGGCGCCGATCTCGCGTCTGACGCCTACGCGCCATATTCGATGGCGTTCGATGCTGAGAAGCTGATGTGGGAGCTCAACTTCTTCGTGCGACACTTCCTCGAAGCCTATCGCGGCAGCAGCCTCCGCGGCGGGGAACGGGCGGCTCTCGACGCGGAGTGGCTGGTCGTCGCGCAAGAGCTCGCCGACCAACCGCGCGTGCTGTGTCATCGCGACTATCACAGCCGCAACCTGATGTTGCACGACAGCGGTCTGTTCGTCATCGATTTTCAGGACGCGCGGATGGGTCCCGACACCTACGATCTCGCGTCCCTGCTGCGCGACTCGTATGTCGACACCACCGACCGCGAGGTGGACGAGCTCATCGCGTACTTTCTCGCGCTGAAGGGAGACGGCGAGGGAGACGAGTACCGAAGGCGGTTCGACCTGATGTCGCTCCAGCGCAACCTGAAGGCACTCGGCACCTTCGGTTACCAGACGACGACGCGCCGCAATCCCGTCTACATCCAGTACATCCCCCGGACCTTGAATTACGCGCGGATGAATCTGGAGAAGTACTCACGCTTCGGGCGGCTGCGCGAGCTGCTGGCCGGGCATATCGAGGAACTCCGGTAAGATGGTTCTCTTGTGGCGAAACGTCAGTTTGGGGTGTCGACGCACCTCTACCACGGCCAGCGACTCACCCGAGACCATCTGCTCGAAATCGCGGCGCACGGGTTCGAGACGGTCGAGGTGTTCGCGACGCGCACGCACTTCGATTATCACAATCCCGCGGGGGTCGCCGACCTGCAGCAGTGGCTGGCGGAAGCCGGTCTGACCCTGCACACGATTCATGCGCCGGTCGTCGAAGCGTACGAAGGCGGGCGATGGATCGGTCCGCTCAGCATCGCGAGCGGCGACGCCGGCGCTCGTGCCCAGGCAGTGGCCGAAACCGAGCGCGCGCTGCACATCGCTCGGCGGATCCCCGCGAAGATGCTGGTGGCGCATCTCGGCTTTCCTCGCACGCAGGCTCAGGGACCGGCGCCCGACAGTCGGGGCGCGGCGCGGCGCAGCGTCGAGGAGCTGCAGCGGACGGCGGAGCCGCTCGGCGTCCAGGTCGTGGTCGAAGTCATTCCCAACGAGCTGTCACGAGCCGGGTCGCTGGTGCATTTCGTGGAGGACGACGTGCAGGGGCTGAATATCGGCATCTGCCTCGACTTCGGTCACGCGCACATGGACGGCGACATTCTCGATGCGATCGAGACCGTATCGGGGCACCTGGCCACGACCCACGTGCACGATAACCGCGGGCGCACCGACGACCACCTCGTGCCCTTCGACGGCACGATCGACTGGCCGGCGGCGCTGACCGCGGTGCAGAAAGTGGGGTACGACGGCACCCTGCTCTTCGAAATCGTCGCGCACGGCTCGCCCAAGGAAACGCTCGCAAGAACCCGGAAGGCGCGCCAACGAATGGAAAGGATGCTCGAAGCGTAATGCAGAAATGCACCGATGCAAATGCGAGAATGTGCCAATGCACACTGTGCATTCCTGCATTCTTCCGTTCGTGCATTGACGGGTTTTTATGCATGTCTACATCGAAGATATCGTCAAGCACGTCGGCGAAGAGATCACCGTCAAGGGATGGCTCCACAATCGCCGCTCGAGCGGCAAGATCCACTTTCTCATCCTGCGGGACGGCACTGGCTTCGTGCAGGCGGTGATGTCGAAGGCGGCGGTCGGCGATGACATGTTCAAGGCCGCCGACCATCTCTCGCAGGAGACGTCGATCATCGTGACCGGCACGGCCAGGGCCGACGCGCGCGCGCCTGGTGGCCACGAGATCGACATCAAGACTCTCGCCGTCGTCGGGGAGTCGCACGACTACCCGATCACCCCAAAGGAGCACGGCGTCGATTTCCTGCTCGACCGGCGGCATTTGTGGATTCGCAGCGAGCGGCAGCAGGCGATCCTGCGCATCCGGCACGAGATCATCAACGCGATCCGCGACTTCTTCAACTCGCGCGGCTTCATCCTGGCCGACACGCCCATCTTCACGCCCGCGGCGTGCGAGGGCACGACGACGCTCTTTCCTGTGCAGTATTTCGAAGATCAGACCGCGTACCTCACGCAAAGCGGACAGCTGTACAACGAAGCCAATGCGATGGCCCTCGGCCGCGTGTACTGCTTCGGCCCGACGTTCCGCGCCGAAAAGTCGAAGACGAGGCGGCACCTGACCGAGTTCTGGATGGTCGAGCCGGAAATGGCGTACGCGGATCTCGACGACGTGATGGACCTTGCCGAAGCGCTCATCGTGTCGGTCGCGGGCCGCGTGCTCGATGTGCGCCGGCGCGAACTCGCAGCGCTCGAACGCGACATCACGAAGCTCGAGGCGATCGCGCCGCCGTTCCCCAGAATTTCGTATGACGAGGCCGTCCGCATACTGAAGGACAAGGGGCTGCCAATCGAGTGGGGCGGCGATTTCGGCGGGCTCGACGAGACGACGCTGTCGGCTCAGTACGACAAACCCGTGATGGTGCACCGTTACCCGGCCGCCGTGAAGGCCTTTTACATGAAGCCGGATCCTGAGCGGCCGGAGCTCGCGCTCGGCGTCGACGTGCTCGCGCCCGAGGGTTACGGCGAAATCATCGGCGGGGGCGAGCGCCTGGCGGATCTGGATCTGCTCCTGCAGCGCATCAAGGAGCACAGCCTGCCGCAGGAAGCCTTCGAGTGGTATCTCGATCTCAGACGGCACGGCTCGGTGCCTCACGGCGGTTTCGGCATGGGCGTCGAGCGTGTCGTCGGCTGGATCTGCGGCCTCGAGCACGTCCGCGAAACGATTCCTTACCCGCGTATGCTTAATCGGTTGTACCCGTAGAGCAGTCGGTTCAGGGTTCTGCTGTTCCGGTTCGCGTGAACCTTGAACGTGAACCCGGCACCGCCAAGATCATGAAGATTGGCCTCGTTTCACTCGGCTGCCCGAAAAACCTCGTCGACTCCGAGGTGATGCTGGGCCTCGCGCGCGAGGCCGGCCATGAGCTCACGCCAGACCCGTCGCAGGCCGACGTGCTCGTCGTGAACACGTGCGCCTTCATCGACTCGGCCAAACAGGAATCGGTGGACGCGATCCTCGACATGGCGAGGTACAAGACGACCGGTGAGTGTCGGCGGCTGATCGTGACGGGTTGTCTGGCCGAGCGCTATCGCGACGAGCTCAAGGCGGAAATGCCCGAAATCGACGCGGTCCTCGGCACTGGCGAAGTGCCGGACATCGTCTCTGCCATCGGGGGCACGGCGACACCGAAGGTGTCGCCACTCACTTTTTACACTGGCGCCGATACCATCGCCGCGGCTCTCCATGGCCGCGGCTCGGCACACCACCCGGCGCCCAGCACCGGGCACGAGGCACCTCACCCGGCAGCCGGCACGAGGCACCTGGCACCCGATTACATCTACGACGCCGACACCCCTCGGGTCTTTGCGACGCCAGGGCACTACGCCTACGTGAAAATCGCCGAGGGCTGCGACTACAAGTGCGCGTTCTGCATCATCCCCACACTGCGCGGCCACTACCGCAGCCGCCCGTCGGAATCGATCGTCAGGGAAGCGCGCGCGCTCGCCGCGAACGGCGTCAAGGAGCTGTTGCTCGTCTCGCAGGACACCACGTTCTACGGCGTCGACCGCCACGAGCGTGGCGCGCTTGCCCGGTTGCTGCGCGAGCTCAACACCATCGATGGCCTCGAATGGATTCGCCTGCTCTACCTGTATCCGACCACGATCGACGACGCGACACTCGCCGCGATGGCCGAATGCGACAAAGTCTGCAAGTACATCGACCTGCCGCTACAGCATGCGTCGAACCCGGTCCTGAAGCGCATGAAGCGTCCCGGCACCAGGCAGCACTACGGCACGCTGCTCGCGCACATCCGCGACCGGGTGCCCGGGGTCGCTTTGCGGACAACCTTCATTGTTGGCTTCCCCGGTGAGAAGGAGGCAGACGTCGACGAGCTCTGCGCGTTCGTGAAAGAGCACGCGTTCGACCACCTCGGCGTGTTTACGTATTCCCACGAAGAGGGGACCTCGGCGCACGCTCTTGACGATAACGTGCCGGCCCACGTCAAGGTCGCGCGGCGAAACCGCCTGATGGGCTTGCAGAAGGGCCTGGTCGCCAAGCGAAATCGGGCTCGTATCGGCGACCGTGTCCGCGTGCTGGTCGAGGGACCGCCTGCGGACCACGAGCTCATCTTGAGGGCACGCCTCGCGACCCAGGCGCCCGACATTGACGCGTCGGTTTACCTCACCGAATGCGACCCGTCGGTCTACCGCCCGGGGGATTTTGTCGAAGTGACAATTGTCGGTGCCCGCGAGTACGACCTGATTGGACGGCCGATCGACGTGATATAGTACTGGATTCGGGAGCATGGGTCAGGACCGAGTGGGCGCGTGCCCACTTTTTTTGTTTAAGGCGGACACTGGTCATTTCGTTATCCGGTCAACTGATGGCTCGATTGGCCAGGCGATGACGAGACGACCAGTTGACTAGATGCACGACGTCATCGAAAAGGTTCGCGCCACGGCGAGCCGGGTGGCTGGCACGTACGGGCTCGACATCTTCGACGTGCAGTTCCGCCGCGAAGGACGGGGAATGGTGCTGCGCGTTCAGATCGATCGGCGCTGGAATGGACGTGCTGGAGCGACCGAGCAGGACAGCGTAGGCGTCGAGGACTGCGCCCGCGTGAGCCGCGACCTTAGCGCGATCCTGGACGTCGAGGACATGGTACCGACCTCGTACGTGTTGGAGGTCTCGTCGCCGGGGCTGGACCGCCCGCTGCGGCACCTCGCCGACTACGAGCGGTTCTCCGGACGGCGGGCCAAGGTGGTCATGCGCGAGGCGATCGACGGCCAGATGTTTTTCAAGGGTCGGCTCGGCGGGGTCGAAAGCGATAATAAGCACGGGGGGACCGCCGTGATTGTCATCACCGACGACGGGAACCGCCACCGGGTGCCGATCGACGCGATCACGCGCGCGAAGTTGGAAGTGGAATTCTAGGCCGGCGCGGAGACCTGAGAGCAAAGCTCCATGGGGGCCCTCGAGGCCCCCATGGAGCGAGACCGGGGGCGGGGACCATAGAAAATGTGGAGCGGGGCTTGGGCCCCGCGCAGCAGGACCGGGGAGGGACCCCGGTATGAAAAATGTCGAATCCTTTGCAGCAGACGATCGAGGCCCTGGCGAAAGAGAAAGGCATCGAGCCTGACGTCGTCATCAGCGCCATCGAAGAGGCGGTCGCGACCGCCTCGCGCAAGTACTACAAGACGGGCGAGAACCTGAAGACGCGTTTCAATCTCGAGACCGGCCAGGTCGATCTGTTCGCGCTCAAGACCGTTGTCGAGGAGGTCGCCAACCCCGCCACCGAGATCTCGCTGAACGAAGCGCGCGAGATGTACCGCCCGTTGTACGGCGACGACGTCGCCAACAGCATCGAGCTCGGCGACGAGATGGAGTTCCCCAAGGCAACCGAAGTGCTGGGCCGCATCGCCGCGCAGACCGCCAAACAGGTGATCTTTCAGAAGGTGCGCGAGGCGGAACGCGAGAACATCTTTGCGGAATACAACCAGCGCGTTGGCGAGGTCGTCAACGGCACGGTCAAGCGATTCGAGAACGGCGACATCATCATTGAGATCGGCCGGATCGAGGCCGTGCTCCCGCGCAAGGAGCAGTCGCGGGCTGAAAGCTACACGCCCGCGGACCGCGTCCGGACCGTCATCAAGGGCGTCAACCGCAGCGCCAAGGGGCCGCAGATCGTCCTATCCCGCACGGACCCGGCCCTGCTCATCAAGCTCTTCGAGCAGGAAGTGCCGGAAATCTACGACGGCACCGTGGTAATCCGGGGTGCGGTACGCGAGGCGGGCGACCGCGCGAAGGTCGCCGTGTATTCGCGCGAGCGCGATGTCGATCCGGTCGGTGCATGCGTCGGAATGAAAGGCACTCGCGTGCAGTCGATCATCCGCGAGCTCCGCGGCGAGAAGATCGACATCGTCGAATGGTCCGAGGACGCGATCGCGTTCGTCACCAACGCCCTCAGCCCGGCCAAGGCGCAGCGCGTGTCGATCGTCGACGACCACGAGCGCGTCATGGAAGTCATCGTCGAAGACAAGCAGCTCTCGCTCGCCATCGGCAAGAAGGGCCAGAACGTGCGGCTCGCGGCGAAGCTGACGGGCTGGCGCATCGACATCAAGAGCGAAGAAGAAAAGCGCCGCGAGGTCGAAGCGCAGTTCGAAGGACTCGAGGTGACGCCGGGTCAGGAATCGCCCGCTGAAGGCTCGGGAAGCGGGGAAGTCCCGGCTGACCAAGGCCCGGGACGCGAACAAGGCGAACCGGACGAATCGTCGGACGCGGCGCTGCCTTACACGCTCGCGGGGGTCGGCGCGAAGACCGTGAGAAAGCTCGTGGACGCGGGGATTACGACGCTCGACGCGCTACGGGACGCGTCGGTCGAGCGGCTGTCGGAGATTTCGGGGATCGGCCAGAAGACTGCTGAGAAGATTCTGGTCGCAGCGCGCGGAGAAACACCGGTTGGCGCCGGAGACGACACGAGCGCCGGCGAGTAATGCACGAATGCACCAATGCAACAATGCACGTTGCGTTTGTGCACTCTGCATCCGTGCATCCAGGCATTTTGATTGAGGTACTAGGTTGGCCACTGTCCGGATTTACAGAGTCGCGGAACTGCTCGGGACCACGAGTCAGGAGGTGACGGCGCTGCTCAAGCGCGACCACGGCATCGAGGTCAAGAGCGCTTCGAGCACGATCGAGGAAGTCGTCGCGCGTCAATTCGTCGAGCGGCTGGCGCGCCAGCGAAATATTTCGCTGCCCGGCGGCGACATGTTCGACGAAACGCCGGTTGCGAAGGGCAAGAAGGGCGCACCGTCGAAGAAGCCGACCGAGCCGGTCAAGGCCGCGGCCCCGTCGCTGCCGCCTCCGCGACTCGTCAAGATGGCAAAGCCGGTCGCCGTCGGTCCCTCGCCGGACGTCGACCTGGTCGACGAAGCGGAGATCGCGGCGTCAAAGGCTGAAGCCGCCGCGCCGGAACCGCACGCGCCGGTCGTCGCCGATATCACTGCGGAGGCACCCGTCGACGCACCGGCTGAGGAGGCGGTGGCCGAGCCCTCAACCGCACAACTCGCGGCGCCGCTGGCCGCCGCGCCCGTCGGCCCGGAAACGCCGGCTGTACCGAAGCCGAGCCCGGGGCGCGTGGTACCGCCGACGTTGCGCCTGCGCATCGAAGAACAACGGCCGACGACGCCGACGCCGCCGCTGCCGACGACGCCGCCGCGCACCGCGCCGCGTCCGAAGGCGGAACGTCCGGCGATTCCAACGGCGGCGCGCCCGGTCGGCGGCGGAGCCACGGTCCAGACGGGAACGGCCGCGGTCGGTCCGCCCGTTCAACCGATCGCGCGGCCTGGCGCGGCTCCGGGGCGTCCGGGCGGCATGCCGCCGGGCCAGCGACCGGCGTATCCAGGGCCACGTCCGCAGGGACCCGTTGGAGGACCGCGGCCTCTCCCCTCGCAGCCCGTGCGCGCACAGCAGCCCGGCATGCCACCGCGGCCCGGCCAGTACCCGCAACGGCCCGGTATGCCGTATCGGCCGCCGATGCGTCAGGGCGGCCAGGGACGGCCCGCAGCCAGTCGCCGCGAGCACCCCGCTCGCCCGGCGCCGCCACCGATGCCGTCGGCACCGCCGCCGGTCACGCGAAGCATCACGCTGGCCGAGGGCATGACGGTGAAAGACCTCGCGGACAAGCTCGACGTCCGGCCGAAGGACGTACTCGCGAAGCTGTTTACGAAGCGGCTGATGATGACCATCAACCAGACGCTCGATACCGAAACCGCCACGATGATCGCGCGCGAGTTCGGATCCGACGTGCAGATGCGTAGCTTCGAGGAAGAGCTGCTGCAGGTCGACACGGAAGAAGCCCGGGCGGAAGACGTGGTCACGCGCGCGCCCGTCGTCACGGTCATGGGCCACGTGGACCACGGCAAGACCAGCCTGCTCGACGCGATTCGCGAGACGCGTGTCGCGGAGCGGGAGGCGGGCGGGATCACGCAGCACATCGGCGCGTATCACGTCACGATCAACGACCGCGACATCGTATTCCTCGACACGCCTGGCCACGAGGCGTTCACCCTGATGCGCGCCCGCGGCGCCAAGGTGACGGACATCGTCGTCCTGGTGGTCGCGGCCGACGACGGGGTGATGCCGCAGACCCGGGAAGCCATCGATCACGCGCGCGCGGCGAACGTGCCGATCATCGTCGCCATCAACAAGATCGACAAGCCGAATGCGAGCCCGGAGCGGGTCAAACGCGAGCTGACCGACCTCGGCCTGATGCCGGAAGAATGGGGCGGCCAGACGGTCACCGTCGAAGTGTCGGCGAAGAAGAAGCAGAACATCGAGCTGCTGCTCGAAATGGTGCTGCTTGTCACGGATATCGGCGAGCTGAAGGCCAATCCGCAGCGCAACGCCGCCGGCACGGTGCTCGAAGCAAAGCTGGACAAAGGGCGCGGTCCGGTGGCGACGATTCTCGTCCAGGACGGCACACTCCACGTCGGCGACACCTTCATCGCCGGCCCGATCGTTGGCCGCGTGCGCGCGCTGATCGACGACCGCGGGCGGCCGGTCAAGTCGGCGGGGCCGTCGACGCCGGTGGAGGTGCTCGGCATCGCCGGCCTGCCGCAGCCCGGCGATGCGTTCCAGGCACTGGCAGACGCGGCGAAGGCGCGGCAGATCGCGACGTTCCGGCAGGAACAGGCCAAGACCCGCGCGCTGGGATCGAAAGGCACCCGCCTCACGCTCGAGTCGCTGCAGGCGCAGATCGCCGAAGGCGGCATGAAGGAGCTGCCCATCATCATCAAGGCCGACGTGCAAGGCTCGGCTGAGGTGCTCGCCGATACGCTGACGAAGCTGTCGGACGAAAAGGTGAAGATCCGAATCATTCACGCCGGCGTCGGCGCGGTGAACGAATCCGACGTGCTGCTTGCGTCGGCGTCGAATGCGATCGTCATCGCCTTCAACGTCAGGCCCGACAGAAACGCCGAGGACATCGCCGCACGCGAGCGCGTCGACATCCGCCTGCACTCGGTCATTTATAACGTGACAGACGAGATGAAGAAGGCCATGACGGGCCTGCTCGAACCGACGTTCAAGGAAGTGCGCATGGGCATCGCCGAAGTGCGGAACACCTTCAAGGTTCCGAAGTTCGGCACTATTGCGGGCTGTCTGGTCACCGAAGGACGCATCACGCGGGCCGGCGAGACGCAGGCCCGTCTGCTTCGAGACAACGTCGTCGTGTACGAGGGCAAGATCGGATCGCTCCGCCGGTTCAAGGACGACGTGAGCGAGGTGAAGACGGGATTCGAGTGCGGCATCGGCTTCGAGCGCTTCAACGACATCAAGGTCGGCGACGTGATCGAAGTGTTCGCGATGGAGCGCGTCGCGGTGACCGCATAGCCACGAAGCAGACGAAGGCACGAAATGGTCGTCGGCCTGCTAACCGTCGAGCTCCACGTGCCTGGTAGCCAGTCGCTCAAGGACAAGCGCATGGTGCTGCGGCGCTTGAAAGACCGGCTGAAGAAGTTCAACGTCGCCGTTTCGGAAGTCGAGCATCAGGACCTGTGGCAGCGGGCGGCCCTCGCCGTCGTGACGGTCAGCACCGATCAGGCGCACGCCGACCGCGAGCTGGCCGCCGCGGCCGACGAAATCGAGCGCGCCGAGCCGGGACTGATTACGAGAACCGAGGTGGAGTTCCTCAATTAGGAATTGACCATTGGGAATTTTCGAAATCGTGACGAGTTCCCTGTCAGTTCTCAATTGCACATTTCGTCATGGCGCAAGGTTCCCGTCCAGATCGCGTCGCGGATCAGATCCGGAGCGAACTCGGCTTGTTATTGACGCGCGAGGTGCGAGATCCCGGCATCGGCTTCGTGACGATCACCCGCGTGCAGCTGACGAAGGACCTGCAGCAGGCGCGTGTGTTCTACACCGCGCTCGGCGACGAGAAGACGCGCAGGAACAGCGCTCGCGCCCTCGATCGGGCCGCGCCGTTTCTGCGGCGGCAGATCGGATCGAGGCTTCGCCTGAGGCGCGTGCCGGAGCTGACGTTTCTGTTCGATGAGTCGATCGCCGGGCAGGATCGGATCGATCAGCTGCTGAACGAGATCCACAACGAGACCGCCGCCAGGCAAGCGAGCGGGGCCCCGCGAGCCGAAGATGATGACGCCTCCTGAGCTCGGGAAGATTGTCGACGCGATCCGCGCGAAGCAGCGGTTCGTGATCGCGTCTCACGCGCGTCCAGACGGGGATTCGATCGGTTCCCAGCTGGCCGCCGCCTACGCGCTGCGCGCGCTGGGCAAACAGGTCACCGTCGTCAATGCCGATCCCGCGCCGGGCCCGTTGATGCAGTTTCCCGGCGTGGCGGACATCCTGATAACCGACCGCATCGCTGGCCACCCTGGGGGCGACCCTGGGAATGATGGCGTCGCCATCATCATGGAGTGCAGCGATCTGGCGAGGACCGGCGTGTCCGGACTGGATCGCTTTTTCGTCATCAACATCGACCACCATCCTGGGAACACCGCTTACGGCCAGGTGAACTGGTTCGATGCGACCGCGGCGGCCTGCGGCGAGATGGTGTTCGAACTGGTCCGCGAGCTCGGTGTGCCGCTGACACGCGAGATCGCCACGCACATCTACCTCGCCATCCTGACCGACACCGGATCGTTTCACTACTCGAGCATCTCGCCGCGGACCTTCGAGATGTGCCGCGAGGCGCTCGAGGCTGGCGTGGATCCGGTGCTCGTGGCCAGAAACGTGTACGACAGCAACAATATGGGCCGGCTCAAGCTGTTCGGGTCGGTTCTGAGC
>Ga0209415_10018255_pt1 | contig 11078 bp, 10 predicted proteins | sample PeaSoiSIISIP2007_FD_187696 | JGI IMG/M metagenome (GOLD analysis project Ga0209415, IMG submission 187696) | Peat soil microbial communities from Weissenstadt, Germany - SII-SIP-2007 (SPAdes) (version 2) | ecosystem: Environmental > Terrestrial > Soil > Wetlands > Peat | place: Germany...
CCTCCTCCAGGGGCAGGTCAGCCCGCTGGCCGGTGAACAAGGTGAAGGGATGGGGCATCGCTGGCTCGCTTTCAGTTCGTGGCGAGGGGCGCCCAGCCTGACCCGTTCGCGGCGCTCTGCTCGTGGATTTAGAGGAGTCCGGTTGCGATGGCGATGCCGACACTGACCAGCACGATGCCGCCGAGGGCCTCGCCCCGTTCGCCGGTCTTGGTACCCAGCAGACGGCCAAGTTCCAGCCCGGCCAGAGCCATCGTGACGCTGACCGCGCCGATGAGAACCGCCGCGGTGAGCAGGGCGACGTGATAGGTGCCGAGAGCGAAGCCGACGGCCAGGTTGTCAATGCTGAGCGCAAGCCCGGAGACCAGGAGCTTGCCCAGGCCCTGAACCGTCCCGCCGGTGGTGCCGCCGCCGTGGTGGCGGCGGAAGGCCTGAATGAGTGCGTACAGGCCAGTGGCGATCAGCAGGGCGGCGCCGGTCCAGCGGGCGGCATGGCCGAGCGTGCCGGCCAGGCCGTGGCCCAGCAGCAGGCCCAGCAGCGGCATCCCGGCCTCGAAGATGCCGAACACTATTCCGACGCGCAGCCGGGTCCGGGCGTCGACGCCGCTGACGCCGATCGCGATGGCCGCGGCGAAGTTGGACAGGCCCAGGGACGCCGCGACCAGCAAGAGCGCGAGCATAGGGCACCACCTTACGAAACCGGTGCCGGTAACTGCGAGCATGCGGGCGGTGCCTGACCGGCCGTGCCGCCTCCCGGCGGCTCATTCACGAGTCCCCGGCTCGTGGCGTGGCTGGTTGGATGGGGTTTCTCGCACCCGCGTGGTGACCCGCTCAGGTGAAACTCAGGCGAAAGGGAGTGCCGTCATGGCCGAACGAACGATCTACCGGTACGTGCCGCACCGCCGGACCCAGGCCAGGCTTGCTGGTGAGGCTCCCCGGCCGGTCAAAGTCGTCGACCAGCTCCCCGCTGGCAGCAAGCCGGCCCGGTTCAACGCCTGGCTCGCCGTCAAGGTCACCACCGGGGTCGGCACCATGTGGTGCGCCTACGCCTTCACCGCGCTTGCCCTGGTCAGCCTGCCGTCCGCGATCGCGTCGCACAACGCGGTCACGCTGGTGTCCTGGATCTCCCAGACCTTCCTGCAGCTGGTCCTGCTCTCGGTGATCATCGTCGGGCAGAACGTGCTGGCAGCCGCAGCCGACAAGCGGTCTGAGGCCACCTACAACGATGCCGACGCCGTGCTCCACGAAGCCGTCATGATCCAGGAGCACCTCGTGGCGCAGGACAAGGTGCTCGGCGAGCTCATCGCCAAAGCGCAAGGCATGCCTGGCTGACCAAGGGCCTGGTCAGCCGCAGGACGATCCCGGTCACGCGGCTAGGTCGACGAGGACCTCATAGGCGTAGCCGGGGGCCAGACCAATCCGCTCCTCCACCCGGGAGTGCCGCAAATTCGCGCCACCGGTGGCACGCGACGAAGACGCCCTCGCTCGTGAGCTCCTCTGGGGGCTGCTGCTCACGGCAGACGTCGACCGCCCACGGGCAGCGCGGGGCGAACTGGCAAGACTCCGGCTTCACCGTGCTCGGGAGGTCGGGTGTGCTCCGCTGGCGTGAGGTGCGACGCGCCCGCTGCAGGTTCGGGTTCGGGATGGGCGCCGACTGCAGGAGGGCGCGGGTGTACGGGTGAGCAGGGTGGTTATAGACGACGGCAGCCGGTCCCGCCTCCATCACCCTGCCTCGGTAGAGGACGACAACGCGCATCGAGATGTGCCGGACCACGGCGAGGTCGTGGGAGATGAAGAGGTAGCTGAGGCCGAGTTCGTCCTGGAGGCTCCGCAGCAGGTTGAGCACCTGGGCTTGCACTGAGAGGTCGAGCGAGCTGACTGGCTCGTCGCAGATGACCAGGCGCGGTCGCACGATGAGCGCTCGGGCGATCGCGATCCGCTGGCGCTGACCGCCGGAGAACTGGTTGGGGTACCGGTCTGCGGCACCCGGGTCGAGCCCGACGCGCTCAAGAATCGAGGCCACCTGTTCGGCGACCTCCGACTTCGAGGGTGACCCGTGCGGCCGGAGCGTCTCGGAAAGCGTCTTGCCGATCGTTCGCGAGGGGTTGAGCGAGCTGTAGGGGTCCTGGAACACTACCTGGAGCGAGGCGCTGAGCCGCCGTCGGCGGTCGCGGGCGGCACCGGTGATGTCCTCGCCGTCGAACGCGATCGTCCCAGCCGCGGCCGGCGCGAATCCGAGCACCGCGCTCGCGATCGTTGTCTTGCCCGATCCCGACTCGCCGACGAGACCCACCGTCTCGCGCGGCCCGATCGCGATAGTGACGTCGTCGACGGCTCGGAAGGGCGGGCGGTTGCGGACCGGGTACTCGACCCGGAGGTGGTCGACGCTGAGGAGCGGGTGCGTGCTCATGCCTTGATCAGCTGGCCGTAGCGGATGCAGCGGGTCTCGTGCCCCTGGTAGGGGGCCTCGATCGCGACTTCGAGCTCGGCGCACGCGGCGACCGCGTACCGGCAGCGGGCGCTGAACCGGCAGCCGGCCGGCCAGGAGCCAGGTGGGGGAACCGTCCCCGGGATCATGGGCAAGGTGGCGGCCTCCGGTTCGAGATGGGGGTTCGAGGCGAGCAGCCCCTCCGTGTACGGGTGGAGCGGGGTGTCGAAGATCGATTGGACGTCCGAGCGCTCGACGATCTGGCCGGCGTACATGACGACGACCCGGTCACAGAGGTCGGCGACGACGCCCCAGTCGTGCGTGACCACGAGGACCGCCATCTGCCGCGTCATCTGCAGCTCCCGGATCAGCTCGAGGATCTCCGCCTGGACGGTGACATCGAGCGCCGTCGTGGGTTCATCGGCGATGAGGAGTTCGGGCTCCCCGGCGAGCGCCCGTGCGATCGCCACCCGCTGCGCCATACCACCGGACAGCTCATGTGGGTAGCGTCGGGCGACCGCCCCCGGGTCGACGAAATGCATGTCCCGCAGCAGCTCGAGCGCCCGATCGCGCGCGGCCGCGCGGGAGAGCCCGCGGTGGCGGCGGAGGGCCTCTTCGATCTGGAAGCCGACGCGATAGGCCGGGTCGAGGCTCACCATCGGCTCCTGGGAAACGAAGGCGATCGTCCGCCCACGGACCTTGCGGAGCTCGGCCTCGCTCGCCCGGGCGAGGTCCTTTCCGCCGAACCAGATGCTCCCGCCGTCGATCCGCCCCGATCCCGGGAGCAGGCCGACGATGGCAGCGGCCGTGACGCTTTTCCCGCACCCCGACTCGCCGACGATCCCGACGATCTCGCCGGCGGCGACGTCGAAGCTGACGTCCTCGACAACGCGCACGTCCTGCTCCCGGCCCGGGAAGCTGACGCTCAGGTGCTGCACGGTGAGCAGTGCCCCGGCCGGAGGGGTCGTCCCAGCGGACGCGGGGGCGGCCTTCGCCGCTGCCCGCTTCGTCCGTACCGGTGCGGACCAGCTCTCCACCGCCGCGTCCCGGACAGCGTCGCCGAGAAGCGAGAGAGCGAGCATCGTGACCGCGATCGTCGCACCCGGCGGGATGATCAGCCAAGGGTGGAGCAGGAGCACGCTTGTGCCGTCGGCCACCATCCCGCCCCAGCTCGGGGCGGGGTCCGCCACGAGCAGTTTGAGGAATGCGAGCCCGGTCTGCACGCCAAGCGCGACGGCGGCGAGCAGCGACGCCTGCACGATGACGACACCGGCGATCCGGGGGAGAATATGGCGGGTAAGGATGTAGGTCCGCGAGAGCCCGGACGCTTCGGCGGCCTTGATGTACAGCTCCTCGCGGATCGGGAGCGTCGCGGAGCGGACAACTCGCATAAGGCCCGGCGCGGCGATCACCCCGAAGGTCGCCATCCCCGCCAACATGCTCGTCGGGAAGACCGAGAGCACCACGATGATGATCACCACCGCAGGGAGCGAGAAGGTGAGGTCGGCGAGCCAGGTGACGACCCGGTCGGTCCACCCGCCGAGATAGCCAGCCGCCAGCCCGAGCGGCACCGCCAGGACGAGGACGACGACCAGCGCCTCGACGACGCCGACGAGCGTCACCCGGTCACCGACAAGGAGGCGGCTGAGCACGTCGCGGCCCAGGGTGTCGGTACCGAGCAGGTGAGACCAGCTCGGCAGCTGGTTAGCTCCGAACAGGTCGCCGGCGTTCTGCGAGTTGACCGACGGCATCGCGATCGGGGCGACGATGGCCACCCCGACGAGGACGGCGAGGTACGCGCAGCAGACGATCGCGACCGGGCGCCGGAGCAGCCGCCGGAAGAAGCGCGGGTTCCCGCCGGAGGGCTTCGCGCCCCGGTCGACGACCGGGACGGAGGTGCTCATCGGACCCGCACCCGGGGATTGAGCCAGACGTAAGCAAGGTCGACCACCAGGTTGATCGCGACCACGATGACGGTGAAGTAGACGGCCATCCCGGCGACGACCGGGATGTCGTGCTGGGTCGCCGCGGTCACCATCAGCGAGCCGAGGCCCGGTAGCGCGAAGACGTTCTCGACGAGCACGGTGCCGCCGAGGAGGCCGACCGCCAGCAGGCCGAGCACGGTGACAACCCGCATCGAGGCGTTCCGCAGCGCGTGCCGGAAGACGATCGAGCGGGGGGAGATGCCGTTCGCCCAGGCCATGCGGATGTGCTCGCTGGCCAGGACGTCGAGCATCGCCTCACGGGTCTGCTTCGCCGTCGACGCGATCCCGTAAAGCGAGAGGGCGGCGACGGGGAGGACCAGCGAGTGGAGCCACCCGACCGGTGAGTCGGAGATCGAGACGTACCCGGTCGCCGGGAACCAGTGTCGCCAGACGGCGAAGATCACGATCAGCTCGGCGCCGACCCAGAAGGCCGGGAGGCTGAATCCGACCAGGGCGAGCGCGTCGGCGGCCCGGCCGACCGCGCCGCCCCGCAACGCCGAGAACACGCCGAGGCCGACGCCGATCACCACGCTGACGACCAGCGCGCCGACGAGAAGGGAGAGGGTGACGGGCAGGCGCTGGCCGATCGCCTGGGTCACGGGCTGGCCGGTGAAGATCGACTGCCCGAGGTTGCCGGTGAGCGCGTGGCGGAGCCAGTTCCAGTACTGCTCGTAGAGCGGCAGGTCGAGGCCCAGGGCGCGGTTGAGGGCGGCGTACTCGGCCGGGGTGGCGGACGTCCCGAGGATCTCCTCGGCCGCGTTGCCCGGCGTCAGCGAGACGAGGACGAAGGTCAACGCGGAGACGACGAACAGCAGCGGCACCGCCATCACGCACCGGCGCACCACGACCCGCAGGACGGGGTTCCGGACCAGGACCGCCCGGTCCGGAACCCAGGCCGTGCGGTCGCTCCGGCGGGGCGCGACCGGCGGCGTGGCGGCTACTTGGCGTACCACTCGGACGGGTACGGCGTGCCGTTGTTGGCGCTGAAAGACACGCCGCCGATGTTCTTCGCGGTGTACCAGAAGGCGTCGAAGTTGAAGACCGGGATCTCGTCCGCCTGGGCGACGATCCGCTGGGTCATCGCTCTCCAGTACTGGTCGGGCGAGAGCGACGCCTCACCCTGCTTGGCCAGCGCGTCGAGCGTCGGGTCGTCCCCGCCGTGCTGGTTCTCCAGGCCCTTGGGGGCGAACCAGTAGCTGTACCACTCCGGCATCGGGGCGAACGCTGTCGCCACGAACCCGGCCGACTCGTACGAGCCGCCAAGGACCTGGGTGACCCACTGGGGGAGCGTCGTCGTCGAGGTGATCTTGAGCGTCACGCCGATGGCGCTGTACTCGCTGGCGATCGCCTCGAGCACGGGGTCGGCGAGTGTGCCGAACGCGCTCTCCGACGTCACGTCGAGGGTAAAGCCGTGCGGGTAGCCGGCCGCCGCGAGGAGCGATTTTGCCTTGGCCGGGTCGTACGGGTAGTAGTCCTGCAGGTTCGGCACGAGCCCGTCCGAACTGCCGATCTCGTCCGTCGGGACTCCGTACTTGCCGTAGATCGCCTGCGTCACGGCCATGCGGTTGATCGCGTAGTTCAGTGCCTGGCGGACCTGCACGCTGGCCAGCGGGTTCGCCGTCGAGCCTTCGGGGGTCTTCGCGCCGCGGTCGAGGAGGAGGATCTGCACGAAGCCGCTCGGCGCGGTGATGACGTTCAGCCCGGCGGCCTGCGCCGTGGCTGTGGTGGTGATGTCACCCGCCGCGACGTTGATCTGCCCCGACTTGATCGCCTCGATCATGGTGGTCGGCGAGGTGATGATCTTCACGACCACCTTCGAGAAGTGCACGGCCGACTGGTCGTAATAGTACGGGTTCGGCTTGAAGACGTAGATGCTCCCGGCGATCGATTGCGACGGCACCGCGATGTACGGGCCCGCCCCGTCAGTCCCGCTGCCGAGCGTCGACGCGTGCGCGATCGCCTTCGGCGAGCCGATGAAGCCGAACATCTCAGCCTCCGAGAGCAGGTACGGCACCCCGGAGTTCGGCGCGGAGAGATGGAGGTCGACTGTCCAGTTGCCTACCGTGTCGATGCTCTTCAACGCGAGGCTCCCGGTGATGTATCCCTTGACCGTGAAGTACGCGTAGTCGAGCCACGCCTTGACCGCGCTCGCCGTGACCGGCGTCCCGTCCGAGAAGCGGGCGTCTTGGCGGAGCGTGAAGGTGAACTCGGTGTTCGTGTTCCCGATGTAGTGCCACGAGGTGGCGAGCCCGGGGCTGATGCTGCCGTCCGGCCCGAGGTGGGTGAGCGACGCGTAGGCGAGGTCGATCGGCATCGACTGGTCACCACCGCCGGCGATCGCGGGGTTGAGCGTCGAGGTGTAGTTCGTCAGTCCCATCGTCAGCACCGGCTTGGCGGCGCCGCTCTGTGACGCCGCGGACGTCCCTGAGTTACTGCAGCCGGCCAGTGATCCTGCCGCCAGGGCGAGCAACACTGCCGCTCCGACCCCGAGGCCTTTCCTCGCCAAGCGCTTGGGCCCAAACATTCCGCCTGTCCTTCCCCGAGTTGAATCCTTGCCTGGGGGCTCGCCCGTCTTAAGCGGTGGTCTGCGGACTGTCCGGCACCGCTCTGCGGGGTGACCGTCTGCAGGCCCGCACGGGGCTCACCGAGCCGAACGTATCCAGCAACTTCGTGTAGGAATAGGGCAGAAACAAGAAGTTCATCCAAGCTTCAGCATTCCCTCGTGGTGATGCCGGCGTGCGTACCGCGAACGTTTAAGTTTGGCTACCAGCATCGTGGCTCACTAGTAGTTACCCTTACCGAACAGGGGTTTTCGGTCGGCTTGCGTCAGGTGGCGCATCGCTGGGAGCGATCTGGCCGACCCCATCGGCACCCTACAGGACGTCGTTCATGAAGGGACAGGAACGTGAATCAACATGCAGATGGTTTCCGGACGACGCACACCGGGAGCCTGCCCAGGCCACCCGAGCTCGTCGACCTCGAGGATGCCGGACAGGTGAAGGCCGCCGTGGAGCAGCTGGTGCGGCGCCAGCTCGAGGTCGGGATCGACATCGTCAACGATGGCGAGGCGAGCAAGCCCAGCTACGCCACCTACGTGACCGAACGCCTCTCCGGCTTTGGCGAGGAGCGGCCGCTCCGCCGCCACCCCCGTGGCGCCGCCGAGTTCCCCGAGTTCTTCGCGAACCGGCTGCCGCGGTCGGTCATCACCACGACCCCCGCCTGCGAAGGGCCTGTCGCCTACCGCGGCACTGAACGGGTCGATGCGGACGTTCAGAACCTTCGGTCGTGGGTCGGCGACCGGCCGGCGTTCATGTCCGCGGCGTCACCGGGGGTGATCGAGCTATGGATGCCGAACTCGTTCTACGCGGACACCGAGGAGTACGTCTTCGCCCTCGCCGATGCGATGAAGACCGAGTACGACGCGATCCACGCCGCCGGGATCGCAATTCAGCTCGACTGCCCCGACATCCCGGGCGTGTGGAACAACAACCCCGACCTCACGATGGAGGAGTTCCGGGCGGAGGTCGCGATGCGGCTCGCGGCGATCGACTACGCGATCCGCGATATCCCCGGCGAGGCCGTGCGGCTCCACATCTGCTGGGGCAATTACCAGGGGCCGCACAACCACGACGTGCCTCTGCGTGCCTTCCTCGACCTGGTGCTCAAGGCGAAGCCGCACGGGATCTCCTTCGAGGCGGCCAACCCCCGCCATGAGCACGAGTGGGCGGTCTTCGAGGACGTGAAGCTCCTCGACGGCAAGGTCCTCCTCCCGGGCGTGATCGACTCGACGACCAACTTCATCGAGCACCCCGAGCTGATCGCCCAGCGCATCCTCCGCTTCGCGAGGGTGGCCGGCGCCGAGAACATCATTGCCAGCGCCGACTGCGGCTTCGCCACGGTCGCCGGGCTCGACCTTGTCGACCCGAAGATCGCCTGGGCCAAGCTCGCGGCGATGTGCGAGGGCGCGGCGATCGCGACCGAGCGGCTGGCGAAGTAAGAAGTAAGCGGCGGCACGCGACCCCCGACGGCCAACGTCCTGACCAAGGAAGGTGGCTCCTTGCGTATTATCCAGTTCTCCGACACCCACATCTCGCACCTCGGCGGCGTCGGGTACGGCAACACCGAGCGGCTGGTCGATTACCTGAACGAGGTCGCCGAGCCCGACCTCGTCGTCGACACGGGCGACGTCGTCATCCTCGATCCTGACGCGACCGAGGACCGTGATGTGGCGATGCGGATCCACGAGCGGATTGACGCGCCGCTCCGGGTGCTCCCGGGCAACCACGACGTGGGCGAGTGCGCTCCCGAGCCGTGGCGGGGGATCGGCGTGAGCAGCCGGCGGGTGCAGGGCTTCCGCTCTGCGTGGGGGAGCGACCGGTTCGTGCTCTTCGGCGACGCGGCCCGCGACGCGGAGGGGTGGGCGTTCGTCGGCATCAACAGCGAGCTGTGCGCCTCGGGCCTTCCCGAGGAGGACGAGCAGTGGGCGTGGCTGGCGGAAGTCGCGGCCGAGGCGGCCGGGAGGTCAGTGATGTTCTTCCTCCACAAGCCGCTCGTCATCGACGACGGCACCCGGGAGAGCGTCACGGTGGCCGCGGCGGCGCGGGAACGGATCCTCGGCACGTTCCGCGACGCCGACCTGCGGGTGGTCGCCAACGGGCACGTCCACCGCTACCGGTGCACGACCGACGGCAACGTCATGGCGGTCTGGGCACCCTCGCTCTCGTTCTCCCCGGCGGCGGAGCCGCACCTGAAGTTCGGGCCGGGCACCGCCGGTATCGTTGAGTACTCGGTCAGTGGCCGCCATGTCGGCGCCCGCTTCGTCGAGGTGCCCGGGATCGAGGGAGTCGCCGACTTCTTCACGCTTCCCGAGGTCGAGCAGTCGATGGAGGCCCTCCGTCGGAGGTCTGCGTGATGCGCTAACCTCCACTGGGGCGGGGTCAGGCGATGCTCACTTCCCCAGCGGATTCAAGTGCGACCGGGTCACGGTGACGGCGCCCGGTGCTTCGGGTGCCGGGTCCCGCGACCGCTAACATGCTGGACCAAACGTGCAGAAACACGAGGAAACAGAATGCTCGCTGCAGAACGCCGAGGCCTACTGCTGACGAGGCTGCACCAGGACGGCAAGCTCGTCGCGCGCGACCTCGCGATCGAACTCGGGCTCTCCGAAGACAGCCTCCGGCGGGACCTCCGTGAGCTCGCAGCCGCCGGGCTCTGCCAGCGCGTCTACGGCGGAGCGCTCCCGGTCTCGCCGGCGACGGGCGAGTTCGCGACGCGGCTCGAGATCGCGACCGAGAGCAAACGCCGGGTCGCGGCGCGCGCCGCGCAGCTGATCACCCCGGGCTCCACCGTGATCCTCGGCAGCGGCACGACCGCGCACGCGGTCGCCGGGACGCTGCCCCAGAACCTCCACGCGATGATCGTGACGCCGAGCCCCGCGACCGCGGCCGTGCTCGTCAATCACCCGACGGTCGACGTCTTTGTCCTCGGCGGCCGCCTTCAGAAGCAATCAGCCAGCGTCTGCGGGGCGGCGACCGCCGATGCGGCCAGCAAGATCTCCGCCGACGTCTACCTGCTCGGCGTCGCCGGGGTCCACATCGACGAGGGGCTCACCACCGGGGATCCCGACGAGGCGGCGATGGAGCGGATCCTCGTCGGCCGGGCGGCGGACACGTATGTGCTCGCGTCCAGCGAGAAGCTCGGCACCGTCGCCGCCTTCTCGGTGGTCGGGCTCTCCGCGGTCGCGGGGGTGATCACCGACGCCGACAGCAGCCACCCGACGGTCCGCGGGCTGCGCAAGCGCAGAGTGCCGGTGTTCCATGCGGCCTGACGCCGGCCGGGCCGACCTCCTGGACCTGTCGAGCGTGGAGGCGGTGCTCTTCGACATGGACGGGACGCTCGTGGACTCCGACGCCTCGTTCAAGCGCGCGTGGGTGGGCTGGTGCTGCGAGTACGGCGTCGCTGTCGCCGTGTCGGACGCCTTCGTCCGCGGCTCGCCGGCCGCGGAAGGCATCCGGCGGATCTTCCCGGGGCTCGGTGCCGAGTCACTCGCCGAGCGGGTCGCTCGGTTCTTGGAGTTCGAGTGCGCCAACGTCACCGAGGTCGTCCCGATGCCGGGGGCACTCGCGCTGCTGGCCCAGCTCGGGGCGCTCGGGATCCCGTGGGCGATCGTGACGACCGCAGAGCGGCCGCTCGCCGCGATCCGCCTCAAGGCGGCGGGCGTGGTCGCGGAGACGGTCGTGACGATCGACGACGTCGCCGCATGCAAGCCAGACCCGGAGGGGTACCTCCTCGCGGCGCAGGCGCTGGAGGTGGAGATCTCCCGGTGCCTCGTCGTGGAGGATTCCGTCCCGGGTGTCGCGGCCGGGCGCGCGGCGGGAGCGACGGTCGCATCGCTGCGAGGAGTCGTCTCGGACCTGCCACTGCGGGACCTCTTCCACCTCGCCAAGCTGCTCCCAGCACCGGTAAATCGACCCGAGGGCCTCGGGTCGGATCATTGACTTCCACTCCGCCTTGAAGGACTCCGTTGGTGAATGCGCATTTTGGGATTTTTGTCATGGTCACGCTGCAAGGTCGAGACGAGCGAGATGAGAGACGCGGGTTGTGCCGAGCGGGGTGCCGTTCAGCCAGGCATCGGCGCGGATGAGGTTGATAGCAGTGGCGGACAGGAC